>Ga0182027_10008663_pt1 | contig 14757 bp, 17 predicted proteins | sample 712E1DmetaG_FD_121300 | JGI IMG/M metagenome (GOLD analysis project Ga0182027, IMG submission 121300) | Permafrost microbial communities from Stordalen Mire, Sweden - 712E1D metaG (Illumina Assembly) | ecosystem: Environmental > Terrestrial > Soil > Wetlands > Permafrost | place: Sweden... | reverse complement strand
CGGTGGCGGCGTTACAACCTTCGACAACTGCTTTGTCACTAGCGACCTGCACGGCCCCATCCCCAACCCCGCCGACGGCTATATCCCCTTCAGCGGCGGCGTGACCCTCGCCCAAGGTTCACCGGACTCCTGGGGCAACATCCCCCTCACAGCCACCACCTCAATGAACGTTGATCCGACCAAGTACTACATCTACATCCAAGCCAATGACAAGGCTTGGGCGTCAAGTGTGTGCGGCTCAGGCACGACCTGTCAAGCTTCAGTCGAGCTCCCTCATGTCGGCACCGAGACTTATGTCGCCAAGATAGCAGATATCTACGGCGGTGACGTTCAGGCCACATCGGCTCCCATCACCCTGAGCGCACCGGAGCCGCCGGACAACTGGTCGGTGTCCCTCACCAAGACCCAGACCGATAAGTGGTCGGCACAATTGACCGCCCATGTCAGCTCTGATGCGGAAGCCTCGTCCACCATCATCACATTCTGGCGAGGCGACCCCGCCCACCCCTCGGCCTCGACCGATATCGGGGATTGCTACAGCAGCGGCACCACCTGCATTATTTATCGATCCAGTGATGCCAATGCCACTTACTACGCCACGGCCAGCTACATTAACTGGGCCAATATCCAGGCCACCTCGACCACAGTCTCAACTACCGCGGCGGAGAATGGACCAGACCCTGCCTGGTCGGTGACTCTGACCCAAACTCCCGCCGACGACGGTGGCGTGAACCTCACGGCCACCTCCAACCAAGATGTGTCTTTGGTCCCTTACTACATCTTCATCTACGATGGTGACGGCAATTTCATAACCGCCTGCGGCACCGGAACAACTTGCGTGTTTGAGGTGCCCAACACCACCGCCACCTACATCGCACATGTGACCGCCTGGGGAGATATCAATCACGATGTCGCCACGTCGGATCCGCTGAACATCCCATAACCTCTCATCTAGATGCCATTATGATCGGCCTCAGGTCAGACCTGAGGCCGATCGTGTTTAACCTCTCCGTCTAAAGCCCAGTGGCCGGGGCACCTAGAAGGGTGGACCTTGACTCTGGAGAGATCTGGGCAGACATTGATATCAGCAGGATTCACCCGAACCACATCTGAGAAAAGGAGCGCGCCGATGGCTAAGACACCATTGATCCAGTTGTCCCCCACTGGCAACTGGCGACACCAAGTGGACCGGGTCAAACTACAGTGCTTGACCCCTTTAGCCCAACGATTTCCCACCTTGACTTTCTGTGCCTGTCGGCCAAAATAGCGGGCATGAGCCGTAAGAAGATTGAAGTTCCAGGAGAGCCGCTGACGATCACGCGCATGCGTGAGCGGCACAGCCATGTGCTGACCGACCAGGCCAAGGTCGAGCAAGTCAAGGCCCTGGCGATCGGCTACCAGGAGTTGGTCCGCGAGACGGCGCATCGCTACTGGCCGACCGAGCGTATGCCGCAGGTCTTGGGCTACCCGCAAGGCGTCATCACCGCCCGGCGCAAGAATGGCGAGGCGCAGAGATGCCCTCTACCCTCGCACTACCAAGCCCAGGCTGTGCTCGACGGGCTCGATGTCATCCGGGCCTCTTGGAAACAAACCTTTGCGGCGGTGAGATCCAAGGCCGCTCGGCGCTTCCCGGACACCATCGAGACAACAAAGGACGAGAAGGTCCAATCCCAGGACAAGCCGGTTCAGAATCAGACCCGCCACGAGATCAACTGGTTTCTGTGCTGGCCGGAATTACTGGTGAGAATCATGGCTGGCGAGGTGGTCTCGCCGCTGGACAAAGAAGGCAAGATGCGCCCGGAGTTCGCGTCCAACGACCACGCCATGGTCTGCCGCTGGCTCAACCGGGCGCTCCACAGCCTGCGGGCAGGACAGCCGCAGATCAAGAAGCGCCTGAGCCTGGAAGCGGAAACCAGTATGCTCCGCATCTACAAGACCCCAGCCCCGCCAAAGAAGCGATTGCCAGGTAAAGGCCAGATCAAAGCACGTCACTTCGAGGTCTTTGTCTCGCTCCAAGGTCCCACCCCGCGTCAACGGCTGCTCATCCCGATGTCCGGTCATGATCTCTCGGTCCTGGATCAGCCTGGCAATGTGCGGATAGATGTTGAAGCCGACACTCGTGGCCGGGAGCGCATCGTCTTCCGCAAAGCCATCAAGACAGAAGTCGTGGCGCGGACCGGCACTGACGAGGTGGGGCTGGACAAGGGCGCGGGTATCGCCATCGCAGCCACCGATTCCGACGCCGAGCACGCACAACACTTTGGCACAGAATCCGGCGCGGTCCTGCTCAAGCGCACGGACAATCAGTACCGCCGGCGTCGCAGTAAGTTCAACTCTCAAGCTGACAATCTCAACGGGCGCTGGACGGCTCGTGGGCGCTTCCACGGAAATTCCAAACCAACTGCCGCGCAGAAGCGCACGGCCCGGCACATCCGCCGCAACAACCTCGGCTCAGAACGGAAGGACGCTGAGTTGCGCCGGGCGCAAGCCGAGGTCTCCAATATCAACGGTCGGGCCGTTCGAGAGATGGCAGAGGCTTACCCTAATGCCGGGGTCTTCCGTGAGGAGAAGCTGAACTTCACATCGGCCAACAAGCAGCACAAGGAGAAAGGCGTCGGGCGGTTCTTGAATGGCTGGGCCAAGCGGGACCTGTCCAAGAAATTAGAGCTACATATCTCGGCGAGCGGTGCTCGTCGTGAGTTCGTCAATGCGGCCTACACGTCCCAGGAGTGCCCCGCTTGTCACTGGACCCATGGTGGCAATCGATCAGGTCCCTCGTTCGTGTGCTCACGTTGTGGGTACACCGGGCATGCCGACAGCGTGGCGAGCAGCAATGTGCGCAGCCGGGGAAGTGATGGTGACATCACGACCTTCACACCTGTCAAGAAAGTGAAGGAGATACTGCTTGCGCGGCATGCCGAATCGGACGCCCGGTATGCGTCCAGGGGACCTGATCACCAACCTGCTCCTGCGGTCCCAGGGACAGGGCTCCTCGACTCAGTCGAGTCGTTCTGACCAGAATCCGCGAACGGACCCTCAAGCTCAAAATCGTTGGGCTAAAGGGGTCAAGTACCCAAACTACATCTCTGGGAGCCACTGACTGGTCCCAAAATCTACCCCATATGCGGGGCTAAGATTCCGATGGCCAACACAGTCAAGTCGGCGCTCATCGCCCCCTACACCTCCAAGCATGCCTGCTATGACTGCCTGGCGAGCGGTGTATCCCACAAGCTCCGCGAACGGACCTCAGGAGTGCCATCGGCGGATTAGCGCCCACTTGCCTTCTACGCCCACTTGTGCTAACTTAGATTTCGTTCCGTCCCCATCGCCGCAAAAGGATCCCACCATGAACCAGATTGAAGCCTTCCGCCGCTGGCACAGCGACTTCCTCGCGACACTGGCGAATATGACCCAAGACGCAGGCAAGGGCCATGTCGCCGACATGAGCCTCGTGGCCCAGAGTCGCACCATCGTCTCAGCCGCTAGCGCCGCTGCCTCACGCGCCGCCGGCACAGTCTCGGTCGCCTCTGAGGAGGAGAGTGCGAGGATCACCGCCGGCGTGCTCGAGGCCCTGCTGGCGCCATCTTCTATCAACCATGTCCGCGCAGCCACCCCTGAAGTGGCCCGGGCCTTCACCGCGGGCGCAAACTCGGTGACCCGCATTCTGACCCAGCGCCCTATTCGGATGCGCCGCCCTAGCCCCCGTCCAACCACCAAGGCATAAGAGGAGATCTTCTGATGGCCTTCTTCCTGCGCGTCGATCTGCCGCCAATCGCGCTGCTGGGCGCCGACTCTGGCGCCGAGGAGCTCTCCCGGATTGCCGAGGCCCGTAATCTCAAGCTCCACAAGAGCCTTGAGGATGGCAAACGGGCCTGGCGCTTCAAAGTGGCAGACCAGGCCATCCTCGATACCCTCGAGGACGTCTTCAACGCGCACCTCTATCCGGAGATCGAGAAGTATGGCGTCGGGCAGGACGCCGATCTCATTTTCGCAGTCGATGCCGCGTTCGCGCGCCGCGGGCTCAAAGCGAGCTGGTTCATCTTCAGCCTCGATGATCTGACTGGGATCGATGAGCCCACAGATCCACAGGATGCCTAGAGATGTCAGATCAGCAAACGGTTAACTCTGATACTGGGTCCAAGCCGCGGCATAGCCACCATTGGCGTGTCTGCGATGTCCGACATGGCCTCCACAATCCCAACGACCCTTGCTACTCGGCCTGCCGCTACCAGTTCGACTGCCGCTGCGGGAAGAAGAAATACCCAATCTGGCCGCCGAAAAGCTAATGATTGCGAGACCGCTTGACAAGCTGGTCGCAATCGTGTATATTCGCTCCACGTTGATCTTCTCAACACTGATATAGGAGTTATTCGATGCTGTAGGTTGCTTCAAAGTCCACTGGGTCCCCCTCAGATGTTCGCGCTCAGCTTGGCGCCGCACAGTCGGAAGGGCAGGATCCGACTTTGCGCCTATATGCCATCCTCCGTGCCGACCTCGAGATGCCGCCCGGCAAAGCCGCGGCTCAAGCTGGCCACGCTTTCCTAGAAACCTTTTTCGCCGCGTGCGAGAACGCTCCTGCCGCTGCCGCTGCCTACCGCGCCGACCCTCCTGGTACCAAAGTGGTGCTGTCCGCACCCTCGCTCGACGAGATCCTCCTCCTTGAGCACCAGGCGAGAAATGAGGGACTGCCATGCGCCCTGATCACTGATCACGGCCATGTCATGCCTCCACATTTCGACGGAGGTGAAGTGGTCACAGCTTTGGGCTTGGGCCCCGCCACGCGCGATCAGATCAACCATCTCACTCGCCGCTTGAAGCTTGTCAGGTGATGCCCATGAAAGCCTGACAACGCTCACCGAGCGCGCCCGTTCTAAAAATCCGATATCCAAACAAACACTCTTCAACTCTTCAAAGGAGAACTCTAATGGAAAACCCGATCACCGTCACCAACCTAGTCCCCGACCACGCCGCAATCCTTGAGGCGCGCATCGCCCGCGCGACCGCGCGCAAGACTGACGCCCCCTTTGGACGCTGGTCGCTGTATGCCCTGTACAAGTGGGTCGACGGCAAGCGCATTCTGCCAGAGCTCACCGACCCGGCGTATGCTGAGCACTTTACCTACACCGACCGTGAGAGCTACCTCGCCTGGGTGGCCGACTGGAAGGCGGCCTATGCCGCCCTCTCTGACGCCCAGCGCGGGCACAAGGCAGCTATCCGCGCCGCGGCGGGTGATGCGGCCACCCAGGCCACTGAACAGGCCACCCACGCCGATGGTCGCAAGCAGGCTCGAGCCCTGCTGGCCATCCGGGCGGCGGCCAAGCTCGATTCCTGGGCCAAGCGCAACGCGGCCAAGGAGGGGGTATCCGCACAATAAGCGCCCAGACGTCTAACCCATAAACTCCAAAACCCCGAGAGATTCTCTCGGGGTTTTGGTTTACTCTGTGTGAACTTTTAGGCCTGCTTCTTCTCGTAGAGCAAGCCATTAGATGACTCGGCCTCGAGGTCGGCCCGGTCCTCGTGGCAGAGGCGGCAGGTCGTGCTCCGGCCAAACTCATGCTCGCCGCCGTGATAGGGACAAAGCCCGTGGCGCAGCGACCAGGCCCGGGCGGAGAAGTTGTGGGCCGTGCGCTCGATGAGAGTAGGGCGGGGGATCGCCATGAATAGTGCTCCTGTGTTCGCTTAGATAGTTGCTTTATACTCTATCTTCAAGCACACAGAGCCCTTTGTCAAGGCGCTTTCTCACCCTACGACCACTGGGGTCCCTGAGTCGGCATCAGGTACGGGGTTGAGAACTCCTTGACAGCGTGAGCAATCCGGCGCATATCAAGGGCGTCCACTACACCGATAGAGAATAGAGAGATAGCCATGTCGACGCCTTCCGTCCTGAATCACAGCCGCAGCACTGACGCCAGCGAGCAAGTCAAGGCCAAGTTCATCGACCTGTTCGGCGCCAATGGGCCGGCGGTCAAAGAGCTGGTGGTCCGGGCCGGAACGCTCTCGGACGCAGAGATCAGCGCATTGGCTGCTCGCTGGCGCCCCTCGATGGACTTCCTCTATGCGCAAAGCCAGGCCTGGAAGACCGCACGCCGACTCCATCTCGAGAAGGCCGCCGAGATCGTATACAACGCCGCCAACGAGTCGATCAGCCACTCGAGCCCCGACTGGCAGGCCGCCGGCAATGTCGCCGCCCACGCCGCCCTAGGCAAGGCCCTGATCGGGCGCTTGGCGCCGCAACTGGTGGACCGCCTGGTCGGGCCCTGGGACGCCACCATAGTGCCGTTGCCTGTTTCGAAGCCGGGCGATGCCGGTGCACCCAAGGTGCGGGTGCGTTCCCGTAGCGCCGCCTCTTCTCCGGACACGACGAAGCCTGCGTCCTAACCACCAGTTTGGGTGTTTTAGACTCGGACTTCTGTCGGTCAGGCCCTATTACTAAAAGACGCGCCTTTTACTTGCATTCGTCGCACAAGTGCCCAAACTATCTTTGTTCGGCTCGTCACGATCCGACGCGCAGATCGACGGGCTGGAGCTGTTCGGTGGAGGCTCATGAAATGGCGATGTACAGTCCCATGGATCCGGCGATAAGCAACAAGGTGGAGAAGGCTCGTCGTTATGCGCAAGACCCTGAGCGGGTCAAAGTCAACTCTTTCGAAGCAGACTTCCACGGCGACAACAACGAGCACCACGTTTCCTTTGACGCCGCCGGCTGGCACTGTAGAGACTGCGACTTCTTCGCCTATCACGGCACCTGCGTCCATGTGATCACCATGCAGCGCCTGCTCTGCTCGATGCTGCCGGCGGAACAGCGCTTCCCCTTCTTCGACCTCCCGGCCAGCCAGGTGGCTTAGATTCTGGCGTCACAGATCAAACCGGCCGAGTCCGTCCCTGCGACGAACTTGGCCGGTTTTCTATTTCCATCGGTGGTCCTGCCGGGTTGCCAAGAGGGCCGCATACGCTCCGCGGGCGCCGCACTTGGCGCGAGTTGACGAAAGCTCTCTTTTCACCAATCTTGAAGTGTTGATTGATGGCTCTTGTCCGGCTTTGCCATAGGCGCATAGCCGTCGAGCCAGTCTCAATGAAAGAGAACGGCCGATGCCCGCCGAAGCCCGCTATGGATCGCAAACTAAAGAGGTAGAGGCCCTGCTCGCCAGGGTGCGCAGGCTTTCTCGGGCTGAGTGCGTAGCATTAGCGCAAGCCACGCGGCGCACCACTAGGCATCAGGGCCTGACTGAGGCGGCTAGTATCGCCCATGGCGGCCATACTGGCGCGGCCGCCCTGTCCGACGCTGATGCGATCATCCTGCCCCTGCTGCGCAGCCACGGCCTGGACTCCGGGGATGCCCAGGACGCCCTAACCGCTGTGCGGATGGCCGTGGTGGCCCTGGCCGGGCGCGAGTCCCTGGATACCGAGGCCTTCCGCATCCTCTACACCCCCTGGTCGCGAGCTATGGGGCATTGGTGGTAGGCTCTGGGCGGTCTAGTCTTCTGGTAAGGAGGAGTTCATGAACTTAGGTCTAAGATCGATGAATCTCAAGGTTGGTCAGCGCGTCGAAATCGACGACACCTTCTTCATCCCTACCCGCCGCGGCCAGATCGGGGTCATCACCGCCCGATATAACACTCTCAAAGCGGTGGAGAAAGCTATGGGCGTGCTGGCCTATGGTGCCCAGAGTGTCGGGGCGCCTTGGTTCGCCATCTCGTTCGACGCGCGCTTTTCCGGCGACAAGAACTTGTATGCCCAAGGGCAGCTCCGCCCGATCGCCTAGGAGTGGATCAGGCGATCCAATTTGTCGACCAGGTTGTTCGGATCAGGAGACCAACGATCAGCTTTGGGATCGTAGAGCGCCTTAGCCGCGCTCCAGGCCGCAGCCAGGGCCGGATCCGCGATATCAGATCCCCTCAAGCCGTACTCGATAGTGGCGCGCAGGCCGCCCTCCCAAGACACCTTGGCGCGGACCTCTTGCTTGCTCATCTTCGTAGCCATCGCACAAGACCTCCATATCTGCCATTTCCAGTGCCTAGATAGGGCGATAATGGCAGAGGGAAATAGCCTTGTCAATGGTGTCGCCCGCCCGCGACTAAGAACCGCGCAGAGGGGCTTGCGTTGACGGCGTCGTCTGTCCGACAAGATTCTGCCAAGACAGGACTTCAGAACCAATCGTTCCGGTCGGATCGCCAAATAGGAGTGGACATGACTAAGATGATGCTGGTGGCCAAAGCGAACATGGAAAATGCGGCAGGCACCAAGACCTACACTATCGAGGCCCGCTTTGCGCGAGATGAGATCAACTTCGAGACACTCGGTTGGCCCGGCGACATCGTCGGCTACCGTGCCACTGACGGCAAGAACTATCCGCACAATGTCATGGGCTCGGGTCAATTCGTGTACCAGGGTCCTAGCCGGGATCAAGCTTTGAAGGCTTACCGCAAGCTGATAGCCAGCAAGAAGCGCGAAGGCTACAAAACTACCAGCGACACGGTTTTCAAGCCCGAATAGTCACGAATTTTGAAGGAGGCTTTCATGACTCAGACCGCCAAATGGCGCCGCTGGCTGTGTCGCAATGAGACCCACTGCAACCTGTGCGTCGCCCGCAATGCCGCCGACCCGTCCCGCTACCCGGTCAAATGGGTCAAGGTATTCGGCCCAAGCCAAGAGCTCAATCCCATCAGCCCCAAGACCGCGCCGGCCTACTGGGCGGCCACGCGCCGGGCCTTTGAGGCCCATATCAAGGCTGAGCATCCCGACAAGTACGACCTGGTCTTCGCCCGCTGATCAGCGGGCGGCGCGGGCGGCGACTTCGCGGTTGTGCTCTTCGGTGATTCGCACATATTCTGACCGACGACCTGCTAGACGATCCTTAATCGATAGCCTTAGCGTCCAACGATTACAGGTAGGGCAGGTCATGATCGGCATGAGCCCGACATTTTTGATGACGATTCGGCAGGCCATCGCGGGCTTGTGGTCGCTGGGGCAGGACATAACTCTAAGCTCCTTTGGGCAGAGTGCGGTTGTGAACGCGGATGACCTGGTTGTAACGCCCGATCATCTCGTTGATGGCAACATGGAGATGGCGCTCAGGGACCAGGCCGCATGAGCACAGGAGCTTGCTCTCAGTGAGCGTCCAGTGGTCGCAGACCGGACAGAACTGGACTGGCAGAACCCCGACGCCCTCGATTGCCACGTCCTTGGACTGCTTGACCATGGTCTTATGGTTGGGACAACGCATCAGGCCTCCTATCATACTCTATATTCATCCAGTTCGACTATAGGCTGCTCCTGACGCGGAGTCAAACTTGTCCAGAATCAAAGCCGTCAACATCTGGACAAAATCACATACTTGCCGACACTAGTCTTCCTCAACCATTCTTAGAATACGAGAGACAGGACTTGATCTTTCTATGCCGCTAGTCAAGACCGCCCATGGCCCGACTTCGCCTGACATGCGCCTTATACGCTTGCGCTTGCGCAATTTTCGCCAGATTGTCGAATGTGACGCGCTCATTCCTGATGGCTTAGTAGGCTTGGTCGGCGAGAACGGCGCCGGCAAATGCCTACCTGGTTGGGTGCGCGTCTACGACCCGGACGCCGGGGAGGCCGTGGCGATCGAGCAATTTGTCCGAGAGAGACGTCAGCGGGTGCTCGGCTATGTCGATGGGCAGATAGTGCCGACGTGCGTGTCCGAATGGCACGAAACGGGTGTTAAGCCCACTGTGGAGTTGACTTTTGCGAATGGTGCACGTTGGGAGACTGCCGCCACTCATCCGATGATGACGCCGAATGGCTTCAAGCCAGCAGGTGAATTGGAAGAGGGGGATTGGGTCGCCGAAATTAGATCTTTGCCTGGTGTTAAATACCAAAAATTGACCATGGAAGAAGCCTATCTCCTAGGTCTTCTGACGGGCGATGGGACTGTAACCAAACAAGTTCTACTATCTGCGATTTCCCCTGAAGTCATTGAACTATTCGGACTCTGCGTGGAGGCAATCTTTCCGGGTTGTCATATCAAGTCTAATTCCGTTGGCAATACCCATATGATCATCTCTGACTTGAAAGCCGAGCAGCGGCGCTCGGCGGCACTGCGTATGTACGACGAGATGGAGCGTGCTGGGATCGATTTGTCCGTGGTTCTACCCAACAAGAACAACTTTGTCCGTTTCCTCCGTGGAGAAGTAGGGTTTTACGAAGAAACCTTTGATGCTATAGAAGAGCAAACTCGCCTGGATCTCTGGTGGGCCAGGTGTGCCTTTGCTCCGGCGGCGGCTTTACGAAAATGGGCTAAGCAGGTCGGCCTATACGGACACAATGCCCAGACTAAACGCATCAAGTCTGATTTCTTGATGCAGCCAGAGGATATCTGCGGAGCCATCCTGGCTGGACTGTGGATGACAGACGGCTATATCAGCGAATTGAGGTTTCATACAGATAAACCGACTCATAGGGCTGGTTCGGAGATCTCGTATTCAACAGCTTCTTATGACTTGGCATCGGATGTTCGTCTCTTGCTTCTGCGATTAGATATCATTTCGACTCTTCGTCGCAAAGTCGTCCAAGGCAAAGTTTACTGGGATGTTCGTATACCAGGAGCTATGTACTCTCGTTTTGCCGAGAAGATCCCCTTAGTTGGCCCTAAACGCGAGCGACTTCTTCGCCACCTCATCGAGCGTGATGGCATGCGGTCCAATAGCAGTATCGATGCCATGCCGCCCGCTTTCTATGATCTGTTGAACAAACTCAGCACCAGCGGTTCAGACCAGCGAGCTTGGCGAGTGGCAAAGAAACATGGCGGTATGTCGCGCCGGGTATTCGCGGAATTCGGTGGAGAAAAGACCGGTCTGTTGGCGCAGAACAAATCTTGGACGACCGTTAAATCCGTGCGCCTCAGTGGACGAGAAGTTCCCACTTTCGATGTGACTCTGGACTCTGAAGAGCATGTCTATGTGGCGGACACGTTCTTGGTCCATAATAGCGGCCTGTCTGAGGCGATTGGGATAGCCCTGCATGGCTTGGATGCGATTAAAGAAGGAACCAACAAGGAAGATCTCATCCGCGATGACACGCAGGAAGATGTCCATATAGAGTTAGAGTTTTCCCTGGGAGAGCACCTCTACCGGGTCGTGCGGACCATCGAGGCTAAATCCCTCAACTCCAAGGCAGACCTTTACCGAGATGGTGGCAAGACCCCCATCTCGAGCAACGCCGACCCGGTCACCGCCAAGATCACCGAACTCGTCGGCTCGTTGGCCGAGTTCCGCATGAGCCGCTTCGTGCGCCAGAAGCAGCTCGACGAACTGTCCTCATTGGCGCCGGCCAAGCGCAAGCAGATGATCTTGAAGCTCATGGGTGTGGACGCGGTAGAGACAGCTTTAGCCGATTTGCGCAAAGCCATCCTCGACCTGGACAAGACCATCAAGGCCCGCCAGGCTGTGCTGCCCGACATGGACAAACTCGGCGACCGGGTCAAGGAGATCAACCGCCGCCGCAAACAGATCGTGGCCGACCAGGCACTCGCCCAAGAGGAATCCCTGGCTCTACGGGCTCTAGCCCATAGCGCCGAAGTTGCACTAGATGGTTTCAATAAATCGGCCGAGCGGGTGGCCTACTCGACGATGAACCGCCAGATCGCCACCGAGGCACTGACCGAGATCGCCACCCGTCTAACCGAACTGGACGCCAGTGATATACGCTTGGCGCAAGTCGCGGTTCAAATGGCTGCCGCACAGGAGTCGTTGGACGCTGCGCAATCTCATCGGGCCGAGCTCTCAGATCTCGCGAGGATCGGTGCTCTACGCGACTCGGCCGCCGCTCTGCGCAAGCAGCGTGACGACCTTGACGCGACCCTGACTGGTCTGCGCGCCAAGCACCAGGAATTAGTGACCAAGGCTGCCAAGGAGACCGGATTAGTCAAGGCGGCGGGGCAGGCAACGGCCGACTCTGAGCGGGCCGCGCGTGACAATGCCACCGCAGCCGCGGCCCGAGCCGAGATCAAAGCCCGAGCTTTGCGTCTGCAAGAAAACGGCCAGGGCTTCCGAGTCGATCTTAAACGCCTCGATGAGGGCGAAATCCCGGAGACCTGCCGCAGTTGCGGCCAGCCGATCAGTGACCCGACGATCTACCAAGAGCATCTCAAATCCAACCTCGCCCAGGTTCAATCCGAGCTTGCCGACATCACTGCGCAAGGGGTGGCAGCTAAGGCCCGCGAAGAATCCTCTGCAGCCGCCGGCGCCGCAGCAGCGGCCCGGGCATCCCAGACTGCGACCGAGCTCGAGTCCGTTCGCGAGGCGGCGGCCTCTGCCCGGGTCCTGGCCGCTACCATCGAGCAGCGCGAGATCGAACAGAAGAGCGTCTTGGAGCAAATTGCTGAGGCAGAAGCTCTACCCTATAACAAGGATCGTCATGATACCCTGTCGTCCGAAGCGGACGCGGTGCCTGGATTGCTCTCATTTGTGGCCTCTGCCCGCGGCGAGCTCGCCGAGCGTGAGCGCAACGCAAGCGCTCGTGAGCGCGAACTTGCGCGAAAGTCAGAGAACGAGGAGCGCTGCTCGGTCGCCGAAGCCGAGATGGCCAAGGCGGGCTATGTCCCGGCCGATCACGAAGCCGTCAAAGTGGCTGCCACCCAGGCTCGGGAGGCGGCTACCGCCTCGCTACTCAAAGTCTCATCATTGGAGGGCGATCTGCGCGTGGCTGACTCGGAGATCAAGGCCGCCCAAGAATCCGAAGCCCACTTCATCGCCACCAACGCCGAGATACGCACGCTTCTCGACGACCGGGCCGACCTGAAAGTCACCCTCGAGTGGATGGACCGCTTCAAGACGAGCTTGATCGGCCGGCTGCGTCCCGCCCTATCACGCAAGGCTTCACGCCTGCTGGCCGTCCTGACCGATGGGCGCTACACCGACCTCACCCTCACGGCGGACTACGACATCCTCTTTGGCATGGCCGGCAAGCAGAAATCAGTGGGTCGGGCTTCAGGCGGCGAAGAGGACCTACTCAATCTGTGTCTGCGCCTGGCGGTCTCAGAATTGATCAACGAGACCACAGGAGTCGGGCGCACATTCCTGGTGCTCGATGAGATCCTTGGCGCCCAGTCCATGAAGCGCGAGCTGGCCATCATGGACCTGATGCCCAAGCTCTCGGCCCATTTCGGCCAGATCCTCATGATCGCCCACAAGCCGGCAGCCCAGGACCGCTTCGAGTCGGTGATCGAGGTGGTGCTTGACGAGGCCACCGACACGAGTACCGTCTTTTATCCAGCCTCGCTCAATACCGGCGCCATCCAGCCCGCCGTAGCCTAGAAAGGAATCGGGTATGCCTGAAGATCTACGGGCGCGAATATTGGGTGCCATCGAGCGTTCACAACAGGCGCACTCCGGGCGCATCCGGATTGAGACCAATCGGCGAGACGGCGAGCGCCCCGAGGTGATTGCCGAGACGGGGGCAATCGACTTCACTTTCGACGAGACCGCCGGTGTCCTCGAGTTGCGCCAAGAGGTGGACTGGCCGATCAAGAAATACAAGGCCGTCACCGAACGGCGCTTCTTTGGGACATCTGGCCTCATTTACACCCGAAAAATCGAGATCGGGTCACGCTTTCTCGAGCCCGAAGAAGTGCTCAACGGCATCCCGGAGCAATTTGACGACAGCCTTTCGCCTGCCTCCGAGCTCTGGGTGCGCAACACCATGGCGCAGGAGGGCTTCACCCTCGGCGAGATGCTCGCCACTAATCCGAGCCTGCCCTTCTATAGCTGGCTTCGGACCGCCCTTGAAAACGAGGCTGTGCCGATTAGGATCGTGTCCGACAACGCGGAGGCGACAACTATAGAGCTATGGGCACAAGGCGAGCTCTTGACTGCGGAGACCAAGGGCATATTACCAGTACAGGTGACCCTAGCCGGAGGAGAGATCTCGGTCATTGCCGCCGACCTCCCGCCGGCCAACGAATATGGGAGCTATGAGCACTTCAGTGCCCGCCAATGGCGCATGGGCAAGTCCGTGCTCGTGGTCGAGCCCGGTCCCGCCGAGTGCCGGCCAGATCGCGAGCCCGTGCACACCCAGATCAAAGATATCCGGCTCAACTCCGTGAAACGGGTGGTGGGATTCATCCGGGCCGGCAAGACCTGGCTGATAGCGCCAGATTGGTCGCACATCCAGGCCGAGCCCTATCGGGCATTGGCTGTGGGCGACCAGATCCGCCTCTGGGGCGAGACGAAGCCGCTCCCGGGCGCGTTCTACTACCTGCCAGACATGGATCTGACCCTTGTGCCGGGCGCAGAGGCTTTCCACATCTGGGGCGCTGAGTATTCGGACGGCGTGGCTCTCTACAGCACCCGGCCGCCAGATGACGCTTCCGAGGTCGATGAAAGCTTGGTCGGCCGCTATCACAATTTAGATGTGCGCGGCGAGCTTGTCACCCTGACCTTCGCGGTGATCCTGGAGGAGGACATCCTGGCCTTCTTCATCGATGATGTGGGCGAGAAGTGCGATGACATCACCTTGGGCACCGCCGCCCAATTCGATTTGGAGAATAACATCTCCTTGGATCGGTCGACGATTGACGCTTATCACATAGTCGAAGGAACTCCGGTCGTTGCATACACGGCAGAACTGGGCCGCGATGTCTATATCTGGCAGGTGACGTTGGCCGATGGCACCGTGATCTACCCCAAAATGCCATGATCATCCTGCCTGCAATCCCCACCAAGCGTGAGTTGATCTTGGCCATCGCCACCGATCCGGACACGGATTTCAATTACATCGCCCGGG
>Ga0182027_10008660_pt1 | contig 14761 bp, 18 predicted proteins | sample 712E1DmetaG_FD_121300 | JGI IMG/M metagenome (GOLD analysis project Ga0182027, IMG submission 121300) | Permafrost microbial communities from Stordalen Mire, Sweden - 712E1D metaG (Illumina Assembly) | ecosystem: Environmental > Terrestrial > Soil > Wetlands > Permafrost | place: Sweden... | reverse complement strand
GTGGGGGAGGCTCGACGCTCGGGGGAGCCTGCCAGTTGTTGACGGGCTGCTGGCTGCGACGGCACTGGTACGCGGCTTGACGCTGGTCACGCGCAACGTGAAGGACGTCGTCCGCACCGGCGTTGACGTGCTCGACCCCTTCTCACCGACAACGCCTTAGGCCGCTGGTGGAATCGTCCTCAAACGTCTATCATGAGAGGCGGTCTAAGCCGTAGCGATGAGTTTTCGGACAGCAAGCGGTACGCGGCTCTTGTAGTGCCTTCCATCAGTACACACAGCAATTCCAAATCGTGCAGTCGCTCATACACAAGATGACGAACCCAACTGGGTTGTCCCCGTCTGGTGCCAATATTCCGTCGCAACGATTCACGTGACTTCTCGATGGTAGAACTTGAGCAATCCGCCGAGCCGTTCCCGACAAGCGACTGCGCCATTTTCGAGGAGGAACCTTGGCGGGGAAACTGCCGCGCTCAGGGAGATCGGCAGCCCGCGCTGAGCTGAGGTTGCTTCCAGTCCAGGGCAATCGAGACTCATCTGTCCTCGCGGAATACCTTGGGATGAGGCAGGTAGCCAGCACGCCCTATGCCGTTGGCCTATCGGCGACCCGATGGGCGGCGACGCGCCACTCGCAGGACTAAGCCAAGGAGCGCAAGGGCCAGCCATAGGTTGTTCGAGGCTGGATGGCCACCGCCGAGAGCGCAACCACCTCCTTGTGCCTTGGTTGCGGTGGTGCCAGTTCCTTCTTTGGTCCCGTTCGCGCCACTCCCGGGAGCCGCTGGATCCGCTGAAGGCGCCGGTCCCGGAGCAACGCCAGTCGGAGTGCCGGAGTTGGTGCCACTGCCCACGCCGGCATCCCCACGAATCGATAGCGGAACCGAGCCTGACTGGTCCCCGCCGGCAGTGCCCGACGAATTGATGACGGTCGATCCGGAGTTCGCCGCGTGCCCTCCAACCGCAAGGATGAGCCCGTCGGGCAAGCAGGACTTGCCGGACGCATCGGCGGTCCAACCCGGCATGCTCCCGCTGAGATTGGAGTAGTCGAAGCAACTCCAGCCCGACGGACAGGCCTGACCGGCTCCGCAAGCGATCTGCTTGGGCAGGCAGTTCATCACCACGTAGGAGGTACAGACGGGCGGATCAGGCGTGGAGCAGATCACACCAGCATCGCTGCGTGTGCACACTCCAGCGGATCCGGAGCAGCTGCCGCCTTCACTGACCTTCACACACTGGTACGAGTCCGCGCACTCGCTGTCAGATGTACACGACTTGGGGACGTAGGTGCAAACGCTGGTCCCCTGGGTACAGGTCTCTGGCATGGTGGTAATAACCCCGTCGGGCCCTACCGAAGCGCCACCGGAACAAGTTGCGCCCTGGGCCTGACAGACCAGGGGGGCGGGGCAGTCAGCGGCCGTGCTGCACGCATGGGGTACCGCATGGCAGGCCCCCGTGTCGCTGGTCTGGGGCGGCGGCGTGGCACACTTCGTGTTTGTCGGACAAGGCGGCTCGGCCACTGCGATCATGTCTTTCACACACTCAAAGTCGGCTGGGCAGTCCGCAACGCTGGTGCAGACGATCGGTTTGGGCTCACACGTGCCGATGATCGGGGGTACCGTCGGGAGGAGCCCAGCATCCGGAATGGACGTGGGCGTTCGCACCCCGGCATCCGCAACGAGCGTCGCAATCCCCCCGTCGGTGGAAACAGGAACGGGGAGATCTGGGGCCGGAACCGGCGGCGAAGCCGCGGTGCCCGGGGTCGAGATTCCTGTCGCTCCTCCTGCACCGCTTGTGCCACCTCCCACGGGCGCAAGGTTGCATTGGTACCCAGTGTCGCAGTCCGAGTCCGTCGTGCAATCCTTTGCCATGGCCGTCCGACTCATCCCAGCAGTCAACATCAGGGTTGCGGCGGCAATCGAGTAGAAGTGGCGCGAGACTTGGCTTGACATGGCGTGAGCTCCTTTTCGGCGACTAGCTAGCAGCACAGCTCCAGTATCGTGCAAATTTAATGCCGCCATTGCGGAAACCCAACACCGCTGTAAGAGTGGCAAATCACATGCAGCGACGCAAGAAGCGACCGTGGCCCTCTCAGAAACCTGAGACCCACCTTGAAGTCTTTGACCGAGCTGTGCGCGCAGAGATTTCGTAGATTCTTGTACGCGACCTCGTCACCATTGCTGTCCAGCAATCCATCGCCGAAGCTCATGCAGCCTCGCGGTAGTAGAAGTTCAGCCTCCCGCCGAGGCGCGAGCGACAGGCGACCTTGCCACTATCCGATCTTCCGCTCGTAGAGTCGGCCTGCTTTTCGATAAACTGCCCACCAAGCCCCTGATGAAAGCGTCCCGATGGTTGTCCTTCGCCAAGGTCTCATCCGCAAGCACGTCTCTCCGTCGGTGAGTCCAGGAATCCGTAGAGACGGCACGGCTGGGATCTGGCAGCATGCTCAACCTGGCCATGCTCGCCCTCCTTCTCAACCTGCTCGCCGCCCTCCGCTCGGCTCTCCGAACCTCGTGCCGAACTCGCCCTCGAGAATCTCGCCCTCCGCCAGCAGCCCGGCACCCTGGGCCGATCTTCACCACGGCCTTTCCCTCGGCAAGGATGCTCCCGACACGAGGTCGGTTCACCCACCGAGCATGGGCGACATCGTGGAGCTGCCCGAGGTCGGCGGCCTGCATCACCGGTACGAACGCCGCGCCGCCTGATCGGAGCCGGCGTTCTTCGCCCTGATGCTGGAGGTGAAGGTCGCTCTCTGCCCGAAGCTCGTCGGGCGCAGAGGGTTCACGTCGATCCCGCGCCGCACACCGCCCTGTCGGTCCCGACAACCAGCCTTGTCGAGCGTCGCAATCAGCGTCGGCCCCCGCCTATCCGTACCCCGGGATCAGCAGTTGGCGAACCACACGTTGCACAACCTGCCGGCAGCGTGGCGATGGCCAAGAGGGCGAGCGGGCGGCAGCACATCGACAGAGAGTAGGCAACCATGGCGACGATATTCTATAGGACAAGTACGGAATGTGCTGGGCCTTCCGCCTACTGAGGCTCCCATCCGGGAGGCTCCCATCCGGGTTCGAGATTCTCCGGGCGGGGAGTAGGCTTAGGCTCCGGACGGGGAGCACGCTTCGGGCGGGAAGCGTTCTTCGGCCGCGGAGCGCGAGCGGTATCGTGAGGGGCCTCGCCGATCTTCTTGCATAGGACCAGCCGCTGAGCCGTCTCTTTGTGGCAGGCGCCACAGGCCCGCTTGCACTTTGCGGCTGGCTGCTTGCCCGAATCCTTGTCCACGCAAGCGCAGGCCTGCGCACAGCGTGTTTCCTCGTCGCCGACCCTCTCCACACAGCGCTGTGCGAGGTTCATGCGATAGAGCGCATCCTCGGCTGTCGACAAATTGGGCAAGTACTCGGCGTAGCCCATGAGATCGCTCCTGCCCTCGGTATTGCCCGGGTGGAGCGCCACGCAGGCGGCTAGAAGGTCCAGCCGAGCCGGTTCAGGCGCCGATTCCGTCTTCGTTCGGCTACGGGCACACTGCGACTCCGATGCCGAGGTGTCGCCGGCCTCCCGCAGAAGCTCGAGCCGACGACGGATGACCGCGACGGCAGCGGGATGCGCGCGAGCGTACTCGTCGATCATGGTCTGCTCCTCCATCGAGCGACCGGCCAGCCAGAGCAGCCGTCCCTTCGTCGCAACCAGTGGATCCATCTGCTCCGCCGCCAGCCCTGGAACATTCCCGAGAGCCTCGAGCATGGACAGGGCATCCTCGATGATCGGCCAGTATTGGATCTCGAGCTCCGACCTCTGCTTGTACTTCACCGCGCCTTCCGCGCACGATTCGCAACTCGTGTAGAGGAGCGAAGCCAGCGCGGCATCGGTCACGGCTTTCGCATAAGCGTAGACCGGATCGAAGCTCCGCGGGGAAGCCTTGGCTGCCGTGTACTTCGCGGCCATCTCTGGGTTGCGGAACTTGATCTTGCCTTGCCCAAGCTGCGCGTCCTGCCCTTTCCCGGCGTTGGAGCCCTGGCGGTTTTCCAAGCCAGACGAGCAGCCGATACCAAAGACGAGGACCAGCGTCGGGCATGCAAGCCGACGCTTCTTCAGGTTCAGGGCAAAACTGAACATCTTCACCGAGCCTTCCCATCGACACTATATCGCCTCGGCAAGAGTCGCGATGCATCCATCGAGGACGACCAGCGACGAGAGGTTTGCAGAGCTCGGATGAGTCTTGGTGATGAGGCGGGTGGAAACGACATGGGCGGGCTTGGGTGGACCTCCCGCGCCTGCGGTCAGTACCAGAGATGGAACGTGCCACTCACGTGGAGCGGCGCGAGCGTGTAGAGAACGCCGTTCCGGTAGTCACGGGATGGGGTGGCCGCCGACCAGATCTTGTCCACGAAGGGCTTGCCGGACGACGCCGGCAAGCCAAAGCCCAGCGTAGCATCGCAGAAGCCCTGGGCCCCTGTCCCTCGCCAGGTCGTCATCCGCGCCGCTGTCTGTCTGTAGACGATCATCGCAAAGGGCGCCTTATGCCGAGCTCGGCATAAGGCGCCCTTTGCGATGATCGTCTCCACTCAGCGGCGACTGGCGACACTATCAACCTTCCTGCGTGCCGGCGCATTGGGTAGAATACAAAGTGAAGATGCGCGGTTTGGCGTTGCGGTCGGATACCCTGTACTTCTACACGGATGGATCATCGTATTCTGGTCCCCGTGTGGGCGGCATGGGCATCGTGATGGTCACCGTCAACCCGGACGGCACCGACGCCGTGGAAGACGTACCGGTGTGGGGCCACGAGGGAGCGACGAACAACCAGATGGAGCTCAAGGCCTGCGTGGAGGCGCTTCGATTCGCAGCGACCCTTCCAAATCTCCGCGCGTTTCGTGAGATTCGCATCTTCACAGATTCTCGGTACGTCGTCGGCAACTACAAGACAGCCATGTTCACGTGGCCTGCCCGTGACTGGCGAACGGCGGCAGACCGACCGATCGCCAACATGGAACTCTGGCGGGACCTTATAGGGGCGATTCAACAGGTTCGGAAGCGCGTCGAGATATCGTGGGTCAAAGGCCACCAAAAGCACGTGTACAACGAAGCGGCGGACAAGGCGGCGAAGGCGTCGGCGAAAGGCCTGCTCAAGCGGCCCCTCGACGTCGTCCACGTTCGCAGGAAGATCACGAAGCAGACCGTACGGCCGGGGTGTGTACCGATGCAGGGCCAGACGATGTCGATTCGGGTTCTCACCGCTCAGTACCTTCGCCGACAGAGTGCCCACCGGTACAAGTACGAGGTTCTCTCGGAAGGGGACACTCATGGGCTGGTCGACCTGATCTACTCGGGAGAAGGGCTGTACCTGAAGGCGGGTCACCACTACGAGGTGACGGTAAATGGGGAGCAGGCGTATCCCCAGGTCCTGACGGTGCTCCGAGAACTGGAGCGCCTACTTGCGCGTGAGCGGTGGGGAAAACAGGCCAGCACTGAGAGCTGATAGTGCCCGATTGGCGAACCCCAAAGGCCTTGAGCACTGCTGTGTCACGGCTTCAGGTACCGCCGCCGCCGATGATGCGAGCGGTCTCGTCCTGTGCCGCCGAAACTAGATCGCCAGAATCGTCGCGATATCGAGGGATTCCTCCCCGTCTGGTGCAAATACTACGTCGCAACCATCTACGGATGAGGCCAGAGTTGAACCCTGGCGTCGCTCCGCTGAAACAGCTGCTGGAAACGATCGAAGTACGCAACGCCCTGATGCACTTTCAGCACGGCAAGAACCTGGTGCACACCGAAGTGCCGGTGTCAGCCACCCATGATCGCGGTCATGTCACGATCAATCCGACGCCGATATTGCAAGGGCAGCCAGGTGTTGTCGTGAAGGACTCAGGGCTTTGGGAGTCGCTTCAGGCTGAACGGGCATCGGTATACTACAACTCCCTTGTCGAAGTGCTTCGCCCCGTGCTTGTGGCTTGTCCCGAGGATGCCGTCGAGACAGTTGCCACGCTCCGGACCGTCATCGAAGAACAGGACACTGTACGCTCCACCTAGACGTGCGCATCCCGGCAGGTGAGGGTGTTCCGTCGCAATCATCTAGGCGGCTCCTCGATGGTGGAACGTGAGCACTGGGGCAGGGAGGACCGGAGATAACCGCTCGATATCACGACGTCTTCATCGGATCCAATTTCGGCATAACACCGTCATCCCGCACACAGCCTTCGCGGGCCAGACTCCCGACGAGATGTACTTTGGCCGCCTTGCTGTCCCGAAATCCATCGCCGAGGCTCATGCGGCCTCCCGATGGTAATAGTTCAGCAGTCCGCCGAGGCGCGAACGACAGGCGACCTTGCCATCTGCCGCGTTGTCATTCGTCGGACCGACGTTCCTGATGAGTTGGCCACCGATGCCCTGGTGAAACCGCTCGGTCATGTAGTGCTCGACGAATTCCTTGATAAGGTGGCGCAAATGTCGCTCGCCGAAAATCACAAAGTGATTCAAGCTCTCGTACTTGATGGTTTTGACAAATCGTTCCGCGTAGGGATTGCAATTTGGGCTTTGCGCTGGGATCTTCACGCTCTTCACGCCCCCAGCTTTGAGAATCGCGATGAACGCCTTCGAGAACAGCGGGTCCCGATCGTGGATCAGGTACTTTGCTCCTCGCAGAAATCCATCCACAGGATCTGTCAAATTGCGGACCACCTGCTTCATCCACTCCTCGCCTGGGTCAACAGCAATCCCCGCGATCTCGACGGCGCGGCTCTTGAGTTCGATGACGAAGAACACCATGTACCGAACTGTGCCGAATGCGCCCAAGGCTTCTACGCTGAAGAAATCGCAGGCACATAGCGTGTCCCAGTGGCTCTTCATGAACAGCTTCCACGTGCGCTTCTTCTCGCGCTCCGGTGCCGGCTCGATCCCTTCCTCCAGCAGGATGTTGGCCACCGTCGTCCGTCCGATCTCGATCTTCAATCCGGTCCGAAGGGCGTCGCGGATTTTCGTATATCCCCAGCCGAGATTCGCCAGGGCCATCTCGATCACCAGCTTGCGAATGTCCTTCTTCTTCCGCGGTCGACCGACCTTCGCTTTCGAGCTGTCGTACTTCCGCGCCGCCATCTGCCGAAACCACCCCAGGACCGTTCCAGGCTTCACGATCTGGCAACACTTCTTCCGTTCTTCAGGACTCAATGCCTTGCCGGCGATGGCCAGGCGGCGGCGCTGATCTGCGGTGAATGAGATCCTCCCGCTACCTGTGAGTGCCGCCAGGATCTCCTTCAGGACCCGGACCTCTTCCTGCGTGTAGTTTAGCTTGCGCTGCATCCGCTCGTTGATCGCGCATGCAATCATCGTGATGAGGAATTGGAGCGTCGCCGGAAGCATTCGTCGCCACTTTGCTCGCTCAGGCACGCTCGTTCAAGCTGTGTATCGCCGCGAATTCGTGCAAGAATTCCAGCGATGCCTTTCTGGACACCAAGGGGCAAAGTAGGACCAGAGACGGCGGACCGCACCGAGGAGCAATGTGGTTATGGAAGTCACGGTGCTTTTGGACAACGATCCGGGTAGCGGTCCAGGGCCACTGAGACTCATCGATCCTCGCCGAATGCCTCGGGATGAGGCCGATAGCCAGCACGGGCATTCTGATTCTTCGGTGCGCAGCGGCCTTGGCCCAGCAGGGCCGACTTTGGAGTTGATGCTGGCACCACCGGAGGGGTGCTGTTGACTTGAGATCTCGCATGAATCTCCGCGACCCTAGAGAGCGCAGAGTGGCGCAGAGCTTCGTCGATAATGGTGCGAACCAGGTCAAACAGTAGAGGCTTAATGATACTCATGTGCCCATCCATCCGTACAATTTGCTACAGGAAATATGGCTCGTTCTTAGGAAGAAGCAATGTGAAAATCGGGCACCTGGAACAGTGGCCAGGAAAGAAGAGAGGCCTTCGGTATTGTCCTTAGTTTCTAGGGGTTTATGACGGCGTTGAGTGGGGCTTGATGGTATTTTTTAATTGGTCAGTTCTAATCAATATCAATTGGATTCATTGATCCAATCAATGTTGCGCGAGGTCTAATAGGATCCAATCAAATGTTTATTGGATCTGCGGCAAATGAATACAATAGGTATTGTTGCCACAGGTTGAGTTTGTGGGATTGCAACTTGACATTGACGGGGGAGATGGAGAGGATTGTGAGTTGTGAATGGAGGATGCTATGGCAATGTCACTCGATCCTGTCTTGCACAAACAGCACAGAGACGTCCTGTCGCAACGGGCAGTAGGTGACTCAGCGAGGTCCTTTTCGGATCTGTTTCGCAACCTCAGACTGCCCCCTTCTGGGGCGATAGTGAGTCGCGTTGCTGGGCAAGGGAGAGATGAGGCGGGAGCCGAACTGGCAAGGCGGTTGATTTACGAGTCAGGTAGAGGACTACGCCGGGAGATCCTCAAATCGCTGAAGGGGCGAGGCAAGTTGATTTGCAGGGGCAACCTCACCTTCAAGGCGCTAAAGGCCTCCAAGGCGCGGCGCGCTGTAATCCAATCCACCCCAGGAAGGCCACGGACCCATCGACGGCGGCCTCGTCGACGACAACAAGGGGATCGGGGCGCGCCCGAAGGCTCGAGTGAGGATGGCAGTGGCGATGTCGTCGGCAATCTCAACGAGGGATCAGCTCAAGAGCACCGCTCTCATCTAAGCGTTATCCAAGATGCCGGCAGGCCTAGCGTTCCGATCAAGCCGCCAGCGCAAGTCGACTTCATCCAGGGCGATGCTGCCGACATCCTGGCCAAGGTAGCGGCTGAGAGCGTGGACGGAGTAGTGACTGATCCGCCGCACGGCGTTCTGCCGCAGCTGGCCTGGGACGTCTTGCCAACCGTGGATTTCTGGTGCGCGGTAAACCGTGTGCTCAAGCCAGGCGCTCCGCTGATCGTGATTGGAGCGTCCCGAACCTACGATCTGATGGTCCACGCGATCAGGCAGGCAGGATTCGAGGTCGAAGAAATGGGCGTGTGGGTGTTCGCGACCGGACGACCGAGAAGCCCAAACCACCTCAAGCGGGCTCACGCTCCGATCCTCTTTGCTCGCAAGCCGGGGCGTAAGGTGCCAGTAAACATCGAGGAAGGGCGCCTGCCATTTGTCGATGAAGAGGACCGGAAGCAAACCCGGCGCGTGGACACCCTTCGGGCGCACGGTAGGCGGCGAAGCGGGGTCTATGAGCCTTCCCTCGACTCGAGCTTGGCCGAGTCGGCGCCGTTCAGGCCAAAGTCCGGCCGTTGGCCTCCCAACCTGTTCATGACGGACTGCGTATCCGGAGATCACAACAAGTTCTTCAATGTGCCGGTCGTCCGTAACTCCAATGGCCACCCTACCGCCAAGCCAGTCCGGCTTTTCGAGCACCTGATCAGGATTTTCATGCCTCAAGGTGGCCTCGTTCTTGACCCCTTCGCCGGGGGCGGCACCAGTGGTGTCGCTGCGATTGCAACCCGGCGACGTGCCTTGTTGATCGAGCGAGACCCTTGTTTTGCTGCGATGGCACGCAGAGCTATCGCTGAGGCCAGCGCCTCCTCTGGATTCGATGGGGAAGAACCTAGGAATGGCGCGATGCCTCGTTATCTCGGAAACACGAGCTATCATGAGGAGTTAAGTGCCAATGGAAAGAAAGCGCGATGCGACATTGAATTCCGCCGTCAGCCCTCGGCGACCAAGTCCGTTCTCTCGATCCCAGTCTCTGCAGGGGAAATGGCTCGCCACCTCGGGGGCAACGTTGCGCCTCTCACCCTCATTCGATGGGCAAGACGGGGCAAGGTCCCGGCGATCAAAGTGGGACGAGCATGGATGTTTGAAATCGAAAGGGTGATCGCAGCTTTCGCACTCGGTGAGATCAGGCAGAAGGAGGCCGCAGATGTCGATCCAAGAAACCAGTCAAGGCCGGTACGTCGTGCAGATCTATCGGTCAGACCCACTCGGCGAGAGTCCACTGAGACTGTGCAAGCGAGTGGAGGGCATCGAGGCGGCCAAGAAGGAGGAGAAAGCCTTCGAGTCCCAGGCGGGGGAATGGGCGGCTCGTCGCAGGCTGGTCAAGGAAGCGAAGGAGCGGGGGATCGAACTAGTATCTCCCTCGACCCAGCCCAGCACGCCCGGATTCGCCAGCTTCTTGGAGGAGACATACCTGCCCTGGGCTCGAAGCAACCTGGATCCAAACACGATGAGGGCGCGCGCACCCTCTGTGATGATCCTCGCCGAGGACCTAGCCAACACACCTCTTCATCATGTCGAAAACCAGATCGATGACTTGGTCGCGAAGTGGCGTGCCGAGGGCTGCCGTTACGGTGCAACCGATCGCTTTGGCCGGCCAACCAACCGCAAGCCTCGGCTCATCACCGATGCAGGCATCAATGAACGGCTCAAGATCCTGCGCGCAATCCTCGGTCACGCACACATGCGATCAAAGGTGCTCGCGACCAGTCCGCGCATTTCGCTGCTGAAGAGAAAGCGTTCCGAACCGGGTGCGAGCACGCCCGTGCGCTACTTCATGCCGGAGGAGCGCGCGCGATTTCTCCGCTACGCTGACCCCGAGACAGCTGACGTGTTCGAGTTGGGCCGCATGACCGGCGTGCGGCCGGGCGAACTCTTTCACCTAGCCGTGGGCTCGGTCAACCTCCGGGACAGGAAGTTGTTGGTTCAGGCCGGACCTTGCCCTCACTGTCCGGACGGCAAGTGGATCCCCAAGACTGGCGAATATCGAGCAATCGACATCGCGCCGGCTCTGATGCCAGTTCTGCGACGTCTGATCAAGGGCAAGCCTGACACGATTTTCGTGATCGACAGCGTGCATGGACAGCCGTTCTCCCGCTTGGTGGGCAGTGGCGGAAGATTCGTCCGCATACTCAAGCGCGCCGGGTTGGCAAGGAAGGGCCTCAGCATCTACTCACTCAGGCATACCTTCGCTGCTGATCTCATCACTGCCGGCCGGTTGATCCAGGAAGTGGCGGCGCTACTGGGCAACAAACCACGGACGTGTGAGCTTCACTACGCGCACCTGATGCCTGGGAGGACCGCTGAAGCAGTCAAGGCGATCAAGGCGATCGAACCGTGGCCGATGGCACAACCGACGACGGCCACCGGACAGGCCGACAACCCGAACAGCACCGTCTCGACCAGGCAACCCAGGTCCATCAAGGCGGCGTAGGCTAGAGTGCAGAGACAACATCCACTGACTCAACTCCGCGGCCTGTCTGCTGTAGCAACCGTCGAGGATCAAGCCGACGTCAGGAGGTCGAGGTTGCCTGCCGCACGCGCGGGGATGGATGGGCCGACGCAGCTGCTCCGAGTCCGAGAGCCCCCACCTTTGCAGGGTGACACTCCCCCTCCGATTACCTCATTCCTACCTCATGCACCCGATTACCTCATGCTGGCTCGCCGCGATAAAAAAAGCCCTGGGATTACCAGGGCTTTGGAGCGGGCGAAGGGACTTGAACCCTCGACGTTCACCTTGGCAAGGTGACACTCTACCACTGAGTTACGCCCGCAGAGGTTGCATGGTTTAGGCTGAAACCTCCTTTCCGTCAAGGGGTTGGGTGTTGGTTTTGTTCTCGTAGCCCCCGATGCAGTCCCCAGGCGCAGCGCGCGATCTTGCCTGCCGCCGAGCGAACCTCGTCGGAGGCAATGTGGAAAGATGAAGCGGCTGGGGCATTCGTACTGGTGCACGGTTGGGATACACTGCGGTGGGCTCGAACGCGATGGACGAATCCGCAGAAAAGCGCCCCCATGCTCTCCTCTCGCACTTGCTTGCGCCGCGCGGTTGCGGTCGCGTGCAGCCTTTGCGCCAAGCCGTCGCGGGAAAGGTTGTCCTTCTCACGGGTGCCTCGTTCGGAATTGGGGCCGCGCTGGCCCGGCGTTTGGGCGCGGCGGGGGCTACCGTCTTGCTTGTATCGCGCAGCCAAGAACGGCTCTTGGAACTTGCCGGCGAGATAATAGGAGCTGGTGGCCGCGCCGAGGCTATCCCCTTGGACCTGGCTGACCCGCTGCGGATTGCGGCCCAGGCGGACGCCATCCAGCGGTTGCACGGGGGCGTCGATATCGTGATTCACAATGCGGGCAAGTCCATTCGCCGCTCATTGTCGCTTTCTTTGAATCGTGCCCATGATTTCCAGCGCTGCATGGCCATCAACTACTTGGGTCCGGTGCAATTGCAGTTGGCCTTGCTGCCTCGCATGTTGGCCCGTGGCAGCGGCCACATTATCGGTGTTTCCACTGTCGGGGTTCGGCTGCCACCCAGCCCGCGCTGGGCGGCCTATTTGTCGTCCAAAGCGGCCTTCGATGTCTGGCTGGGCTGCGCGGCCCCGGAATTGCGCCGTTCGGGCATTGCCACGACGTCCGTGTACTTGGGGCTTGTGCATACTCGCATGAGCGCCCCCACGCCGACTTTGCGCAAGATGCCCGGTCAAACTCCCGACGAGGCCGCACAGGTGTTGTGCCGGGCCTTGATTCGGCGCCCACGACGTTGCGGGCCCTGGTGGCTCGGGCCAGTAAGCTGGCTGGCCTGGCCACTGGCCACGCCCCTGGAATGGCTGCACCGCTGGTTGTTCCGGCACAGTCAGGATTCCCCCGCGGCGCGCGGAAACAACGACGATGTTCCTTAAGATCCGCCTGGCCCTGCAAATCCTCCGGGCGCTCTGGCGCATCGGTCTTTTGTCGCTACGGCCAAGTGTGCCGTTGGCTTTTCTGCGCGCCTGGTGGCATTGCGGAAACTCGTACGCTTGCCTGGCGGAGTTCGCCGCCCGCCGCTTTCCGCACCACTGTGCCGTGGTTGACGAGCAAGGCAGCCTGACCTTCGCCGAACTTCACGCCAAGGCCGAATTCCTTGCAGCAGATCTGCTCAAGCGCTACGCCCTACGAACGGGTCAACGTGTGGCTTTGTTAAGTCGCAATCATCGCGACATGGTGATTGCGCTTATTGCCCTCAGCCGTCTGGGTGTCGACGTGCTGCTGCTGGGAACCGAGAGCCCCCGCTCGGCGTTGCAGCGCATCCTTGCCGGCCAATCTCCCCAGCTGGTCCTGCACGATGCCGAGTTCGCCGCGGGCCTGGCGGTTTGCTCCAGCCCTTGCCAAGTCATCGAAATCGTCCCCGCCAAACAGCAGCCCCGCCTTCCCCGGGTCAAAAAGGCGGGACGGATCCTGCTACTGACCTCAGGCTCCACCGGAGCAGCCAAGAGTATTGCCAGACGTCCCACCCTGGGAGGTCTTCTGCCCGTACTGGCTGGACTGCTGCGGGCCCTGCCCTTGCAACTGCATGCGCCGGCTCTATCCGCGATTCCCCTCTATCACGGCTATGGGCTGGCGGTGATGGCCATGACCCTGACCTTCGGGGCACCGCTGTACCTGGCGCGGCGGTGCGATATCGCCCCGTTGCTGGCACGTCTACCTGAAGGCATGCCGCCGGCCGTGCTGATCAGCATCCCGACCCTGCTCGAGCGCTGGCTTGGCACCTTGGACGATTCCCCCATCCCACCGCTGGCCGCGGTCATCAGTGGCAGCGCACCGCTTTCACCCCGGTTGTGCCAACGCCTGCTGGATCGACTGGGCCCGCGCCTGTTCAATCTCTATGGCAGCACGGAGGCGGGAATCATTGCCCTTGCCACGCCGGAAGTTCTTCTCGACGCGCCAGGAACCGTTGGGCAACCTCTGATGGGCAATCGCGTGCGGATCGCGCCAGGGACCAGTGAGATCCAGGTTCAAGGACCGCTGGTATTGGCGGCCCCGACGAATGGCTGGTACGCCACGGGCGACTTGGGCCGGTTTGACAAGCAGGGGCGGCTCTTCGTTTGTGGGCGCTTGGATGCAATGCTGATTTCGGGCGGCGAAAACGTCTATCCCCACGAGACCGAATCGGCGCTGCTAGAGCACCCCGACCTCGCCGATGCGGCGGTTGCGGTCGTCGACGATCCCGAGTTTGGCCAGGCCCTGCGCGCCTGGGTGGTGCCTAGGCCAGGCGTCACTTTCGATGAGAAAGCTTTGCGCGAGTGGTTGCGACAGCGCCTCGAGCGATTCAAACTGCCGCGCCAAATTGGGCTGGCGATAGCGATCCCCCGCAATGCTCTGGGCAAGGTCAATCAGGAGGCCTTACGTGCACTATCGCCATGAATCCATGGCATGCACGGGTTGGCGTCTCATCTCTCGCGGCCGGTAGGTCGGCTACTTGGCGGTGGGCTGAGCCGGGGGTTCCTTGGCCGTTCCCGAGGCTTCTTTGGCCGTTCCCGCAGCATGGCTTGGCTGACCTGGGCTGATTGGCCTGGCGGGGGCGAGGTAGCCGAGAACGTCTTGCGCACGGATGGCCGATGGCAGGTACCGATCCAGGCGTCCCACATACCAAAGTGAAGCCAAGGCCAGCAATGCCAGGAGCAGTATGTAGAGTTTCCATGGGCGTCGCTTCTCGGCGAAGGGATCGCGCAGCTGGCGGCGCGATCCTTTGGGAAGTAGGGCAACCTGGGTCAGCGCGGCCCCGAAGGGCACGTTGATTCTGGCCATGGCGTTGACCGACCAGCCGTTGGCGTCGAGAATCGGGCCCACGTTGCGCTGGCGCAGTTTCAGCCATGCAATCAGCATCGACGGGCCGGAAATGGCGAGGAGAAGCCCGACAAAGCCCACCGGCATCCAGACTCCAAGACCGAAGAACATGGCCAGGATGCTAGACAGGAACGTGGCGATCCCGCCCACCGCCACGCCAATGGCGGCCACGGTGCCCACGTCGATCTTCTTGGGCTCGGGCTTCTTTTCCGCGGCTTCGGGACCACCTTTGTCGGCGTGTGCGGTC
>Ga0182027_10008658_pt1 | contig 14764 bp, 12 predicted proteins | sample 712E1DmetaG_FD_121300 | JGI IMG/M metagenome (GOLD analysis project Ga0182027, IMG submission 121300) | Permafrost microbial communities from Stordalen Mire, Sweden - 712E1D metaG (Illumina Assembly) | ecosystem: Environmental > Terrestrial > Soil > Wetlands > Permafrost | place: Sweden... | reverse complement strand
TTTTGGCTTTGCTTCTAACTTTGTCGTCCAGGTCACCAACGCCATGCCGGTGGCGGATTTGGCGGTGGCGATGACGGGACCGGCTTCACAGGTCTTCACCAACGATTGGATGGTTTATGGCGTCAGTGTCACCAACCTTGGGCCGGGCGCTGCAACCGGTGTCTTTTTGACCAACACGCTGCCACCGGGTGTGGGATTCAAAAGTGTCTCGCCTGTCTTCACGCGCCTTGGCAGCGGTAGCAACGTCATTTTCAACCTCGGCACGCTGGCCAGTGGCGCTTTCGCCAATTTGTATCTGACGGTCCAACCCACCAACGCGGGCACCTTGACTTTTGTGTCGGTGGTCAGCACGAACAGCGTGCTCGATCTCAATCCGACCAACAACTCGGCCTTCATCATTATGGCCGTGTCCAATTTCCTCCCCGGCCAGTTGGTCGCCTATACCAATTCTGCGCAAGTTCCCAATGGACAGGTGGGCTACCTGGAACAGGCGATCGTGGTGTCGAACGCCGGTTCGACGACGGTTGCTGCCGCGCGGGTGATTGTAACGGGATTGACCAACCGGCTGGTTAACGCCGTCGGCACCAACGACGGCAATCCGTTCGTGGTTTATTCCGCCGCTCTCGACACCAACCAAAGCGTGAGTCTGTTGCTGCAATTCTATCCGAACCGGACGCCCTTTGCGTTCGGAAATGCGCAGTTGCATCCGGTGGAGGTGACGCCGCTGGATCTGACACCGCCGGCGAATTTGAGTTCCAACGTCAACTTCACGGGTATTTTCCAGATGCCCTCCGGCGGCATGTTGCTTGAATTTCCTACTCTGATGAACCGGACCTACACGGTGGAATACAGTTCCAATCTTCTTTCCACCAACTGGCTGGCGGTGCAACCTGCCATTGTTGCTCCGGCCAATTACACGTTTTGGATTGACTATGGTCCGCCCGCCACCCTGAGTCAGCCCACCAATTCTGCCATGCGGTTCTATCGCGTATTTCTAAACCCCTGACGCCATGTCACCCAACTCCATGAGAAACGTTCGCACCGGCGATTTTTTTGCGTGGTGTCTGTCGTTTTGTTTCGCGGGTCTGGCCGTGACCGCGGCGGCCCAATCGCAATCAACCGGCCAAAATCCGGATGCCAATGGTCCGGTTGTAATCCCTCCTGACGTCCAGGTTCAACCGCAACCCAGCGTTCAACCGCAGCCGTCCCAAGATTTCTGGGATCGCTGGGGGATTCAAAAGGTTTCCCAGGACGACGACTGGACGCGCCATTTCCGACTCGGGGCCATGGTCGGATTGAATATCAGTGCCAATTTCAACGTGAAGAACCCCGTCAACTTTTCGGGTAAAAATGCGGCGAACGGGACTTATGACGACGGCTACGTGCGAAGGGACAACACCGGTAACGCCGGAGGTTTAACGAGCAATTGGGGTTACGACAAGCAGACCCAAGTCGTTGGCCAGAATTTGTTCATGCACAGCGCGAACTCTTATTCTCCGACCAGCGGCACCAGTTCGGAAAGCGGTGATTCGGCGTTTGTGGGATTCGACATGGCCTATGGTGGCAACCTCTGGAATTGGGGCCGCACGCGGATTGGTTGGGATTTTGGATTCGGACTGCTGCCCATTAACATCAAGGAGAATCTGTCCCTGTCGGGGAACTTCATCCAGAACACGTATGAGTTTGGTATACCCAGCAGCACCACGCATCTGCCGCCGCCGGGTTATCAAGGCGGCCCCAATGGCGGTCCGTGGCTTGACAGTAGCCCAAACTCAACGTCACCGCCTGACGTCACCTCACACGGTGTAAGCCTCACCGGGTCGCGCACGCTGGATGTGATGCTCTACACCGTGCGGCTGGGGCCGTCATTGTATTGGGATTTAAACGAGGATTTGGGTTTGTCAGCCGGTGTCGGCCCCGCCGTCGGCATCGTGTCGGGAAGTCTGAAATATGATGAAACAATCGCCACCACAAGATACACAGGACAGGTTGACGCGACCGATGTGGTGTACGGCGGCTATGTGAACGCGACGTTGATGTATCACCTGGAAAAAAACGGCGACCTTTACCTGGGCGTGCAATACATGTCGCTGGGCGACGCCACCATCAGCGGCGGCGGCCGGGAAGGACGATTGAATCTGAACGGACAGGTTTATATTACCGCCGGCATCAACTGGGCGTTTTGAGCTGCTGCTTGCTTAATTTCCCCGTTCAAGCCCGTTGATCCAACAAAGGGCCGCCTGCCAGTCACGATCTTATGGCCTTTCTCAATAACAACCGGAATCAACCTCGGTAGGGCGGGCAGTCCTCTGCCCGCCGCTCGTACGCACACCAATTGCGGCGCGCACGGAGTGACGCGCCCCACCAATTTGCACGTCCCATCAAGAATTGGTTTCAGCGCAGCTTTTCCACGTGAATTTTCGCGGGGTCGTTCACGCCCAGTTGGAGCAGGGCGGCGTTGGCGTAAAGTTCCAGATTCGGCTTGAATGCCGGCGCGTCGAGCAAGCGCCGTTCGCGATCCAATTCCTTGATGGCCAGCGTGTCGAGCGCCACGGGGTCGCGGCTGAACCACAGTTGATTCAGCACCGCGGAATAATGCAGCAGGCCGCGCGAGCCGCCTTCGTACTGGCCGATGAGCGCGTCGGTGATGTTGAGCGCCACGCGGTCGCCGAGCGCGGGCAGGGCGTAAATTTCCGGCACGGCAGTGGCGAGCCGGCCGGGGTCGTTCGCAAAGCGCAGCGTGTTGTCCACGCTGCCCATCGCCAGGCCGTAAAGATGTCCGCAAACGCCGGCGGATTCCTGGTTCAGCAGCGGCGCGACGCTGATGATTTTGGTGATTTGCCGGCTGACGAGACGGGAGACAAAGGATTTTCGCCCGACGCCTTCGCCTTTCCGGCCGAATTCCAGGTCGCCATAAACCAGATTGCCGATGATGGCGGTGTCGGGTTCGTAAAAATTCGTCGGGTCGTAACCGGCCTCTGCGGCACCGGCCACGCGCACGCCGAGTTGCGCGCCCAGCTTGAAAAATCCGGCGGCGCGCAAGTCGTCCTCGTGTTTGTCCCAGATGACGATGTGTTGCGGCGGCACGCCCGCCTCGAGCAATCCGTGAATCACCGCGGTGACGACAGCGGGCCGGGTGCCGCTGAGCATGCCGGCGGTGGAAAACACCTTGATGCCGACGATGTCCGAGGTGGAAACGAGGCTGCACCAGGCGGCGGCGACCGTGGCCTGGGCGGTGAAATTGGTGAGGCTGCGGTCCAGCATCACCTGCACCCACGCGGTGCTGGGTTGAAAATCAGCGGTGGCGCCTGCATTTTCAACGGTGACGACCCGCGCGATGGCATTGGTGGAATGGCTGAAAAGCGGGCCGGCGGCCCGGACCGGCAGACACGCCAGTCCCACGGCGACCGCAGCGGCCAGCCGGCGGACCGCCCGGGCGAATTGAGTTTGCGCGTTTCTTGACACTTTCGGTCGTGGATGCTACCACCAACGCCGATGCTGGCCACAAAAAACCTGCCGCGACTTGGCGCGATTGGCTTTTTCGCGCTTGCCCTGCTTCTGGCGGGCTGCACGCCGTCCGGTCCGCGCGCGCTGCTCAAGGGCAAAAAACTTCTGGCGCGCGGCGATTACGCCGCCGCAGTGGCGCAGTTCAAGACCGCCACGTCGCTCCTGGCCACGAACGCGCAGGCGTGGAATTATCTCGGGGTGGCGAGCCAGTATGCCGGCCAGCCGACCAATGCCGTGACCGCTTACCAGCGCGCCCTGGCCCTCGACCGCGATTTGATGGAGGCGCACTACAATCTCGGTTGTTTGTGGCTGGAGCAGAACAAGCTGGATGCGGCGGCCAGCGAGTTTACCGCCTATACGTTGCGCCGGCCCAAGGTGCCGGAAGGCTGGCTCAAGCTCGGTCTGGCGCAACTTCAATCGCACAATGTCGCCTCGGCGGAAAAAAGTTTCAGCACCGCGCATTATTTGAACTCAAACAACGCCGAGGCCTTGAACGGTTTAGGACTCGTGTGGGTCGAACGCGGGCATCCGCACGAGGCGGCCCAATTTTTTGCGGCGGCGGCAAAGGAACAGCCGGTTTACGCGCCGGCCTTGCTGAACCTGGCAACGGTGGCACAGCAGTATTTGCACGACAACGCGCTGGCGCTGCAAAATTATCGCGCGTATCTGGCGCTGACGCCGCGTCCGGCGAATTGGGACGCGGTAAACGACATCGTGAACAGCCTGGAACCGCCGGCAACGGTCGCCACGGCCAATGAAAGTCAAACGCCGGCGCCGGAAACCAGGACGCCGCCGGTCATCAGTGCGGTCCGCCCGGCCGGGCCGTCACGAACACAGACGGTCGCCCGGGCCAGTCTGAATCCTCCGCGCCCGGCAACGACTTCACCACAAGTGGTGAAAGTGCAGCCGGAACCGGTGATTATAGGAACACCCGTGGCGCCAGCGCCGGCCGAAGCGTCAACGGAAAAGACGGGTGCCTTGAACAGGCTGAATCCGCTGAACTGGTTTCGTTCCCCGGCGCCGGGAAAAAGCGAAGGAGCGGGGGTGACGCCCGTGCCGCCGCCGGTGGCGAAGAACAATCGCGTCGGGGTAACGCCGTTGCCGCCCGCCAATTCCGGTTCGCCGGCGCGAACCACAACCGCGCCGGCCCGTGCGCCGTCGCCGGTCATTCCGCCAAAACCGGTTAAAATTGCCCAGCCGGCAGTGCCGACGTTCCCGCGTTACGTGTATCTTTCGCCGCGCAAACCGCAGGCGGGCGACCGGCGGACGGCGTCGAACGCATTCACGCGGGCGCGGGAATCGGAGCAGGGTTCGCGCTGGCTGGACGCGCTGCAATCGTATCGTCAGGCGACGGAACAGGACCCGGGCTGGTTCGAGGCGCAATACAATTACGGCGTGATTGCCTACCGGCTGCGGAACTACAACCAATCGCTCGCTGCGTACGAAATGGCGCTGGCGATCCAGCCGGATTCGGTGGATGCGCGGTATAATTTCGGGCTGGCGCTCAAGGTGGCGGGCCATGTGACCGACGCGGTGAACGAGTTGAACAAAATCGTGGCGTCAAATCCGGACGAGGTGCGCGCCCATCTGGCGCTGGGAAATATTTATGCGCAGCAATTGAACGACCCGGCGCCGGCGCGGCAGCATTATTTGAAGGTCCTGCAACTGGATCCGGGCAATTCCCAGGCGCCGGACATCCAGTTCTGGCTTTCGTCGAATCCGCCCTGATGGAAGCTGGCCGGAAACTGGCATGAAACGGGCTGTAAATTTAATTGGCGTTATGAATTGGTGGGTTTAACCTCGCTTTTATGATTGCTGCCGACGTGCAAAGCTTTGCGCTCGAGAACCTGCCGGTCAACTGGTTTGACGTGGCGGTGCTGGGCCTGTTGATCCTCGGACTCTTCCGCGGGCGCAAGCACGGCATGTCCAAGGAAATCCTGCCGCTGCTGAAATGGCTGACCCTGGTCCTGGTGAGCGGGTTCTATTATCCCATGGCCGCCCAGTTATTGGTCAACACCGCCAGGTGGGGCAAATTTGCCAGTTGTTTTTTTGGTTATTTGCTGCTGGCATTCGCGATCTGGATCCTGTTTTTGATTTTCAAGCGGCTGCTCGGTTACCGGCTGGGTGAGAACAATTTTTTCGGCAGCGGCGAATACTATCTGGGCATGGTGTCGGGCATGGTCCGGTTTGCCTGCATGCTGCTGGCCGTGCTCGCCCTGCTGAATGCGCCTTACTATACTCAAACGGACATCCAGGCCCATGCAGCCTACGCGAAACGCTGGTTTGGCGGCGGGGTGTACAGCGGCAACTATTTCCCCGATTTGGCGACTGTGCAGGAATCGGTCTTCAAAAAATCCTTCACGGGTCCTTACATCAAGGATTACCTGGGCCCGCTCCTGATCGAAACCGCTCCGCCGAGTGCCGTCAAACCGCAGCCAAAACCGGCGGTGGTCAACATCCAGAAGTAAGCATCGCGTCGCCGAACGAGCATGGCTGGCACGCTTTCCCCCGCAACCCGCGAACGCATCCGCGTTGCCAGTGACATCGTGGATGTCATCGGGTCGTACCTGCCGCTGAAAAAAGCCGGCGCCAACTTCACCGCCCTCTGCCCGTTTCACAAGGAAAAGACACCCAGCTTCAACGTCAATCCGCATAAACAGATTTTCCACTGCTTCGGCTGCCACAAGGGCGGCGACGTGTTCACCTTCGTCAAGGAATACGAAAACATCGGGTTCATGGACGCCGTCCGCCGGCTGGCCGAACGCGCGAAGATCCCCCTGGAATTCGACCAGACCCCCGTCGAACAACAGTCGCGCCATCTCAAGGACCAGTTGCTCCAGATCCACGAGCAAATCGCCCAGCGCTGGCAAAACGCGCTGCTGAACGAAGCCGCCGGCCAGCTCGCCCGTGATTATCTGGCGAAACGCGGCGTGTCGCCCGAAGCCGTGAAACTGTTCCGCCTCGGCGCCGCGCCGGATGCCTGGGACGACACCGTCAACTGGGCCAAAAGCAAGGGCCACGACCTCGCCCTCGTCGAAAAGGCCGGACTCATTATTAAAAAAGCGGGGAGCGCGCCCGCCCCGGGTGCGGCGGTTGACGCCTCGTCAACCGCAAAGGCCGACGACGAGGCGTCGTCGGCAACGCGCGAGGGCGCGCGTGCTCCCCAATCTCAGACCCGAAACTACTACGACCGTTTTCGTGGGCGGCTCATGTTTCCGATTTGCGACGAGCAGGGCCGGGTGATTGGCTTCAGCGGCCGGGTCCTGTCTGGCGACGAAAAAACGGCGAAGTACGTCAACTCGCCCGAGACGCCCATTTTTACCAAGAGCCGGGTCTTCTTCGGCCTCGACAAATCCAAGCGCGCCATCCTCGACGCCGGGTTCGCCATCGTTTGCGAAGGCCAGCTCGATTTGATTGCGTGTTTCATGGCCGGGGTGCAGAACATCGTCGCACCGCAGGGCACGGCCTTTACCGCCGACCACGCGCGCATCATCAAACGTTACGTGGACGAGGTGGTGCTTTGCTTCGATTCCGACGAAGCCGGGCAAAACGCCGCCGTGCGTTCGCTCGACCATTTGCTGGAGTCCGGCCTCGCCGTGCGGGTGGCGGTGGTGCCGGCGCCGCACGACCCGGATAGTTTCATCAAGGCCAACGGCGGTGAAGCGTTCCGCCAGCTCGTTGAAAATGCCGAGGGATTTTTTGATTACTATTTGAAACGTTTGTGCAAACTTAATGATTGGTCCAGTGACAAAGGAAAGTTGGCAATCATGAGAAGTATGGCTACAGAGCTTCACAAAACTAGAAATAGTGTTTTGATTGATAAGTACGAACAGCGAACAGCTTTGCAATTAGGTGTTAACCCTATTTCGGTTAGAGGAGAATTCAAAAAAGCCCATGTGCCACAAACTCCGTCTGCTGCGAATGAGATTGAACAACTAAAGACGGAATCCGAAACGCCGCGTCCGTCCACTCAGGAATTCTGGCTGCTCAAATTGCTTCTGCTGCATGACGAACTGGCCGGCTGGGTGGCATTGCATTTGGATGTGAATTGGATTTTGCATCCGCTTGCGCGGCAGATTGTTGAAAAGCGGCTGGCTGTGCAAACGAATGAAACTTGGAAAAACCTCGCCGCGTTTTTAGACGAGTGTGAAACGCTCGAAATGCGGAGCCTCGTCACCGAAGCCGTGGCAGAAGACCGTAAAATTCCCAATCCGGATCGGCAACTGGCGGATGTGGTCACGTCTCTGCGCAATCAATTTCTTGACCGAGCAATAAAGGATTTAAGACACGCTATGATCAAGCCCGGCTTAAGCGAGAGCGAAATAAATGAGCTTTCTAAAAGGGAACAAGAATTACTTGCAATTAGAAGCGCAGATGCTCTGGTCGCCATAAAAAACAGACCTTGGTTAACGGAGCGGCTAGCGCAATCAAAGAATCACTTCGCGCCCTGATCAATCCGCACGCGAATCAATTTCTCGACCGGCAGATTGCCGCGTCCATCCAGCGCGCCAGCCAGCCGGAAACTTCCGAAACCGACCGCATGGAGTTGCTGCGCCAGCAGCAGGAGTTGCGGCAGCAGAAACGAGCGCCATTGCATTGAAATGACTAGGGAGCGCACAGTTCGTCGGCTTGTGGCAGGGCGGGGTTCCTTCTGCCCGCCGCCCGTTCCAACGCGATCCACGGCGCGCACGGAGTGATGCGCCCTACCCATGTCACCCGTCACGTGTCACTTATTTTGCTCCTTGGTCAATCCACGCGCGGATCAAACCGATTTGCTCGGGTGTGAGCGGTCCGATGTTTGCCTTGTTGTGGGCGGGCGGCATCCAGGAATCCTTGTCGGATGTCACATGCGCGACGCATTTGACCATCAAGCTCTTGGCGCTGTCGCCGGGAGCGATGACCTTGCCGTCCTTGCTGCCTTTAAGCGCGCCTTCCAGGCTGTCGAGCTTGAGCCGGGCCTTGGGCTTGTCGCCGCTGTGGCACTTGACGCAGGACTGGTCGAAAATGGGTTTGATGTCAGCGGCATAGGTCACGCCCTGTTTCGTTGAAGCGGGCGGCAATTGGCCGGCGGCGTCAGCGGCTGAAGCGGAGGCGGCCAATCCAAATGCAGCGGCCAGCGCGATGGCGATGAGTTGAATTGAAGTCATTGATTTCATAGGTTCGGTTGATTTCGTGGACAATTTGAACTTAGGACGCCCGGGGTGTCAAAAAGTTTCAAAGCATTCTTCCCCGGGAGCGCTGGCGTCCCGCCGGCGAGTCTGTTGGAACGCAACGAGCCGGCGGGATCCGTCCTCCGTAGCAGTACTGCGGAGGGTGGACGCCAGCGCTCCCAGGAGGAGGAAGATTGTTGAACAATGTCTTGCCGCCGGGCAGCCCGCGTGGCGTAATCCGACGGGAAAAAATGGCAAGCGGGTCTGGTATTCACCCGCTATCGGCAGCGAACCGCACCTGGCCGACGTGATTTTGGAGCGGGTGATTGAGGTGGCGAGATGATTCGTCCTCGTCGTCGTCCTCGTTCTCGTAATCGAAAAATTCGAGGAGGAGGACGAGAATGAGGAGGATTACGATTAAATTTATGAGCGAATTACGAATCGGATTTTTGAGCACGGCCAACATCGGCCGTCAAAACTGGAAGGCGGTTTTCAATTCCGGCAACTGTGTCATTTCGGCGGTCGCAAGCCGCGATGTGAAGCGCAGCCGCCAGTTCATTCGCAAGGGCCAGCGTGAGTTTCCGTTCGCCGCCGAACCGTCCGCGCTCGGCAGTTACGAGGAGCTGATCGCGTCGAAGAGCGTGGACGCCGTTTACGTCCCGCTGCCAACCGGGTTGCGCAAGGAATGGGTCCTGCGTGCGGCGGCGGCGGGCAAGCACGTCATCTGTGAGAAACCGTGCGGAGTCAGTTTCGCTGACGTTCGGGACCTGGCGGCGGCCTGCCTGAAAAATCACGTGCAGTTCATGGATGGCGTGATGTTCATGCACAGCCCGCGTTTGCCGCGCGTTCGCAAAGTGCTCGACGATAAGAAGAGCGTCGGGTCCATCCGGCGGATTTCGTCGGCATTCAGTTTTTGCGGCAACGACGAATTTTACCGCGGCAACATCCGCCTGGACGGGCGGCTCGAACCGGCCGGCTGCCTTGGGGATTTGGGCTGGTATTGCATCCGGTTCACACTTTGGACCATGAAATGGCAACTGCCACACACGGTCACCGGCCGGATCCTCTCGGAGTCGGATCGAATCGGGGGCCGGGTGCCCGCGCCCACCGAATTTTCCGCCGAACTTTTTTTCGAGGACAACATTTCCGCCGAATTTTACTGTTCCTTCCTTGCCGCCGATCAGCAATGGGCTTTTATCAGTGGCCGGAAGGGCTGGCTGCGGATTCCCGATTTCGTCCACCCATTCAACAGCCGCGAACCGGCTTTCGAGGTCAACCGGACCGAAATTCGTGTCCGGGGGTCCGGGGTCGGTCAAAGGCAGACACCCATTCGGGAGTCAGCCGAGCTGGGCCATCCGACCGCCCAAAACACCATCATGTTCCGCAACTTCGCCCGTCAGGTTTTTTCCGGCAAACTCAACAACGAATGGCCGATGTGGGTGCTGAAAACCCAGCAGGTGATGGATGCCTGTTTTCAATCGGCTCGCAACGGTTCGGCCGGGGTCGCCCCATAACATTGCAAAGCGGCGGAGGGCCGCCGCACTCCAAGACCTTTCGGATATCCTGACGACTCCGGTTTGCGCGCGAACGTCTTGGAGTGCGCCAGCCCTCTGGCGCTTTTGGGGTTCATGCCCGCCTTTTTGGCTTCAAAGACCGGGGATTTCCTGTCAGGCTTCGTCCGGATGCGGTAAAGGCCGCGTTCTGGACAACAACTTCAAACGAAAGGCAAATTATGCGCAAGCTTGCAGCCATCGGTTTGGTCTCTCTCATTGGTTTCCATGCCTTTGCCGAACCTGAAATCAAAGGCACTGCTTCTGAACTCGCCCAATTCATCAATGGCGTTCCCAAAACTGTCATGGTTACGGGAGAAGCGGAAGTGCGGGTCCCGGCCAATCGGGCCGTGTTAAGTCTCAAGGTGATGACCGAAAACAGGTCATTGCAGGAAGCCTTGCGCGCAAACGCCGAAATACGGGGCAAGCTCGCCGAATATTTGAAGAAACTGGGCATTTCTCCGGATCGCATTCAGGCTTCAAAATTTTCTTCGACTCCAAAATTTGGCATGTTCAGCGAGAAGGCCAAAAGCTATCGCGTGGAAAATGAAATGCGGGTTTCCGTCCAGGACGAAAAAGAATTCCAAAAGGCCACGGGAGCGGTGGACGCGTGGGCGGAGGTGCAGTACGACGGAGTGGAATTTGAATACGTGGACAAGGAGGCGCAGAAACAAAACGCCATCGCGAAGGCGTGTGACAATGCTGGCGAACGGAAGAAAATCTACGAGAACCAATTTAGCCTGAAGCTGACACCGGCCCGATTCAATGAGGGTGAAATTGCGCAAAGGAATGCCGGTCCGGCAAACTCTGCGATTCCCCAGCAAAAAGATTATAGCAGCAGTTGGTCGTCGCTATCTCCATCAGCCTCGCCCGCAACAGGGGAATCCATTTCATCTTTTGGCGAACTGGTTTACACGGCCAGAATATCGGTGGAATACACCGTTCAGCCGAAGTGAACCGGGGGGTTGAATTAATGACCCGTTGAATTGTTGAATCGTTCTTGCTGACGAACCGGTTTAACGGTTCAACGATTTAACGATTCACGAATCGTCTTCCACCCGCTATCTTCCAGCCGTGCTGTTTAAGAAAATCACCATCATCGGCATCGGCCTGCTCGGCGGTTCCATCGGACTGGCTGTCAAACGCCGGAAACTCGCGCGCCAGATCGCGGGTTTCGTCCGTCGTCGCGCCAGCCTGAAGGATTGTGAGCGGGCGGGTGCGGTGGATTTTGCCACCACCGATTTGCTGGCCGCCGTCTGGGACGCCGATCTGGTGATTTTGTGCATCCCGCTCGCCCAAATGCGTTCACGTGTCCGGGCAATGCTGCCCGCCTTGAAACGCGGCGCCATTGTCACCGACGTCGGCAGCGTGAAGGCCAGCGTCGTGCGCGAACTCGAATCGCTGATTCAAAAATCCGGCGCGCGTTTTGTCGGCAGTCATCCGATGGCCGGTGCGGAAAAAACCGGCGTCGCGGCGGCACGAACGGATTTATTTGAGAAAACCGTTTGTGTCGTGACCCCGACAAAAAAGACGAACCGGGCCGCGCTTAAAACAGTGGAACAGTTTTGGAAGGCGGTTGGTTCACGCGTGTTGGTATTGAAGCCGGAAATCCACGACGCGCTGGTGAGCCGATCCAGCCATTTGCCGCACGTCGTTGCGGCGACGCTGGCCAGCCACGTTTTGAATCCGGCGCATCCGAAATCTCAGGCCGCGCTGTGTGCCAACGGTTTTCGCGACACCACGCGCATTGCGTCCGGGTCTCCGGAAATGTGGCGCGACATCGCCCTGGCCAATCGGAAAAATCTCGGCCGGTCGCTGGACGCCTTCATTGCCGATTTGCGGAAATTCCAGCGCCTGGTGAAAAAAGGGAACGCCAAGGCCATCGCAAATTTTTTTGAAACGGCCAAAAAACGCCGCGACAACTGGTGCGCCGGCTGTGTCTTGCCGTCATCGGAATGAATCAACCACAGATGAACACGGATAAACACGGATTTTTTTTAATGGTAGGGCGCGTCACTCCGTGCGCGCCGATCGGTCATAACCAACGCTTCGGCGGGCAGGGGACTCCGATGAATCGCGAGCAGGCTGCCCGCCCCACCCGCCAATCCATAATACAATCCTGCAACTTCGCGCACGGACGACAAAGATTTGGACTGCGGTGGCAGAGCGCAGCGGCGACACCGCTTTCTGTGCTGCCGGATGCTTCCAAAAGCGGCGTGGCGCTTCGCTTCCCGCCGCAGTCCAAAATCCGTGGTTGTGGCGCAAGCCGCGCTAGGTCTTATCCGTGTCCATCCGTGTCCATCCGTGGTTAAAATGGCCTTGCCTGATCTCATCGAAATCGTGCCGCTGGACAAACCGGTGCGCGCGGAAATTACCGTGCCGGGGTCGAAGAGCATCACGAACCGCGCGCTGGTTCTGGCGGCGCTGGCGGATGGCGAGACGATTTTGACCGGCGCGCTCTGGAGCGAGGACACGCAAATCATGGTCGAATGCCTGCAGGAACTCGGCTTCATGGTGAACGCCGCGCCCGATCCGGATGAGGTTTGCAATCGCACCATCACGGTCTATGGTCAGGGCGGAACCATTCCCGGCGGCGGCACGGAAGAAAATCCGCTGGAACTGTTCGTGGGCAACGCGGGCACGGTGGCGCGGTTTCTGGCGGCGCTGGTTTGTCTGGGCAAAGGCGTTTACCGGCTGCACGGCGTGCCGCGGATGCACGAGCGTCCGCAGGCGGCGTTGTTCAACGCGCTGCGGGAGCTTGGTTATCGTGTGGATTCGCCGAATGACAAATTGCCGGCGACAATTTTTGGCGGTGGCACAGCGGAGCGCGGCTCTCCTGAGCCGCAGCACTCACGCAACGCCGGGGCTGCTGCGGCTGGGACAGCCGCGCTCCGTCCGCAACGTTCGTGCACCGTAAGCATCGAAGAAAGTTCGCAATTTGCGTCGGCACTGCTGCTCTGCGCAAAACACGGCGGTTGGGAAGTAAAAGTGGTCGGTGAAAATGCCGAAGAATCGCCTTACGTGGCGATGACATCAAAAATGATCGAGGCGTTTCCGAAAAGCGGCGGAAGGTTTCAAATCGAACCGGATACGTCGAGCGGGAGTTACTTTTGGGGAGCTGGTTGGTTGCTTTGGCTTGCCTATGTGAATTCAGAAATTAACCAATGTATTGTCAAATGCTGGCCAACTTCTGGTTGGCAGATTGATGCTAAAATTTCAAATTACTTTGGTTTTCCAAAAAAAGTTTCCAGGAAAGCTGACTTGGGCGATTCCATAATGACTGCAATCGCTCTAAAACCGTTTGATGCCCCTCCAAAAACAATTGTACAGAAATCTCCTGAGCCTTATCCGACTGCATTCACCGACCTTGGCCGCCTGCGCGTCCAGGAAACCGAGCGCGTGGTCGCGCTGCGGACGGAGTTGACCAAGTGTGGCGCGAAAGTGGTCGAGGAAGGCGACACGCTGACGGTTTATCCATCCAAACTTCACGGCGCGGAGATTGAAACCTACAACGACCATCGGATGGCGATGTGTTTTGCGATTCTGGGTTTGAAGGTGCCGGGCATCAAAATCAAGAATCCCGCGTGTGTGAAGAAGACGTTTCCGAACTTTTTCCAGAAACTGGCCGCGCCGCCGCCGAATGGCCTGGGGGCGACGATTTTGGATGCGAAAACGGGACGGAAGCTGGAATTGAAGGAATTGTTTGCGGATTAATTTCCGTAGCGGCGTCTCGGCAGAGCGCCGCTGACTGAATATCTTTGCTGCGCTCTGCCGAGACGCAGCTACGAGGAAAAACTTGAAACAACCGATTGTGATTGCGATTGACGGGACGAGCGCGAGCGGCAAGAGCACGAACGCCAAGCTCGTGGCCCGGGCGCTCGGCTATATTTACGTGGATACCGGCGCGATGTACCGCACGCTGGCGTGGCATTGCCTGCAGAAACGAATTGATGTGCATGACGCCAAAGCCGTTGCCGCCGCGTGCCGCAAATGGAAAACGTCACTGGTCTGCGTGGATGGCCGCGTGCGAATGCTGGTGGGCGGTTATTTTCCCGAAAAGGAAATCCGCATGCACGAAACCGCCGCCGCCGTGGCGCACGTTGCCGCCGTGCCGAAGGTGCGCGAGTGGATGAAGAAAAAACAACGCGAGTGCATCAAGTTCGGCAACCTGGTCATGGAAGGCCGCGATATCGGGACGAATGTTTTTCCCGAAACCGATTACAAGTTTTACCTCGACGCGCAATTGGAGGAACGTTCGCGCCGCCGTGCGGCCGATGGCGTCCAGGAAAATCTCGCGGCGCGCGACCAGCGCGACAGCCAGCGCGCCGCGGCGCCGTTGATGATCGCGCTGGGGGCCAAGGTCATCAATAATTCGAGCCTGACTTCCGAGCAGACGAGCGGTTTGATCCTGGCCGAAATTCGTAAACGGCTGGCACCGGGGAAATGACGCCGCTGTGCGGAATGACTAAATCCTAAATCCGAATGACTAAAGAATTTCCAAATGATCAAATGACTAATGCGCCGGCCAGGCTGGTGATTCGGGCTTCGGACTTCTTT
>Ga0182027_10008657_pt1 | contig 14764 bp, 13 predicted proteins | sample 712E1DmetaG_FD_121300 | JGI IMG/M metagenome (GOLD analysis project Ga0182027, IMG submission 121300) | Permafrost microbial communities from Stordalen Mire, Sweden - 712E1D metaG (Illumina Assembly) | ecosystem: Environmental > Terrestrial > Soil > Wetlands > Permafrost | place: Sweden... | reverse complement strand
TTCCGCTTGTATACCTTGTCGATTAATGAATGGACCTTCTTTGCCCCCGCCGGGTTGATCCAGTCCACCAGTCTCCTCGGGCGTGGATGTACGGGTTTTTCACTCATGGAACTGATCCTCCTCCCCGCCCTTACTCCCTGGCCTTCTTTCTCCGCCCAGCCATCTTCGCCGGCTGCCTTCCCCGACCCATTTCTGTCGCCGGTTGCCCGGTCACATGGCTTTCGCCATGCTTCTGGTACTTTTCAGCCGTCCGACTACTGACAGTGCATCGCTCGCCATTTCGCTCGCGCTTATAGGTCCGCTTACTCCGGTGCCCCCCGGAGACCCTGCCAGTCCTCCTGAGGTCACGCACTGTTCTTCCGTACCGTGCCGTCCGCAAACACCTTGGTCCGGTGGGTGAATGAGAACGCCTTCGCCTCCATAGTGCAGGCTCGACCTTGCCCCACCTTTGGCCGACCGGTTCATCGGCAGGGCAGTCCCCATCGATTACGGCCCGGTACTTCTCCTCATGCCCTTCGGATTCCACCTCGCGATGGACTCCCTGCCCTCCGCAGTGCCAATCTCGCGCTGCGGCCAGCGAGTCGTTACTCCCGCTTTCGGATATGGCTCCCCTCATCTGGGCGCCAGAGGGACTTCAACCCTCCTGAACAATGCGCTGCTCAGCGCACACTACGACCTCTGCTGCAATCTGCCAGCCCATCCTGACACCTTGCGGCGCCAGTAGCACGAGGCAGGCTGACAGACTTCCCAGGGTAATTCGCGTGACCTTCCCTGCATATACCCGCCGAATCTACGTCCTCACCTTCCGGATGGTATCGGGCTTCGAGTCTTGTGGCCCTCTCGCCCAAGTGAGTCCGCCTCTATTCGGTTCCTGTTCGTCGGGCCGCAGATTTGCTTACAGCTTCCTTCAGATTCCACCTCGCGGTGGACACCCTTGCTGTTCGGCTAACAGTTCCCACCATCAGGGCCTGTAGGGGACTTCCACCCCCAAGTCTCCGAAATGACCACCACAGCCACTTCAGTTGCGCTTACGCACTACGCGCCAAGCCTGGCGCACCACAAAAAACGGAGGATGGCCCGAAGGCCATCCCCCGTTATGGTTCAAGGTTGCGGTTAGAAGGAGTACTTCACGTCCAGCTCGATGATGCGCGCGTACGGCAGACCCGACCTTTGGGTCATCACACCGAATGCGTTAGCACCAGTCGAATTCTGGTTGTAGTTGGGCGTGATCGCCTTCGAGGCGTAGTCCACGTTGTAGTTCAGCGTGTAGAAACTGCTGCCGGCGAACTGCAGCAATGCGTGGTTCAGCCAGTCGAACGCGCTGACGCGCAACTGAACCTGCTGGTTCTCGTAAATGTGGAACGTCCGGTACAACGCCAGATCGTTGTCGAAGTACGCAGTCATCCTCATGTACGGGTACTTCTGTCCGCCCTGAGCTCCCACCGCCGGAGCATTAAAGCAGGCGCCGTTCAGGAGCTGGTGAGTAGCCAGGCCACTGGTTGGGTTGCACGTCAGCGTCGGCAGAATCGGCAGAGCTTCGTCCGTACCGTAGTAGGTCGCGCCTCCAATTCCTGTGGTGATGCCCTGTGCCTTCGCGTTTGCCGGCAATCCAGTGTATTGCAGCCCCAGGCCGAAGTTTGGCACACCGTTGCCAAGGAAAGAAGGAATGTAGCCGCCCTGCTGCCAAGTCGAAATGCCGCTGATCGTCCAGCCGCCACCCAACTGATTCACCCAGTTGGTCCCGGTATGGAGCGTGCCGCTGTTGTAGGTGTACGACGAGTTGAAGACTATGGGCCGGTCGAGTGACGTCGGTCCGTAGTTGGGCCTTAATACGTATGGGTTAGCCTGCAGGCTCGTCGCCAGGCTCTTTGACCACGTGCCGTTCAAATTGAACGTCAACTTTCCTGTGGTCTTGACCCACGCAACTTGCAGACCGTTGTAGTTGCCGTAGTCCGTGTTTTGCATCTCGAACGCTCCGGCGGTGCCGTATGCCATACCGTACGGGTGGTATTCTGATGCGTTGTTGCCCGTTGCGGTCTCACCAGTGCCCGTTGGATTCTCCTGGATGTCCTCGGGGTTCGTGGAGAGGACGCCCGTAATCGGGTCGGGCTTGAAGAAGGCGCCGATCGGCGTCTTGTTCTTCTTAAGGAACATCGCAGGAGCTATTTCACCGTGAGATGCGCCGTTACCGAGTGGGATAGTGATCCCGAGGATGCCGTCACGGTGAAGGACAGGTTCTCCGAAGACAGTTTGGCCCCGCAGCCCGTAAATCCCAGCGCCAGGGCCGCACTCAGCGCCACCAGCACGGCCAGCCTCGACGAGTGCGATTGTGCCTTGCGCAACCTGCTCGTAAATGGCAGCAGGACAAGCCCCAGCGCCAAGGGCAGAGCTCCTCCGCCAAACGGCCCGCGCGGCGGCTCGTTCGCTGACTTGCTCGGCAGGGTCACCTCGAGCGTCACCGTGGTTGCTCCAGAGCTTGCCGCAACCGTAATCGGAGTGAAGGTCGCCGTCATTCCCAGCGGAATGTCCGGCACGGTCAGGTTCACGCCTGCCGGCAGCGTCGCGCCGCTTACCGGGGTGATCGCCAGCATATAGACCGCTCTCCCTCCGGCGGGCACAGTGACCGTGCCCGATGCGCTGTTGGCGAAGGCCAGCGTAAAGTCCTGAATGTTCTCTGGCACGGCGCCGCTGGTCCCCGGCCCATAGTTGCTGTCGCCGGAGTAGGTCGCCGTGATGGAATGAACACCGGCCGCCAAAGCCGTCGTGGTGAAAGTGGCCGACCCGCCCGACACGGGCGCCGTCCCAATCTGTGTTGACCCATCGTAGAAGGTCATCGTCCCGGTCTGCGTGCTCGCGTACGAGGGAAGGCCGGCGGTGAAAGAAACCGCATAGGTCATGAAGACCGGATTCGCTGAGGCGGAAAGCGTAATGACCGGAATAGCCGGAACCACATTCAGCGTCACGCTTGCCGTCGCCGTGGTGTAGTCGGTGGTATCGGTCGGCATGAAGGTCGCGGTAAGCGTCTGCTGCCCCACGTTCAGCACCGTCCCCGCCGCCGGCGAATAGGTAAAGCTCCCCGCCGCAGGCGAGCTGGCGTCGAGCTGTGTCGCACTCAGCGGCGTGCCAAAGGCTATCGGCGCGGGCGTCGCCCAGTTGATCGCAGGCGTCTGCTGGAAGATCACGTTGTCCGAGGCCGTTACGTTGCTCGAGAAGGTCACGCTCGAGACCGTCGCGGTCAGTTGTCCCGTATAGCTCGCCAAAGTCGTGTATGTCCCAACGTTCAAAATCAGCGTCACGGAATCGGTTGCATTGGCCGCCAGTCCGTTGTTGCGTGTGCAGGTCAGGGTGCTCACTTTGCAAGTCCAGCCACCAGACGAATCGGTCATGGCTGTCACCGTCACTTGCGGCGGCAGCGTGAAGGTGAGAATCGCGGAGCTCGGGGTCTCTGTCGTGGTGCTCGTGTTGGTCACATTGACCGTTACCTGGTCGGCCGTGTCGCTCGACTTCACCACCAACGGGCTGGGATTGAAGGTGATATTGAGCGTGGGCGTCACCACCGGCTGCACAAACGTCGAGAGATCGAAGAGCGCGTATTCAAGCATCTCCTCCTGTGCGCTCATCGCGGTCTCTGCCGCGCACTCGCTCGGAAAAACTGCGTTGCTGACCGTGGCCAGGTTGATCACGTGATAGTCGTTGAACATCACCCGTCCGCACTGGCTGGCGAGCGGCGCCGCCACCGGCGCGTTAAACGTCATTTGCATCACCGGATTGCCCGTCTGGCCGGCGTACGAGCCGCTGTTAAGGGTCAGCCAGGACTGCGTCGGCGGAATCACTGCGCTCACGTCGGTGCGAAGCGTGCTGATGTCGATCTGGTTCGCTGAACCGGCGATGGTCGCGCCCGCATTTTGCAGCCATTGCGCAAGCGTTGCCCCGTCGCTGAAGTCCGTGCTCACCGTCCCCACGCCTAGATTGACTACCTGCTCAGCTGTCGTGGTCCAGTTTGCAACGGGCGCAAATTGCGCGTCCGAAGGCGCGTTGGGATCGAGATATACATAGCTGTAATGCGTGGTGAATATGCGTCCGCCGGCGTTGGCGTAGTTCAAAATGTTGGTCAGCGGGGTCAGCGGCTGCACGTACGGGGCGCCCTGGCAGGGGAACATCACCATGTCGTAGCCAGTCAGGGTTGCTGGATTATTGGTCAGCGTCGATTCCAACGGCGTAGACGCGCTGATCTCCGCTCCGGGGGCACCGTCACCCCGGTATAGGTGGATGTGGCCGCTGGAATTCACGCTGCCGGTGTCGTCGGTAAACTCCGCCGGGTCAATGCCCATATGCAGCAGCACGCACTCCGCTCCATCCACCTTCCCCGTCACGATGGCGATCATGGGAATATCGCCTTGGGTATGGTTCGCCGGCATGTGCAGGACAAGCCCCGTGAGCGGGGTGGTTCCAACAGCCTCGTTGGGAAACTGTCGCCGCCATTTGCCCGCCTGAATGACCACGGTATACGTTGCGTTTTCAGGGATGTTGGAGAGCGTGAACGTTCCGTCCACAGCGGTGTAGGTATAGCTCACCACGCCGGTCGGCGCCTGGTACGTCAGGCACTGCACGCCCGCAGGGAGCGCCGCTACCGGAGCCGTCGTGGCATACACCAGCACGTTTGACAGCGGGAGCGCGTTGGACGTGGTTCGCGGGTCGTAAACCGTGCCGCTGATCGTCGTCGTTTGAGCCGCCGCAATCCCGCACACAACTGGCAACACGCAAAGCAACGTTCGCATCGCATGATTGCACCGTCTCAAGCTGCTGCCGATAGTCGAGAAATAAGCGGTAACAAAGCGGAAGAATGCAGTCATGGCGGTGGACCTTTGCCTCGCACGGCTGTTTTGTTCATCGACGGATGTCTCACGCTTTGTCGCACTGCGCCGAACTCGAACACCGCTGGCCCCTCCCGGGTGTTCGGCTCACAATCGCCCCAATCGCAGCCCAAAACGCGCAATTCGTCCACGCAGAGCATGGTACGTGCTCTCTCAAGTCCGTAGGACCAATCATACACAGTCCGCAAGAATCTGGAATGTTGTCCCGCCCCCTCGCTGACGATGGCGGCCCGAGGCTCCATGACCAGCACAGCGCACCGTATATCCAATTTGGAATCACATGGATGCATTCGGCGCGTGGCATAGGCCGATTCCCGCTGGAATGCTCCGCGATCATGGCTTACAACGTTTGAGGCCGTCGAGTCCCCTTTTCGGGTCATCGCCGCCGATCATCCCGCCTCTCGGTCCAGCCAAAGGCGTTCTCAAAGTGCGTGACCTCCCGTTCCTGCCCCGGCACAAGATACACGCTGATCACGTCGAAACGCGCTTGTGTGGCGGCCTCGCCGGGTAACTGGCGCATGTACTGCCGGGCCAATCGGCGCAGGACGTTCCGCTTGTGGCTGTCGATGGCGGTTTCGGCAGGCGTCACATCCCGCGCGGTCCGGGTCTTCACTTCGAAAAAGCAGAGCAGCGGTCCCTGCCAGGCGATGAGGTCGAGATCTCCGGGCAAATTGCCTGCCGTCCACCGTCGCGCTATCACCGTGTAACCCTTGCGGCGCAGATGGAAAAAGGCGGCTTCCTCGCCCTCCAATCCGGTCTTCAAATGGGCAGGCAAATCCACTGTCCGGCCACGGCGCGCGGCCAGCCCGTCCATCCAGGCCAGCGCTCGCTCCAGCAATCCTGCCCGCGACTGCATTCCCCGCGCCATCGCCACCATTGTCGGCTCGAAAACCAAGGCGGCGCAAATCGCTCTCCCCGGTTCACACAAAGCGGCGGCAACCCGCAGTTCGCTGGTTACGCTGTCGCGGTTGCCGCCTTCGAGTGCTCGTGTTCCTTCTCCACCAGCGTCAACGCCTCTTCCAGAATGTCGAGCGCAACAGTGGCTTCCTCCTTGGACACGATCAGCGGAGGCGCGAGCCGCAGCGACGTCTCGCCGCAGCCCAGCACAATCAGTCCGCGCTCGAAGGCCAAGGTCTCGATGCGGTTGCGTAGCTCCACAGCCGGTTCGCGGGTCGCCTTGTCCTTCACGATCTCGATGCCGATCATCAGGCCCCGCCCGCGCACGTCGCCCACCATCGGATGGCTCAGCTTCCAGCCCCGTACTCGCTCCAGAATGAACTCGCCTACGCGAGCGGCGTTCCGAATCCCCTCGCGTGAAAGGATGTCCATCGTCGCCAGCGCAGCCGCGATCGACACCGGATTCCCGCCAAACGTCGATGCATGCGAGCCGGGCGTCCAGTCCATAATCTCCGCGCGCGTCATGCAAATCCCCAGCGGCATGCCGCTGGCGATGCCCTTGGCGAGGCAGACAATGTCCGGCTCCACGCCCGAGTGCTCGATGGCCCACCACTTGCCGGTCCTTCCGCAACCCGATTGAACCTCGTCCAAAACCAATAAAATGCCGTGCCGGTCGCAGATGGCCCGCAGTTCGTGCAGAAAATTGTCCGGCGCCACGACGTATCCGCCCTCGCCCTGAATCGGCTCGACGAAGATCGCGGCCACCTCCTCGGGCGGAAGAATGGTCTTGAACAGCTTCTCCTCGATGTAGCGTGCGCAGCCAAGGCTGAAGGCCTCTTCTTCCTGCGGCCCGCCCGTGCAGCCACGATAAACGTAGGGATAGCGCACGTGCGTCACGCCCGGCACCAGCGGCGAAAAGCGCCGCTTCTGCTGCGGTTTCGAGCCGGTGAGCGAGAGCGCGCCCATGGTGCGTCCGTGGAATGCGCCGAGGAACGCGATCGCCTGCTGGCGGCCCGTGTGATAGCGAGCCACCTTGAACGCGCACTCGATGGCCTCCGCGCCGGAGTTGCCGTAGAAGAACCGGTGCGGGCCGGGCATGGGCGCCACCGCCGACAACCGCTCGGCAAGATCGGTAAGATGCTCGTTGTAAAAATCGGTGCCCGAGATATGGATCAGTTCGGCCGCCTGTTTCTGAATCGCGGCAACCACCTCAGGATGGCAATGGCCGGTTGAAACCACGGCAATGCCCGCGGCAAAGTCGAGAAACTCGTTGCCGTCCACGTCCTCCACGCGGACGCCGCGCCCGCGCTTGGCCACCAGTGGATAGGAGCGCGTATAGCTCGGTGAGATGAGCCGATGGTCGGCCTCGACAGCTGCCCGGGCTTTCGGTCCCGGCAGCGGACAAACAAGTTTTGGTCCGTATTGCGCGTGTAGCTCTTGCTTCGTCATCGAACATTCTCCTCGGCTGATTCGGTTCAAAGGGTCTGGCGCACCATCCATCCGAGCAAGGTTCCATGTTTGCATCAACGGATGTGGCGCCGCCCTGATCCCAAAAGTGGGGATCCTTCTGTTCCGCGGGCCCATGCAGGGTCCATCAAGGGCGAGGGTCTTCGGCGGTCCTGCTGCTAATCACCGCCGAAGAGGCTAGGTCGAGTGCGGGTCGGCAGCACGCGCAGGTGCCGCCGAGCGGGTCGCCGCGGCGACCACTGCACACGTGTCCGCGACCAGCCCTTGGTGGCTGGCGCTTGCGGCAACTCACGAGTGGCGCGCGTACGCATGGAAACTCCGCTGTTTTCGAGGATAGCACGCGGCGCGGGGCCATCGCCAACCCGGTTCGTTGGTCAGGTTTTCCATTCATTACGGCTTGTTCGGAAAAGCGGTTGCGGGAACAAGCGCTGCGGGGACTTCGCCATCCAGAGACACCGTGCCCTGCTCGAACGCCTGCAAGCTGGCGGCGTCCGCGGCTATCGTCATCCAGCACGCAGCGCCTTTCTCCAGCACCGTGCAGGCAATCTCGAAGGTGAATGGATTCTCGGGATGGTGTTTGGGGGTTCCCTTGGCGCGCTCAATCCAAACGGCGTGGGTGCCCAGGGAGTAGTTCGCTTCCACTGGCTCGGTCACTTCGAAGGTTTGCTTCATTCCCTCCGCGGCGCCTGCCCCGAAGTTCTTGAGATCGCCCGCCTTCATGTTTTGCCCATAGCATGCGAACGGCAGTGCCGTCACCACGACCACTGACGCGGGAGTTCCGTGTTTGGCCGTGAGCACAACCTCGACGCAGGCATCTCCCTTCTTAGGCGCTGCGAGCGTGGGGTAGGGCACAGTGACCTTCGGAACCGGGGGCGGGGCCACAACCTCCCAATCCGCGGGCAGGCTGTAGCGAAAGCCCATATCGGTGTCTTCGAATTCGGGCAGGAGCGCCGGCGTCCCTGCAGCAGCACTCGCAGGCGCGGCTTTCTCTGCTGCGGTCGTCGTCGCAGACGCTGCGGCAGGGGGCGCCGCAGGCTCTTGGGCCGGCGTTTGCGAGAAAAGCGTCGTGCAACCAAAGACAAGAAGAGACGCAGCGAATGGAATTCGCATGGAATGGCCTCTCACTTGGCGGCCAGTCTATCGCTGAGCTCCGGCGCGCGACAAGATCTTTCGCAAATCCGAAGTGGCTCAATTTGGATTTGCATTGAAAGATGCGTGCTTTAGCCCCCCGTACGTTAAGCGGCCCAAAAATCAGCAGGGGTTTAGCCGCTGAGGGAAAGTCTTCCTCAATTTCAGCCACTTCCTGCAAATCGAACCGCCGCTACTTGATAAACAACGCCGAGATGGCCGCTGCGACCCCAAGGGCAGAGGAAACCATCCCGAGGTACCAATAAATGCGGCTCCGCGTCAGAAGCGTCACCGATGTGATCACGAGGCCGATCTCCAACAATACTTCCCCCAGATCGTAACGATCCGACTGCGCCTCGCCTACCTTCACTTTGGCTTGCAGCGCATTGCCCTCGGCCTGCAACTGGCTCTGTTCGCCTGTCGACTTCTTGATTTGGTCGGTATATGCCTTCACTTTTTTGGCAGCGGCCTCTTTGTCGCTGAGCGCCACCACACTCATCAGACTGGTCACGAGTTCCTCATCGTTGGATCGGATTTTGTGCGCCTGATAATCGTTCCACTGATCGGTGGCCAGGTTCTGATCGATGATTGCATCGGCGTGTGTGCGCTCGCCCATCACAGTAGTGACAGCCAACACCACCGCCAGAACGCTCATCGTAAATGCGACAGGCCGCATCGCCTCTTCGCTCGCTCCGTGTTCCGCATGCTCCTTGAGCTCCTGCACATCGCTCGCACTCATAGTGTCCAACGCTCCATGATTAGAGGTCTTCCGGTTTCAGACCGGTGCGCTTCGCTATTTTCGAGAGCATCTTGGGACCAATTTCCTCGCTCTCGTGAAAAGCCCAGGTGAATTCGTACGGATAGTTAGGATTCTCGAGCTGCTTATGTGAGCCGCCCTTGCTGATTCGCGGCTTCTCCCGCCAACCGATCCGCAGTAATGCACGATAAACCTTTTTCGAGCTTGTTGACGGCCAATGACTCATGTGTTGAGGAAATCATAATGCCGGTCGGCCCGGCGCGCTACCTGAGAAAGCTGCGGTAGCTCCAGCAGAAATATCGACTCTCGTTCGCGTCTTTTTATGCGACCGCAAACCGCACCTGTTCCGGTGCGCTCTGATCAACTTCAATGCGGTCCGCCACCACGCGCAGCGCCAGCGCCTCCACTTTCGATTGGGCTTCGATTCGGGTGGCTCCATATGCGAGCACGCCAGGCAGGCTCTCGATCTCCGCGATCCAGCGGCCGTCTTCTTCCCGATCGAAAACGATCTCGAACTCCATGGGGAAACCTCCGTGAAAGGCCGGTTGCTTCTTTGTAGTCTACGCGATTTCCGCTACCTCCGCTTCCAGCGTACCCCGTCCTTCGAGTCCTCCAGCACTACGCCCTTTTCCGCCAGTTCGTTGCGAATCTGGTCGGCGCGGGCAAAATTGCGCGCTTTTTTTGCCGCGGTGCGCTCGGCCACCAGCGCTTCGATGGCCTCATCTGTGAGCGACTGCCGGGCAATCAACTCCGGCGCCACATCCCCCATTCGCCCGGCTTTTTCTGCACACGCAAGCGCCCGCCGCGTCGCCTCTGCATCGCGGTCCTCCAGCACATCGAAAACGGCGTCAAAGTCCTTCAGCACCGGCAGAATTGCGTCGCGGTCGGCTGCGAAAAATTGCCCCTGGTCAATGGCCGTATTCGCGGCGCGGATCAATTCAAAGATGGGCGCCCGCGCCTCTGCGGTGTTCAGATCGTCGGCCAGCGCCTCGCGATAGGCGGCCTGCGCCTTCTTCGCCTCTTCCTGGATCGCGGGATTTTCGCCCGCCGCAAACGTGCCCGTCGTCAGCCGCTCGAGAAACGTGCGCAGCCGGTCAATCGCGTTAGTCGCATCGGCAAGGCTGTCGAAGGTGAAGTTGAACTGTCGCCGGTACGGCACCGAAATCAGCGCCAGCCGGATTGCCGAAGCCTTGTAGCCCTTCAAGAGCAAATCGCGCACGGTATAGAAATTTCCTTCGCTCTTCGCCATCTTGCGCCCATCCACCAGCAGGAAGCGCACGTGCATCCAATGCCGCGCGAAGGTCTTGTGCGTGGCCGTTTCGCTCTGCGCGATCTCGTTCTCGTGATGAGGAAACATCAGGTCTTCGCCGCCGCAATGTAGATCGAAGCTCTCGCCCAGGTACTCCATCGCCATCGCCGAGCACTCGATGTGCCAGCCTGGCCGGCCGCGCCCGATCGCTGTTTCCCACGAAGTTTCGCCCGGCTTGGCGGCCTTCCACAGCGCAAAGTCGCGCGCCGAATCCTTTTCGTACTCGTCCACGTCCACGCGCGCGCCGTCTTCCATGCCGCTCAGGTCTTTCTTGCTCAGCTTGCCGTACTCGGGAAACGCGGAGAGCCGGAAGTACCACGACCCGTCCTCAGCCTTGTACGCCGCTCCCTCTGCGGCCAGCTTCTCCACCAGCGCCACCATCTGCGCAATGTGCTCGGTGGCGCGCGCAATCTGCTCCGGGCGCTCGATGCGCAGGGCGTCGAAATCTTCGAAGAAAGCCTCGACGTAGCTAGGCGTGTACTCGCTGATCGGGATGCCGGCTGCGGCGGCGTTGCGGATGATCTTGTCGTCCACGTCGGTAATGTTCATCACGTGGCGCACCGGCGTTCCGATCAGCCGGAGGAAACGGCGCAGAACGTCGATCGCGAGAAAGGTGCGGAAGTTGCCAATGTGGCCGTAATCGTAGACCGTGGGGCCGCACGCATACATGCGCAGTGCCTTGCCATCGGCAGGGACGAGCGGATCCAGTTGTCCCGTGAGGGTGTTGAACAGGCGGAGGATCATCGCTTCTGCGGCTCTTGCATCGCTGGACTTGTGCGCCGTGCGGCTTCAGCGTCATCCGGCTCGCTCATCGCGCATCCATTGCTTGCCGCATCGTCGCCTACTCGATTGTAGCAGCGCGGGTTCGCGCCCGAACGAAATGCTCCCTGGCTTCGCTCGGCGCTTTTTCAATTGAGTCCACAGCGGAAGCGCAGGTAAGACATAGGAAGTCCCATCTGTGCTAGAATCTGTAAGTGGCCGCGGTAAGAAAAAAAAGCAGACAAGCCGGTCAAGGCAGCCGATGAAGCAGCGGTCGTTCGTTGCGCTGCTGGCGATGGTTTGATTCGAGAGGAACGGTGGGAAGACAGTGAGGGTAACGTCGTCCGTTACAACCTTGCCTTCATCAACTTCCACCTATTCTCTCGGGACAATGGACGAGTTCTTGGCTACGATACTGCTCACGGGCAGGTGCATCGCCATTTTGCCGGGAAAGTCGACGTGATCGCATCTGCTCCGTTCCAGGAAATCCTCGCACGCTTTATTGCGGAGGTCGACAACCTTAGAAAGCGGGAGAAATTATGAAAACAATGATCCACACCGATGGTTTTGAGGGTTGGGCGGAACGTGCCAGGGCGCGGGCCAAGGCTATGGACGAAGGCCGTAGAATCCCGCCCTCAAAGGGCATCACCTTCGAGAGCGCGGCAGACATGGTCCGGCTGCTTACTCCCTCGCGGCTCGATCTGCTGCAGACAGTAAAGAGGAAACGACGTACCGTTTCCATTAAGGAACTTGCAGCCATCCTGGGTCGCGACGTAAGCGCGGTGCGCCGCGACGTTACGGCTCTGGAAAAATTCGGCATCGTTTCGTCCCGGCACGTCGTAAATCCAGGACACGGGCGTGTGCGCGTGATCTCCGCCCCGGCGAGCATCTCCATTTCGGCCGAGCTGTAGACGTTATCCAATGTCTGCGCGCTAGCTTGCCTCCTGAACCGGGTACGGCTCTCAGTTGAACGCCGCCGTGAATCCGACTTGAACGAACATCAAAAGAATCCACCATCCAAACACCGCAATGTAGCCAGACGACGGTTTCGTACCCGCGACTTTCGCCAATCCTTTTGAAAACAGCACAAGGGTCCAAATGAACGTTATATCCAGTGCTGCCAGCACAGTCCACAACACCATCGACATGTCGGCCGGATTCAGATAATAAGCAGCGTTTGTCCCTGCCGGATTGCCTGGCAGGAAAGACTCCGGCGCTATGCCGACCCAGAGGCCGATGGCGCCAAGCGCGAGCTTGATCAGCCCCGGGAGCCCGGCATACCAGCTCACCGCAAGCACTTGGCCGAATGTCGCCTTCCCCCCAAATCCGAAGTTGATAGTACCCAAAAGAATGCCCGCGGCAATCACATTGAACAAAAGGACCCAAGCTGGCCCTAAAGCCCACAAGACCTCTTGGATGATGGCGCCAACCCTCGCTTGCGCTTCCTGTTGCGCCGGCGGAAGTTGTTGGAGACGCTCCGCCTGCTTCGGAGCCATGCGCAATCCGTTCTCGACAACCGTCGGCCAGCCCACCCTGGCGGTTACGCTGCCCCAGAGCGCGCTCCCTACCACAATGAACAGTACGAGCGGCAGCCACCAGCTCTTGTTGCCGCGCTTGATATCCTCAAAGGTCTTCGACGGCGCGGCAAATGTGTTCGCAACGCGCTGCCACTGGCTCAGGCCGGCGCCTCCAGGTGCCGCTTCGGCCACAGGTTGAATCCCCATATCGCTCATGATTTTGCCTTTCGAGTACAATTTCGGAAATCTTGCACAACTCAACTCCGGCGCAGAGCCGCGCTCCCACGGGCAGCTTCAGGCCGCCCGCAAGAGCGATGCCTCGCGGAGACAGCATCTCGCCCGCGCTGGGCAACTTGCATTTGCCCGCGATTGTACTCTCTGGACCCGCAGCGAATCGAATGAATTTTTGGTGGCGCAAAATTGCCCGCCGGACGCGGCTGTCTCTATATTCCTTCCGCGGCGGCGTGGCTATCCGCGTCTGGAGCCTTGGGGCGCCTCTCTCCGTGCGGTCCCGCTTTTGTGTGTGCGGCCGGGCGCGCCGGCGCATAGTCCTTATAAACGGTGATGTGGAAGCAAGCCTGCTGGAACTCCTCTTCCACGTCGATCTCGCCCGCCGTTTGCAATCCCGCCAACCGCCGCCGCATCCACGCGATCTCCTGCCGGTTCAGGCCACTCTTGGCAATGTCCACCGTCGCTCCCGTCAGATGCGGGCTCACAATGTCGCCCTCGGCTGCTGCCGCATTGCCATTCGAACCCATCAGCCGCTTCTGGTACTCGACCGTCCGCACCGCCGAGCTTACCTCCAGCGGCCGGTGGAACGCCGCTTCGTGCGCCCGCGCCAAATCGGCCAGAAACCGCGCCGTCCACGGCCGGCAATAGCGATGATTCTCAGGCAAATCGGCATTCACCGTGAGCGCGCTCGATGCCGGCAGCGGTACCAGCAGCTTGTTCGCGATGCGTGCTGCCAGATCGTCTTCGTCCTCGATCCGCTCCAGCTCGTCCGCCTCCAGGCGCGCGTTCTGCCGCTCCAGTGACTCAAGCGACCCCCGCAGAGGTACCGGCATCCTGGCCCGCGGAATGCTCAGCGAAGCTTCCTCAGTCTCTGTCTTCGGCCTCGCGGGCGGCGCTGGAGACGCCGTTGCGGCTGGTTGGCTCCCGGCATCTTCCTTCGCTTCGCTGCTGTTGAGCGGCGCGGCCGAATCTTCCCTCCCCTGCGCTACGCTGGCTAGCGCCGGCCGCTCGGCATCCGCCGCAACATCGCCTAAGCCTTCTTCGCCCTCTCCCGGCTGCGCCTCCGCCGGCGATAACCCGCGCGCCGAGTCAGCCGCTGGCTGCTGAGCCGCCGTTGAATCGCGCGACCATTGCGCTGCATGCTTCCTGCCGGTCTCCGCTTCGCCCGTTTCCGGTGTCCGAGCGGCTACCGCGGCGACAGTCGTCTTCCTCTCCATCCGCCCGGAGGCAGGAAAAGCTGGGGGAGCGACGGACCGGGCGGATTTCATGCTCCGCGCGGCATCAGTCGCCAACCGCGATCGCGAGGCTGGGGCGCTTTCCGCCGCGCTCACCGCCCGCACACGTTCCACATGTGCCCCCGCGCCGCGGCGCGCAATCTGCTTTTGCGCGAGCTGCCGCCGGATCGCGAGTCCCGCCGTGCGCCCAACCTCGTCGGGGCTGGCCCTATGCGCCACATTGATCTTCGAGTGAGGGTTGGCTTGGGCCGCCGGCGCGTGATGCGCCTTGCGCGCGGGCGCCGGGCGATGGACCACATGCACACTGGTCGCGGCCGGAGATCTCCGGTGCGACTTTGCTGCCGAAACCTGCGCGCCGCCAGCGCCACCTGCTGTGAACGCCGCCAGCGCAACCAGTAGGATTGCGGTCCGGCGCATGGGGGAGGGTGCGGACAATCGAGAGCGTCTCCAGTGTACGTCGATCCGCTGCCTCCTCCGAGTGCCTTCGCGGATGCGGACTTGTCTGATAATTGGACGCGCGCGCCTTTCTTTCGGGTTTGTCGCCTCGGCGGATTCGCTCCAGGGTCCGGCAACACTACTGGGAAGCCGGT
>Ga0182027_10008654_pt1 | contig 14770 bp, 11 predicted proteins | sample 712E1DmetaG_FD_121300 | JGI IMG/M metagenome (GOLD analysis project Ga0182027, IMG submission 121300) | Permafrost microbial communities from Stordalen Mire, Sweden - 712E1D metaG (Illumina Assembly) | ecosystem: Environmental > Terrestrial > Soil > Wetlands > Permafrost | place: Sweden... | reverse complement strand
TAAATAATTACCTGCAAGGTTTGAAAATATTGGGGGGGGGGGGGGGGAGTATTCCCACGACCGTTCGCCTGCCCTTGGCCCTCGACCTCTTCTCCTTCCCCCTGCCCATCACAAGCTTTGAAGATTCTGCGCCCCAAGAGGGTAATTATCTGCAAACCCCGCGCCGGTAAAGAGCACCTCGGCTGAATGGCGGGCGACCAGCTCGCGGGCCACGGCCAGCGCCGGAATGATGTGGCCTCCAGTGCCACCGCCGGCGATGAGAACGCGCAGGGTTGCCAAATCAGTCGGCCTTCTTGGTAATGTTCAGCAGAATCCCGATGCTGGCCAGGGTGCAGAAGAGCGAGGTCCCGCCGGAGGAGATCAGCGGAAGCGGAATTCCTTTGGTGGGCACAAGGGCCAGCACCACGCTGATGTTGAAAAAAGCCTGGAGCAGGATCGCAGTCGTGATGCCGAAGGCGGTCAGCCGGGCAAAGGTGTCTTGGGAGCGGAAGGCCGCGCGCAGGCCGCGGACCCCCAGCACCACGAAGAGCAGCACAATGGAGATGGCGCCGATGAACCCCAACTCCTCGGCGATGTTGGCGAAGATGAAGTCGGTATGCGCCTCGGGCAGGAAGAAGAGCTTCTGCACGCCCTCCATGTAGCCGCGTCCGGTCAGGCCGCCGGTGGCTACGGCAATCAGCGACTGGTTGATGTGGAAGCCGGCTCCCTGCATATCGGCGTCGGGATTGAGATAGACCAGAATGCGCTGCCAGCGCCAGGGAACCCAGAGCAGCATCGCGCCCAGAATAGGCAGCGTGGCGCATACGCCGAGGAGCAGAACCCTCCATCTCAACCCGGCCAGCACCAGCATCATGGCGGTTATACCGGCCAACACCAGCGCCGTGCCCAGGTCGGGCTCGCGTAGCACCAGAGCAACAAAGACCACTGGGATGATGGCCGTGCGCAGCAGGGTCCAGTTCCAGCCCCGTATAGCATCCAGCCGGGTATGCAGAAACCAGGCCAGAAACAGAACCAGAACCGGCTTGGCGATTTCGGAGGGCTGAAGCGTGAACAAACCGCCAAAGCGAATCCAGCGATGGGTGTTGTGAGAGCCGGGGAAAAAGAAGACCAGCACCAGCAACAGCGTGGTCACGCACAGGGCGGGAAAGATGAACCGCGGCGACTTGTAGAGACTGGAGTCCACGTGCATGAGGACCAACAGGGCCACCACGCCGGCCAGCGCCCAGAGGGCCTGTTTGCCGACAAATGTATAGGGTGAGTGAAAGCGCTCCTGCGCCACCACGGCCGAGGCGGAAAAGACCATCACCAGCCCCACCACGACGAGCAGCAGGGTGGTAAAGAACATCCACTTATCGACGCCTACGAGTTTTGCCATAATTTCCAACCCCGGCGTTCGCTGACGAGTTTCTTGAAGGCGCGGCCGCGGTGCTCGTAGCTCTCGAACTGGTCGAAGCTGGCGCAGGCGGGCGCCAGCAGCACCACCTCGCCGGGACGCGCGGCAGAGGCCGCCGCGATGACCGCGTTGTCCAGCGTCTCGCAGGATTCGATGGAGACAACCCCGCGCAGTTGCGATTCGATCTTGGCTGCCGCCGCGCCGATGGTGTAGACCGTGCGCACCCGTGCCCGCAGCAGGGTCGCGAGCTGGGTATAGTCCGAGCCTTTGTCTTTGCCGCCCAGGATGAGGTGAATGCCCGAGTCGAAGGCGGCTATGGCCTTGGCCGTAGCGTCCACGTTGGTTGCCTTGGAGTCGTTGTAGAAATCCACGCCATTGTGAGTGGCCACGTACTCCAGCCGGTGCTCGACGGCCTGGAAGCTCTCGATGGCCTGGCGAACGGCGCCGGCCGGAGCTCCCGCCAGACGGGCCGCTGTCACCGCGGCCAGCACATTCTCCATGTTGTGCGAGCCTTTGAGAGGTATCCCGCGCAAAGGCATGACGACTTCCGTCACCGCATCCGGTGCGGGACGATAGACCACGTTTCCCTGTTCCAGCCAAGCGCCCTGAGCCACCGGATGCTCGACGGAGAACCAATAAACCGTGGCGGCCGAGCGGGATGCGGCCTCGGCTGCGCGTGCATTGTCGGCGTTCAGCACCAGGCAATCGCGCTCGTTCTGCGCGGCAAAGATGCGCTCCTTGGCCAGCGCGTAGTTCTCAAAGCTGCCGTGGCGGTCCATGTGGTCGGGCGTGATGTTCAGGATCACGGCAATCGCCGGATGAAACTCATCGGTGGTTTCAAGCTGGAAGCTGGAGACCTCGAGCACGGACCAGGTTTCATCCGTGCTTTGCTCGATGAGGGTCGCCACCGGCACGCCTATGTTCCCCCCCACCAGGGTGGGCAGGGCCGCCTTGGCAAGGATCTCACCCACCAGCGCAGTGGTTGTGGTCTTGCCGTTGGAGCCGGTGATGGCCAGCATTCTGCCCTTAATAAACCGCGCTGCCAGTTCCAGTTCGCCGATCACCGGCAGGCCGAAGCTCTTCACCTGCGCCAGTTCTGGCGTATTCAGCGGCACGCCGGGGCTGACCACAATCAGGTCCTGGCGGCGGAAGGTGAGCAGGCCATGGCCGCCCGTTTCCACCATGATGCCCGCTTCGATCAGAGCGGGGATCTCCTTGGCCAGCGCCTCGGCGCTGCGTATGTCGGAGACCGTGACCTGCGCGCCGCGCCGGCGCAAAAACAATGCCGCGGCCAGGCCGGACTTTCCCAGTCCCACGACCAGAACTTTTTTGCCTTTGAGTTCCATCATTTGGATCGATCCTCGGGCTTCAGCGTACTCTCTATTTTGCACCGCTTTGGACCCGGCGTGGAGCTTGCCTAACGAAGTTTCAGGGTGGTGAGTGCAAACAATGCAAACACCAGGGCGCCGATCCAGAAGCGCACAATGATCTTGGATTCACTCCAGCCCAACTGCTCGAAATGATGGTGCAGTGGAGCCATCTTGAAGATGCGCCTCTTGTTGCGCAGTTTGTAGCTGCCCACCTGGAGGATCACCGAGATCGCTTCCAGGATGAAGATGCCGCCGATAAACGGCAGCAACAGTTCCTGGCGGATGATGACGGCAACCGTGCCGATGGCTCCGCCCAGGGCGAGCGAACCCACGTCGCCCATGAAAATTTCAGCCGGATGGGCGTTGTACCAGAGAAAGCCGATGGAGGCGCCCACCATGGAGCCGCAAAAGATGGTCAATTCGCCCACCATGGGCATGCGCTGCAGCTCCAGATAGTCGGCAAAGACCACATGGCCGCTGACATAGGTGAGAACGGCAAGCGCGCCGGCGGCGATGATGGTGCAGCCGATGGCCAGACCGTCCAACCCGTCGGTCAGGTTCACCGCATTCGTTGCGCCCATCAGGACGAAGACGACAAAAACCACAAAGGGCAGAAAAACCAGAAATCCCAGGTACGGGATGGTACTGGGCCACCAGTGCCAGAGCAGATCGGGGCGCAGGGATTTGAAGAACGGCACCGTCAACTGCGTGGAAAACATCTTGAACTGCTGGAGCACGATCAGCGCAATCGCCACCAAAGCTCCGGCCAGTCCCTGCCAAAGCAGCTTGGCCCGCACCGTCAGGCCCAGACTGCGCTGCTGGACCACTTTGATGTAGTCATCGGCAAAACCGATGGCCCCGAAGGCAATCGTCGAAAAAACCGCAATCCAGACAAAGGGATTGGCGGGGTCGGACCACAGCACCGTGGGCAGCAAAATCGCAATCACAATGAGCACGCCGCCCATGGTGGGCGTACCGGCCTTTTCCAGGTGCGACTGCGGCCCGTCTTCGCGGATGAACTGCCCGATCTGGAATTCGCGCAGCTTCTCGATCACCCAGGGACCGATGAAGAGCGCGATCAGCAGCGCGGTACCCGAGGCAAAGGCAGTGCGAAATGTCAGGTAGCGGAAGATCCGGAACGGGTGAAAGAACGGAAACAGCTTTTGGTAGAGCAACCAGTAGAGCAAGTGGCCTCCGAAGCCGGAATGAGGCGGATTTCAGGTCGATTTTACAAGGCCGGGGCTGTAAACGCAGTGAAATTCTCGGGGGGCGACCATTCGGCGTTAGCATTTCCTCCGGTTGACAGCAGGCGCAATACATCGTGTAATGGAAGTGTTGGTTGTGGTGAAGGAGTTCACCCTTAACCGCTGTCCCCCCTTTAGGCCGGACAGATGATGACTCCTGACAGGGAATCCTGTTGCGGAGTCATATCCCGGCGCGATCCCGAGTACACAATTAGGAGCATCAATCCATGGCGAATACATGGGTTTTGTCGGCTGTATGGGTGGGCCTCGCCCTGTTTGCAACGCTGCTGGCCATCTGGTTTCGCGTTGCCACCGCGCTGTCTGAGATCGTCGTAGGCATTGTCGCCCAGCTCGTCATCACAGCATTTCTAGGCGCCGGAGGGCTGCTGGGCAGCACGCAATGGGTTGTTTACCTGGCTGGCGCAGGAGCCATCGTCCTGACGTTTCTGGCCGGCGCGGAGCTCGAACCCGCGATCTTCAAAACCAAATGGCGCGAGTCGCTGACCGTGGGTTTGGCGGGCTTCTTTGGGCCGTTTCTGGGCTGTACGCTGGTCGGGCACTACATCCTTGGCTGGAGCATGCGCTCCAGTTGGCTTTGCGGCGTGGCGCTCTCCACAACCTCGGTTGCCGTTGTCTACGCGGTGATGCTGGAACTCGGCTTTAACGTCACAGACTATGGAAAATCGATCCTCGCCGCCTGTTTTATCAACGATCTGGGGACCGTGATTGCCCTCGGATTGATCTTTTCGCCCTTCACGGTGAGAACCCTCATCTTTGTCGGCGTCTGTGTCGTTGTTTTTGCCTTCCTGCCCTTTTTCACCGGATGGTTTTTCAAGAAGTATGGCGGCCGCGTCTCCGAAATCGAAACCAAGTACATCCTTTTCCTTCTCTTCTCTCTCGGCGGCCTGGCGATGTGGGCAGGGAGTGAAGCTGTGCTTCCCGCTTACGTGCTCGGATCGGTGCTGGCTGGAACCGTGGGCAAGGACCACATGCTCGTCCGCCGCCTGCGCACGCTCACCTTTGGGCTGCTCACGCCCTTCTACTTCATTCGCGCCGGTTCCTTCGTCTCCGTGCCGGCGCTCATCGCCGCTCCGGCCACGCTGCTCATCTTGTTTCTGGCTAAGATGGCCTCGAAGACCGCGTTCGTCTTTCCCACGGTGCGCGCGCACAACCATGTTGGGCACGCCGGCACCTACTACACGTTGATGATGTCCACCGGCCTGACCTTCGGCACCATCTCGGCGTTGTTCGGCCTCAATCACCAGATCATCACCCAGGCCCAGTATTCTTTTCTGGTGAGCGCGGTCATCGCCAGCGCCGTGCTGCCTACGCTGATCGCCAACACGTTCTTCCTGCCCCGGCATCTGCTGCCGCATAAAGCCGCCAGCGAGAAAGAGCATCTGCCCGTCCAGGCGCCGACTCCCACAAGCGAAGAAGCGTAAACGGAGAAGAGTGCCAATCGCTGCCATGCCAGGCCTGCCGGGCATCATCGACACCGGTCTGAATACATTTATGTGCCTTCCGCGCAATACGGAGCAACTTTTCCTGGAAGTCCGTGTTTAATTTCACTGGAGATCACCGGACGCGGGCGGTTTTACGCGCAAGATGCTTCTGCTTGAGCGCCGTTACTGCTCAAGCTGCATCGCTCGAAAAAACCTGGCTCGACCATGCGGCCTGGAGCATAATGAAACGGAGATCGGAATCCTGACCGGGGAGGGACCGATGCGCGACCTGCGCGGCACACGCACTACTGCATCTACTCTCATGATCATGGCGGTATTGGCCCTTTATCCCGCCCACAGCCATGCCCAGGCCGCCTTGCTGCTGGAGGAGCCGTACGGCTTCTTTGGCACTTTGAATCCGACCGGGCATACCGCAATTTATTTTATGCGCGTTTGCGCTGAAACTCCCGTACGTTTGCGCCGGTGCGAACCGGGCGAAATGGGCGCCGTCATCGCCCGTTACCAGGGCATCTCCGGATACGATTGGGTGGCAATCCCGCTGCTTCCTTATCTTTATTCGGTCGAGACCGCTTCTGAAGTCCCTGCGCGCGTTGACCGCGAGACTGTAACGCGGTTGCGCGAGCGGTACCATGAAGCCCATCTGCTCGCTCTGGGAGAAAACCTGACTGCGGGCAGTCTGGTTCGGGGCGGCTGGTCCCAGTTGGTGGGCGTGGCCTATGAGCGGCGCATTTACGCCTTCCGCTTTGAAACCGCCGCGGAACAGGACAACGCGTTCATTGCGCGGATGAACGCCAGAGAGAATCGCTCCCACTTCGAGTTGTTTTATAACAACTGCGCGGATTTTGCGCGCCAGATTCTCAACATTTACTTTCCACGCAGTTTTCGGCGCAGCATCTTTCCGGATGCAGGCATGACCACCCCCAAGCAAATCACCTACAAACTGGTGCGATATGAGCGCAAGCATCCGGAGATGCAACTGACGGTATTTGAGATTCCCCAGATTCCCGGCTACCGCCGACTGAGTCACTCAAACAAGAGCATCGCCGAGTCGCTCACCACAACCGCCTATGCCATCCCCATCGCGCTGGTCAACCCGTACATTGCCGGCGGATTGTTTGTGGATTATCTGGTGCGCGGCCGTTTTCATCCAATACCAAGGCATCCGCAAATCATAGTTTCAGGCGATTTAATGACATTGACAGCAGCCTCCAACGCCGCGCAGAATCCTGACAGCGCAGGCGTTCAGGCCACCGGCGCCGCTGCCAACGACCCTGCCGATACGCAGGCGCTTCCGGCAGCCAACTCCGGCCAGAGAGAAATGAAGGTTACCCATGAGTAAATCTACCCAGCAGAATCTCAAGTCTCATGTACGCTGGGATCCGCCGTATCACCTGATTCTAGGCCTGGTTCTGCTCGCCAATCTGGTCTTCGCCATCGTCCACCTTTGGCGTCACCAGAACATCTCTTCCGCATGGTTCCTGGTGCTGTCGGTAGTCGCGTTCATTCCGTACCTCAAGATGCGCTCGTATCCGCTCAAGGTGCAGGACCGCGTCATCCGGCTCGAGGAGCGGATGCGGCTGCAAGCTCTGGCCCCGGCGGAGTGGCACACACAGATCTATCGCCTCACAGAGGACCAGTTGATCGGCCTGCGCTTTGCCGCCGACGATGAAGTTGTGGAACTGGCCAAACAGGCGCTGGAACACAATCTGAACCGCAAGCAGATCAAGGAGCGCATCAAGGACTGGCGCGCCGACAACTGGCGGATCTGAGGGGCAATCCGGGTTTTAGCTTCTGAGGAAATTTTTCGGCAATTACATTCCCTCAGCGGCTAAAGCCGGGTTTTTACTTGCTGTCTTTTGCGGCACGGCTAAAGCCGCGCCCTTCCAAGACAGAGAGATTCCTCCGCTCAGAGGTGTTATTTCTTAGCCTGTTTATCCGCGTCCGCCGTGGCTTTCTCTTGGGCTTCGGCGATTGACGTCGTGTCCAGCCCGTGCTCCTCGCGATAGTGCTCGACTGGCATCTTGCCGTCCCACCAGGCCCAGTTCATCGGATAGACATCGGGATCGAAGAAGACCTGGTAGAAGTGCCAGACCAGGATCGCCAGCGTGGCCAGAATCGCCTCATAGAAATGGACGGCGGTCGCCACATCGACCCACCAGCGCGCCAGCAGGTCTCCTACCCAGACCTTGGCCCATAACATGACGCCGGTAACTCCCATCAGGGCCGTGCCCCACACCAGCGCCCAGTATTCTGCCTTTTCCGCATAACTGAAGCGGCCGAATTTAGGTTTATCCTTACTCAGTCCAAGATAATAGCGCATTGTTCCCCAGGCATCGAAGGCATCCTTGGGCCCCGGCGCGAAATCGCGGATCAATCGTCGCCCTTCACTGGTAACTGCGAGATAGAAGAGGTGATAGATGCCGGCGCCGATCAGGATAACTCCCGCCGTGCGATGCGTGATGCTGCGCAGCCTTTCGCCCATGCCCAGCACCTCGGCAAACCAGGAATCGGGGAACTTGAGCGCAAATCCGGTGATCACCAGCACAATGAAGCTGGCCAGCAGCACCAGATGTTGCCAGCGCTGATTTTCGGTCATGCGCACCATGTTGGGATTTTGCATTCGGTGCCGCACCACGGCCTTTCTGCGCCAGATGATGGCGTTATGCAGGAACATCAGGCCGATTACCGTAACAATCAGTACCAGATAGATACACCGGACCCAGCGCACTACGATAGAGCCGATATCCGAGGACCGGCCGGTGTCCATGTGCACCTTAGTCTGCGTAAACTTCTGGGTAACTCCCTTGTGGCACTTGCCGCAAGTTGCGTCGAGATTGGCGCGGTTGATCGTGGAGCGTGGATCGCTGGAGGGCAGAATGTTATGCACGCCATGGCAACTGGAGCAGTTGGCGGCGACCACCGAGCCGCCTTCCGTGGCCAGACCGTGATAACTATCGAAGTAGGATGTAACCCGGTTTGCGGGCACGCCGAACTCCTGCGAGAGCCGCACTCCCTGGTGGCAGCGGGCGCAAATATCCCGGGAAACATTCTGCTCCGAGTCCGGCGAGCTGGGATTCACATGAGACTTGATGGAATGGATACCGTGGCAGTCGGTGCAGACCGGAGCCAATCCGTTGCCCCGCGCGATTCCCTGCCCGTGAATGCTCTGTATGAATGTCTGTTCGACCGCGCTGTGGCACTTGCCGCAGGTCTGGGGAACATTGAATTTATAGATCGGCGACTTTTGATTGTTGGCTGAGAGTATCTCGTGTACTCCGTGGCAATCTGTGCAGACTGCGGCCTTCGTTGAGCCTTTCTCGATGGCCAGCCCATGCACGCTTTCCTGATAGGAGGTGAAGGGCTGGGAGCTTTGGCCGTTCGATTCCATCAGAAACTTCTGCCCGTGGCACCTGCCGCAGGTAGCGGGAATGTTGCCATGACTCACCGGCGATTGAGCCTCTCCGGCAGCCAGAATCTCGTGCGCGCCGCCGTGGCAGTCCTGGCAATTGGCCGCTGGCGCTCCACCGGCCTTGGCCGCCTTGGCGTGCAAACTGTGAGAATAAGCCTCCTGCGCATCCGCATGGCATTGTGCACAGGCGATCTTCTGCGGAGTGGTCTCATGGACCGGACCCTTCACATCCTTGTGGCAATCCACGCAGGAAAACATCGCGCCGTGGATGGAATGCTTCAGCTTGTCTTCATCCACGTACCGGCTGACCTGCTTGCCGTTCACTTCCGTAGTCAAAGTGGGGTCGGAGTGGCAGGCAAGGCAGTCTTTGTCCTTGGGTTTCTGCTCGGCGCGAGCCGCATAGGCCCATGCAAATAGGGATAGAACGAGCGTCTGGGCGAGGATTTTTCCGGAAGCCTTCACGACCTTGAGGAGATGCTCAGGCGCAGAAACCCGCAGTGACTGGAATCACAACGCAGAGATGAGGCAGCTTCTTTTCAAATGAAATACGCGCTGAGGGTCAGCACCAGAAGGACCAGGCCAATCGCAATGGCTGTGTATCCGACGATTTTAGAGAAGTTGATCTGCCATATCCCCGGCGCTTCTGCGATTCTCGTCTCCAGTTTCCCCTGGGCGGCAACCCGTTTGTACTCATCCGGGCGCTTTAGCTTGAACTCTTCCTCGCTCTCCACGCCGGTGAATACCACCAGATCCATGGGGAAACTGTCGGGGCGCAGATGGGTGTTGACGAAGTGGATGGAAAAGATGAAGAGAATGGCAAGCAGCGCCTCATCGCTGTGAATCACCAGCACGGCGTTCAACGCCCAGCCGGGCAGGAACCTGGCGAAGAACGGGGCAAACCACATGGCGTATCCCGAGAAGCCGATGACGATCATGCCCCAGAAGACCGCCCAATAATCGAACTTCTCCCAATAGGCATAGCGCTCGAAGCGCGGCTTCGGCCCCAGGCCCACCATCCAACGAAGGTGTCCGAATAAATCTTTCACATCCTTCCAGTTGGCCACCATGGAGGTCGGGCCCCAGAAGATTCCCTTTTCGTGATGGACAAACGCGCGGGTGAAGATGTCTTTCAGGTGGACGGCGAAGGCCAGAGTGAGGACCACGGCGCAAAGCTTATGGAAGAAGAGAATGGCCCCAAACCCGCCGACGCCGCCGGCCAGGCCGCGCGCCCAGATGCTCTCGCTGAAGCGCAGCGGCAGTCCCGTCGCGGCGAGTCCCAGAAAAGTGCTGAACAGGACGGCATGGAGGATTCTCTGCGCCCGCGTAAAGCGCGTGAAATACCGCTCCTTAGCGCCGCTTTGTTCCCTGTTTCCCTCTGACCCTTGCTCCAGATCAGGCATTTTTCCCTCCATTCGCGGATCTTCTCTTGACCTGGTCGTATCGCGAGCGGATCAGCCACAGTATGGTGTGCATCAAGAAGAACGTGAGCGTGCCGGCCAGCAACAGGTTCATAAACAACCGCGTATAGTAGAGGGCCGGATTCAGCTTGCGGCTGCGCGCGTTGGCATGCGGCTGATACTGGACGAAGCTCAGGTTGGCGCCCGCATGACAGGCTCCGCAAGTGGTCACCAGATTTGCCTTGTTGATGGGCGAACGGGGATCGGATGCCGGCAGGATCTCATGCGCTTTGTGGCAGTCCCAGCAACGCGCCGTCTGCACGTAGCCGCCGAGCGATCCCAACTGCGAGTGGAAGGTATCCCTGTAAGTGGACAGCTTATCTTTGTGGCAGGAGCCGCAGATGGGCGTGGATTGCATACGGAAGGCCGCCTCGGTTGGCTGCAGGATGGCGTGAGCCGTGTGGCAGTCGGTGCATACCGGCGCCTTCAGATTGCCGGCGGCGACTGCAGTTCCATGCACCCCCATCTCATAATCCGCGTTGATCTTCGCGTGGCAGTTCCCGCACGCCTTGGGAATGTTGACCTTGTTGGTGGGACTTTGCGGATCGTTGTGGCTCAGGATGTGATGCGATCCGTGGCAGCTCTGGCAATTGGCCGCCACCAGCAGCCCCTCTTTGCTGAGCGCAAAGCCGTGGATGGAGTCCATATACAACGGATAGACGCTGGGCAGGCCGTGCTTCTTGGCCATCCCCTCGCTGCCGTGGCACGAGCCGCAGGTGCGCGGAATGTTCAGTGGATAGACCGCCGACTTCGGATCGCTCCTGGGGAAGATGGAGTGGGCGTCTCCATGGCAACTGGTGCAGGGATGATCCGCCTTGTCCGCATGGACGCTGCCGGCAAGCCCCGTAGCCTCGTCGGCGTGGCAGCTTTTGCACTCCACCGGAGCCACCTTATCCGGGTGGGGATACTCCTTGATGCCGGTGTGGCAATCGTTGCACTTCAGGCTGCCGTGGATGCTGTCGCCGAATTTGTGAGCATCCACACTGATATTGTGCCCCGCCGCATCCTGCATCCCTGCGTCCCCGTGGCAGGACAGGCAATCCAAGGCCGCCTGCGACCTGGCTGGTGTTGGCGACGCCAGGAATGCGGACGCGAGAAGGGTCAGCGTGATGGAGAAAACAGTCTTCATGCCGGCTCCGGTCAGATGCGCTGCCTACTTCTGCAGCGTGCGAATGTACGCGACCACTTCCTTAATCTGAGCATCGGTGAGTTTGCCCTTATAGGGGGGCATATGGGCGCCCTTGCCGTTGGCGGTAGAGGCAATAAATCGGGCGTCGGATGCATTCACCATCTCTGGAGTCTTGAAGGAGAGTACTTTCAGGTTCTTGGCCATGGTCGAAGTGGCGAGGCCGTCTGCCCCGTGGCACATGGCGCACTTGGCCTTGTAGAGGGTTGCGGCATCCTCTGCCAGGGCAGGGATTGCGAGGGAAGCAGCCAGCAGGATCAAGGCCGCCGTTCTGATGCATTGAGTCATGGTTTTGCTCCTAAACCGGCCGTCTGCGGTTTCCCGGTACAGTACATCTCATATAGCCTGCGTTTCGGCCTCGTATGTGACGCAGGCCACACTCCGGAAGGGTCGCTCCGCAATTCTAGACGAAAAATCCCCTCAATTTTCAGATTTCGCCCGGCATTGAGGCCATCTCGCCGGGGTGATGTGGGTCACTTGCCGGACAGGGTGCTGTCTTGCACAATAGGTCCGCTACTTGAGGATTTTCCATGGCCACAGTCGCGGTACTGGAAACGAAAACCATGCTCACCCTTCCTGGGGATGCGGTGCGCCAGATTCAATGGCGGTTTGCCGACCGTTTCGACCTGCAGATGCTCGTCCAGTCGGCGCGGGGCGTGGCCCGGGGTACGGTGGCCCGGCTGGTGGCCGCCGGAGAGCGCAACACCCATGAGTGGACCCAGGGTAAGAACGAGATGCTGGAGGCATTTGATCGCGCCGGCATCACCGCGGTCTTCATGGAGCCGGAAGAGGGCGGATTCATCGCCGGCCCGAAGAACCTGGCGCTGGGTCTGGCGGCTTTTGAGTTGGCGTGGGTGGACGGCGGCGCGGCAACGGCCAGCCTGGCCAGTTTTCTGGCCCTATCGCCCATTCACGAGCGCGGCACCCAGGAACAAATCACCCGTTACAAGACGCTGGCCGCGCCCCCGCAGCATGGTGAGGACCGGAAGCCCTGGCGAGGAGCCTTTGCGCTTACCGAGCCGATCCCGTACGTCGGCGTCGATACCGGAATGTTGAGCGGTAAGGTGCGCGTGGCGGAGTGGAAAGACGGTCAGGAACCTTGGCTGCAAGTGGATAAGCGCGGGCGTTTTATCACCAACATCGCCTTTGCCAACTTCGTAACCGCCGCCGTGAACTCCGACGACCCACGCATCAAGGGCAGTTGCATGGTGATCCTGGAAGAGGGCGACGAGGGCTCCTTCGATCGCGGAACGCCGACCAAGAAGCTGGTCCACCAGCTTTCCTCCACCGGCGATCCCATCTTCAATTTGAAGGTGCCGGCCAGCCGCATCGTGGGCGGATACACGGTGAAAGATGGGGTGATTGTCCCCAACTTCAATCACGGCGAGGTTATCGAGGCGGTCTTCCGCCGCACCCGCGTGCCGGTGGGCCTGATGACGGCGGCCAAGCTGCTCTCGGCGGTCGAGCCCGTTATCCGGTACCAGCGCCAACGCTTCCGCGGAGCCGAGGGCTCCAAACTTGGCTCGGTGCGTTATGAACAAGGCATCCAACAGCGCGAGGACGCATTGCACCGCCTGGTGGACGTGTGGGCCACGGGCGAAGCAGCCTCTTCCCTGGGCTTTGCCGCGGCACGCCTCTTCGACACCCTCGATCCGCTGGAAAAGCGCAAGACGGCCATCCTGCTGGAGCGCGGCATCCAGGGCGGACGCGCCGAGCTCAAGGCGCTCAAGGAGAGCGAGCAGAAGGCCATCGAGCTTCTGTTGCTCGGTCCCAACGATCCGCGCCGGACCGAACTCGAAGCCGATCCGCTGGTGGAGTATGTCCTGCTCGACGCCGAGGCCAACGTGATTTGCCCGGCAACGAAACTCTGGAACACCGGCCACGGCGCCAACATGCTGCGCGAGGCCGTGAGCCTGATGGGCGGCTACGGCATCACCGAGGACTGCCCCGGCTTCCTGGCCAACAAGTGGATGGATGCGCAACTGGAAGCAACCTATGAAGGGCCGGAGGCCGTGCAGCGCCGTCAGATGACCGTGACCATGACCTCCGAGGTCTTCCTGGCCCAATTCCGCAAGTGGACCAAGGAGATGCGCGGCATCGCTAGCAGCCGCCCAGGAACCGGCGCCTGCACGCTGGCTTCCGCCATGACCTTGTGGCTGTGGACGCTGAATACCCTGCAAAAAGCGACCGACCCGGCAGGCGGCAAGCTCTATCACGGGCAGCGCCAGGGCGTGACCTTTGCGCTGGCCGATGCGTTGTGCTGGCTGGTCGCCTCGCGCGCGCAGATTCTGGATGTGCTGGAACTGGAAGCCCGCGGCGGAGATGACCCCGTAGCCGCTGAAGGTCTGGAAGGAACGGTGCAGTTTCTCAGCGACTTGTGCCACACCCAGGCGGCGCAGGCGGCAGGCGAGGTTTCGCGCATCTGCGGCGAGCTGGTCTTTGGCTACAACCGGCATCCGGCCTGGGACGAGGAGGAACACCGGAACTGCTTCCTGGCCAGCGAGTTGGAAGAGCTGGAGGAAACTATGCCGGGGATCGCGGCCATGGCTCTCGACGTGCTGGCCGCCGACGGCAGCCATCCGCTGAAGGCCGGCCCCTGCGCGGGTTGCGCCGGTTCCAGCGAGTTCCTGCGCTTGCAAAGCCGGCTAACGATGTGCCTAAGCGGCTCAAGGCTGGCCAAGGACCGGGCCGCGGAGACGGTCAGCAAGATCATGATTCCCGAAGCGCTGGATTATCCGTCTTAAGCAAAACTTTAGTGCCCCAGGTCCGGATTTTGGGACTTGGGATTGGAGAACAACCATGAAATGGAAACTCTGGGGATTGTTTCTGATTCTTGCAACTGCGTTTTCAGTTTCCGCCCAGTCCAAAAACGGTACGGCACATGGACCCGATTGTAGCGGTGGCTGGCCAACGAACATGGCATTCGCCACATTGAAGAACGCAGGGATAACTGATAATGCGAAGGTGGTTTTCACTAAAACTAAAACCGTGCGACTTGCTTCGGAGAGAATTGGAAATGGCCTTTACCATCAAGTCTATGATGTGAAGTTTACTGAAAAATCGGGCAATGTGATTGAAGTAATCGCTGTACATGATGCATCGTATGAAGAATGTTCAATGACAGGCGTTGAGATATTTGTTATTTCCAGACATTTGAAGTAATGGTCTGGGTGCCACACCCTCGCCGCGTTCTTGTTTTTGCGGCTAGAGTGGGATACCTCAAATCCGCACCCGCCACGTCAATGAGG
>Ga0182027_10008653_pt1 | contig 14770 bp, 10 predicted proteins | sample 712E1DmetaG_FD_121300 | JGI IMG/M metagenome (GOLD analysis project Ga0182027, IMG submission 121300) | Permafrost microbial communities from Stordalen Mire, Sweden - 712E1D metaG (Illumina Assembly) | ecosystem: Environmental > Terrestrial > Soil > Wetlands > Permafrost | place: Sweden... | reverse complement strand
GGCCTTCTTCGCCGGGGCCTTCTTCGCCGGCGCTTTCTTGGCCGGGACCTGCTTCACGGGGGCCTTCTTCGCCGGGGCCTTCTTCGGCGCGGCCTTCTTCACTGGGGCTTTCTTGACCGGGGCCTTCTTCACGGGGACCTTCTTCACTGGCGCCTTCTTGGCCGGAGCCTTTTTCGCGGGAGCTTTTTTCGCCGGAGCCTTCTTCACCGGAGCCTTCTTCACCGGCGCTTTCTTGGCCGGGGCCTTCTTGGCCGGGGCTTTCTTCACCACCGCCTTTTTGGCTGGAGCCTTCTTGGCCGGGGCCGGAACTGGAGCCTTCTTCGCGGGTGGCGGTGGCGCTGGCGCCGGCGCCTTCTTGGCGGCCACAGCCTTCTTGACGGGCTTCTTCGGAGGAGCCTCGGGCGCGGGTGCGCTGTCAGGGACGGCCGCCGCGGGCGGCGGAGCCGGTTCGACCGCTTGAGAAAGAACGGCCACTAGCGCCACGATTTCTTCTTCGTCCTCTTCGTCCTCTTCGTCCTCGAAGTCGTCAAGCTTGGAAGTTTCCGTGTGCTCTCCGTCCTCGTAGTCCTGAAAATCTTCCATCTCTTCGTCCTCTTTCAGAGCGAACTTCGGGCTGTCAAACATTAAGCAAGCCTCCTGTATTCAGTGCACAATCACACATAGAATACCCCTTTTTGCGAAGAGACAATAGTGAAATGAGCTTTTGCGGCAACAATTTTCTTTAGCGCGCTAGCGCGCAGCCGCGCGGGCGAGCACGGCCGGCGGTTTGGCCGCGGAATGGGCGGCGACGGGAGCTTTCAATCCCGTGGCAGCCGGCGCCTTGGCCGAGACGCGGGCCGCCCTCTTCTTGCGCACGGACGCGTGCGATGCGGCGACCCGGACCGGCGCCACGGCGCGCGGGACCGCGGGAACCAGCAGCCGGTCGCCCTCCGCGGCTTCGGCCGAATGCAGGCCATTGGCCGCCACAATGCCGATTGCCGCAACGCCATAGAGCTTGCCGATGGATGCCAGCGTCTCGCCGGGGCCCACGCGGTGGATGCGCCAGGTGGCGCGATGCTCGCTGGAAATCAGTTGCAGCGCCGCCGATAGTTGGCTGGCGCCGCCCTTCGGCGCATGCAGGGAGTAGCCCGCCGGCGCGATGCCCTTCAGAAGCGCCGGATTGAGCGACGCCAGCTCCGAAACCGGCGCCTCCGTAATGTCGGAAATCAAGGCCAGGCTGGTGGGGGCGTCGATCTCCACCGTGTCGTATTCGAGGGGTGAATCGAACTGGATGTTCAGCAGACCATACTCGGCCGCATTCTTCCCCATGATGGTCATGGCCAGGATGACAGGCACGTAGTTGGTGGTCTCGGCCGGCAGGACCCCCAGCCGGCGGAGCTCCCAAAAATCCGCGTACCCGGTGCGTTCCACGGCCTTCTCGACGGTAACGGGACCGCAGTCGTACGCCGCCATCGCCAGATACCAGTCGCCGAACTCCTGGTACAGGTCGCGCAAGTGGCGGGCCGCCGCGCGGGTGGCTTTCTCCGGGTCCATGCGGTCGTCCTCGTAGACGGTGCGGATCAGCCCGTACTGCTGCCCGCGCGACGCCAGAAACTGCCACATGCCGCCGGCCGCTTTGCTGGAAATCGCGCGCGGAATGAAGCCCGATTCGGCCTGCGCCAGATGGATCAGTTCCTGAGGCACGCCCTCTTCGTCCAGAATGCGCTGAATCATCGGCCGATAACGGCCGGAGCGTTCCAGGCCGTAGACCAAGCTCTTGCGTCCGCGGTTACTGAAGTACTGAATGTACCCGAGGACCGTGTCGTTCACCGCAAGGGGCAGTTGGGAAGTGGTGGCCGCGACTTGCTCCCGCACCTTGTCCTTCAGCTTGGGATCCACGGGGAAGGTCATCTCGAGGATGTCTTCGAAGGGGGCCTTCTCGAAGCGCGCTTCCTCCGTGACGGCGGCGGCGCCCATGCCGGCCAAGTCGAAGCGGTGAATCGCGTCGACCATGGAGTCGAGCAGGCCCTGATAGAGCGCGCGATCGTCCGGATCGGCGGCGGACGCATCCAGCATCAGATCGACGGCGGCGTCGAACTCGGTCCGGGCGTTGGGAATATCCTTGGCTTGGTAGAATCGCTGGCCGCGCCGATACCGCTGGCCGGCCTGGCGGACCAAGTCGTCGGCCTTCGCTTTGCGCGGAGAAACGGAGGCGCCGGCGGGAGGCGGCTCGGAATTGCCGCCCAAGAACGCCTCGTCCGGCGGAACCGGCGGAGGTTCGGTGGCCTCGGCTGCCTCGTCCAGGCGCGGCTCGAGCGGCAGAAACGCCCTCTGAAACCTGGCCTGTTGGGGCGCCAAGCCGCAACCAGCGGCGGCCAGGGCCGCGGCCAGCGCAAACAATCGGACGGCTTTCGTGCGAACGTCCATTGCACCTCGAACCAGGGAAAGGTAAACCGCTCCCTGGGACGCCGCCCAACGCGGCATCCACAGGCAGCCCTACCCGCCTTTGTCACGCAAGGGCGGCAAACTCCCGAAAAACTCGTGCGGCGAAGGGGCCTTTACTCCTCCTCTTCCTCTTCGCCCGTCTTGGCGGCCTTAGCGGCGGCAATGATCTTTTCCGCCTGCAATTGCGGAACGAAATCGTAGTGGTCGAACTCCATCGTGAAGGACGCCCGGCCCTGCGTCATGGCCGTCAGATCGCTCTGATAATTCAACATCTCGGCCATGGGAACCTGGGCGCGGATGAACTGGCTGCTGCCCTTGGTTTCCATGCCGGAGATGCGTCCGCGGCGCCCGTTCAGGTCGCCCATCAGGTCGCCCGCGTATTCCACCGGCGCCTGGATTTCCACGTTCATGACCGGCTCGAGGAGGGCCGGCTTGGCCTCCTGCATGCCAGCCTTGAAAGCCTTGCGGGCGGCCAACTTAAACGCCAGCTCCGAAGAATCCACGTCGTGGTAGGAGCCGTCGTAGACGGTCACCTTGAAATCCACCATGGGATATCCGGCCAGAAAGCCTTTTTCGGCCGCATCCACGATGCCCTTTTCGACGGCGGGGATGAAGTTCTTGGGAATCGAGCCGCCGAAAATCTCGTTGGCGAATTCGAACTTGGCCCCGCGCGCCAGGGGCGCCATCTTGATCCAGCAATCGCCGAACTGGCCGTGGCCTCCGGTCTGCTTCTTATGGCGGCCCTGAACGTCGGCCGTGCCGCGGATGGTCTCCCGGTACGGAATCTTGGGGGCCTTGAGGGTGACTTCCACGCCGTAGCGTTTCTTGAGGCGGCTGACCACGATCTCCACGTGCTGCTGGCCGGCGCCCGCCAGAAGGAACTCGCGCGTCTGCGGATCGCGGTAGAAGCGCAGCGACTGGTCTTCCTCCAGAATGCGGTGCACGGCATTGCCCATGCGGTCTTCGTCGTTCCGGGAACTGGCCTGGATGGCGAAGGCGATGGAGGGCTCGGGCAGTTTCACGGGCGGATAGGCGATATTGGCGCCCTTGTCGGCCATGGTATCGCCGGTGAGGGTTTCCTTCAACTTGGCGACCGCGCCAATGTCGCCGGCGCGCACTTCGGTGACCGGCTGCAGGGTCTTGCCCTGGGGGCTGGCGATGTGCGCCAGACGTTCCGGCACGCCGCGCGTGACGTTCTGCAGGTTGGCGTCGTTCCTGACCACCCCGGTGACCACCTTGAAGTAGCTGATTCGGCCGGCGAACGGGTCCGCCGTGGTCTTGAACACGAACAGCGACGGCGGCTCGTTTTCGTTGAACTTGCGGAGGGTCTCCGCCCCGTTGACGGTGGCTGGGACGCCTTCCCGGTCGGCGGGCGAAGGTAGGTTTTCGACAATGAAATCCAGGATCAGGGCGGTTCCGGTGTTGTGCAGGGCGGAGGCGCACATCACCGGGAAGATCCGCATCTCGCGGACGCCCTGCTTCACTCCCTCGACAATCTGCTCGGCCGAGAGGGACCCCTTTTCGAAGAACTCCTCCATGAGATTGTCGTTGGCTTCCGCTACCATTTCGACCAGCGCTTCGTGGGCCGTCTGCGCGGCGTCCGCCAAGCCGGCGGGAATCTCGCCTTCCACTCCCTTGCCGTCGCCATCGGCGGCATAGGTGTAGGCCTTCATGCGGATCAGGTCCACCACACCCTTAAAATCGCGCTCGGAACCGATGGGGATCTGGATCGGCACGGCGGTCCGCCCGAAGTTTTCCTGAATGCTCTCGAGGGCCCGGCCGAAATCGGCGCGCTCCCGGTCGAGCTTATTGACAATGATGGCGCGGGGCAGTTTGTAATCGTCCGCGAACTGCCAGACCTTCTCCGTCTGAACTTCCACGCCCCCGACGGCATCCACCAGCACCAACGCGGCGTCCGCCGCCGACAGCGCGGCGCGCGTGTCGTTGATAAAGATGTTGTAACCGGGGGTGTCGAGAATGTTGATCTTGGCCTTCTTCCATTCCGCCACGGCGATGGCCGTGGAAATGGTGATCCGGCGTTGGATTTCGTCGTCGTCGAAATCCGTGATGGTGTTGCCTTCGTCCACCCGCAGCAGGCGGTTGGTAGCTCCGGCGGTGAACAGCAACCCGGCGGTGAGCGTCGTCTTCCCGGAATCGCCGTGGCCCACCACCCCGACGTTCCGAATTTCCCTGCTTTCGTAGACCTTCAAGAGATTTGCCCCCTGGTCCAGGATGTCTTGGAATAAAACGGAATGGTAACACGGGGTTCATACGCTTGAAGGAAAGAGCCGTCAGCCGTCAGCCACTAGCCATCAGCTTTCAGCCTGCCAGGCTGGTTGGGCGAGGCGAACCCCGCCAGCCAAACAGGGTCATGCGCGCGCGGGCGAAAAGGGTGTTTCGTGATCGCAAAAGCGTAGTCGACGCCGTTCACGTCCTGACCGATATCGTGGGGGCGGGACGGAAGCGGATTCCATCTCAGGTTCCTGAGGACGCCGAGCGGTTGGCGTGCCTCATCTTCAGCGGATACGACCCGTACTTCGAGGGGGACGAGCCGCCGGGGCTGTGAACCGGGGGCTTCCATTTTGGGCGGCGACGCCGGGAAAGGCGTAGTTACTCAAAACCTTTCGAGGAAGTTGCCGCAGCCGCGCGTTTACGCCGACTCCGAAAGCGCTATGGGGCAGGGCGTCGATCAACAACCGCATGCCTCACAGATGCCAGCGAGGTACGGCGCAGGCTGCTAGAATTGTGATTGACATGCGCAACGTGGCGGGTTACGGTACGGCAGGATGATACGGACCATCCGCCACAAAGGACTGAAGCGGCTTTTTGAGGAAGGCGACCCGAGTGGCGTAAACCCCGACCATGTTGGCAAGCTGCGGAATATTCTGGTAACGCTTCATGCCGCCCCAACCGTTGCCCATATGGACATGCCGGGGTTCCGGTTGCATCCGCTCAAAGGCCAGATGAAAGGCTTTTGGTCCGTGACCGTTCGGGCCAACTGGCGGGTGATTTTCCGCTTCGACGAAGGCGCGGAGGACGTTGATTATGTCGATTACCACTGAAAGGAAACAAGCCATGACCATGAAAAACCCGCCGCACCCCGGCCTTGTTGTGTTGCAAGAATGTATCGAGCCTTTGGGCTTGACCATTACCCGAGCAGCCGAGGCCCTTGGGGTGACGCGCAACACTCTTTCGGAACTCGCCAACGGGAAGCGCGGCATATCGCCCGAAATGGCCGTGAGGCTGTCGAAGGTTTTCGGCGGCGCCGAGGAAGGCTGGCTTGTGCAACAGGCTCAATATGACCTTGCCCAAGTCCGCCGCGACCGACTGAAGCTAAAGCGGCTCGAAGTCGCGTAGGGCGGAGCCGCTTTAGCCGCCGGGCCGACCGGCCGTGCGCCGGTTATCAAGATGGCGCCCCGAGGCGCGGGCGTTCCATGAAGCCAAGCAGCACCGCCAAGTCGAGCGGGAAAAATGAATTGACGCAGGGATGAGGCAGGAACTCCCAAGGGCGCCGGTGGGGAGTAGCCAATGGCCGTGCCGCGGTAACGTCCCGTCTGTCCCGGGACCCCAGGTCATAGGACTGTGGGGCAAACCCCCTGGTCTGCGCGGGTCCCCCTGGACCCGCTCTTCGCTCGAAGGAATGGAGTCGCGGTCCCGGCAGTCGGCGGCAGACCCGCAGCATGGGCGACCAGGGGGTCTGCCCCACAGTGCCGTCGATGACTCAATGTCATGAATCCACTTTTCTGCCGCATCAGCATGCCAGCCGAGCATACCTAGTGAATTTGCCTGTGGCTGCACGGTGTTCAGCGGGATTCCTAATTCGCCGAAGGCTTCTCCACGCTGTCGATCACCAGCGTCTCTACCCGCTCCTTCGAGTGTTCCATCTGAAGCCCAACCGTCGAGAGCATGTTCATGAAGGAGTCGATAAGGGCGGGCCCGGGATGGGCTGGTTCGTCATCGGGCGCCGCTTGACTGTAATTGAACCGCCCGCTCAATCCCGTTCGATCAAGAACATTACCCGGCTCCATATCGTAGGAAGCGAACCGAGCCAACTGCGCCATCGTGGTGTTGGACAAGCCCCATTTTCCGCTGCCATATCCCATGCTTCCCCGTGAGCTATGGTCATTCGCAGGGTCCGGACTCGTGGGAGCAACCGCGCTTGGAACAAGCCCGAGCGTTTTTCCGTTCCGTTCCAGCAGCCGCACATCGCCTGTTTTCGTTTCGCGATGAAACTTCAACTGAAATCGATCGATCAAGAGCGCCTGCAACATCTGACGCAGACGTTCATCATCGATCGAGAAATCGGTACAACGCAAATCCTTGATGGTCGCTTGCATGGCCTCTGACGGCTTAGCTTCAACCTCATATGGGACGCTTTCAGTCCAACGATCCCCACCGGAAACTTGCTGATAAGATACCCCAAAAGCGGCGGCCATAAGGGCTTTCAGTTCAAGGCCGTGGATGACCACTCTTCCGCCCGGATAAACGAAGATTCCCACCAGGATTTGGCCGTTGAGATCGGTGGGCTTGACGCTCGCCACCTCGAAGCTCGGCAGCGCCGCTCCCGCCTCAGTCTGCGCCGAGGCGGGGGCCAGCATGACTGAGCACAATACGAACACCGTCTTCGCATCCGTGTCCGTGAGTCTACTCGCTTTCGCCCACCAACGCTCGCACCCGCGAACGCGCGGAACGGGGTTCCGGCTGGTCAAACGTTAGGATTAGCGAAAACTTGCCCAGAACCGCCCTGGGGGACATTGATCCCGGTTCATTCCCGGCCACGGCAGGATTACTCCCCACAAACGCCCGCGCGTGCGGTCGCAGCGTTCCCTCGGCGGAATTGTCCGCGGCGCTGTTGGGCGCCGATACCGCGAACGGTGGGAGGCTCCATGCCGGCTAGGTTAGCGCCTATTCGGCGCAAGCCGTGCGGGCCGCGAAAATCAGGAAGCCATGGGAGGGGCGGAAGATCGCGCCGGCGGCATCTTCCGCCCCTACGGGCTGAAGCAGCGGCCCAGCGCTCCCGGTCTGGGCGAATTCCGTGTCCCGCACGCAGTGGCCGGCTCCAATTGAACCGGGCCCAGCCACGCGCTACAATCCAGTCACTATGCGGGATGACGGGTTTTCCAGACGCTACTTCTTCTATGGCGGCCTCTTGGCCGGAGCTGTGCCGGCGGGTGGGTTCGGCAGTACGCCTTCCCTTTCCCAGGTGGGATATAGGTCGCCCAACGAGAAACTGAACGTAGCGGGCATCGGCGCCGGCAATCAGGCGCTAGGCGACCTGCGCAGCGTGGCCCAGAGCGAGAACATCGTGGCCCTGGCGGACGTCGACGACCGGCGCGCCGGGCTGGGTTTTACTACCTGGCCGGCGGCCAAGCAGTATCGCGATTTCCGCAAGATGCTCGACAAGGAGGGCAAGAACGTCGATGCCGTGGTGATCGCTATCCCGGACCACAATCACGCCTATGCGGCGCTGTGGTGCATGGAACGCGGCAAGCACGTCTATGTCGAGAAGCCGCTCACTCGCACTCCCTGGGAAGCGCGCCTGATGACGCGGGCGGCGGCCAAATACGGCGTGGCGACCCAGATGGGAAACCAGGGGCACTCCTCGGAGGCCGCGCGGGTGGCGTGTGAGATCGTCTGGTCGGGCGAAATCGGCGACGTGACCGAGATCCACTCTTGGAACGGGTACCCCGGCTGGCCTCAGGGCATGCAGACCATCCCGCCGGAGGAACCCGTCCCGTCAACCATCGATTGGGATCTCTGGCTGGGCACGGCGGCCTGGCGCCCTTACACCTCGGGCGGTTACGACGACCTGGTGCGCAACGGCACGGCCGGCAACCTGACCACGGCCTATACCGGCGGCTTCTATCAGCCGTTTAACTGGCGGGGCTTCTACGATTTCGGCTCCGGGCTGCTGGGCGACTGGGGAATTCACATCTTCGGACCCGCCAACCAGGCGCTGAGGCTGGGCAATCCCATCAGCGTGGAATGCCTCAAGCAGGAAGGCAAAAGCTCGTTCACCTACCCGCAGCGGTGCGTCATCAAGTATGAGTTTGGGGCGCGCCGGAATATGCCCCCAGTTACGCTCTACTGGTACGATTCGTCGCCCGGCAACCCGTACTTTCCGCCGGGCATGGATATCGCGGCCAACCGCGTGGACGCCACCATCGGGCCCGCGCTGGCAACTGCCGGCGGGGCTGGACGGGGCGCCCTCGGCGCAGCGGCGGGACGGGGTGGGGCCGCGGGCCGAGCAACCGCCGGCGGCCGTGGCGGCCGTGGCGCGGCGACGACGCAAGCGCCCCAAGGCTGGCCGGGCGGGAATGCGTTCATGATGGGGCGCGGCGGCAGGGATGGCGCCACGCCAGCGCCGAGTTCCGGCGACAACCAGATCCTGGTGGGAACCAAGGGTTTTCTGGCCACGCGCGGCCACGGCGACGGCGTCCGCCTGCTTCCCAATTCCAGATGGGCGGATTACCGGCTTCCGGCGCAATCGCTGACCCGCTCCCCGGGGCATCAGCGCGATTGGATCCGCGCCTGCAAAGGCGGCGTCCCGGCCTGCTCGAATTTCAGTTACGCCGGGCCGTTCACCGAGTGGGTAGTGCTCGGCGCCATCTCCGTGCACTTCGAAGGCAAGCTGCTTTGGGATGCGGCGAAGTTGGAGTTCACCAACAATCCGGCGGCCAACCGGTACATCAAGCCGGCCTTCCGCAGGGGCTGGGAAATCAACGAGGTCTGAGAGCGTTCCTGCGCGCCGTGAACCAGAAGGAGCACCTAAGAGATGAAGATCACTTCCGCGGTGTTGCGCTCCGCGCTGGCCATTCTTACCGCCGCCTTCGCCGCCGCAACGCTCCAGGCTCAGGCCCAGGTCCATTCGGTCCCGCGCATCGTCCAGAAGGACGGACGCTTCGCTCTGTTCGTCGACGACGCCCCATTTCTGATCATGGGCATCGAAGATCTGACCATGGGCGACTGGCCCCCGCGGCCAACCGTGTGGCCCGCCCTGGAATACATGCATGTCAACACCGTCGAGATACCCGTCTACTGGGAGGATTTTGAGCCGCAGCCCGGAAAGTACGACTACGCGGTGATCGACAGACTTCTTGCCGACGCTCGCAAGCACGATGTTCGCCTCGTGCCGCTCTGGTTCGGGACTTACAAGAATGGCCATCCGCACTACATGCCCGACTGGATGAAGCTGGACCCGGTCCGCTATCCGCACGCGCTCGACAGGAACGGCCAAGCAGTGGACTCGCCTGCGCCCTTCGCCACCGCTACGCTCGATGCCGACAAGCGCGCCTTTGCCGCTCTGCTCGGACACCTGAAGGAAGCCGATCCGCAGCGCACGGTAATCATGGTGCAGGTGGAGAACGAGACCGGCAATTGGAACTGCGTTCGCGATTACTCCCCGGCCGCGCAGAAGTACTTTACGGCCCCTGTTCCACCCGAGGTTCTCAAGGCCATGCATGTTGCAGCCACGTCTCCATCCCCAACCTGGGAGCAGGCTTTTGGTTCCGATGCGGACGAGTACTTCAACGCCTGGGCCGTGGCCAGATACGTGGGGCAGGTGGCCGAGGCGGGAAAGGCCGTTTATCCGCTGCCGATGGTGGCCAACGCGGCCCTGCGCGACCCGTTGCATCCGGGTCCGGCCGGCCTTCCGGGCGCTCCCGGCGCCTATGAGAGCGGCGGCCCCACCGACAATGTGCTCGGCATCTGGAAAGCCGCGGCGCCGGCCATCGATGTTCTAGGTCCCGACGATTACCAGAACAATCCCGCCGCCTATGTGAAAGCCCTGGAGCTGTATCACCGCGGCGACAATCCCTTGTACCTGCCGGAGACCGGCTGTCCCAACTGCGCCCGCTATTTCTTCGCGGGACTTGGGCTGCAGACCATAGGATTCTCCGCGGCCACCGACGTTACGACGCCGTCCCTCTTGGGCGTGCAAGCCGGAATCCAGGCCCAGCAGGCGGGCAACCCGAACGCGTGGGAACAATACAGGCCGGGGGACGACTTCCTGACTTCCTGGGGAATGAACTACCGCCTGATCGGTCCCATGCAGCGCGAGATTGCCCGGCTCAATTTCGAGGGCAAGCTCCAGGCCGCGGCGGAAGAACCGGGCAAGGCAACGGAGATTCTGCCGTTCGAAAACTGGAATGCCGAGGTCGCGTTTGGCGCACTACGCCGTGGCGCCAGCCCCTCCGCGGAGCCGCCCAAGCCGTCTGGGCGCATTCTAGTGGCCCAGCTTGGCGACAACCAGTTCCTGGTTACCGGATACGATTGCCGCATCGACTTCCGTCCCGCCGGCACGGAGCAGCAAAAAAAGTCCCAGCACGTCGTCCCTGGAACCGATGAGACGCCGTCCGCTCTGATCGACGGCAAATGGCAGCACCGCCAGTTCCTCCGCCTCGAGCAAGTCACCTGGGAGGACGGCGCCTTCAAGCGCGTTCGCACCACGGGCGGACGCGGAGGCGAGACAAACGGCCTCTACTTTGGCGAGACCCCCGTCGTCCTGCGCGTCTCCCTCACCACGTATTAAACCAGGGACAGACGGGACGTTTCCCCGTTAAAACCAGGGGCAGACGTGGACTGCACCCCAAAACTGAGACACGGAAATTGGGGACACTTTTCATTGAATGGAAAGGAGTCGCAGTTGTCTGGCAACAACCGTGTCTTTACCAAGGAGGGGAACTCACGCCCTGCCGGTGACGCGCTCCAATGGCTGCGGGGGACCGGGCCTTAACGGATTTCGGAGCCTGCCGCGGGCCTCAAGAAGGCGTTGCTGATGTTCGATACGATCTCGGAATCGGAGTAGCCCGGCTGCGAGCGCAGCTTCCGCCAGTCGGGATCGGCGCCGAACGCCGACCATGCCTTATCGTGGCCGGCCATGTCCGGGTATGCCAGCATGTAGGAAAGCCGTGGCAGCTTGGCGCCCACCAGAGCTTCGCCGAAGAACACCGGCTGCATTCCGCTCTTGCGGAAGACGGCCACCTCGCCCTCGCCGAACATCTTGATCTTCCGCTGGAGCGTCGCCTCGGTGTCCGATTCATACGTGCGCAGCTCGAAGATGCGCGACGGCCGGCCTTCGGGCGCGGGGCCAGTCTCGATGGCCGGCGCGGAATCGAAGCAGCGGAGCAGCGTACTCTCCATGCGGATGTAGGGCAGGTCGGGGTTCGAATTGAACTCGGCGTGGGCCTTTTGATACTCCGCGTCGGCCGCCAGTTTCTCGAGCGACGCCTGCATGGCCGCCAGCGACGGGTAGCCCGAAAGCAGGAGCAGGAATGGCGTTTCAGGAGCAATCATGGCGTTGAAGACGCCAATTGGGCCGATGCCCGCCCGGCGCGCGGCGGGCGCGTACCCGCTCGATAGGAAACTCGACGTCCGCTGCGCCTGGTTGGACTTGCTGTTGCGCATGTAAAAGTAGCGCAACTCGAAAAAAGCGCCCTTGGGGGCCTCTTGGCCTGCGGCCAGCGCGGCGCCGCCGACTGCCGTGGCCAGCAAATTTCTACGCGTCATAGGATGCCGGTCTCCCCGCTCCCGGCCAGTTCATCATACAACAGCCGTTGGCCGCCTTGGACGGTGGCGGCATGGCCGTATAATGTCCCCATGTTCTTCCGCGTTGCGGCGCTTCTCATCGCCGCGCGCCAGTTGGCGCTCAATTCCCGTTTCGCCGTGGCGGGAGGCGCCGCGGGACCCTATCAGCCCGGCAGCGAATCGGTCCTTTGGTGGAGCGACTACGCGGACCGGGTCCGGCGCCGGCCCACCGCCGGGATGCTGGACCGCTGCCACGCGAGCAATACCTGCCCCAAGATCATGGAGACCTTCGGCGCGCTGGAGTTCTGGTATCTTCGCGAGTCGCCGAACCTGGTCGGCACGGATGCGAAGTCGGATATTCCGCCGCCAGCGACGCCGTCAGGTAGTTCGGAAGCCGGCGCTGTCCCGGTGCGACGCCACGGGGCCGCGCAACTCGTTCCGGAATTCCGCCAGGCTCATGAAGGGGCCATCGATACACGTCAAGGCCCCGGAAGGGCTAGCGCACTTTCCGCAGATGCCCACGCCACAGCTTGTCATATACTCGATCGATCCGAGGATGTGACGACGGTCCGCGAGCGCGAGTTCGACCTGAAAGCACGCGGCGACCATCTTCTCGGGCCCGCAGTTAATGAAGACAAGGTCGCCGGACGGACGCTTGCAGAGCGTGGGCGCCAGGTCCGTAAGCGCCTCGTGTACGTTGCCTGCAAAGCCGGCGCTGCCGTCATTAGTCGCGAGGCGCACGGACCCAAGGGCGCGGAACTCGTCGAGGCCGAAAAAACCGGCGCCGGTGCGTGCGCCGAGGACAAAGGCCAGTTCATTGCCGGACTTATAGTAGCGAGCGATCTCCAGTAACGAGGCTGTGCCCGTGCCGCCTCCGGCCAGCACGATGGTCTTGTCCCGAAGGGGCGGCAAGGGCTTGCCATACGGCCCCCGCAGAAACACCTTCGCTCCAACTTCCAGATCGCGGAGCCGCGCGGTGAACACGCCGACAGTACGCACGATTACGGAGCGTTCCGCGGCCGAGAACAGCGCGAAGGGCTTTTCCCCCACATCGGGCAACATGATGAAAAAGAACTTGCCGGCGAGAGACCCGGGGGGGTAGACGGCGGGCAGTTCCGTGAACGAGAGCTTAAACAGATCTTCAGACAGCCGCTCGTTCCTCTCGACGCCGGCGCCGAAGTACTCAAGCCGTGGTTTCGGGACGGAAGATGGCCCAGCGGATTCGCCCGCCGGGTTTTCGATCACGCCGGACAAAAGTCGGGAGAAATACCCGGCATACTGCCCACTGTCAAGCCATGCCGTGGCGCTGCCCACGCCGAAGAGATCGGCGCCGACGCTCGCGTATTCATGCACGTGTTGGTGGCTGGAGATGCCGCCCATGCCGATGATGACGGGGGCCGGTCCCAAGGCCGCCCGCAGTTGCATGACGGCGCGAACGCCGAGGGGACGGATTCCGTCTCCCGAGAGGCCGCCGAGCCCATTTCGCAACACCGGAGCGTCGCCCAACTTCACCAGAGCCGGGCCGATTGTGTTGGTTACCGTGACCCCGCATGCGCCTTGCGCAACCACGGCGGCGGCAGCCCCGGCCAGATCCGCGAGAATCGCCGAAAACTTGACGAATACGGGAACGCCGGCGGCGTCCACAACGGCCCGAACGATCTCGCAAAGCAGGGCTCGGTCCGCTCCAATCTCCGCGCCGTAACCTTTGGCGTGCGGACAGGACATGTTCAGCTCAAAACCATCGGCGACCGGCGCCAAAATTCGCGCCGCTTCGACGAATTCCGAAACCGACGCCCCGAATATAGAGACGAGAAGGAACTTATTCGCGGGAATCGCGATGGTCTCAAGCTCCGCCCGGAACGCCACTGCGCCGGGATTCGTGAGGCCCACGGCGTTGATGTAGCTTCCGTCCGCGTACTGAGCGAAAATGGGCTCGCGGTACCCGGCTCTCGGCAACAGGCTAATGCTCTTCGTCGTGATGACGCCAATGGAAGGAACTTCCTGGAAACACCTGGCGATGGTGCTGGCGTGCGTGCACCTGATCCCGGACGGAACCACGAATCTGCCGCCGACCTTTTTGCCGCCAAGCCGGTACGGCGCCTCGAACCACTCCCGTGTCCTCTTCAAGACTCGTCCTCTCCGCGTTGTTGAAAGCCATCGCTATGGCGATGCCCCGAAACTTCAATGGTAAATGATCGCGCGGTGTTGGCGTGCTCTCAGTACTTCATCGGCTTGACCCTGACCAGCGCCCCATTCTCCGGCAGGTTGACGATGGGGCCGGTCTCGACGACCGAAAGCGGGTTGTCGGGCCGCGTTGGCCTTCCACAGGTCCAGCATGTAGGCCACGGCGCCGGCGTTAACTACAACGGGCGTCATGCGGCGCGATCGGACCTATCGTGTCCGCGCCATTCGTGAAGCGCGCTCAGAAAGTCGTCGATGGATTCCTGTTCCGGCCAAAAGTCGCCCAACGGTTCGACCGGGTCCGCGCGGAACTTCGTGCCCTGCTCTGCGACGAGTTACTGAATCGACGGGTGACCGGTACGCGCGTACCTGTCGGCTAACGAATGGCCCATGTCGGGATTTTCCATGAACGTCCGACCTCATCCTTATCTTAGCTATGCCACAAGGGCTGGGACTGGGACTTGGGCACGGGCATGGGCCAAAGATCGCGGCCGCGCCAGTTTCCGGTCCGGCCGCAACGACATGGGAAACGGTCCGTCTGTCCCCGTCGGGGCTGTTGGCAACGACTGCAAATTTGGGTGTCCTCACTTCAACGGGATGGGCGTTACACGGCTATGTGAGCATCGGACTCCCCAAAAAT
>Ga0182027_10008651_pt1 | contig 14772 bp, 16 predicted proteins | sample 712E1DmetaG_FD_121300 | JGI IMG/M metagenome (GOLD analysis project Ga0182027, IMG submission 121300) | Permafrost microbial communities from Stordalen Mire, Sweden - 712E1D metaG (Illumina Assembly) | ecosystem: Environmental > Terrestrial > Soil > Wetlands > Permafrost | place: Sweden... | reverse complement strand
AGCGACTAGGGCAGCGCCGCCGATATAACTGGCGACCACCGAGGTCACAAAACCTATGATGCCGATCCGGCGCCCGGCAATCATAAAGTCGGAATCTGATTTGCGCCTTGAAGCGTACAAACCGATTCCCAGGCTGGTAAAGGCATACAGAACAAGCAGAAGGATGTCGAATGGGCTGAGGTTGCTTCCCGGAAGCTGTTCGAAAAACCTGTTCATAAAACAAAGGTAAAAGGATATTTATATTTGTCAAGATTTGAATTTTTTAAAATTACCTATCCTTACCGTTGAAATGTTTGCCGAACATTTCATGCTGTTTAACGAAATAATTTGATCTGCCCCCGCCGGTATGCTTTCTTTGCAACATAAAACTACCATCATGAAAACAAAACTTATAATCCTCACAGTCCTGATCGCAGTCACCATGAGCGGCTGCCTCGTGAAATCCCTCCACCCGTTCTACACTGAAAAAGACCTGGTTTATAAACCCGGACTTACCGGGAACTGGCTGGGCAATGATTCGGCCCTCTGGGAGATAAGGCAGCATAAGGCATTCGCCGGATTATTCAAGGACGATAAACCCACGAACAGCTATGATATCATCTGTACCGAGAAGAAGGGGACCTCAAAGTTCCTTGCCCATCTTTTCAGCATTGACGGGCATTTGTATCTCGACTTCTACCTTCCTGACCCTGAAGGCCCCGACCTGGCTGTTATGCACCTTGTACCAGCACATACCCTGGCCAGGGTTGAACTGTCGGACAAGCAGATTTCAATTAACTGGTATAACGAGGAATGGCTGGTAAAGCTCTTCAACGAAAACCGGATCAGGATCGCTCATGAAAGAATTCCATACGACCCGGACGAAAAAAATCCCGACAACTACCAGGTTGTGCTTACGGCACCAACCGCGGATCTGCAGAAATTCATCATCAAGTACGGGAACGACCCGGCAGCATTCAAAACTGGAAATAAGGAATCTGATTATACCTTTGTACTGAAGAAAAGATCGTAATGAACATCGCAAGGAAGGTCGCAAGAAAGGTCGTGAAGAGCAGGTGGGTTCAGCACCTGCTGTTCTGGATTGCGGCATTTTATGTTCTGCTCAGGATCTTCGCAGGTTCAGAGGGGATCGGGAAAATAGATCTCATTTACACTGTAATCTTCATTGCAACCCTGCTTCCCGGTATTTATCTGAACCTACTCTTTCTCATCCCCCGTTTTCTCAGCAGGAAAAAGTATTTATTGTATTCCTTTCTGCTGCTGGCTTGTATGTGCGCCACAGCAGGCCTGAACATCCTTACTTTCTCGAAACTCACCGGTTTCATTCTGCCGGGTTACTATTTCATTTCTTATTACGAATTCAGCGACCTGATGAAATTCACCCTGGTCTTCACAGGCATTACTACCTTGCTGAAATTATCCAGGGGCTGGTTCATGCTTATGGAGGCCAGGAACCAGCTGGTAAAACTTGAAAAGGAAAATGCCGAGACCCGCCTTGAGGCCCTGAAGAACCAGGTCAATCCGCATTTTCTGTTCAACAGTCTTGCCGGTATCTATTCGCTGGTGCTTCAAAACTCAGCCAAGGCACCCGGGGTCATCCTCAGGCTTTCCGGTTTTCTCAGGTATGTCTTGTACGAAACCTCCTGCGACCGGGTCGATCTCTCAAGGGAACTGGGTGCCATGAACGACTATGTGGAGCTTCAGAGACTCAGGACCGGAAAGGAAGCTGAGATCGACTTTCAGTTGCCGGCCGGGACAGATGGCCGGCAGGTCGCTCCCCTGCTTTTTCTCCCCCTTATCGAAAATTGTTTCAAACACGGGATCAAAGGAGCCTCAGGACCGGTGTTCGCAAAAATCATGTTCAGCATCAGGGGGGATCATATTCAGGCTGATCTTGAAAATAATATCGGGATCTCTGCGGATGACGGAGCCCGCAAAGATCAGGGAATAGGTCTTGTAAACCTTCGTAACCGCCTTGATCTGCTGTACCCCGGAGATCATGAACTCAAAACAAGCATTGAAAAGGAACGTTTTATCGTGAAACTGGTAATTCCTTTGTATGAAAAAACTCCGTTGCCTGGTCATTGAAGACGAACCCCTGTCACAGGAAGTCCTGGCAAAATATATTGCCGGCATTCCCGAACTGGAACTGGCCGGTATATGCGGCGATGCAGTATCGGCTTCTGGGCTGCTCAGGAATTCCGCCATTGACCTGATTTTCCTTGACATCAACCTGCCTGTGATCTCGGGGATCCATTTTCTTAAGTCGCTGAGCCATCCTCCGCTTGTGATCTTCACTACCGCCTATCCTGAGTTTGCCGTAGAAGGATTCGAAGCCGATGCCGTGGATTACCTGCTTAAACCATTCTCTTTTGAAAGATTCCTGAAAGCCGTGAATAAGGTGTTCGAACGGATAAGCCATCTGAAACCCGGAACCGGCTTGCACGATGCCACCGGGCAGGAAACCACGGGCTATCTCATCCTCCGTGCAGACAAAAAATTACATAAGATCAATTATCCGGATATCTTTTACTTCGAAGCCACCGGGGATTATGTGAAGGTGCACACAGTCGCAAGGATACTGCTTGTACATGAAACATTGCGGAATCTGGAAGAACAGCTTCCTCCGGGTCTCTTCATCAGGGTCCATAAGTCGTTTATCGTCCCGGCAGGAAGGATCAGCTTTATTGAAGGGAACCGGGTAAACATCGGAGGTACAATGATCCCCATAGGCCTGGTTTATAAAGAAGGTTTACAAAAGTTCATGAAACCGGCCAGAAATACGGGCAATGATCTTAACCGGGAATAGATCATGTTATCCTTTACAAGGTTTTTCTCCTGGAAACCATAACAAGGCAGGAGAATGTCGTCAGGAGGCTGAGCAATATGAGAAAAACATTATGGGTGCTGCCGAAATCATGGTAATTCTGGCTGATGAGGTTCAGGTTTGCGAGATAAGAAATAATAATTGCCCCGCTGTTGTTGATGAAATGAGCGAATACCGGCACCCAGATCGAACCGCTCCAGTAAAAGAGATACCCGAAGATGACCCCGAGGATCATTCTTGGCAGCAAGCCGTAAAACTGCATGTGCATGACCCCAAACAGGAAGCCGGTAAGAAAAATGGCTATATGGATGTTCTTCAGCCAGTCTTTGAAAAGCTTCTGAAGCAGGCCCCGGAACATGAACTCCTCTCCTACTGCAGGGAGAATACCTATCATAAAGATATTTAAAAGGAAATTGCCGAAGGACTTTCCCGAAAGGAATGTCTCGGTAAGGTTCCCTGCCTGGTCCTCGGCGTTTTTCATCCAGTCCTCCATTCCTTTCAGGAATGCCGGTAATTTCATCATTTCATTTATATCGACGAGCCAGTTGATGAAAGGAAGGCTTACGAACATTAAAATAAAGACAATGATATAAAGGATTCCGGCGCCCGGGTGGCCGGCATGCAGGTAAGACCATGAGTTCCTTTCAAAAAAATAACCAATCAGGACCGGAGGAATGATAAACAGGCCGAACGACTGAGTGATCTGGAAATATTTAAGCAAGGCCATTGCTTTGGGATTATCAGTCTGGCCGAGAATCTCAAGTATGCCCGCCGGGTTCATATGCCAGACAGGCATTGCCAGCAGCAGGGCGGCGAAAAAGACAATTATAAAACAGGAAAAAGTCATGGCCAGGGCAAAGGCCAGCCGCCCGGCAGGTGTGAGATTTCCAAGAAGAGCTTGTTTCATCAGATGTTGCCGAAATGGCTATTTTTGTGCTAAAATAATGAAATTTGGTCAGCATAGGTACGATAGCTGCCGGTGAATTTCCTGTGATCCTTGCTCCCATGGAAGATGTGACGGATTCACCTTTCCGCACGATCTGCAAGGATTTTGGTGCGGATGTGCTGATTACCGAGTTTGTTGCATCCGAGGGGCTTATCCGCGATGCATGGAAAAGCAGGATGAAGATGCAGTTTGAGCCTGCAGAACGGCCTATCGGCATCCAGATCTTCGGTGCAAATATTGATTCGATGATGAAGGCGGCGGAAGCTGCCGGTAATGCAGGTCCTGATTTCATCGACCTGAACTTCGGATGTCCGGTACGCAAGATCGTGATGAAAGGCGGAGGTGCGGCCCTTCTGCAGGACATTCCGAAAATGATCTCTATGGCCGGGGCGGTTGTAAAATCAACACAGCTTCCTGTCACTGCGAAGACCCGGCTGGGCTGGGATGAGAAGCACCTTGAAATAGTAGATATCGCAGAGCGACTGCAGGATGTCGGAATTCAGGCAATCAGCATTCATGGCCGCACGAGGGTTCAGCTTTATGGAGGCAAAGCCGACTGGACACTGATAGCCGCAGTGAAAAACAACCCACGCATGCATATCCCTGTTTTTGGCAATGGAGATATAGATTCCGGTCCCAGAGCCAGGGAAATGAAAGACCGTTATGGTGTTGACGGCATCCTGATCGGCAGGGCGGCGGTGGGAAACCCATGGATCTTCAGGGAAGTGAAAGAATATCTGGAGACCGGCCAGGCAATTCCTCCTCCATCCCTGAGTGAACGGATAAAAACACTCCGGCTTCATCTTGAAAAGTCTGTCGCCTATAAAGGCGAACGTGCCACACTGTATGAGATGCGTAAGGTCTACAACGGGTATTTCAAAGGTATTGCAGGGTTTAAACCTCACAGGATAAAGCTTGTCACGGCTGTATCTTTGCAGGAAATCGAAATGATTCTCCGGGAAATTCAGGAACTTCAATGAACTGATAAACACAAAAACCATCAGCTATGCAGGAATTAAAAACAGTGAATCAATCAAAACGAATCGTCTCGATTGATGCATTAAGAGGTTTTGATATGTTCTGGATATCAGGCGGGGATGCTTTCTTTGTCGCACTGCTGGCTTTTATCAATACCCCTTTTTGTTTGCGGCTTGCCACCCAGCTGGATCATCCTGCCTGGACCGGATTTCGTTTTTATGATATTATATTCCCTTTATTCCTGTTTATCATGGGTGTTGCAATGCCTTTATCAATAACACGCCGCCTTGAGAGAGGCGATTCTCGAAAAAAATTATATTACCACATTCTTAAAAGAACTCTGCTCCTTTTCCTGCTTGGATTGATTTATAACGGGCTTTTTAACTTTGATTTTGCCGGGCAACGTTATTCAGGCGTATTACAGCGGTTTGCCGTTACTTATTTCTTTGCTTCCCTGATCGTAATGAATTTTAAAAAGAAAGGTCAGTTAATCTGGGCCGCCTCTATCCTTATAATGTACTGGCTTATACTGCTGCTGGTCCCTGCACCCGGATTTCATGCCTATGACCTTACACCCCGCGGGAACCTTTGCGGTTTTATCGACAGGCAGTTCCTGCCCGGGTCGTTCTGTTGTTATACCTATGGTGATAATGAAGGTATCCTTACCATGTTCCCTGCTGTCACAAACGTACTGTTCGGCGTTCTTGCAGGAGGCTGGTTGCTGGGTGATGGCAGCGACGGGGGAAAAATCAAAAACCTTGCTCTCTCCGGGGTTTCGTTCATTGCCGGCGCTTTATTATGGAGCCTGGTTTTCCCGGTAAATAAATATTTATGGACAGGATCATATGTTCTGCTTACCTCCGGCATATCCTTTCTGTTATTATGTGCTTTTTTCTGGATAATAGATGTCAGGGGGTATAAAAAATGGGCATTCCCTTTTATCGTCATCGGATTAAATCCAATTACAATCTATATTGCCCAGGGTATCTTCGATTTCGGCATCATCGCGAACATTTTCATTCACGGGTTTGCCGGTTCCTTCGGGAGTTTTAAACCTGTGTTTTATCAGTTCAGCATAATCCTGGTGAAGTGGTTCTTTTTATACTTTCTTTACAGGAAAAGGATTTTCCTTAGAGTTTAAGGAATTGCAGGCTTTATGTACCTGTTTCCCTCTTTTCAGCAAACAGGGAACATAAGTGAAAACGTTTTAGTACCTTTGACATAACGGAAGAATCCATGTTCCGGTAAATCAGCAGAATCATGAAAGATTTCAAGAAGTATTATTATATCCCCGCCCCGCCTCATGATGTTTATGCAGCACTTACCAATCCGGTTACGCTTCAGCTATGGACCGGGGAACCTGCAGTGATGACAACCCGGCCGGGTTCTGAATTTTCGCTCTGGGATGGCAGTATCGTTGGTAAGAACCTCGAATTCGAGGAGGACAAGAAAATTGTTCAGCAATGGTATTTCGACGGACAGCCCGAGGAATCCATTGTCACTGTTATCCTCCATGCCAAGGGCGACGGTACTTCCGCGGAGCTCAGGCATACGAATATCCCCGAACAGGAATACGATGATTTTGTCAATGGGTGGGATGAATATTATTTTGGATCTTTAGTTGCTTTCTATAAAGAATAAAGTGGTATTAACCCCAGGCCCTGGACTCTATTTCCGCTTCACGCAGCGTGGAATTTAACCTAAATGAGATTAAATATCATTCAGTCAAATTAAATTTTTCAACATGAAACAGATTACATTACCAGCAGGCATCATTGGCATAATCGCCCTGATGCTTTTTATTTCCTGCAGTTCACCTATATCGCTTACAAGCTGGAAAAACCCCAACGATCATTTACAGATTTCCAAGGTTGCCGTAATTCCCATGTTTGCAAAACTGGAATATGTAAAACCTTTTGAACAATCCATGTGCGGGTATTTTAACCAGCATGGACTGAAATGCATAGGTTCTCTTGATTTTCTTAACCCCAATAAATCCTATACGGTTGAACAGGTTAAAGCAAAGATTGACAGCCTGGGTGCCGATGCCGTGCTGATCTTCAAATATACCGGTACCGATAAGGAATCCAATTATGTACCTGCAACATATTACGGCGGCTACGGCAGTTATTGGGGATGGGGCGGCGGTTTTTACGGTGGCGGAGTATATTCAGGCGGTTACTGGTCAACAACATCCACAGTGAATGTAAAATCTGTCCTGTATGAAGTGAAGAGCAGTGAAAGCGCTTTTTGGACTGCCGATATCAGTGTGACCGATCCCCAATACGTGGATCAGTCGGCGTTGCGGCTTGCCCAGAAAATATATGCCGACTGGCAGTCTTACGGTATGCTTAAGACAGTAGTAAAATAATATAACGGGTTTCATTGATGATTACCTTCCCGGGGAAGGTTTTGGACTGCTGGAAGGATCAGAATCGTTTTTCCACGAGTTCTTTTATTCTCCTGAAGGCATTAGAAGCCGAATTCCAGTTATTCCGGCGCCTCAGAAGATCCAGGAATTCCTGGGCCTGGGGTAATGTTTTAAAACCACCCAGGGTTTCTATACTTTCGTTGTATTCACGGAGATTACCGTCGAAAAGCTCATTGATAAACATGAATTTATCGTTAATACCGATCGCTGCCTTGAAACTTTCATGAGGTGAGATCTTGGGCCCGAGGCTCTTTTCCCTTGCTTCCTTAAGTTTAATGCTGAATACAGATTCCTCAGAGGAAAAAAGATTGAGTTCGGCAGTTTTAGCCTGTCGTTTTCCCTGGGGTTCCTTTCTGACTATCGGTCTGATGGGAATTTCAGGGCTGACTTCTGGTTCTGCAGTTTTCGGCGGGAGGGTCTGTACTTCATGGGGTGACTCATCCGCCGGCTCCTGAGCCCGCTCCATTTCAGGTTCGGGGATGAACTCCGGTTCAGGTTCGGGGATAAATCCCGGTTCAGGAGGCGCCTTGACAGGTCTTTTTATGTCGGGCGGTCCCGGGATTTTTTTTTCAACGAAAAGCATGGGATCATTCAGCCTCTGGAGGCGATGGAAGGTTTCGTAAAGTTTACGGACGTTTTCCATGATCATGTCAAATTCAATCTGGGGAATAAAATCCTCATATTCCCTTATGATCTCAAACTGCTCGTTGATCGCTTCAAGCAGTATCTGCAATTCCCGGGTAATAATACTTTTATCCATACGGATCAGGGCTTACATGGAGCCCTGTTTGTGGTTGTTTTACTGTTGAGAGGTTTAAAGTTAATGCAATTACCCTCACAGAGAACATTTTTGTGGATAAGTTCTGAGAAAAAATTCTGTAAATTTGCAAGCTGATTCCAAACAGCTTTTATATGAAAAAGATCGTATTATTCATTTTTGCAAGCATTTTCGCTTTTAGTTTCTCATCTGTTTCACAAACCAAAACATCCCATAAAGTGGTAAAATTCGTAATCCATACAGACTATGGTGACATGAAGGGTTTTCTTTATAATGAAACACCCCAGCACCGTGATAATTTTGTCAAACTTGTAAAACAGGGCTTTTACAACGGAACTTTGTTTCACAGGGTAATCCCCCAGTTCATGATCCAGGGTGGTGATCCCGATTCTAAGGTTGCAAAACCCGGACAAAGGCTTGGAAACGGTGATGCCGGCTATACGGTTCCCGCTGAGTTCAATCCAGACCTTATTCATAAAAAAGGTGCTCTTGCAGCTGCAAGGCAGGGCGATGAAGTCAACCCAAAGAAAGCTTCTTCGGGTTGCCAGTTCTATATTGTCGAGGGCAAAAAATACTCTGCCGCTTCACTTCCGGCAAAGTATACCGATGCACAGAAAAAGATCTATGAAACCATTGGCGGAACTCCTTTCCTCGATGGGGGATATACCGTATACGGGGAGATAACCGAAGGCCTGGATATCATCGATAAGATAGCTAATGTTGAACACGACCAGTATGACAGGCCGAAGAAGGACCTGAAGATGACAATAAAGCTGATTGATTAATATACTATGCACAATATACAAACCGGAAAGCATTTGTACATTGTTCATTCTATTGTAAACGGGTGTTAGAACGTATAAAACATCTTACAGAGGAGATTTGCATTCTCACGGCCGGAACTCCCGATGCGGTGGAACAGCTGCGGCTGAAATACCTCAGTAAAAAGGGGCTGGTCTCTGAGTTGTTTGATGAATTCCGGAATGTACCTGCGGAACAGAAAAAAGAGATCGGCCAGATGCTCAACCATCTGAAAAACACTGCCCAGGATAAGATTGAGAGCCTTAAAGCAGCATTTGAAGATAAGGAGGAAGCCAGCGGCCAGGGGATTGACCTTAGCCGTCCGGTCGATCATATGGAACCCGGGACACGACATCCGCTTTCAATCGTAAGGAATGAGATCATACGTATTTTCGGACAGACCGGATATACTGTAGCAGAAGGCCCGGAGATCGAGGATGACTGGCATAACTTCAGTGCACTGAATTTTCCTCCTGAACATCCGGCCAGGGACATGCAGGATACTTTCTTCATTACAAAAGATCCCGACATCCTTCTGCGTACTCATACTTCTTCAGTGCAGATAAGGACAATGGAAACCGAAAAACCCCCGATCAGGAAGATCTTTCCCGGGAGGGTGTTCAGGAATGAAGCCATTTCAGCAAGAGCTCATTGCATTTTTCACCAGGTAGAAGGCCTGTATGTCGACAGGAATGTCTCATTTATGGACATGAAACAGACCTTGCTTTATTTTTCCCGTGAGATGTTCGGTGAAAGCACAGAGATCAGGCTTCGTCCCTCTTTTTTCCCCTTTACTGAACCATCAGGAGAACTTGATGTTTCCTGCAATATATGCGGAGGGGAAGGATGTAATATCTGCAAGTATACCGGCTGGGTGGAGATCCTGGGGTGCGGAATGGTCGATCCTGCAGTGCTTGACAATTGCGGGATTGACAGTAAGGTCTATACCGGTTTTGCGTTTGGCATGGGCATAGAACGCATCGCACTTCTGAAATACCAGGTAAAAGACCTTCGTCTTTTCTTCGAAAATGATCTGAGGTTCCTGAGGCAGTTTGAGGGAACGATCTGACTTGAACCATCTCTGGCGGAGCCGGAATGAGCACTCAAATGAAATAAGCTTAAGGTGTGAATAACGGTGATTCTTAACGGATTATGGTTTACGGATCACGGTTTACGATTCAGAATTTGTTTCTCCTGAACAGCTTGATCAGCAGCCAGAATCCAAAGAACCCGGCCAGGCCGAAGACTGCGGTGCCTATCCACCGCACCTGTTCCCATTGTGAAAGAATGGATGCTCCGATAATGAGAGCTGCGAGCACTATAGCTATGGCAAGACGGTTACCAACCGTATCCATATGCTCGATCAGGGGCTCGAATCCTTTGAGTTCTATCTGGGTCTTGAAGCGGCCTTCCTTTATTTTGCTGATGATCTCGTTCAGATCGGAAGGGAGCTCAGTGGCAAGCCGGTAATATTCTTTCAGTGAATCGAATACTTCCCTGGCAATCACTCTCGGGTCAAACTGACGCGATATAAGCTCGGTTGCATAGGGCTTCATTTCACTGGCGAAATCAATTTCCGGATTCAGGACTACAGCCACTCTTTCAATGGCCATCAGTGATTTTGCGAGGAGGTAGATCCCGGAAGGCATTTTCAGACCATAACGGACAAGGATATCCACAGATTCGTTCATGATCTTCCCGAAATCCATCTCCTCAATGGAGAGGTACTCATAATGCGCCAGCAGATCATGTATCTGATGTTCCAGTTCGCGGGACCTGGCAAAATGCCTTTTACCGGAAACAAGGAGAAGGGCTTCGGTCATCCGGTGCGCATCCCTTTCCAGGTAACCCAGAGTGTATTTCCCGAGGAAGTTAAGATGTTCTTCCCTCAGGGAGCCCATCATTCCAAAGTCAATAAAACTTATCACATTTCCCGGCAGAACAAAAATATTGCCGGGATGCGGGTCGGCATGGAAGAAACCATGCTTGAAAAGCTGGTCAAACATCAGCCTGACTGCATTTTTAGAAAGCTGATGGGTATCGAGGCCGGAAGCATTAAGCGATGCCATATCCGAAACCTTGATCCCGTTTACAAATTCTTCGACCAGTATGTGCTGGCCTGTAAACTGGGTATATATTTTAGGGACAAAAATATCAGGATCATTCTCGAAATTATGCCTGAACCTGATAACACTTGCCGCTTCATGCCTGAAATCCAGTTCTTTTTTGATGCTGTTACCGAATTCTTTAACAATCCCCACCGCATTCAAAGCTTCCATCTCCGGATTGTTCTTCTGCATCCGTACAGCAAAATAATTCATGAGATGAAGGTCCAGGTTGATCTTCTTATCAATCCCGGGCCTCTGTATCTTCACGCAAACCTCCTCCCCGTTCAAAAGAGTGGCCCGGTAAGTCTGTGCCATTGATGCAGACGCCAGCCTGCTGGTACCGAACTTGCTGAAAACATCGGAGACAGAACAATTAAGATTTTTCTCAATCTCTGCAATAGCTATGTCATCCGGCATGGGATCTGCTTCATCCTGGAGTTTTTTCAGTTCATTCCTAAGCTCTTCTTCAAGGATATCTGGCCGGTCGGCAAGGATCTGCCCAAACTTGATAAAGGTGGGGCCAAGCTCTTCCACGGCCATCCTGATCCTTTCCCATTGACTATACTGCTCAATGCGGGCAAGGCGTTTCTTTGTTACCAGGTATTTGCCCAGGCCATTCTTACTTACCCAGTCCTGGAACCCATACTTGATGACTACACCCAGTATTTCCCTGGCTCTTCCGAGTTCATGCATGGCCAGGCCGATTTGAGACAGACGCATAGTAGGTGATATTCTTGGTTATTGGATAGCTGGATAGCTGGATAACCAGCTATCCAGCTATCCAGCATACTGTTATCTCAGGATTTCTTAACGACTTTCGGTTTTGCTTTCGCTACAGGCTTCTTCGATAATTCCAGTTTCTTGATCCGGTCTTCGAGTTTTTTGATCTCCTCTTTGGTCGGGATGTTCATCTTATGCATAGTGGTTTTCACCAGCTCCTGAAAGTTCTCTTCCAGATTCTTTTTTGTTTCTTCTGATTTTTTTACCAGAAGATCGAGCAGCTTTTTCGCTTCCTCTTTGGTCAGGTTATTTTCCTTAGCCATTTCCCTGGCTGCTTTTGCGAGTTTATCGGTGGTCATAAAGGCATATTCAACGCCTTTATCAATCGATTTTTTCAGTTCTTCAAACATAATCACCTCCTTATTTTTTAGTAACATTCTCTTTACTGGTCTTACTTTCTTTTTTAATTTTCATAAAATGAAGTTCAAGATCGGACAGGAAGCCTGAAAAGTTTTTCAGGGTGCCGACCTGGATCTCAAACGCTGTTAATACATTAGGTATTGTGCGGATGGCTTTCAGCAAACGGTCCAGCCGGGTTTTCTTAAACGGGCCTTCAACAAGCAAAATGAAATCGGTTTGTTTGAGTTCAGGAAAAATAACCTTTTCTTCACTGCGGTTGCTGATAAGGTAATAGGAATTCCGGCATTCCTCATCAAAGTAAAAATACAGGCTGTAATTGCCGGTGAAGTCATCCATCTTTTTGAATCCGGCAGGCAGTTTCCGGTTAAGCAGGAATGAGAGACGATAATCTTTCAGGTGGCATGAAACCCCTGCAAGTGTGAAGTAGGAAGGTTCGGTATGGGATTCGAGCAGGATTTTTTTTGCCATGACCGGCTGGATTGATCATAACAAATATAATCAAATATCAGGCTTTTTCCAAGGATTCCCCGTTTATTTTTTGCCATGCTTTTTCTGAGGCATTCTGTTCGGCACCCTTGATTGAATAATCCTGTCCCCTTGAGAATGGCTGTCCTTCGATGGCCAGCTCCACCAGATATTGCTTTTTATACCCGTTGCCGATTTCCCTGAGGACATTATAACTCATTTGTTTTTTCTCTTTCTGCGCCCATTCAATAACCTTGCTTTTAAAGTTCACTTCCTGGTTTACGAGGTCATCCATATCAAAATAATGGCCGATAACCCTCCTGAGGATTATCTTACGGGTGAAGATGAATCCCTTATCCAGATAGATCGCTCCTATCAGTGCCTCAAAAGCATCGCCCTTAAAGGATCTGAACACTCCAGAGGAAGAGTTTTCCAGTTGGATGAGGTTGTCGATCCCCATTTTCTGCGAAAGTTTATTCAGTTGGGCACGGCTGACCAGTTTTGACCGCATTTCAGTAAGGAAGCCTTCGTCCTTTGCCGGGAAAGTCCTGAAAAGAAAGTCGGCTGCAATAGCATCCAGAATGGCATCGCCAAGGAATTCAAGGCGTTCGTTATTAACCCGGAGATTTTTGATGGTTTCCTGGCTGGCCGATTTATGGGTGAATGCAAGCCGGTATAAAAAAATATTTCCGGGACGGAACCCGAAAATATTCTTTATTGCACGCCTTATGTGTTGATCGGTTTGGTTATCGAAGCGGACCGTTGTCAATGTCCTGAACTTCAAGGCGGACTGCTTAGTATTTTTTAACGATCAGTGTGGCGTTATGACCGCCGAATCCGAATGTATTGCTGAGTGCAACGTTCACAACCCTTTCCTGGGCTTTGTTGAAAGTGAAATTAAGCCGGGGGTCAAGTTCAGGATCATCGGTAAAATGGTTGATAGTGGGCGGAACAATATTGTTCCTCACGGCCATTATTGATGCAATTGCTTCAATGGCACCGGCAGCGCCAAGAAGGTGACCGGTCATCGACTTGGTTGAATTGATATTGATCTTGTAAGCCTGTTCTCCGAAAAGTCCGAGAATAGCTTTTGGCTCTGCAATGTCACCCACCGGAGTGGAAGTCCCATGGGTGTTGATATGATCAATGTCTTCAATCCGCATCCCGGCATCTTTAATGGCATTCCGCATGGCAAGTATGGCGCCAAGCCCTTCGGGATGAGGAGCGGTCATATGATATGCATCGGCAGAAACCCCGCCTCCCGCAACTTCGGCATAAATCGTCGCTCCCCGTGCTTTAGCATGTTCCAGATCCTCAAGAATAAGGCCGCCTGCTCCTTCTCCCATGACAAAACCATCACGGTCTTTATCAAAGGGCCTTGAGGCAGTAGCAGGATCATCATTACGCGTGGAGATAGCATGCATGGCATTAAAACCGCCAATTCCCGCAGGATTAATGGCAGCCTCGGAACCGCCGACAACGAATACATCCGCCATATTATTCCTGATATACAGCATGGCATCCACAAGGGCATTGGCTGAAGAAGCGCAGGCCGAAACAATGGCAAAATTAGGGCCACGGAAACCATATTTAATGGAAATATGGCCGGCTGCAATATCAGCGATCATCTTAGGTATGAAAAAAGGGTTGAAGCGGGGAGTACCATCTCCTTTAGCAAAAGCACTGACTTCCTGGTAAAATGTATCCAAACCCCCAATGCCGGAGGACCAGATAACCCCAACCCTGTCTTTATCAACTTTTTCAAGATCCATTCCTGAATTGACAACAGCCTGATCGGCACATACTATTCCGAACTGGGCATAAGGATCGTACTTACGGGCTTCCTTACGGTCAAAATAATCCTCAGGATTGAAGTTCTTGACCTCGCAGGCAATGCGGGTCTTGAATTTGGAAGCATCAAAGCGGGTGATAGGCCCAGCTCCACTTACTCCTTTAACCAGGTTACTCCAATACTCCTCGACAGTATTACCCAAGGGCGTAATCGCACCAAGGCCAGTTATGACAACTCGTCTCAAAGCTTATTAATTATCGGTTAAACTTACATTTGTTAAAGGAGAACCCCCTTTTACGGGGGTAATAGTCTTCATAAAAGAAAAGGAGTAAAGATCCCTACTTGGTGTTGTTTTCTATGTAAGCAATAGCTTCACCTACTGTACTGATTTTTTCAGCCTGATCGTCGGGGATAGCAATATCGAATTCCTTTTCAAATTCCATGATCAGCTCAACAGTGTCCAGGGAGTCAGCACCCAGGTCATTTGTGAAACTTGCTTCAGGTGT
>Ga0182027_10008650_pt1 | contig 14772 bp, 15 predicted proteins | sample 712E1DmetaG_FD_121300 | JGI IMG/M metagenome (GOLD analysis project Ga0182027, IMG submission 121300) | Permafrost microbial communities from Stordalen Mire, Sweden - 712E1D metaG (Illumina Assembly) | ecosystem: Environmental > Terrestrial > Soil > Wetlands > Permafrost | place: Sweden... | reverse complement strand
TTCTCAAAGTCTTCAAGTAATTGTTTTTCTTCCTTATCTAAATCAAAATATTTCATTTATTTTCCCCTCCTTTCTATAATATACTGTTTTGTTGCTTTTCTGCTTGGAATAATTGTCTTTAAGGAAATTTTTTCTTCATCTTCAACAAATGGCACTAAATATGCATAATCATTAATAGTAACTATAAAGATCTTTTGATTGGGATATCGATTTTTGAAGCCATATCGGGCGAGATGCCGCTGAATGAACTATCCTTCCCCATTGATCTCTTTCTAAAATTATTCTCTCTCCATTTGGAGGCGGCAGTATGAAGTTGAATTTGAATTGTAAAAGTGGGGTTGTGAAATGTGGATTCCAATTTCTAAGGCCATGAAGCTAATTATATCAGAAATCAATTATTAAGCTAGGCTGCGATCCGAGTGGGAGAGGATATTAGAACTTTTCTCCCAACGAAACAGTCCATGTGTTAAAATGGCAGTTATGACAAAAAAGATGAGCTGTCGCATTTCTTCAGACAGAATTTTTGAAATAGGAGTAAAGGTTTTTCTATATTCTATTCCCGGGAAATACCTTTTTCTTAAAAGGACTAAACCATATCTTGGCAATACAATCAGGAAATGGGATATACCGGGCGGAAGAATAAAGCCAGGAGAACCGCTTCTCAAAGCGCTGAAACGAGAGGTAAAAGAAGAAACAGGACTCAGGATTAAAAAGATAGATAGAATACTTGCCGTACAGGATATACTCAGGGTTCCTACTAAACATACGGTCAGGATTACCTATCTTGCCCAATGTTCGGGCGATAAGGTAATTATCGATAAAAACGAACATTGTGCTTATCAGTGGTTAACCTTGGATCAGGTTAAAAGATTAAGAACCGACCTTTATCTGAAACCTGTCATCAAAGAATTGCTTATATAGTGTCTAATTTGCACCGTGGCACAAACGATGTTAAATTTTATTTATATACACCTTGACGATGTTCGATTTTAACTATTTGCACTAAGCTTTCTTTTGCATTAAAACTATATATTATACGGTAGTCTCCAACTCTAAATTTATAGTAATTCTTAAGCTCTCCATGTAATTTAATACCAGAAACTGGATTTTGAATAATTTTATCAAAAGATGAAATTATTCTTGTCTGAATATGTTTTGGAAGTTTTGATAGATTTTTATCAACGCTTTGAGATAAATGTAGATTTTTGGCTGACATTTGAAGTTATTGTTTATTGCTATATTTTTTTTTAACTTCTTCTAATGTTAAAAACTTACCTAGTTTTAATTCTTTTTCAGAAAGCTTAATATCTGAAGAAGAGTTTTTAAGACTATAAATTGTTTCTTCTAAGGAATCAAGATAGTCAGGAGAGACTAAAGTAGCCTTAACCCTACCATTTTTAGTTAAATCTACTCTTGTGTATGTATCATTTATCTCGTCTACAAGACTAAGAAGTATCCTTCTAGCTTCTGTTACTGGTATTACTTGTGTCATATTATGAATGTACATTAAAATGAGCATTTTGTCAATATATCAATTCAAGGATAAAACAAGAGGCTCTGAATGAACTATTCTCCCCCATTCGTCTCTTTCTAAAATTTCTCTTACTTTTCGTGGTGGTAGAAGCTTTATTTTGAAGCTAAAGGGGTATAAATATCGTATTGTGTTCTTACTGTCCCGATTCCAACAGCCATGAGGCAATTATAGCAGAAACTCTCCTTTTTGCCCATTGTCAATTACTTCCCGAGATTTAGGATCAATGGTTGTCGGTAATAATAAAGTGTTACTCACTGATCCACACTGTCTTTAGTCCATATCCTCGCCATTTGCATCCACGTAAACTAACTAGAATCAAAATGAAGTCGAAACAAGTATTCAACGCGTAATTTTAGAAATATAGTCCCCAATATATTTTATTATTAATCTAATACGATAGGTAAGGTTTATGGTTCGTGGCTCTAGAATGAAGTCTCTTGTAATTTTAGTGCCACGATTAAACGTTTCTTTTTTGCTTATAGTTTTATATTTATTATCTTTAATGATAATCTCATCGACAGCGTTTGCGGGAACAGTCAATGTATAGCGTCCCAGAGAGTCTGTAGTAGTACTGTTTAGCTCGTCGCTTGTTTTAACTTTTATATTTGGCAGTCTATCCCCAACAGTATTAGTAACTGTTCCACTTATGCCACCAGGAATAAAATAATTTTTAATTATCTCCGTAGCCTCTCGAGGAGTACCGTCTTCATTCAGAAGGCTTGTGGTTCCTCCAGTCAGAACATTATAGTTAATACCAAGTACATTTTCTTTATCTTTATACATTATTTTAAAAACTTCATTTATAAATTGCGCTTGTTCATTCTCGTTCATGGAGCCGTTAATATCGGGAATCGGCGCTCCGAATTCTCCTACTAGTACAGTTGTGTGATAATTTTGGGAGAAATAATCGATGTATTGGCTCATGGAAGACGGATCTTTGAAGTAATGGTCGATCGTTACCACGTTATCCAAAGTATCTAGCGTTTTTTTGCTAAGAACCTCTTTCGCTCTCCCTCCGTTGATTGAAAAAATATTAGTATAAACCCGTTTTTTTATTTTGCTGAATGAATCTTTTACAACTTTGCGTTGATCTTGTATAAATTGGTTATATTCTGCATTGTCTTCGGGTTGTTTCCAAAACCCTGAATTCTCACATTCAGAACAGGGATCAAATATGTCTCCATCCTCAAAAAGATCCGGATTCGTTTCTATGAATTTGGCAGTTTCCTGGTTGTGCTCTTCCGGAGTCATGTTCTTTGGATAATCAAACCAGCCTTCCCAGCTAGACCAGTTACCACGAAACCAAACTTTCAGTCCCGTCCTGCGAGCGAAAATTACCCATCTTTTAAGGAGAGGTAAGAATTCTTCATCATAAGGAGTGTCGATGGCTACGTAGTTTGCTCCGAGGTTTTTGATAGTTTGCAATTCTTTCTCAAGCTCCCCGTCAGTTAAGATATCTCTTGCCATGTCTCGAGAAGTCTTCATCGTGTCAATAGAGCGTATCTTCCACAAGTAGGTAGGCTGTGACTTAGCTACGGACTCATGCTCTGGAGTTAAAAGAGTAAACCCCCAAAAAGCCACAATAAATATAGCGATAAAGAGTGGGAATTTCAACGTTTATAGATTTTAAATTCTGAATTCACCATTACTGTTTTAAAGCTCTTAAGTTTATTTTCCGAAATAAGTTTGATAAGAGGATTTCGAATATCACTGCTATTAACATCTCTTATAATAATCCAGGTCGCATACTTAGCTGGATTTATGAGTGAGTCTGTCCAGTATTTTTGGTTACCTTCTGTAATAAAGTTTTTCAGATCTAGTCCCGAGAGAAATATTAATCCGTCATTAACTCCCGCCGAGGTCAATATTAAGCCATTTTGGTAATGACTGTGTATATAGGACACAACTTCCATTTGTCTTGGTGTAGATATTGTTTTATCGCCCATGGCTGGGCCCTTAGAAAAAGCCGCATCATAGAGGCTTATGGGCATTGAACGATAACCTAAAAATGTTTCAATCAGGAATAAGAAAACCAAAATGGATCGTAAGATTTTGTTTTTTGTTCCCAAAATATAAGATAAAAATAAAATCAAAAAGGGAAGGGTATAAATACCATATCTGACATTATAATAATCATACGGGTAAAGCTGAGGAACATATATGGTTGAGTTACCTGAATAAAGCGAATAGGCCTCAAATATAAATACGGATCCGCATAGACCAACTAACGCCAAGGCTTTTAGAGACCTTTTTTTTGCCAAATAAAAGACGGCTCCGACAATACCGGCTACTGTAATACTCCAAGTGTTCATATTCCCCGAAGCAAAGAAATAAAACTTAAATGCTTGAAAAATATTTTTGTACGGCAAATTATTATGAAGTTGAGCTATCTGATAAGATTTGGCGGACCATATTCCGCGCGCAAAACTTAAAGGATCACCAAAGAAAATAAGATTCCACAATAACCAAAGAGCGATTCCAAAAAAAGCTAACGAGCAAAAAATTATTAGATTGCCTTCGAGTACTTTTTTGTCCATTCTGTTAGCTTCTTTCGATTTAATTGAACTTAAAATTATTGCCAGCACAAGAGATCCTGTAATTGCCCACATCTCATATCTATCAAGTGTTCCCATAAAGCAACTAAACGCTAACAGAATTAGCAAATATAGTTCTTTTTCTCTTTGCCAACGTATAAACAAATATATTGACAACACAATAAAAAATACAGTCGATATTTCGCTCATCGCTGCAGCCTGTAAATATAATACATTCACATTTAGGGCGAATAAAAGACTGCCAAAAGTCGCCGCAAAACGCTGTTCGGTTATAAGTAGAATACTTTTAAATAGAAGCATGACTGTTGCTACATACAAAATAAAGTTAATATATGTAGCAGCAATGCCTGAATGCCACAGGAAGTTATTCCAGATAAGCGGGAACATCATCACGTGATAAAGAGGCAGCCAGCTGGTACCCAGCTGAGCCATGCCGGGAGTAAGACTATCAAACACACGTCTAGCAATGTTTAAATGACTTTTTGCGTCCCCATAGGAATATATATATCCGTGTTGATACGACCACAAAAATACTACAAAAGCGCTTATAGCCGAAATAATCACTACAATTACCAACAGGTTACTGTTAATAAAATTTAACACCCTATGACAGTAGTTATTGATTTGTTTCATGGTTGATAATTAGCTTAACTAATTGTTGTGAGACCTGGTCTTTATCTTTCAAATGCAACCCATGTTTTGTTTTAGGCCAATGATGGGGCGTAGTAATGAGTTTATAAAACGCCACCCAAGCAGCTATGCTCAACGCCAGCCAGTAAAAAGGTACAAGAAATGCGTATCTAACCAATTCATGATGTCCGTGTTTTGCGCAACCAATCATGTAATAGTAAACATAGAGAAAATTACCAAATATTAAAGAAAAAAGTCCCATATACAATATCGGAGTTGGGAAAAAATCTCCGAATTGTGATCCAATTTGATTTTTTAAAATAAAATAACAAATTGTCAAAAACCACATCACGGGATTTATGTACATTAGGGCTACTCTCCCTCCAACTATTGATTGGAAGGTAATTAAATGAGATTTTTTACCCCCGCCTAAGAATTGGCTCGGCTTTCTCATGTGTACAAGATATGTTTGAAGATAACCCTTAATCCATCGCGTTCTTTGCCAAAACCATCTGCCTAGATCTTCGGTTGCTTCTTCATAAGTTGTTGATTGTATCATTGCAGTACTGTAGCCTCTTTTTGCAAGCCTTATGCCTAAATCACAATCTTCTGTAACATTGAATGCATCCCAGGCATTCAGCTTTAATAAATACTTTCGATGAAAGTGATTGGATGTCCCTCCTAGTGGAATTGGTCCATGAATTGATTGAATACCCGGGAGAATTAAATCAAACCACATTGAATATTCTGCGGTAAATATACGTGTAATAATATTCTGATGTGGATTATAATAATCTAGCTTTGCCTGTATGCATTTAACCCGAGCGTCTGATTTTTGAAAAGCCAGAACCGCTTTTTTAAGCTGATCTTTCTCTGGAATATCTTCGGCATCATAAATTACTACATATTCTCCTGTTGCATTAAGTAAGCCGTAGTTAAGAGCCTTAGGTTTAGTCTTGGGAATTGATTGCGGAACGGTTCGTACTTCAAAGTTTGAGGGAACAGAAAGCTTCTTTAACGCTCTGATTGTTTCTTCATCATCTTCTTCGAGTATTAGCAATATTTGTAGTTTGTCTTTAGGATAATCTAACATTCTCATTGCGTTTATGAATTGGGGTAAAATAGTGTTTTCTTTATACATAGGACTAATTATTGTATATTTTGGAAGTAATTTTTCATCAATTGCTGCTAATTCTTCCTTCGTAATATTAATTTCAGGGGGGTTATTAAAACTTTTTATAATTAAATATAGATTAAAAAATAGATCTACAAAATATATAATGGTTAAAATCCCGATTAGAATTATCAAAGTCAACTTCCAATTAATTACAAATCCTGTAACAATAAGTAGGATTAATACAAGAAAAAACATTTTTTGAGAAGCGGACAAACGATAGACAGCGGTTTCCTGGGGGTTAAGCTCAGAGTAGTGAATGTACTTATTACCTAAGCACAAAAACCCCTGAGCATTTGATTTTCTCCAGGGGATAATTACGGGATCCCTAAATAATAAATTCCTAATAAAATTCATTAAACTCTTTCAACTTAAAGCAAATACATCTTGCCAATTGTGTTTTACCCACACAAAAATTTAACTTGCAGGTTCAAGTAATTCTTTTATTTTGTCAAGTAAATAATTAAACTGAATATCACTTTTTACAAAGTAATATGCCGGTTGATCAGCTACAACTTCCTCTAGTATTTTATCGTCAGGATCAAGATTGGTAAGCATGATAACTTTTGCTTTTTTACCCGCCTCTTCTTTGCGCAGTAATTTAAGCATGACCATACCATCCATTACCGGCATTTTAATGTCCAGAAGTATGAGGTCGGGATTTTCACTTTTTGCCATCTCTAGTCCTTTTTTCCCATCCATTGCCTCTATGACTTGGTACCCATTTTGTGTCAACTGAGAATTGAGCAATTTTAAGTATGCAATTTCATCTTCAACAACAAGTATTTTCTTCATCTCTATCACCCCCTTTCTTTACCCGCCGCTCAAACGCTCCGTGAACCGTGTTCGTATAGAACAGAAAAGGCGAACGGTAAATTTAAGCGGGCACGTTCTTTTTTTTAGAAATTGGTAAGCTAACTGTGAAGGTTGAACCCTTTCCCTCGCTACTTTCAACCGCTACTTCCCCTCCCCATTCTTCAACGTAAGACTTTACCACATATAACCCGAGTCCCGAACCATCAGGATTTTGTACTATTGCTTTTTCCGACCTAAAGAATTTCGTGAACAGCTTTTTTTGATCTTCAATTGGCACACCAATTCCTGTATCTTTTATCGAGATAAGTACATTGTTATCTCTTCTATTAACATCTACATCTACCGCGCCTTTTGAGGCTGTATATTCAAGGGCATTTGCAATTAAGTTTTCAATTACTTCACGAAACCGCAAAGTATCTATAAAAAACTTTGGTAATTTCGATCCCTTAAATTCAAAACTCAGTTTTACACCTTTTTTTTGAGCAATAAGCTGCATTTCCTTTACAATATCAGTAATAACTTCTATAAGATCCGCTGATTTTGGAGAATTTTTTACTCTCCCCTGGTCGATTCGAGAAACAGACAACAGTTCCCGAACAAGAGTCAATAGTCGTTCATTACTCTTTACTATTTCGGTGAAATAATCCAAAACTGTTTTTGGAGCCTTTGTTAAGTAGGAATCTTTTTGCAGTATTTCAAAGTACCATTTCATTATCCCAAGGGGAGTTCTCAGTTGATGTGAAGCAAGAGAGACAAACTCACTTTTAGCCTTATCCACCTCTATTTCATGGGTTATATCACGAAATACATCAATTGCGCCGATGATTTTATTATCTACTACTACTGGCGCAACTGTTATTGCAACCGGAAAACTGGTTCCATTTTTCCGGGTATAAAAATAAGCAGAATCAGTAGTAGTAGTAGTAGTAGTAGTAGTAGTAGTAGTAGATTTGCCCTCAAGAGCAAGGGTAAACGGGCGTTTTGTATCAGGTATTACATTTCCTTTTTCATCTAAGATTTTAGATACATCAACAAATAATTTGCCTAATGCTTGCTCGGCGCTCCAACCAAGAATTTGTTCTGCCGCCCGATTCATCAGGATAACTTTTCCGTCTTGATCGGTCGCAACCACGCCGTCACCAATACTCGCCAGTAATGCTTCATCTTTAGCTTTGGCAAGAGTAAGCGCTTCTTTCTCAATCTGAAGATCCTCAAGGACATTTCGGGCGGCTATCTTCTCATTTTCCAAATCTTTCTCTATCTGCTTTTTGTTAGTTATATTTTGGAATATGCCCACGACAAAATCTTTTTTTATCCTATAAACTGAAATAAAAAGCCATACTCCTAACTTTTCAATATATGTTTCAAAGCTTTCAGGCGTTCCAGTTAAGGAAACCCGACCGGAAACTTCGAATAACTCGGGGTTGGACTTACTAATTGTCGGGATTATTTCTGTGGCCCTTTTCCCTACAACATCCTTCACTCCAATCAATTTTTCAAAATTTTTATTAGTCTCTATATAAACATAATCAATAGGATGTCCTTGTTTATCAAAAAGCACTTGACAATACGCCACTTCTTCAAGCAGATTATCAAAAAGCTGTTTATAAAAACTTTTAGTAACTTGAGATTCCATTTTCGTTAGCCATTCCTATGATTACCATTGCCGTTTTTCCTGTTTCCATTCTTACCGTTGCCATTACCGAGTCGTTTCTTCAATTCCTTGATTTCTTTTTTGAGTTCCACCATTTTTAATTCTCTTCCCACCATACTCTTATTTGCATCTTCCAATTCTTTGATTCGATCAGAAAGCTCTTTTGTCTGTTCTGCTATTTTGGCAGCCTGATCTTTGGCAAATTGGGCCAATTTTTCCTCAAGATTCTCTCTGACAGTAATGTCTTCCATGGCCAAAATAATCAGTTGTACCGTATCTATTCGTTTGGCATTAAGCTGCATTGTTTTTTTGCCAATTGTTTCAAAAACATGCGTCACAATAAAATTTTTGACAATTTTTTTCTCCGGCAAGATTTTTTCCATTAAGTCCCTGAGTTCTGGAATATTCCATTGGCCATTTCCTAATTCATAAAGAAGTTTACCCTCTGTTTGGGCTCGTGTTACCTGAAAGTTTTGGTAGAAAATCGGATTTGCTGAAATTATCCGCATATCGGAATCAAGAATTAAGAATGATTCTCTGGCAACATCTACCAGTGTTTGCATGTAATGCAAAGCGAGTTCTTTGGATTCTTTTGAATTACTTTCTTTGACTTGGTTATTATTCACATTCTCACCCCCTCTCGATTTAATCCCCTCGGCACATCTCATGGGTTACCAACTTGTAACCTAACTAATTATTATAATAACGATAGTTAAAAACGTTGTCAAGGAAAATTAGGCATTGTTTTTTTTCGCCAAAACCCTATAATTAGAAACTATTAGTATGTATAAGTTGTTTGGGGAAAACCTTAAAGAGGAAAGAAAAAAACAAGGGCTGACCGTTGAAAATGTCGCCCTCGCTTGCGGAACTTCCAGTAGCTACATAACCCTAATTGAAAACGGTAAGCTCCTTCCAGGGAAAAAAATCTTGCCAAAAATTGCAGATGCGCTATATTTAAAAACAGTGGATGTTCTTAATTGGTATCTTGAGGATGTTAGAGAAAATTTGGAAAAAATCAACAAATAAGATTTTCGATTGCTATTGCTGGCGGTTTTGAATGCAATATTCTCCCCCATTGATCTCTTTTTAAAATTATTCTCTCTCCATTTGAAGGCAGAAGTATGAAGTTGAATTTGAATTGTAAGAGTGGGGTTGTGAAATGTGGATTCTAATCGATAAAGACATAAGAGGATTATATCAGATGCTCCCCTTTTTGCCTTTTGTCAAATTTTCTAATGATATACTAATCCAATGAAAATATTATTTATATTTCGGGGAAAAGTTAAAAAAGGAAAAGAAAGAGGAAAACTTTTGGGTTTTCCAACGGCAAATATTGCTCTTCACAAAGAAATCCCTGAAGGTATTTATGCTTCACGAGTAACTTTTGAAAACAAAAATTATCGTGCTGCAACTTTTATCGGTACTTCCAAAACTTTTAACGAAACAGAGTATAGGGCAGAAAGTTATATTTTAGACTTTAATCAAAACATATATGGCGAATGGATTACAGTAAGACTTTTTAAAAAACTTAGGGGAAATAAAAAATTTAACTCCGAACAGCAACTTATCAACCAAATGAAACGAGATGCGTTAACTACGAGAGAATTCCTAAACAGCAAGAATAAAAATGCTTAGGCACCCATCCCCTTTTTTCCCTCTTGTCAAATGCACTGATTAGATAATTTCAGAAATCAATCATTAAGTTAAATTTCAATTCTTCATGACGCCATTAGTGGTATAATTTTAGCATGAAATTTGAACTACCAAAACTCCCTCAGTTTCCTAAATTACCCAAGTTGCCCAAGTTGCCTAAAATTCCTCATTTACCCCGGTTAAATATAGAACCGGTCAGAAAAATAGTGGCGTTTTTGATTAAGCATAAAATTTCGGTTACAATCTTAATCTCCCTACTTGCTTTTATTACAGTAGCAATGTGGTATAGGGGTTATTTGCTCTCTAAAATGAAATCAACTTCGGCAAATTCTAACGATGAAATTTTTTATTCCACCAAAGCTGACAATTCAATCCCAACTATTACTATTCCAACTCCCCCTTCTAAAAATGACGTTTTGGGCACTTCTAATAATTCCGCTTCTTATAATAATACACAGTTAACATTACCAACGCCTTTTCCGACTTTCGCACCCTTACCGACAATTGCTCCGATAACTACAACTACCATAAACACTTCCAGCAACAGTTCGGGAAATCCTAACTGTACTACCGGCTCCGGCGTACCAAACTCATGGTATTCCGACGTTTATCCAAATCCTCCGGTTTCAACAAGTAACGGTTCCATAACCTTGATAGTCTATATACGTGATTGCAGTAGAAACACAGCACCGGTAAATGATAATTTAACTGTTACGCTCTCATCTAATGATTCAACTGCCAGAATTAATGGATCCTCATCTCCGGTAAATATCCAAACCCAAAACGGCCAAGTAAGCTTTACTGTTAGTTCGCAAAATTCTACAACGGACACTTTTACCATACAAGATACTACCAGCAATTTTGCCGTCACCGATATTAATAACAATAACCCAAGCGTCATCTTTAGTAATAACAGCTCGGGGAATTCTCATTGCACCACCGCGACAGGTGTACCAAACTCATGGTATTCTGACGTTTATCCGGCGTCTCCTCTTTCAGCCGCCACCGGCTCCACAGTAACGTTTACGGTTGACATACGCGATTGCAGTCAAACCAATGTCTCGTCCGACAACCTGACACTTTCTCAAACTTCAAACGATTCCAGTCTGACTGTTAACGGATCCGCGCCACCAGTTAGTGTTCAAGCGCAAAACGGTCAGGCTACCTTTACCGTTAGTTCTCAAAATACCGGAACAGATACTTTTACCATGCAAGATACCACCAGCTCGTTTACAATCACCGATACTAACAATCAAAATCCCAGTGTGGTTTTCAGCGGCTCATCCACCGCTACCGTGACTCCCACTCCGACACCCGCACCATCTAATACTCCAACCCCAAGTCTGACTAATACTCCAACACCTATAGCAACTTCCGGTTCAGGACTGTGAATTTCTTACTCCCCCTTTTGCCTGTTATCAAGGCTAGTGGTATAATTATCCACTATGACTGAGAGAATTAGCGGAGGTCAAACCGAACAGGAAGTTTTTGCAAGATTTTTTCCAGACGCACAAATTAATAATTGCGCGATTGCCGATATCCCAAAAGCTGCATTGGCGTATTTTGAATGTAAAAGCCATCAATTCGTAAACCGTAACGAATACGTGCCCGGAAACTTTACAAGACTTATGTCGGTTGTTCACTCCGACGGAAACAAAACCTATCTTGCCGTACAAACTAAAACCTATACTTCCAATAAAGACACTGAGGAATTAACATATTTGGTTGACACCGACCAAGAAGGCTTGGGAATCGGATATGGAGAAATCAGGAAACGCATTTATGGTAAACGCAAGTTTTTCAAAGATAAACCTTTTGTTGGAGATACTTTCACAAAAGAAGAAAATCGAAGTACGGGCTTGGGCGGCAGACGATTACTAATAATGAATGCGATCTGTCAAATACTCTACCAACTTCCTCTTTACTCTGACACGCTAATGTCTAAGGAAGCAAGAAGCTTATGGGAAAATTTAGCAGCGCTGGGAAAAGCGAAAATGCAAAAAGAAGGAAAAGCAGACAGATTTGTTTTAACTTCTCCCTAGCTTACTTCTTGTCAACCTTAATTCAATCGGAGTCAACCTAAAAGATACTCAGCTTTTTCTAAGAAACTTCCTTCATTATTAATTTCTAATCAAGAAAGGGGGTGAATATATGAGTAAACACAAAATTACTTTTACTGTCGTGGCTCTTAGTATTTTGGCTACGGTTCTGTTTGCAACTCCCGTAGCTTTTGCCCAAGGCACAACGGGAAATGGCAAGCCTAACTTTTTCCAAGGGTTAATCCAGTTTATCGAGCAAAAATTTGGGCTTAATCAAACACAAGTTCAATCGGCGGTAAATCAATATAAAAACCAAGTGAAGGCAACCATCACTCCGCGTCCGACACTCACGCCACAACAAATTCAAGCTCAGGAAAAAACCAGACTTGATAAGCTTGTGAGTAGCGGGAAAATAACTTCAGATCAAGAAAATGCAATCATAGCTGAACTTGCTACTTTAAGTAGTCAATATCCTCTAAGCGGGTTGACCGGAACTCAAAGAAGAACTCAAATGCAAGCAATGCAAAACGCGCTTAAAACATGGGCACAGGCACAAAATCCAAGTATTAATGTCGCCTACATAATGCCGATGTTCGGAGGAATGGGTGGACCAAGAGGAATGAATGGAGGTTTCCGTGGACATTTTGGACCAAAACCGACCGCAACTCCAACACCTACCCCGTAAAAACTCTTTGCTATCTAAAACAAACGCCTTGGAATATAGGCGTTTGTTTTATTTATTGTCAGTTATTGGAAAATTTAAATTTCTCCACGCAGATATCTCAAACGTAAACCTGGGGGGAATTTTTCTATAGAGTATCTTAGCGCAGTTCTTCCCATTTGCTTGTAATATTTCTTAAGAAATTCCGCTTCTACCTTTAAATCTCTGTTGCCAATTTCCCTTAGCATCCAACCGACTGCTTTTTGAATTAAATCTTCTTTGTCTTCCATTAAAATCTTTGCAATTTTCAAAGATGTTTCGAATTTCTTGTCTCTTATAAAAGTAAATGTAGAAATCACCGCTATTCTTTTTTCCCAAAGATTATTACTTTTTGCCAAGTTTAGTAAAATATCTTTTGGCTTATCCCGAAGGTATCCTCCGACGATTTCATGCGAGGATAAATCAACTAAATCCCAGTTATTAATATATTTTGTGTTTTTTAAATAAAAATCATAAATTCTCCGCTGTTCCAAAGGATTTTTTTCGAAATTGTGAACTAAGATTAAAAGCGCAATGAGTCTTTCTTCGTGGATTTTTGATTTTAGAAGACTTAAAACTTCGGCAAAAGTAAGATCCTTATATTTTATTGCCAAGGTTCTACTTTGAGGCACTGTTAATCCTACAAAAATATCACCCTCACCATAATCCCCTTTTCCCGTTTTAAAATATCTTTGCAAAAATTTTCCCTTTTCTTTATCTTCTAATTTTTTAAAATCTTTTCTTAATAAATTCAGCATTTTTCTGGCATAAAGATACTCTTACCCGTTTCTAAAGTCAAATTTAATTATGTTTCACTATATCCGGGAAAAAAATCGGATTTTATTTTACTTTTATTAACTCCCGCAGTTAATAGCGTTCTTTCAAAGTTTTGCACCATAAACTGCGGTCCTGAAATGTAGAAAATCCTTTTCTGATAATCCGGAATGTATTTTTTTATTGTATCTTCATTTATATGCCCTACGCCGCTTCTCCAATTTAGAGGAAGATTGCTGGCGTCTGTCAAATTATAAATTGTCCGCACCCCGTTATTTATAGCTTTTTCAAAAATATCTGAAAATAAAATATCATTTATCCTTCTGTTTGAATAAATGAGAATAATATCGGTTTGCAAATTTTTATCAATAATGTATTGAATCATGCTTCTAAAAGGCGCGACGCCAACTCCTCCCGCGATAAACACCAAGGATTTTTTAAAATCCTTTGGCATTACGAAATCTCCGGCAACTTGAGAAGCAATTATTTTTCCACCAGGATTAAGTGCGACCAGTTGTTTCTTGTATGTGCTTGATGGATTATAAAATTTAACTGTTATAGCAAGTTGATTTTCCGTAGGCGAAGAAGCAAGACTGAAATACCTTCTGTTTCCCCTTGAGTCTTCATTTTTATGTGGAAGTGTCCATTCCATATACTGCCCGGGAATAAATTTAAAATCCGGCTTTTTACTAAAAGCAAACTCAAAAGTGTCGTATGAAAGTTGTTTTTTCCAAAGCATTGGAGTTAATAATCTGTAATTTGGATTAACAATATAAGAAAACCCATTTCCTATTACCAAAGCTAATTCTGGAGTAAAAATAATTCCAAATAACCGCAGTTGAGTTGTTGAATATAAAAGTGCGACAAAATAAGCGTAATATCCCTGAAGTTTTTTTGTTGTTGGAGATGTTAAGGGTTCTGTTAGCATTACAAACATAAAGAAAAATAGAGCCGAGTGCAAAACCCCATATTGCCAAGTTGATAATATTGAGGCAAACGATCCGTTGTTAACTATCGCCCCTACTCCTGTAAAAAGAAGATAAGCAATTAAAAAACTAAAGACCATTCTTTCTCTTTGGGTTTTCCTAATAAGTAAAAGGCCGCCCGTCAAAACAAATGGAAACATGATAGATGTACCGACCCACCATGTCGCTGAATGCTCAGGGGAAAGAAGAGATATTGCAGCAACAGAAATCGCAGCCGGGTTAAAAATATGCTTTTTCTCGATAGTCAGAATGTATTT
>Ga0182027_10008649_pt1 | contig 14773 bp, 11 predicted proteins | sample 712E1DmetaG_FD_121300 | JGI IMG/M metagenome (GOLD analysis project Ga0182027, IMG submission 121300) | Permafrost microbial communities from Stordalen Mire, Sweden - 712E1D metaG (Illumina Assembly) | ecosystem: Environmental > Terrestrial > Soil > Wetlands > Permafrost | place: Sweden... | reverse complement strand
GCTGGGCGCGCGGGCTGGCCTGGGCGCTCTACGGATTCGGCACGGCGTACCGGTGCTCGCAAGACCAGCGCTTTCTGCGCACGGCGGAAGCCTGCGCGGATTTTTACATCGCCAACTTGCCGGCCAACGGGGTTCCGCCGTGGGATTTCAACGCGCCCGAAGAGAGCCGCGCGCTGGTGGACACCTCGGCCGCGGCCATCGCCGCTTCGGGCCTGCTGCAACTGGCGGCCCTGGCGGCGGACCCGCTCCACGCGGCCGTCTACGAGGAGACGGCGCGCCGCGCTCTGGCCACCTTGTGCGGGCAATACCTGGCGGCTTCGGATCCCCAGTGGGAAGGCATTCTGAAGGGCGGCGTGTATCACCTCCACAAAGGGCTGGGCGTCAACGAATCCGTGATGTGGGGCGACTATTTCTTCGTCGAAGCGCTGGATCGGGCGCTGCGGGAGGGCCGCGGATAGGTTCTCAGGACGCCTTTCGCGGGCGCGGCTAAACCTATTAGCATGGTAATGGGCTATCCACCCGACTCAGGCAACTGCTTGTGGGACAGACGATCGGTTTTTGTCGTCTGTCAACTCCCGGGCGCCACTCGCGCCTGACAGACCACAAGAACCGATGGTCTGTCCCACCTGAGTCAAGTCCCCAGCCGCGGTCCGATTTCGATGTCACCGGAAGCTCTGGCTCGCTATATCGTCGGCACGCTCCGCCAGGCCGGTCACCAGGCTTGGCTGGTGGGCGGTTGTGTGCGCGATCTGCTGCTGGGCGTTGAGCCCAAGGATTTCGACGTCTCGACCGACGCGCCGCCCGAGCGCCTGCTCGAGCTGTTCCCGGGGGCCGGGTGCGTGGGCGCGCATTTCGGCGTCGTGCTGGTGCGCCGCGATGCCGCCTGCGTGGAAGTGGCCACCTTCCGGAGCGATCGCGATTACGCCGATGGCCGCCGCCCGGCCGCGGTGCGCTTCGAAACCGATCCGCGCCAGGACGTCCAGCGCCGCGACTTCACCATCAACGGCCTGATGCTCGATCCGGAATCCGGCGCAGTGCTGGACTACGTGGGCGGGCAGGCGGACCTTCGAAGCCGCCTGGTGCGCGCCATCGGCGACCCGGATACGCGCTTCCGCGAAGACCACCTCCGCCTGCTGCGCGCCATCCGCTTCGCGGCCCGCCTGGGGTTCCGGATCGAGCCCGCCACCTTCGAGGCCATCCGGCGTCATCACCTCTCCATCCTGCGCGTCTCCGCCGAGCGCGTGCGCGATGAGCTGACGCGCATCCTCACCGAAGGCGGCGCGCGGCCCGGCTTCGAGCTGCTGGACGCCGCCGGCTTGCTGGCCGTCCTGCTCCCCGAGGTGGCGGCCATGAAAGGCGTGCGGCAGCCGCCCGATTACCATCCCGAGGGCGACGTCTGGGCGCACACCCTGCTGCTGCTGGAAAAGCTTGGCCGGCCCACTCCCGCGCTGGCGTGGGGCGCTCTGCTGCACGACGTGGGCAAGCCGCCCACCTTCCGCGTGGCCGAGCGCATCCGCTTCGACGGCCATGTGGAAGAGGGCGTGGCGATCGCTCACAACGTTCTTTCCCGCCTGCGTTTCTCGCGGGAGGATATGGAGCAGGTGGAAGCGCTGGTGGCCAACCACATGCGCTTCGCGGACGCCCGGCGCATGCGCGAAAGCACGCTGAAGCGTTTTCTGCGCCTGCCGCGGTTCGACGAGCATCTCGAACTGCATCGCCTCGACGCCCTCTCCGGCGGCGGATGGCTGGAGAACTACGAGTTCGTGAAGCGCCGCCGCGAGGAATTGTCCGAAGAGCGCCTCAGGCCGCCCCGCCTGATCTCGGGCGACGACCTGATGGCCGAGGGTTACCGGCCCGGTCCCTTGTTTTCGGAGATCCTGGCCGCCGTGGAAGACGCCCAGTTGGAGGGCGCCATCGCCACCAGGGAAAAAGCCCTGGACTTCGTGCGAGCCCGCTTCCCGGCGGGGTAGCGCCGGCGTTGCCGGATCGTCACCCGCATTGCGGCAAGCGGCGCCTGCCCCAAGGCGTCTCTCACACTCCGGCAGGTGAGTGAAGTTCCACAGACGGGCGCCCGCGAGCATCGCCGTTCCCACCACTCCAAATGCAACAATAGCGGAAAGGAGGTCGCTCGTGAGGAAATCGCTGCTCCGGATCATCGCCTTCGCCGCCGTTTCGGGAAGCGTATTGCTTGCTCAGAATCTGACTGGCGCCTGGCAGGGCACTCTAGCGGGCCCGCAGGTCCGGCCTCCGCTGCGCATCGTAATCCAGATCTCGAGGGCGGATGACGAGAGCCTGAAGGCCGTTTTCTACAGCATCGATCAGGGCGGGCAGCCCATCAACGCCACTTCGGCCAAACAGCAGGGTTCCACGTTCAAGATGACGGTCGCCCCGATAGGTGGCGACTACGAGGGAAAACTGAGCGCCGATGGAGCGTCGATAACCGGGACGTGGACCCAGGGTGGCCCTTCTATGCCCCTGAATCTGGCGCGCGCCACTCCCCAAACCGCCTGGACGATTCCCGAACCTCCGCCTCCCCCCAAGCTGATGCCCGCGGATGCCGATCCGACCTTCGAAGTCGCCACCATCAAGCCCAGTAATCCGGATACCCCGGGCACTTCGATTCTGGTGGGAAGAGGCGGCGCCAACCTCTTCACAACGACCAACACGACCCTTGCCGATATCATCACCTTCGCTTACGGAATCCATGCGCGGCAGCTCACCGGCGGACCGGCATGGCTCGAATCGGATAAGTTCGATCTCACCGCCAAACCCGACCAGCCGGGCATCCCCAACGTGACCCAGTTGAAGTCGATGGTTCAGAAACTCCTGGTGGAGCGCTTCCAGTTAGCCTTTCACCGCGACAAGAAAGAGCTTTCGGCGTATGTCATAGCCGTTGCCAAGACTGGACCGAAGATGGCCAAGGTGGAGGGCAGCCGGGGGAGCCTTCCCGGGTTCGGCGGCAGGGGACCGGGAAGCATCGCAGTCCAAAACGCCACCATGGCGGAGTTCGCCGAGTTCCTACAGAGCCGAATCCTGGAGAAACCGGTGGTGGACCAGACCGCCCTGCCTGGCAGATACGACTTCACCCTGCTGTGGACCCCCGACGCGTCTCAGGTGGCCGCGCTCGGATCGAATGCGCCGCCCCCGCCCAGCAACCCGGACGCTCCCCCGGACCTGTTCGCCGCCGTCCAGCAACAGCTAGGGTTGAAGCTCGAATCCGGCAAAGCCCCGGTAGAGGTTCTGGTGATCGACAAGGTGCGGAAGCCGTCCGAAAACTGAGCCTGAATTCCGAAATCAACTTCGGCGAAGCTGAGGGTTCGGCGCCCCGCCCACAGCATTGATTGCGAAGTTGCGGCAGAATGGGAGCATGCCGCCCGCGCCGCTGCTGCAGGTTCGCGAACTTAGCATCCACCTGCTCGCGGAGCGTCAAGCCGCGCTGCCGGTAGTGTCGGACGTCTCGCTCCAAATCATGCCGGGGGAGATTGTCGGGCTCTTTGGCGAATCGGGTTGCGGCAAAACCACCCTGGCTCTCTCGCTGATTGGACTCTTGCCTGCTGAACGGTTCCGCGCCAGCGGATCGGTTTGGCTTCGCGGCCGCGATTTGCTTTCGCTCGCCGAGAGCCAACTGGAACCCATACGCGGAGCGGAAATCTCCGTGGTGTTTCAGGACCCTCTGCTCGCGCTGAACCCAGTCCTGCGCGTGCGGCGGCAACTGGCCGAGGCTGGCGGCGGCAGCGGCGTCGCGGCGGCCGATCTGCTCGAAATGGTCGGCCTGGCGGCGGCCCGGCGCATCCTGGACGCCTACGCACACCAGTTGAGCGGCGGCGAACGGCAAAGGGTGGCGCTGGCGCTGGCGCTGGCGCGCCGGCCGGCATTGGTCATCGCGGACGAACCCTTCACCGCACTGGACGCCCCTCGCGTGATCGAACTGGCACGCCTGTTCTCGAGGCTGAAAGAGAAACTGGGCACGGCGTTCCTGGTGATCAGCCACAGCCCCGGAGCGCTGACGAAAATCGCGGACCAGGTGCTGGTGATGTATGGGGGCCGCCTGGTGGAACGGGGCCGGCCCCTCGCCGTCCTGCGGCAGCCGCTGCATCCTTACACCGCGGCGCTGATGCGTTCGCTGGCGCTGACCGCCATCCCCGGAACCCCCCCGGGACTGGCGGAGCGGGCGCACGGCTGCCCTTTCGAACCCCGCTGCGCCGATCGGCTGGAACGTTGCGCCGCCCGGATGCCGGCCGAATGCACGCCGGAGGAACAGCGCTATGTTCGCTGCTTCAAATATGGCGGCTGACCCTTTCTTCGAAGCGCGCGGCCTCAGCAAGAGCTTCGCCGGACGGACGGCGGTCCGCGACGTCAGCTTCCGCCTGGACCAGGGCCGCACGCTGGCGCTGGTGGGCTCGTCTGGCGCGGGCAAGTCCACGTTGGCGCGCTGCCTGGCGCTGTTTGAAACGCCCGACTGCGGGAAAGTCCGCATCGCCGGGCGCGCGCCGGAACGCGCCCGCGGCGACATCCAGCTCATTCTGCAACAGCCCGCCGCCAGCCTGAATCCGCGCTTCACGGTGGAACAAGCCCTCGAGGAGCCGCTGCGGATTCAGCGGCGCGGAACGGCGGCGGCGCGCCGCCAGTCGGTTCTGCGCTGGATGGAGATCGTCGGGCTTCCAGCCGCGGCGGCCGGCATGCGCACGCGCGCTTTGAGCGGTGGAGAAAGCCAGCGCCTGGCCATCGCGCGCGCCCTGATCCTGGAACCGAAGCTGCTGATCCTGGATGAATCGCTCTCCGGCCTGGACCTTTCGGTGCGCGCGCAAGTCGCCACCCTGCTGCTGGATCTGCGCCGGCAGCGGAGCCTTACCTGCATCCTGATCTCTCACGATCTGGCGCTGGCGGCGCAACTGGCCGACGAGATTGCCGTGATGGACGCCGGCGTCATCGTGGAACAGGCCGCGGCCGCCGAACTGCTCGCCGCGCCGCGCCATCCGCGCAGCCGCGAGTTGGTGCAAGCCACCCGCGAGCTCAGCCTGGAAGGACCCGAGGCATGAAATTCCTGGCAAGGCGCTTGCTTCACGGCCTGGCGCTGCTGACCGCTGTTTCGTTCTTTTCGTTTCTGCTGGCGCAAATGGCTCCCGGCGACTTCTATTCCGAGCTGCGCAACGACCCCCGGGTTTCTCCGGAAACGATCGCCGGGCTGCGCGCGCAGGCGGGCATGGAACGCCCGCTTCTGGCGCGCTACGGCGCGTGGGTGCGCTCGTCGCTGCGGGGCGACTTGGGCTATTCCCTGGCCTACCAAAGCCCGGTTGCGCCACTGGTGTGGGAGCGCATGCGCTCCACACTGCTGCTTACTGGCACGGCCACGTTCCTGGCGTGGCTGATCGCCGTACCCCTGGGAATCTGGAGCGCGGCCCATCGCGGGACATGGCGCGACGGTTTTTCGCGAATGGTCCTGGCGATTCTGTTGACGGCGCCCGACCTGTTGCTGGCGCTGGCAATGCTGATCCTCGCCGCGCAGACCGGCTGGTTCCCGGTGGGTGGAGAAGCGTCGCGCGGAACACCGCCGCTGTACGACCTCGCCTGGCACATGGCGCTGCCGGTCGCCGTGCTGGTTCTGGGGTTGGCGCCGGCGCTGGCGCGCCATGTGCGCGCCAGCCTCCTGGAAGTTATGGATTCGCCTTTTGCCTTGAGCGCCCGTGCGCAAGGCATTCCGCGGCGGCGCCTGCTGTACCGCCATCTCCTGCCGGCGGCGTTGAATCCCCTGATCTCGCTGTTCGGTTTCTCGGTGGGAACGCTGCTCAGCGCGTCGCTGTTGGTCGAGGTGGTGATGGGCTGGCCCGGGCTGGGCCCGCTTTTCCTGGAAGCCATCATGGCGCGCGATTTCGCGGTGGTGTTGGCGGTGGTGATGCTATCGGCGGTGTTTCTGCTGGTGGGGAACCTGTTAGCGGACCTGCTACTGTATCGCTTCGACCCCCGTATCCGGACGGTGGACCAATGAGCCGGCGCGCACGCATCCGCGGGGCGCTGGCGTTCCTGTGCCTGCTCTACGGAGCGGCGCTGCTGGCCGGCCTGATCGCCCCCTATCCTTATGCCGAACAGCACCGGGAGTTTCCGTTCGCTCCACCGACGCGGCTCCACTTCGCGCATCTGCAACCCTTCGTGTATGCCTGGGCGCCCGACCAGGCAGGGGGCTACCGCGAAGACGCCAGCCGCGCATATCCGGCCGGACACCTGTCGGGCGTGTTCTTCCCGTTGGGCACCGACGCATTCGGACGCGACATTTTTTCGCGGCTGCTCTATGGCGGCCGGGTGTCGCTATTCTCCGGATTGCTGGCGGCTTTCCTTTCGCTCGCGCTGGGCCTGCTATTCGGGGTGGTGGCCGGATTCTTCGGCGGCTGGCCCGATCGCCTGCTCATGCGCGCCGGCGAACTGGTGATGGCGCTGCCATGGCTCTACCTTTTATTGGCGGTCCGGGCGTCGCTGCCGCTGCACATCGGCACGATACAGGCGTTTCTGCTGGTGGTCGCGATCATCGGGGGGATGGGATGGGTGCGGCCGGCCCGGCTGATCCGCGGCGTGGCCCTCAGCGGCAGGGAGCGGGCTTTCGTTCAGGCGGCTCGCGGCTTCGGAGCGGGCCCCGGCTACCTGATTCGCAGACACGTGTTGCCGCTCACCGCGGGCGTCCTGGTGACGCAAGCTACCATATTGATTCCGCAGTATATTCTCGCGGAAGTGACGCTCTCTTTCTTGGGCCTGGGAGTGGGGGAGCCGGTGCCAAGCTGGGGCAACATGCTGGCGGAAGCCCGCCAGTACCACGCTCTGGTTTCGCATCCCTGGCTGCTGGCTCCGGGGCTGGCCTTGATCCCGGTTTTGTTAGCCTTTCTGGTGCTTGCCGATGCCTTGTTGGAAAGCCCCGAACCGTGACTCCGCAACGGTCACGGGGCAGCCCGGCGACGGGAGCGATTCTGAGCATCCTTATATGCTCCCGATCGGGTAAACTACCTAGGAGAGCGTGAGGAGCTTGCGCACGACGGGAACTATTGCGGCGACCGCGCTGGTGCTCGCGACCCTATTGCCGGGGGCGCCCAGCGACCTGATGGTGGCGCCCGGCATCACCGGCCGCCCGGGCGGAACGCTGGTATTTTCGCAGCGAAACGAACCCAAAACGCTGAACCCGGTTCTGGCTGGCGACAATGCCTCCCGCGAAGTGATCCACCGCATCACCGCCGACCTGATCCACATCAACCGCGCCACCCAGCAGACCGAACCGGCGCTGGCTAAATCGTGGAGGGCGTCGGCCGACGGGCTGCATTACGTGGTGGATTTGCGCCGGGGCGTCAGCTTCTCCGACGGCCATCCCTTCGACGCCGACGACGTGGTTTTCTCTTTCCAGGCGTATCTGGACGAAAAGACGCACTCGCCGCAGCGGGACCTGCTGGTGCTGGCTGGCAAGCCGATGTGCGTGCGCAAGCTGGGTCAGTATAAGGTCGCCTTCGATCTGCCCAGCCGCTATGCCGTGGCCGAGCGCCTCTTCGACGGCTTTGCCATTCTGCCCCGCCACATCCTGGAGCGCCCGTACCGCGAAGGAAAACTGGCGCAAGCCTGGGGCCTGCGTTCACCGCCGGCGGAGGTCGTGGGCCTGGGCCCGTTCCGCTTCAAGCAGTATGTCCCCGGACAGCGCATCGTGCTGGAACGTAACCCATATTACTGGAAGGAGGATGAGTCGGGGATGCGGTTGCCCTACCTGGCGGAAGTGGATTTCGTTTTTGCAGGGACCGAAGACATGCAGGTGATGCGGTTCCAATCCGGGGAATCGGACATCCTCAGCCGCACCAGCGCCCGCAACTACGTCGCCCTGGAGAAGGACCACGAGCGCCGCGGCTACGCCTTGACCGACGCCGGTCCGGGCCTGGAGTACAGCTTCCTGTTCTTCAACCTCAACGATCCGCCGCCCGGTTCGCTGCCCGAGGTGGCCGGGCGCCAGTCCTTCCTGCGGCGCGCCAGTTTGCGGCGCGCCGTCTCCCTGGCCATCGACCGCGATGCCATCGTCCGCCTGGTCTACCTGGGGCACGCGGCCCCGTTGCCTGGTCCCGTGCCTTTGGGCAACAAGGCCTGGGTGAACGCGAAATTGCCACAGCCGGTCCGTTCCGTGGCGCACGCCCGCGAGATTCTGGCGGCCGACGGTTTCACCTGGTCGCCGCGGGGCGCCCTGCTCGACGCCGGTGGGAAGCGCGTGGAGTTCTCGATCGTCACCAGCTCGGGGAATGCCGAGCGGGTGCAGATGGCCACCCTGATCCAGGACGATCTGAAGTCTCTGGGCATGGATGTCCATGTGGTCCCGCTGGAGTTCCGCAGTCTCCTCGACCGGGTGTTGCAGACGCATGATTACGATGCCTGCCTGCTGACCCTGGCCGCGGGCGACGCCGATCCCAATGCCGACATGAACGTCTGGCTTTCGAGCGGCGGCAACCACCTGTGGCATCCCGCGCAGAAGGCGCCGGCCACACCCTGGGAGGCCGAGATCGACCGGCTGATGCGCCGTCAAATGGTGACGCCGAAATACGCCGAGCGGAAGCGGCTGTTCGACCGCGTGCAGGACATCCTCATGGAGAACCTGCCGCTGGTTCCGCTGGTGAGCCCCGACATTCTGGTGGGCGCGCGCAACGGCCTGGGGAACTTCCGCCCAGCCTTGCTGGACCACTATACCCTGTGGAATATCGAGGAGCTATACTGGCGCTCGGCTGCCGGGACGCGCCGATGAGTTTCTTTCCCTCTCACGAATGGAGCAACGCCCGCCTGGTGGAGGAGTGCGTCCGCGGCAACGAACACGCGTGGTCATTGCTGCTGGACCGCTATAAGAATCTGCTGTACTCCATCCCGCTGCGCTACGGCGCGCCGGAACAGGACGCCGCCGACATCTTTCAGGCGGTTTGCCTCGATTTGTTCAACGACCTGCCGCGCATACGCGACCCGGAAGCCTTGCAGGGCTGGCTGATTCGCGTCACCATGCACAAGTGCTACCAATGGCGCCGCCAGCAGACGCCGCCGAGCGAGGGTTTTGAGGAACAGGACGCAAAGATGCCCTGCGACGCGGAACTTGCGCCCGATCTGCTGATGGAGCTGGAGCGCGAGCAACTGGTCCGCGACGCCATTACGCAACTGCCCCAGAGATGCCGGGAGATGATCGAGATGCTCTTCTTTCAACAGCCTCCCTTGCCATACGCCGAAGTGGCGCAGAGGTTGCGGCTGGCCACCGGCTCCATCGGTTTCATTCGCGGCCGTTGCCTGAAGCGGCTGAAACAGATCCTGGAAGAGAGGGGGTTCTGATGCCATTAGACCTCACCGAGCTTCTGGAACAGTTGGCCAACGAGCCGCAGAAACGGCGCGGGCGTCAGCTTCTATTGGCGGCGCGCCAATGGTGGCAACCGCAAACCGTGACACGGATGTACGACGAGATGGTGCGGCTGGCGCGCATCGACCTGCGGCAGGCGGAACGGCTGGCCCTGGCGGCCGCGTGGCTCTCCGAGCAGATCGACGATGAAGCTTCACGCGCCACCGGGCTGCGCGCGATGGGCCACATTTTCTTCCTCAAAGGCGACCACCCGCCGGCTTGCGAGCACTACCGGAGGGCGCTCGAGATTTATCAGCGGCTGGGCATGGAACTGGAAGCCGGACGGACGCTGAGCGGTTCGCTGCAGGCGCTGATTTACCTGGGCCGGTACGACGAGGCGTACGCCGCGGCGCAAACGGCTTACGAAATCTTCTCGCGGCGCGGAGACCGGCTTCGGCTGGCTCGGCTGGACAACAATATGGCCAACATCCTGTTCCGCCAGGACCGGTTCGCCGAGGCGTTGAGTCTGTACCGGCGCGCCTACGCGACGTTTGCCGAGATCGGCGAGCCGCAGGACGTGGCCATCGCCTTGAAGAACATGGCCACGCCGGAAATCAGCCTGAACCGCTTCCACGACGCGCTCGAAACCTATCGCGCGGCGCGCGCCTACTCGGTGGAGCACGGCATTTCCCTGGTGGTGGCGGAATCCGACTATAACATCGCCTACCTGCACTATCTGCGCGGCGAATACGCGCGCGCCATCGAACTCTACCGCGCCACGCGGGAGCACTGCAAAGATTTGGGAGATACCTATCATCAGGGCCTGTGCGACCTGGACCAGTCGGAAATGTACCTGGAGTTGAACCTGGTGGAAGAAGGAGCGCACCTGGCGCGCCGCGCGCTGGACACGTTCCGCCAACTGGGGATGGGCTATGAGACCGCCAAGGCGCTGACGAACCTGGCGATCGCCGCCAATCGTCACGGCGACGCGCCCGCGGCGCTGGAACTGTTCCGCGGCGCGCGCGACCTGTTCGTGAGCGAAAAGAACCTGGCCTGGACCGCCATCACCGATCTCTACCAGGCGCTGGTGTATCACGAGGAAGGACGGCTGGGGGAAGCGCGGTCGCTGTGCGAGAGCGCGCTTCGTTATTTTGCGCCCTCGCCGTGGGTGGGGAAGGCGGCGCTGTGCCAGTTGCTGCTGGCCCGCATCCACCTGGACGCCGGGCGGCGCGAGGACGCCCGGCTCGTCTGCCTGGCGGCGCTGGATCGGCTGGAAGAGGCGCAGTCGCCGTCGCTGAGCTATCAGGCTTACTTCGTGCTGGGGTTGATCGAGGAGGCGATGGGCGCAAACGAGGCCGCGCACCAGGCTTATCGCCAGGCGCACGAGCGTCTGGAGAACCTGCGCAGCCACCTCAAAGCCGAGGAAACCAAGATCGCATTCCTGAAAGATAAGCTGGCTGTCTACGAAGCCCTGGTGCGCATGTGCTTGCGCAATGGCCCGTCGCAAGAGAATCACGAGCAGGCGTTTGGCTACATCGAGCAGGCGAAATCGCGCAGCTTGGCGGACCTGATCGCATCGCGCGGCGCGCGCCCCGCCCATCCGCGCGAAAAACATCCGGAGCTGTTTGAACAGGCGGCCTCTCTGCGCGAGGAACTCACCTGGTACGCGCGCGCCCTGCAGCTTGCCGAAAACGGCCCCGCCGATCCCAAATCCGCGCGCCTCGTTGAATTGCGCCGGGCCGCCCGCGACTGCGAGCAGCGGCTGGTAGAGGCCATGACCGGCCTGCGCGCGGACGACCTCGAGTACGCCAACCTCGAAGCGGCGCGCCCCATCGACCTGGAACGCATCCGGTCGGTGCTGCCAGACGACGCAATTCTGCTGCAGTACTATCGTCTGCAGGATACCTTCCACGCCTGTTTGCTCTGGCGGCGTGGACTGAAAATCCTGCCGGTGGGGACGGCTTCCGAACTGCGCCGCAGCCTGCAACTGCTCCGCTTTCAACTCTCCAAGTTCCGCCTGGGAACGGGTTACGTGCGGACCTTCCAGCGGCAGTTGCGCGAAGCCGCCGACGGGCGCCTGCGCGAGTTCTACCGGCAACTGATCGCGCCCCTGGCCGGCCACCTGGATGCCGCGCATCTGATCGTCGCCCCCCACGAGTTCCTGCACTACCTCCCCTTCCACGCGCTGCTGGACGGCGACAGTCCCCTGGGAGAGCGCTATACGATCTCTTACACGCCTAGCGCCAGCGTGTATTACCTCTGTTGCACGAAGAACGCCACCGCATCGGAAAGCTGTCTGGTGTTAGGCGTGGCCGATGCGGCTGCGCCGCACATTCTGGACGAAGTGAATGCCGTGTCCCAGGCGTTGCGCCACGCCGAGGTTTTCACCGGACCGCAAGCCACCCACCAGGTGCTGCGCGAGAAGGGTCCGCACAGCCGGATCGTACACATTGCCACGCACGGCTGGTTTCGCCAGGACAACCCCATGTTCTCCTCCATCAGTTTGGGCGCCTCGGACCTGAGCCTGTTCGACCTCTACCAGCTCAGTCTCCCCTGTGAGTTGGTTACGCTGAGCGGTTGCGGCACGGGCCTGAACGTGGTGGTGGGCGGTGACGAGCTCCTGGGACTCAATCGCGGTCTGCTCTACGCCGGCGCACAGGGCCTGTTGTTGACGCTGTGGGACGTCCACGACCAAAGCACCGCGGAATTCATGAAGCTGTTTTACCAACACCTGGGCAGCGGTAGAGACAAAGCCAAGGCCATGCAAATGGCGATGTCCGAGATCCGAAAGGTCTACGCGCATCCATTTTACTGGGCGCCGTTCGTGCTGGTGGGGAAGTATCGGTAGGGGAATTGCCTCCCGCAGTTTTGGGGGTGGCTATGCCCGGCCATCCTTTTCCGCGCTGACACGCCGCGATTGCGGACAACAAAGATCCCATACGTACCGATACGCGCGGTAAAACAAAATATCAAAAAAATCGCGATCGTCCTATATCTAAACCGGTGTATTGGCGCCCTTTTTGAGTATAACGGCATGATCGGACTGAAAATAGTACGGAAACCGGGATGGGGAGCCATTTTATGAAACACTACGGGATCGTCGAATGGGTCGATTTCGCTCGGGGCGTGACGCCGGCGGAAGACGGAGCGATAATGCGGGAGCACCTGGCCAGTGGCTGTCCGGCCTGCCGGCAGGCGGTCGAGTTCTGCCAGAAACTGGCGCGCATTTGTACCGGCGCGGCGCTCCAACTGGTTCCGGATGGGGTGATGCGGCAGGCGCGGGCACTGTTCCCGGTACGGCCTTCGACGCCGGCCAGACGGCCTTTCCGGATACCGATCGAGGTAGTTTACGACAGTTTGCTGGCGCCGGCGCCAGCGGGTCTGCGGTCCAATTGGCAGGTGGGCTGGCAATCCTTGTTCCGGGCGGGCGACTGTTCGCTCGATTTGCGCGTGGAGCCGGAGTTGCATTCGTCGCGCGCCGCCATCATCGGCCAGGTCTCCAGTCATGCATCGCCGGAAACCGAGATGGGCGATCTCCCGATATGCCTGAAATCCGGAAAGCTGGTCGTGGCGCAGACGCGCAGTAACCGCTTCGGCGAATTCCTGATGGAATACGAACAACAAAAGAGGTTGCAACTGTGCGTCTACCTGGAGGGCGGCTCCAAGACCATTCGGGTGCCCGTGAAAAGACTGGGCGCCGATACAGAGGTGGGCGGCCGGTGGAAAACGGCGCGGTTGGGCAAGAAGCGGCTGGAAGCGGACTAGAGTGAGGGGCGAAGCAGCGTACGGTTGTTAAGGAGCACATGATGAAACGCGGTGTTGTTCTGATACTGGTTCTTCTTCTGCGTGCGTCGGCACAGGACCGGTATCTCGTGCGGATCCACTCCGACGAGGTTGCGCATTTTGCGCTTAATCACGGGTTGACAGTCCTCACTGCGCCGGACGATCCCCGCAATCCGAAGATTGGCTCGATTGGTCCGATAGCTGGCTTTGTCCAGGACCTCTACGTGGCCACACTGGCGTCGGGACCCTCGTTGCCAAGGGCTCTGCAATTCATCCAAGGGGATCCATCCGTGCAACGGATCGAGGCCGATCAAAACGTGAAGCTTCCCCGGAAGAATGCCACGACGAGAAATGCAACGACATCGTCCCGGTTGTCCGCGGCGGCCAGCAGCGTTTCGGGATCTGTCTCTCACTTCGGAGTTTCGGCGTGGAGCGCCTACGTCAACCAGCCGGCGGCCGGCATCGTACGGATTCAGGACGCTCACCGATTCGCCACGGGCGCCGGGACGGTGGCCTTTTTGGATACCGGAGTGGATTTCACGAATCCGGTGCTGGCGGGTTCACTGAATTTCGGTTGGGACTTCACCACCAACACCCCCTGGGGCTGGGAGACGAATACGGTGCAAGTGAGCCAATCGACGACCTCCATTTTGGACGATGACTCGATCATGGTCCTGAATCAATCGACGACTTCGATTCTGGATCAATCGACCACTTCGATTCTGGATCAATCCACCACGTCGATTCTGGACGGCACGCCGGCGACCAGCGCCTACGGACACGGAACCATGATCGCGGGAATCATTCACCTGGTGGCGCCGACGGCGCGGCTCCTGCCGGTGAAGGTCTTCTGGAACGACGGCACGTCGAACCTGTCGACCGTCCTGAGCGGCCTGTACTGGGCGGTGAACCACGGCGCCAAGGTGATCAATATGAGCTTCAGCATGAGCGACTATTCCGCGGAGTTCTCCAAGGCTCTGGACTACGCCAATTCGAACGGCGTGATCTCGGTGGCTTCGGCGGGCAACGACGGGCAGCAGGTGATTGTGTACCCCGCCGGATACAGCCAAGCGATGGGAGTGGCATCCACGAACAACAGCGGCCAGAGAAGCTCTTTTTCCAATTATGGCGATTCCGTGGTGACGGTAGCCGCGCCCGGCGAGGGAGTGATCAGCACTTACCCGAACTTCCAGTATGCGGCCGGATGGGGAACTTCTTTTAGCACGCCCTTCGTTTCGGGTGCAGCGGCGCTATTGGTGGATATCAGCGGCAATATCGACGAAGCACGGGCGCAACAGGCGATTTCGCAAGCGTCGCCCATCGGTCCGGGCTTGGGAGCGGGGGAACTGGATTTGTTCCAGGCGTGCGGTTACCAAGCCACCCACAGGGGCCACTAAGCAGGAAGGGAAAAGACTGGCAGCCGTCCAACGGCGACTTGCACGCTGGAGTTGCGCCTGGCCAGGTTTACTCTGAGGATCGATGCGATGTGGAATGCAAAACAGACCGAACAATCTTGGAGGATCGAGCGCACTGGCAAAGCTGTCGGAACAGGCAGCGGACTGCGCATCGAACCGAACCTGGGACCGGGAGGCCGGGTTTCGGCGGGCTCCGAGCCGCAGCCCATCTGGATGGCCGCGCTGCAGGCCACGCGCTGCCAGGCAGTCACCGATG
>Ga0182027_10008647_pt1 | contig 14774 bp, 11 predicted proteins | sample 712E1DmetaG_FD_121300 | JGI IMG/M metagenome (GOLD analysis project Ga0182027, IMG submission 121300) | Permafrost microbial communities from Stordalen Mire, Sweden - 712E1D metaG (Illumina Assembly) | ecosystem: Environmental > Terrestrial > Soil > Wetlands > Permafrost | place: Sweden... | reverse complement strand
GACCGAGCTTCTCAAGAGTTCCGAGGACATCATCCTGCAAACAACGCGCTACAACCTTGCCGACCTGCAGAACTACCAGCAGGCGCCTCCGCCCCAGAAGCCGAAATCGGAATTCGAGGATTTTCGCTCCGAGATAAGCACCGCGATGTCCCCCGGCGTGGGAGGCACTGAGCCCGAAGTTGACAAGGGCTATCGTCAGCCGCCGCCGCAGCAGTTTGCCCCGCAGCAGCCGCAACAGCAGTTTGCACCCCAGCAGCCGCCTTTCAAGGAAGAAGAATTCGAAGCCGCGTACAAGTCATTTGAGACCGAAGTATCGCAGGACAGCTACGGGCCTCCGCCGCAGGTGGTTCGTCCGCAGCCCCGGCAGTACGCGGAACCGTTTACGCCGCCACCGGTCCAGCCGCCTCGACCCGCGCAGCCGGCGAGACGGCCCGAGCAGGAATTCGCGCCTGTCCAGGAACCCATGCCCACGGCACGGCACCGGGACGCCGATTACACGCCGCCTCGGATCGAACCGCTGGAACCGGCTCCCGCCACACGGCGCATGGATGAGGAGGAGACCTTTGCTAAGAAGGAATTCGCCGCGCCGAAGGCAAAAGCCAAGTCGCCGCTCGACGAGAAGCCGGCCAGGCCGTACGACGATTTTACGCGCGACGCCGACGATCTCGAACCCAAAAAACGCTCGCCCATGCCCATAATCATCACGATCCTCGTGGTGGCCTTGCTTGCCGTGGGCGCGTATTTTATAATTATTCCTCTTGTAAAGAACGGGCAAAAAGAAGCCGTCGTGCCCACTCCCGCGCCTGCGGTGAGCCAGCCCGTGCCCACGCCGCCCGCCGCAGTGCCTGCACCGGCCCCAGCACCTGCACCGGCGCCCGTTGCAAAACCGCAGCCGCCGGCTCCCGCGCCGGTTGCGGTTGAGGAACCGGCTGAGAAACCGGCCAAGAAGCAGGCGGTTGCCAAGGCCCCGGCGCGAAAGCAGCAGGTCGAGACGCCGAAAAGGGCGGCTGCATCCGAAGCAGCGCCGGGCGCCGCTTCGGGGAAGATCGTTATTACGTCAACACCGTCCGGCGCGACAATCAAGGCCGACGAGAACGTGATCGGCACAACACCCTTTACCTGGAAGAATCCCAGTGTCATCGGCGAGGTTACCATTGTAGTGTCCAAGCCCGGCTACAAGGATGCGGCCAAGACCCTCGAATTTACAGGCGGCAACAAGAGCGAGTCGTTTAGGCTGGAAAGAGAAGTTACCGCCAAACCTGCGCCTGCTCCGGCACCGGCTCCCGAGCCTGAGGCCGCCGAACCCGCTCCGACGCCGACGCCCAAGGCCGCGGCCGCGCCCGCTCCGGCGCCTGTTGCGGAACCCGCTCCGGCTGCCGCTGCGCCGAGCGGCGAACCCGCGACCGTGTTCATCGCCTCGATTCCTCCTGTTGCGGATGTCTACATGGATGGGAAGCTTATCGGAAAGACGAACATTACCAAGCTCAACGTGACCGCAGGCTCTCACAGCATGAGGTTTGTCAAGGGAACGCAGGAAGTTTCCAAAGACATGACTTTCAAGGGGGGCGACAACCCGTCTCAGCTGGTGAATTTGAAGTAGCGCGGCGCGCCGCTGGCGCGAACACGGTACAACGAAAAGCAGGATGCCCGGTTCGACAGGTCTCCTGCTTTTCGTTTATGGGCGCCCAATTGGAATCCTTATCACTCTTGCTATCAATGTGATTCGGACTTCTCATGACTAGTGACCCCGCGACTCTCGCCAGAATCCGGCGGGAGATCATCGAATCCGGCCGCGATCGCCGGTACACGGCCGATGCCTACGAATTCGTGCTGTCGGGCCTGGCGTTCTATTTCGCAAAATTGGGCGAGAAACGGCACGTGACCGGCCAGGAATTGTCAAAAGGGCTTGCTGAATGCGCCATGGTCCGGTTTGGGCCATTTGCGAAACGCCTGCTATGCCACTGGGGAATTTCCTCGACAAATGATTTCGGCTTCATCGTGTACAACCTCATCGATATCGAACTCATGAGCAGGCAGGAGAGCGACAAGGTTAAGGACTTCTTCGGCGTATTTGATCTGGGGGAATATCTTGATCACCAGGATTATTATTCGGTGAACAAGGAGCGGGTGAGGCAGATCAGGGGAGCGTGATCGACGGCAAGGGCCGCCCCGTAATGCGCTCGCTTTGGGATTCAAGAGACATCGGCTGCTGCCGTATCACACCACATGGTCAACGCTTGTCCGAAAAATCGGCAAACCATGCGTCGCAACCCTTGATTTTGCCCGTAAAGTTATATATCTTTTATGTCCGTTTAAGAAATTAGTGTGGCGCTTTAGCTCAGTCGGTAGAGCAGAGGACTGAAAATCCTTGTGTCCCCAGTTCGATTCTGGGAGGCGCCATGTTTCAGAAAGGCTTGCGGAGCGATCTGTGAGCCTTTTTTTATTCAATGCTCAAAAATGCTTACGATTTGTAAACAACTAACACTTCTCCAATATCGCCGACTATGCGGCCCCCAACGTGAATTCTTTGTGTGGGTAGGCGAGACACAACCGTGCGATAATTTTTAGCAATTGCTTCAAGGCTTCAGGGATTGTAATTGGCTTCGGCGATGACTTGCGGTAACTCTTGAACGATTTTTAAATGCTTTATCAATTCCTTCTTGCGTTAATTCTGTGTTGTTTTGAGGGCGTTCTCTTTGTTCCGCATTAATATAAATATCCTTTGGAGCGTGGTCTATGAGCCCGTTTAGATACATTGCCGATAGGTGGCTGAAATAAGCTTTGTCATGTATTGTCGCTATTATCGTGGTAACATGCTGGATAGGATGCTCATTTAAACTTTAAATACGCATGATAAACCTGGTATATATACCAGGTTTATCATCTAATATGAAAGCTTGCCCCAGCATTTCTTTGGAAATTTCACTATTTTTGCAGGTACTATTGACTTTTGTTCAAAAATACTGTATGTTCAATATAAATGAACAACATTAAAAAATGAACAATGGGCGCAATAATTAATAATATCAACGAAAATGACCTTCTGGCTTTGGCTGCAGACAAGCTAAAGCAAATGACCGGTATTGCCTATACGATAAAACCCGGGAATAACGCAATAGATGCGTACCTTATTATTGGATTCCCAGGCGACCCAAAGACGGAATTCGCCGTCGAAATCAAGCGAAACCCTGCAATGGTAGTAGCGCATGAAATGGCCGCAATGGCGAATCCTCACCTTCTGGCTACCTATTATGTGAACCCGAGGCTGGCGGAACGTCTTAAGAACCTGGGTGTTCCCTATATTGATTGCGCAGGAAATGCCTATATAAATACCAAGGCCATTTTCGTATATGTTAAAGGAAATAAGCCTGAGAAAAAAGAGAATATTCAGCTAGCCCGCTTGTTCAAACCGGGTGGCCTACAAGTGCTTTTTGTACTTTTATGTAATCCGGATTTTATAAAAGCTCCGTACCGGGAGCTTGCGATAAAAGCAGGTGTCGCGTTGGGCACCGTCGCGTGGGCTATGAAAGAAATGCAGAAACAAGGGTTTATTATCGATATTGGAAATAATGTCTACCGATTGGTGAAACGAGAAACATTGTTACGTTTATGGCTGATAGGTTATGAGCAGGCGTTAAGACCTCGCCAACTTGTAAAACGCTACCATGCGGAAAAGCATGATTGGTGGATGAATGCAAAACCGGGAAGAGCGCTGTGGGGTGGTGAGGTTGCTGCGTATAAAATGACTGGATATCTAAAACCGGAAACTGTTACTCTCTATGCAGCAAAGTTGACGGATCCACTGATATTTGAAAACAGGCTTCGACCCGATCCAAATGGCGAAATAGAGCTTGTTGAGCCTTTCTGGAATTTTGAATATCCCGAAATAAAAGAAAACCTTGCTCCGCCGCTCTGTGTGTATGCCGACCTTATGATACGAGCGGACGGCCGGACAACTGAAACAGCAAAGATGATATATGAAAAGTACATTGATCGATATATCAACAAAAATTGAGCGCCATAAGGCGGATGCATTGGCTGCGATTGACCGTGTGGCCCATCAGGCGGGTATTCCGTTCTTTGTTGTAGGCGGAGCGGCACGTGATTTTATCCTGGAATATTTTTACGGGATTCGTCCTAAACGGGTGACGCATGATGTTGATGTCGGCGTGAATGTGGCATCATGGGATGAATTCAACAAGCTCGTTGAAAAACTGATATCCGAAGAGCATTTCAAAAAGACAAACATCGAACATCGTTTTTTTGCTCCTTCGCAGCCGGAAACGATGATTGATATTCTCCCGTTTGGACCGCTTGAGAAAGAAAACCGGATAATAACATGGAAGCAGGATAGCCGCGATATGAATATGGCCGGATTCAGGGAGGCCTATAAGGTAGCGGGTATGGTAAAAATTTCATCAGATCCATCGCTTAGTATTAAAGTAGTCACCCTCGCAGGTCTTGCACTTTTAAAATTGATCTCATGGCATGATAATCCTGATGAGCGTGATCGCGACGCAAAAGATTTCAGAATGATCATGCGTCATTACAATGAGTCTTGCTCCCAGGAATACGTGTTCGATGAGCATGGAGATATTTCTTCGGGGGAAGATTATGAACTTGTTATTGCAAGAATTCTCGGCAGGGATATTAAAAAGGTTGCAGGGCAGGGAATCCTTCCGCTTGTCATCAAAATTCTAAATCGGGAAAGCAGTCAGGAAAGCGAATTTCATTTTGTTCAGAAAATGCAGGTACCTGCGTCTCAAGGAGAGTCCACAATTCCAAGAGATATAGAACTGTTACGAGCCGTTGCCAAAGGCGTTGCGGATTGATTTCATTCTGTAAAGAAAAAGGGTAGTTGAGGTGCGTGCCGCAGACTTCTTGCCCTGGTTATCTCATTTCTGTCTCACCGCCTCTTAAGGTATTGAATATTAATGGGTTTCTGGGAGGCGCCATTTCATAAGAAGGACTTACAGAGCAATCTGTAGGCCCTTCTTATGTATGCGTAGAATTGCTCACGATTTTCTGATGACACGTGATTTCCCTGCCGCAACTCTCCAGAGTCTGTTAATCAAAGCGGAAAAGAACGGTCGAAGCCGCTAGAGGCTGCACATGCTCATCCGTGCCCGACGAATGAAAGAACATTTGCCGGCTGGAAGTGTGACTCTGATGTCTGGGCCGTGGCACCGATCGCGTCTGTGATGGATTGCATTTTTCCGCTCAGCTTCTCGACTGCCGCGCTTGTGGTGTCTCTGGCAAGGTGGGCGTATATCTCTGTTTCCTCCACCGAGGCGTAGGCAGGGATTGGCGTTGCCCAAGCCTCATTTACATTCGGCTTTCGAAAGGTCCTGGCATCAAACCCTCTCGGCCAAAATAATAGGCCCCGACCACCCCAAGGTGATCGAGGCCTATTATGGCGGAGAGGCAGGGATTCGAACCCTGGGCACCCACTGAAGGGCGCAACGGTTTTCGAGACCGCCCCTTTCAACCGCTCAGGCACCTCTCCTAAATCCTTATATTTCAATAGTATGCTGTATTTAATTGGCTTGCAACAACAAGCCCAACAAACCAAATTGTGGCGTTATTGTAGCGTTATTTCTTGCTTCTTTTTTATTTTGCCGCATATTTTTGGAGATCAACTTATCGTTTTGTGCTAAAAAAATAAATCAAGGGTGGGAACCTTGGCACGGAAAAGCATGCCGATTTTTAAACGCCCCAACGGCATCTGGTACGCCAGATGGTGGAACGTTCAAGGGTGTCCTAGCAACCAGATGATGACCTGCTAAAAACTCCTAAATTGGGTGACGCTCCGTTCTGGGTATTATCTGGGCGGGCGAGGATCATCAAATCACGAAACTTTCAATAACCAACGAGGCGATTGAAAGGGCGCTTGTCGCAGGGACCGTACTTTTCCGAAGATGAGGTGCGTGGAGTAATCGTTTCGCTTGCCCACGAGATTTCCAGATGCGAATTTATGTTCGACGTTGTCTCGGACCAGGGTCGCTTGGTCTCAAACGAGTTGACGAGGGATGCAGGATATGCATCCGCTCCAATGAAATGGACCGTGAATGGACATGATGACCTGTCCAAATGGGGCAGCAGAGTTGCAGTCATCGATTATTTTCCGCTTTTTGCGCACATCAAGCGCACCCCCGATTTCGAAGATCACATAATCCAATTCATGGACAAGAGCGACAAGGAGGGGAACGTGAGCATCGTTCATCTGGAAATTGGCGATTAATGGAACCGTGAGCCGCGTTTGGATCTGCGTTCATAGCCCCAATCAAATGCTGAGCCTTTTCCGCTGGTGAAAGCCTACTCTTGTCGTTTGCTTTCCTCCCGAGCTGATATTCCGCGCTCGACACCGGCGTTCAGTTTTTCCTCCATTAGCGCCGATAATTCCTTTTTATCAAGTAGTGCCACGGTTGCCGCTGGGATCGGGTCGCCCACAACCACGAAAACGGTGCCGGGCACAAGGCTCAGCGACCGTTTTGCCATAATGCTCCTGGCGCCAACGATGGAAACCGGTACGACAGGCACGCCGGCCTCTATTGCAAGAGTAAAGCTTGCCCGTTTGAAAGTCCCCATAACGTCGGTGCAGCTTCGTGTGCCTTCCGGAAACAACACAAGCGAAATGCTTCCCTTGTTGATGCGGTCAACCGCCCGCGAAATCGACTTTCTCGCCGCTCTGGCATTGTCGCGGCTGATCCAGACATGGCCCGCCGCGCTCATGGCCCAACCGAACAGCGGAATGCGAAACAATTCCTTCTTTGCAATAAAGCTTAACAAGAAGGGAAGCCCGGCCGAAAGCGCCGGAATATCGTAATAGCTCTGATGATTGGCCACAAAGACGTAATGACTGTTCTTGTCGAGTTTTTCTTTGCCAATCGTCTTAATACGTACACGGGAAAAAAACAGCAGGTGAATCATCCACAGACGCGCCACCCGTCTGGCCATGGTGGGGGCAAGGGGCGCCAGCGACAAGACCGTGGTGCAATAGACTAGCGAACTTATACCGATCCAGAGTACGACAAAAACCCGATACGGAACTAGGAGTATTCCCTCTACACCGCGACTATGCTGATCCACACATTTTCCTTTCCCACACAGTGGTCACAAAAAAACACTGATGCGGCAAAACTGAGCCAGTGCTTTCCAAAACCAGATTCCTAAGAACTGCTACTTCTTTCTCTTTGCATTACCAAGCAACCGATACGTCTGTGAACGCGACATGCCCTGAAGTCGCCGGTAGCCAAGCAAAATCTTGAAAACAGGTTGGAACGCTCCGCCATGATCGAAGGAGCAACAGCCGCTTCGACTATTCCTCTCGGGTGTAGACAACTTTTGCGCTGTCGCTTTCCATGCCCTCAATTCTGTTCGCGCCCGTTCTCTTCATATTCGTGTTGACAATTGGCGGTTTGTCTTCGCCCACCCATATCTTTGTGAAGGACACTTTTTTTTCACTGTTTCCCAGAATCTCTATGTAAAAACGATGCTGATCGTGCGCATACCGGCCGTTTACCTTTTGCTTCTTCAAAATGTGGTATTCATTCTTGTTTCGAATTTCAAATATCTCATAATCGGTTTCGTCGCCATGGGTCCAGGTGTTTCGCCAGATTCCCGGGAAGATCTTATCGGCGGTTTTGGCAGTGCCGGAAGTGGTCGATCCTTTTGATTGCATACGCAGGGTCCTTTCCGCTGCTTGAATGTGGTGCGCTAATCTCGCAAGGAAGATAAGCTTCGGAACGGGCATCAGTCCACAGATTTCCCTGAGAGCCAAAACCCGCAGATCACCGTGCTGCGGGCAGTCTCGCGTTTGTCCGCGGACCTGGGGCTACCCGCTGCGGGGTTCGCCGTCTTCCTCGGATGATTCCGACATGTCGATAAGCTGCGGGGGCAGATCTTTTTTGCCTTTCACGCCGAGCGCCTTGAAATCCTCCACCCTCCGGATGAGATTGCCCCTTCCAGTTGACAGAAGCTTAATTGCGCCGTCGCATTCCTCCGATGCTTTCCGCATGAATCCCTGAACTTCTTCAAGCTTTTCCACAAACGAAACAAACTTGTCATACAAATCTGCGGCTTTTTTCGCAATGGTCTGGGCGTTCTGGTTCTGATATTCGTAGCGCCAGATATTGGCGATGGTTCGCAGGGTCACAAGCAGGGTGGAGGGGCACACGAGGATAATGTTCTTGTCGAATGCATCGCTGAAAAGGTCCTTGTCTTCCTTGATTGCGGTGAGAAACGCAGCTTCCACGTGGATGAACAGAAGCACATAGTCGAGGGACCGGATTTCGAGAAGCCGGTCGTAGTCTTTTGAACTGAGCTCGGCAACGTGCCTGCGTATCGATGTGATATGGTCTTTGATGCCGGCTTTGCGTTCCTCTTCGGTATCTGCGCTGCAGTATCTTTCGTACCCGACAAGCGACACTTTGGAATCGATGATGACGTGCTTTCCTTCCGGGAGACGGATCACAACGTCGGGCCTGTAGCCGCTGCCGTCCTCGTCGTGGGTATGGACCTGCGTTTCGTATTCACGGCCTTTCTGAAGACCCGACATCTCGAGCACCCGTTCCAGGGCAAGCTCCCCCCAGTTTCCCTGCGCCTTGTTGTCGCCCTTGAGGGCATTGGTGAGGTTTATTGCGTCTTCGCTGATCTTCTGGTTCAGTTCTTTTAGTCTGCTTATCTCGACGAACAGGGAAACGCGGTCTTTTGATTCCTTGTCGTAAACGTCTTCCACGCGTTTCTTGAACTCGGACAGTTGGTCGCGAAAGGGAGACATCAGGGCGTCAAGGTTCGTCTTGTTCTGCTCCGTGAATTTCGCGGTCTTTTCCTCAAAAATCTTATTGGCGATGTTCTGGAAATCACATTTCATCTGTTCCTTTGCCTCGTTAAGAAGCGCGAGTTTTTCTTCCGCCTGTTTGTGCTCCTCATTCACCACGGTTTCGAGCCGCGCGATATCGCTTTGCTTCTGCGACAGTGACTGTTGCGCGGCCGCCAACTCCTTTTCGATCACCGGAACGCGGTTTGCGGAAATCTCAAAGGCGGCCGCGCGCGCGATGAGTTCCGACGATTTCGTGCGTTCCTGCTCAAGCTGGCTCTGGGTGGAGGCCATGCGGGTCTGGAGATCTTCCAGCACCGCGAGCTGGCCCGCAGCGTGGCTGCGACCGCGCTCGAACGCTGTTCTTTCCCTTGACCTTGCTATGAAATACGCAATTCCGGCTGTCGTGACAATACCGGCAAGAGCAGCCAGTGCCAAGAAAACCAAGCTCATGAGACCTCCTGTCTATTGCAGCAGACGCAGGCAACCGGCAATTTTGCTCTGTGCCGATCATCGATTTTCCAAGCCAAAACGCGGGTCCTTACGCCCCACCTAAAATAATATTGCCCTGGCGTCAAAGAAGGGTGCGAATGCGCGGGTGCATGACGATTTCCGCGAACTTGCGCAAGACATTCTCCGCGCAAGTAGACCCGCCACTCGTGGCAGGCAGCATTTTGAGGTCCCCGCGAGTTCAACGTGATGATTCCTGTTCGCAGAAAAATTGTGTTCGCTGATGTCAGTTCAAGTGTTAAATATATGAATCAAAGAGATACACCAAGAGACGTTCGCAGAATTGCTTGTGGTCTCCGACAGAAAAACCCTTCAATTCCGCATATTTCCAGTATATTTAGGATAAAGGGTGAGCATGGTATAGTCGCCTGAGGAAAAGAGGAACGAAAAGCAATTTTAACCGCTTAAGATTTTGGGGGGATAGATTGGATTTCACGATGTTAAGGGCGGGATCGATTGTAAATGCAGCAATTCGCGCGGTACCGGTTGTGCTCGTTGTCTTGTCGAATGCGATGGCCGCCGGCGCATGGAAGGTTTACTGGTCCGACGAATTTGATTCCACTGCGCTCAACGAGAGCAATTGGTCGGTGCAGGCAACAGACAATCCGCCTAATGCCGAACAGGAACATTACACAAGCGGACACGACCAGTCCGGATCGAACGTGTTCGTCAAGAATGGCCACCTCATTCTCGAGGCAAGAAACGCCAGTGAAATAACGTCCGGCAAGATCGTGAGTTCGGGCAAGAAAACTTTCGAGTACGGCCGCGTGGAAGCGCGTATGCGCCTTCCGCTTACCCAGGGAATGTGGCCTGCGTTCTGGATGCTCGGCGTGGGCGGGGGATGGCCGGTCTGCGGCGAGCTTGACATAATGGAAGGAAAGGGCAGGCTCCCGAACTGGACGTCGGGCACGTTTCACTGGGCGACGAACAACTCCCAGGTGGGCGGCACATACACCATGCCGACGGGCAATGTGCATGACGATTTCCATCTTTATGCAGCCGAATGGAGCACGGATTCGATACGCTGGTATTTCGACACCGTGAATTTCGTGACGCTCACCAAAGCGCAGCATCCTGATATCCCTATTGATAAGCAGTATTATTTCATTCTCAATCTTGCGGTTGGGGGCAACTTTGACGGGAACATGAACAACACCACGGTGTTCCCGGAAAGCCTCATTGTCGATTATGTCCGTGTGTATCACTGGGATCCGACCGCCCAAGCCGAGTCGCCTGTTTCGGGCGCCAACCTATCGCGTGCGAGCCTTGTAGACCGCGGCGGATCGCTGTCCGTTGTGCTTCCTTACGAGCAGGCCTACGTTTTGAAGCTCGTTTCAACAAGCGGCAAACTCGTTTTGTCACAGCGCGGTACTGCGCGTTCCTTTTCCGTTGGAACCGGCGCGCTTGCGCCGGGTGTGTATTGCGCAACGGTGAGCGGCACTTTTGGGACCCTCACGGGGCGAGTTGCGGTTCACCAACGGCCTTAACGCTGCACAGCATATTCCTAACAACGCGGTTGTTCGTCCTCCTCCTGGCGCTATGCTTTGAGGAGGACGAATCTTTGTTATGCAGGGGAATTTTCCCTCCCGGCCAAAGATCTTTCCGCCATCCTTCATATTCCCTTAGTCCTCGTGCCGCTCCATGTGATGATGGTGGTGCTTGCCCCAAGCGCCCAGCACGAGCCGTACATACGGGCCGGTTTGCGATATAGACGGCAAGTTGCTTACGTAAATTCCATCCGACATCCATCTCTTTGTGTAGTAAAGGTCAACAAGATACCCCGCTCTGAGTCCCAGGACCAGTCCCATGGATCGGTCGTTGTTCGCAAAAAGGAAATTTGAACCGAGACCGAGGTTGAGCAGCGGTGTAAGCTCCCAGACATTGGAATTGGGTTCTGTTGAAACACGAAGTTCCGCAAGGGTCTTGGAATTCTCGCGAAAATAAAGGCTGTTGAGTCCTATGCCGAGGCCCAGATAGGGATACAGGCTTGCGGCCCACTCCAGTGGCAGTACATTGAACCCGCTGTTCCAGGTGATATCACCTGTAAAAAGCGAGGTGCGCAGGCCGGCGTTCACATTGTCGCCCCAGATCCTGAGTGTGAGTTCACTCTCCATCACGAGCCTGCGAAAATCCTCGTAATGGCCAAAAGAGAGTGTCCAGGCCTGCTCCGGAAAACCGCTCAGGCTCGGCACTTGACTATTGAGAAGACTGTTGACTTTCCCAAGCGTGAGCCATGCAGAGCCGGGGCTCACGTACCCGAACTCGTGAGTCGGCTTCATCATCGTCATCATTCCCGTGTCGCTGTCCATCTTGTCGGCATGCACCATTGTGAATGCCGCCATCACGATTGCCGCCAGCAAGATTCTCTTTGTCGAATTCATATTTGCCTCCTTGTTAATCAACGGAACGCGCCGGATCCCAACCGCCTTTTCTCACCTGTTGTACTTCTCAATTGGCCTTCGCAGATCCTCCCTTCCGCTGAGATTTTTCATGATCCACCTTGGATTACATGCAATTCCCGTTCCATCATCAATAATTTGCGGCTTTGTGCGCGAGTCCAAAGCCCAAGTCTGGACATATTCCCATCCGTGCAAATAATTTGCCGATTTTGAGAGTTGGGAATCACTGTGGGGAGACAATACACCGGGTTCCGATTTACGATCGCCTCGTTCGCCGCTCATCGTTCACGTGACGCCGAATGGAACCATCAGGACGAATTTTGACAAAACGAGAATGCGGAGATGCGGGCCGGCTGCCGGGCAACACCTGGGGGCGGGCGGGGCAGTTCACTGAGCAAAGGAGCTTCGAAATGGACCTGAACCAACGGCACTGCGTGCCCTGCAAGGGTGGCACGCCGCCCCTCACCCAGGTGGATGAAGACAAGTACTTTGCGGAGCTTACCGGATGGAAAATGCTGCGCGAAGGGACGCACATGATCAAGAAGGAAATGAAATTCAAGAAATACCTTGAAGGTTTCGATTATGTCTCACGAGTGGGCGCGCTCGCCGATGCGGAGGACCACCACCCGGATATGCACGTGTTCTACAAGAAGGTCGTTGTGGAACTCTCCACACATGCCGTTGGTGGGTTGTCGGTCAACGATTTCATCCTGGCGGCGAAGATTGACAAGATGGAATATGGGGCTTCTTCGACGGTTTGACCGCAGCGGTGTGCTTGCTCGAATGCGTATCTGAATAATTTGCCCGCCCGGCGCAGACTACCGCCGCTCGAAAAACATTCTTCTCCTTTTACAACGTCAATTCCACTGGGCATAGAGTGTCATATCACCCGTAACCAGACCGGTTGAAAAGTTCCAGGGGATTGTACCTAATTGATCCGCGGTCCAACCCACGAATGCAAATCCCGATAGCGTTGGGCTTGCGGGAGCAGTCGCCGTTGATCCGTAATTCACAATCTGTGACGCCACTGCGCTACCGCCTTGTGAATTAAAGGTGACAGTGTACTGGTTTATGGTCCACTTTGCATAGATCGTCACGTTTGTGGTGACCAGGGTAGTTGAGAAGTTCCAGGCAGTTAAAAGTCCTGAGTCCGCGTACCAACCGGCGAAAGTGTATCCTGTGAGCGTTGGGCTTGCCGGAGCAGTCGCCGTTGATCCGTAATTCACCGACTGTGACGATACTGCGCTGCCCCCGTTTGAATTAAATGTCACGGTGTACTGGTTTATGGTCCACTTTGCATAGATCGTTACGTTTGTCGTGACCAGGGTTGTTGAGAAGTTCCAGGCAGTTAAAAGTCCTGAGTCCGCGTACCAACCGGCGAATGTAAATCCTGTGAGGGTTGGGCTCGCCGGAGCAGTCGCCGTTGATCCGTAATTCACGGACTGCGACGCTACTACGCTGCCGCCGTTTGAATTAAATGTCACGGTGTATTGGTTTACGGTCCATTTTGCATAGATGGTCACGTTGCCCGTAATCAGGTTTGTCGAGAAGTTCCAGGCAGTTAAAAGCCCTGAGTCCGCGTACCACCCCGCAAATACATGTCCCGCAAGCGTTGGGCTCGCCGGAGTGGTCGCTGCTGATCCGTAGTTTACAGACTGCGACGCTACTGCGCTGCCGCCGTTTGAATTAAAGGTCACGGTGTACTGGTTTATAGTCCACTTTGCATAGATCGTCACGTTGCCGGTAATGAGGTTAGTAGCGAAGTTCCAGACAGTTGCATATCCTGCGTCCGCGTACCACCCTGCGAAAGTGTATCCAGTGAGCGTTGGGCTCGCCGGAGTGGTCGCTGCTGATCCGTAGTTTACAGACTGCGACGCTACTGCGCTGCCGCCGTTTGAATTGAATGTCACGGTGTACTGGTTTATGCTCCACTTTGCATAGATCGTCACGTTGCCGGTAACGAGGGTTGTAGCAAAGTTCCAGGCAGTCGTACCGCCTGCGTCCGCGTACCACCCAGCGAATGTATATCCGGTGAGGGTTGGGCTTGCCGGAGCAGTTGCCGTTGATCCGTAATTCACCGACTGTGACGCTACTGCGCTGCCGCCTTGTGAATTAAAGTTGACGGTGTACTGGTTTACGGTCCATTTCGCATAGAATGTAACATTTGACGTGCCCATTGTAAAGATGGCGCCCACAGCATAGCTTATTCCGGCCCCTGGCAGCGTGCTCCATCCCGCAAAGGTGTATCCGGTTTTCACAAGCAGTCCGTTGTTGCCGAGCACGATAACGGTTGAACCGGTAGTATAAGTATTGGGATCTGTCGGGACAGATCCGCCGGAGCTGCCATTACCATCATAACCAACTGTAAAGATTGCGATCCACTTTGCGTACAGGATTACATTGCCGGAAGCAATTGTGAAAGTCGCGCCGACGGCATACGTAGTTCCGCTGCCGTCCGCCTGGGTGTTCCACCCCGCAAAGGCGTAACCGGCCCTGGCAAGGGACCCGGGGTTCATCGCCGTAACTATCGCACTGGTCAAGTAACTATTCGCGTCTATCGGGACGCTGCCTGTATAGCTAGGGGCGTTGCCGTTGTACGTGACGGTATAGGTGGGATTTGCCGACCACTGCGCGTACAGGATAACATTTGCGGAAGCCATCGCGAAGGTGACGCCCGTTGCATAGCTCGTACCCTTGCCGTTTGTCCTGGTGTTCCAGCCGACGAACGCAAACCCGGCCTTGGCAAGATTTCCGGAATTGGTCGCCACTTTGACGGACGCGCCAGTCAGATAATTATTACTGTCGGTTGGAACGGTTCCGCCGGCGTTCCCATTGCCGTCATACGTAACGGTATAGGTGGGATTTGCCGACCACTGGGCGTACAAAATCACATTGGCGGAACCCATCATAAATGCAATGCCTGTGGCGTAGCTGATGCCGCTGCCGTTTGCCGCCGTGTTCCAGCCTACGAACGTAAATCCGGTCTTGACAAGCAATCCGTTATTGGCGCGAGTGGTGTCGCTCTGGCCCAGTGTGTAGTGAGCAGT
>Ga0182027_10008646_pt1 | contig 14774 bp, 8 predicted proteins | sample 712E1DmetaG_FD_121300 | JGI IMG/M metagenome (GOLD analysis project Ga0182027, IMG submission 121300) | Permafrost microbial communities from Stordalen Mire, Sweden - 712E1D metaG (Illumina Assembly) | ecosystem: Environmental > Terrestrial > Soil > Wetlands > Permafrost | place: Sweden... | reverse complement strand
CTCGGGGATTGTAGTTCTATACCTATGGGGATAATTCTTGATTGGTGGAGACCAACTCCCGATTTTAATATACCTATTAGTTTTGATCCTTGTGATGGAAGTTTAATATCTAATATTTATAGCCCCTACAATAACTATAACACTCCTAATTTGAGTGATAAATTTATTCTTTCTACTACTAATCTTTCACAAATAAACACTACTGGTGGACAGAATACAATAGACTTTTCGCATGCCCATTCTAGCACTAACCATTATCACGGTTATTCGCATGGTCATAGTGTCGGCCTAGATTGGAATACGGTTCAAATAGATACTCAATTACCAGATACCGATCCTAGAACTTTTGCAAGATATCATCATAATCATGGTGTTACTGGTGTAACACATAGTTTTAATACAAGTTCTAACAATATGGGTTTTAATTCTCAAACTATAAGTTTAAGTAATATTCCTTCTTATCTGGGGGTTCTAAAGTTATTAAAGACTTCTACGGGGACAAGGGTAAAAGTAAACAATCCTTTACACCTGAACTTAATCTTAGATAATCTTTCTGGATTTCCATTAGGAACTATCATTAACTGGTGGGTATTAGATATAGATAACCCATATACTCCAATCAACTATGCCACATGTAATGGTGTTCTTATCGTAGATACTTCCAGCCGTTACTATGGATTAACCACTCCAGACCTAAGAGATAGATTTATTAGGGGAGTCACCAGTGATAGAATAGGTGAATATGGTGGGGATAACTCACAGAATTGGTACCATCAACACTATGTTCCGGATCATTCTCATGACTCTACGCATGGACCTACTTATACTCAAACTCCCCAAGATCAGGGTGGCGGAGATCCTTGGCGAACTGAAGCGGGTGCAAATGTCGGTATTGCTCTTCCTGGACATCATCATACTTTGACCTTGGGTCAAGTTGGGATGAGTGCTTCAGGTATATACTATGCGGGGACACTGACTCCAAGAGATGCCTATACTAGTGGTAGTGGATCGTCTTATAATAATAGACCCTCTTATTACCGTCTTATGAAGTTGGTTAAAATAAAATGAATTATATTGGCAGTAGCACATTTGATCAGTCAACTAACCCGTTTCCCCTGGGTATTCCATTTGAATGGTGGAGGCCAGTAGACAATGATGTTCTATTCCCGATACCCAGTGGGTGTCAGAAGTGTGATGGTAGTTTAGTTACTGATCCAGAAAGTCTATTCTACGGTACACATACTCCAGACAAGAATAACAGCCATAGTTTGGGTTGTGACTATGTGGATCAAGGGACAACTGGCGGAAGTGATTCAATAGACCTTAGTCATGGTCACTACTATAGCCATGGCCATGCGATACCGACCCATGATCATCCTGCCTCCGATGGAAGATCAATAGAAGAAATAGCAGTTAGATCATCGCCTGGAAGTAAGGAGCCAGAAAGGGCAGAGAATATACACTCGCATCCTGTTTATGATGCAGGGTCTCATGCTCCAACTACTGGTACAGGAGATGCTTCAAGTAGTTCTGTCGCTGGTGTTTCTCAAACATATACTAAACATCCAGCCTATATGCAGATGATCTATTTAATAAGGATAAAATGATTTTCTTATTCAAATCTTCAACATGCAAAGCTTGTACCCAGAATCTTGTTGATAAGGTTATGGCCAAATATCCGGATGCCAAAGTTATAGATGTTAAACCAGATAAAAATGGTAAGCTTTTGGCATATGAAAACGATATACAATTAGGTGATGAATCTCCAGTAACAGTAACGCCCTCTATCTTTATTGCAGATACAAATGAGTTATATACTGGTTTGATAGCGATAAATAGAAAGTTAGAAGAAGATACAAATGTCAGTCAGTAATATTGGATTTGGGATAAAAATAAATCAAGTTCCTATTCAGATAGATTTTGACACTCGTGTCAATATTCGCAAAGATTTTATATATGCCAGGAATGCAACCTCTTTCTTTCCGAAAGAAGTTGGGGTTTCCTATCTGGATAGAAGTGATATTAACCCAATAGATAATATTTTCATAGCAGATAAGACTGATTTAGTTTTTGAGAATTCTCCTATTCAAGTTTTAGAACAGGTTAAATATACTAAGATATTTCAGATGCCAAAAGGCAAATTTCTTATATCGGATGTATTCATAACTACACCTGAAGGGATCGATCAGGCCCAGTATTACTGGCACGATCTGTCTACCCTCCCATTTGACATAATCAACATAGAAGTACTCAACAGTAACTTCGAACCTGTACCCGCCCAAAACTATGTTTATTATAATGAAACAAGTTTACTAGGATATAATTGTAGACACATTTATACCAACCTACAGTCTACCTATAGCCAAACGAATAATACATATCAGGTATATTTTGTTAGATACACAAGACAAGACACACTTGAAACAAGCGTAGAATTATTGAATCCCAAACCGATATATGTAGAAAACTTATTTACCAGCGGAGCGAATTATAGGACATATAGTATTCAAGAAAATTATGGTCAGAATGAAATAACTATAAATTTTAATAGTAAGGTCTATAGCCCTACTCCCTACACTATTTCAAGAGTTTCGATTAAGGTATCGGAAGAAGAAAGGATATATGTTGAGAAACCTGTATTCTCCTCTTCCAAGAAACGATGGAAATTGCGCGTTAATAAAGGAGAATTCTTCAAGACTACGTCTGGTAGCATCAGTGATTTAGATATTGGTATTGGGGATGGGGGTAGTGATACCTTTGATTTGTCAGCTCCCTTAGTCTATGTTGCCTCTATGGTTGTTTCAGTTGGTGGAACACCTAGTCATTATCCTACTGATTTCGACATTCTCAGACGCACTGGTCCAAACAATACTGACCAAATAAAATTTACAACTGCTCCCAATACAGGGCAGCACATCGTTGTTTCTTTTGAATATGACCCTCAAGTCGCAAAGTATTATATCCCAGAATATGATAATCAGATATTTTCTCCGACAGAACCATATAAACAAATTAAGGAACAGATTTGCTATATAGTAAATGAAAGACTTATATATGTTCAACCAGCCCCAATTGCGACACTAAACCTTCCTGGCTTTTATCTCTATATCGTACAGAAAGACATAAATGGCAAACCTGTCCTGGCCATTACCAATGATCCTAATGCTGACACATACGTGGATCTGATGGGCAATATAAGTAACCAACCATACAATAAGTCTGGTATACAGAGTGTGTCTGAACAAGATGGGTTTATATATCTTAATACAAATATCAGCACCAATCTTCCTACATATATTACTTATAAATATTCTGAAGATTATTTTGTGTATAATAATCTCGAAATCAACCCAACATTAAACGAGGGTATAAGAGACAACAAGGCTGTTGTATACATTAAGCCTGAATTAAGTAGGATGACAGTTACGGGTAAGTCAACAAATACTATCGCTCGGTCTGTTTATCATTTGATTGTAGATATATACGATAACATTATTTTATCAAATGAGAACATTAGGTTTGTATATTCGGAAGGGGTAGCTTCTGGCGGTTCTTTAAATACTCTTATTGATACTTCTTTGGCTCTTAATGGTCTATATGCTGGATTCGAATTAGAGATACTAGATGGACCTAATCTTGGCCGTAGATTGAAGATAACTAATTTTGACAGTATAACAAAAACATTAACAGTTTCAGCCACTTACATTGGAGCAATCACTTCAGGTACTCGATATAGGATAAATAGAAAGTATAACAGTTATTCAGTTACAGATCCTGTCACTTCGACCCTTATTGCTTTTATTGGGTGGAAAGATTTCTATCAACAATATCCTTATTTTGGTATAATATTGTCTGAGGTAAGACTAGTTAACCTTGTTTCTGCAGTCCAATTTCCAATATATGATGTGCGCCAACTTGGGGGTGGGATAAGAGAAGACTCTTCATTGTCTGCCCTTACAGCTCAAAATAGGGTTAATGATTACTGGGATTATGGGTATTGGGATGGTAGATCTTATCCTGGTATGGGTGCATTGTTGATTGAAATGCCTAGGACTATTTTGAGAGAACGGGGTGGTGCATTCACCGCTGACCAGGTAAAAGATATTGCTATGCGCCATATGGCCGACGGTTATTACCCGATTATTAAATATTATGATCGGAATACAGAAATATTAAAACTCATCCCGTCGAATCAGAAGATAACTATCTTCTGGAAAGATGTGGGGGCTGACAGTTACAACATACACTATGGAGATGATCCTACTTTATTAGAAGATATGGTTAGTGTATCTGGCAATATATTATTTAAAGAGATATCTTCTCTGGAAAGTAATAGAACATATTATTTTTCAGTTGAAGCAGTTGTTGATGGTCTGGCTTCCTACCCCAGTAGGATCGCATCTGCAATACCGTATGATCTGTCTATAAGGTCATCTCTATATTATGGTAACGCTGTTTATGAATCGGGGAGTTATAGCTCATAATGAGTATCATCTGGAAACAAAACAACAATTACATCTTGGTTCCGATCCAACTGGGAGATATTTCTCCTTCTTCTAGCACCCCAGATATCTCGGTTACAGTCTCACAGGATTATGTTGATCCTATCAGGAACTGTGGACTATATGTGTCTCCTTTCACCGGTAAATATACTGGTAGTAGTTCTCCGCACAAAGATTATGAACAATTGTTATGGTATTCAAACAACTATACTGGATGTGGCTTAAGGGTAACACAAACCTATTCTGCTCTTGGTAATGCTGTTGAGTATTCTGAAACTAGAATGGTTGACAATGGCAGATTAGAAGATGCTGATATATTTTCTGGGCAGGTTATTGAAATCCTTAATGGTCCATCAATAGGTGAAACAAAGACAATTTTATCATATGCTCCCGAGAATAGGTTGTTTACTTTTGATACTCCTTTTACTAACGATATCACCGGCGCCGACTATAAAATAGACATAATAAAACAAGACTTCTTTAAATATAGAAATGGTTCATCAATAGACTATCCAATCCAACTTATCAATAAGGCTGGGGTTATAGATAGGCTCGAACAGGTTGCCTTGACATTCAGGTTGATATTACCTAATTATAGTAAGAAAGCTGGGAATCTTTTTTTCGATCTTGATCTTACCTATACACCCACAGAGATAGACAATGAATTATCTTGATAATTTCCCTTCAGTTATACCCTATCTACAGGGTCAAAAGATTTTAGAATATCTTGAAGAACTCAAAAATATAGGGGAGATTCAGGATAGTACTGAATACGACTCTAGATTACAGTTGATGTTGAACAATGTGGATGTAACGGAATATAAGCCTCTCTTTAAAACTATCCCGCTTACTCCAGGATTGAGTTCATCCGAGATATATAATTATACATTAGACCAAATAAGGAAGGATTTAGAGATAATTTTCTTAGAGTTTCTTAATATACAAACAGTTCTTACTTCGCACATTAATGTCTTTACAGATAAGTATTTAGATAGTATTGAAAGTTCGACCAAAGAACTTTCTACTATGATCTCTAATCTAACAAAACTCAAGGATATGGGAAACAGTTTTACACAAGTGATCAGTAATATCTTTTCTGATTCGGGATCATTACTGAGTAACTCTGACATCAATTCAGCAAACCTCTACCAAGATCCTAGACGTTTGATCTTTATTGGCAATAATGAGATCGCCTATGTAGATAGGAAACAGCAATCTCTAATACTCCCTCTTTCTAATGCCTCTGTGGTTAACTTCCAAGAGATCAATGTTGATAATAATGTTTCCACAAATTCTGAAGTTGATATTGAACTTAGTGATTCTACTCTGTTGAATCTTATTGACGGAACTGTAAGTACATACTGGTACTATAATGTTCTTAAGTCTAATCCACTTAATGATGGCGCTACATTGTCTTTGATATTAGACTTTGGGAACGCAAATGAAATCAATTATTTTGTTGTCGATTCAGTGGCAGAGTTCCCGATGACAATAGATTCAATAGAATATTATGATGAATACGGAACTAAAAACCCATTACAAACAGATTTATCTGATACCAAATTGTCTGGGAGTAGGAAGTTTACATTTCCGAATACAACTATCCGTAAGATTGTATTGACAGTTAAACAATATAATTCAACATATTTTAATCATGATAAGAATAGACCGGCGCAGACACTTGAAGACCTAAAAAGAGATGTGACATTAAAACCAAATATTTCTCTTCTGTCTGACAGTATTACTTCCAATATACAGAATCCCTCTATCACAGAAAATCTCCCGATTACTTCGAACAATGGGCCCAGTTATGTTACATATTACTACTACGCTTTTGGTTTCGAAAATGTCTATGCTGGCATCCAACAGTATAATGATAATGGATATTTTATAACTAAATCCAACAATATCAAGCGATTAGGTGTAATCTCTTTGGATGTATCGGAAGTTCTTCCTACCTATAGAGATGATACTATAGGTTCAGATTTCCAAGTTGGCTCATTTGAGTACGATCTAATAAAGAAAGATTATGATATAAATGGCCAAGTTATTGGTATAGATAGTATCCCAATATTGTCAGACACTGCCCTTAGTGTTGACCAAGAAAGACTATTCTATACGCCTCTCAATAAGACTATCTCCCTTAGATTCCTTGGACACGACAAAAACAATGACGGATCAAATATCGTTCTTTATAGGAACAACATTCCCTTATTGCTTGGTTCAGATTGGCGGTTTACTGATAGGGTTAATCCTTCGAACGATTCTGACCATATGCTTCATTCTAACTTAACTGATACAAAGATTGAGATCTTGCATGATGATGATTTAATCAATTCGGGGATATACACTGTCAACTATACTCCTCGATATCTCAACAATAAAGATGTTATGGTTTATTTTGGTGATCAGATTATATATCTACCAAACAATAGTATCGAGTTCAATATTGAAAAGATGAAAGACAAACCTGAAACCAGTGATATCTTCCTCAAAATATCTATAAGAAATAACACTCATTACAATAAGTATAGTCCCAGATTGAACCATTATAAGTTATTCTATTCGGTGGTACAATGAGCAATAAAGAAACAAGTATTAACTCATCAAGATTACTAGATAATAAGTTAGAAGTATTGTTCAAAGAATACAATGATCTTGTCTCTTCTTCGTCAGATCTCGAACAAGAAAACCTTGTGATATTATTTAATAAAATCGTATCAAAATTCTATTCTTCACTTAACAACCCTTTATTTGATAAGCGGTTTAAGGTTAGAGAGGGCGATCTCGTTGATCATAATAATCTGAATAACTTGTTTAATGCAGCCAGTCAAGATATTACTATTCTATATAAAGAGATAAATTCTCTTGAAGATGCCATCGTGCGTAATTTCAACAACCTTGCAACTATTGGGGAGAGATTAAAGAGTAAGGTTAAGATGATTAGATCGAATGTAGACACATATAAGTTCTACACACAGGATAATGATTTCATATATTTTTCCGATTCATTTGATAATTTTAATAACGTAGAACCAATTGGAGATCTTTATACTCGTGATCAATGTCATGTGGACATAAACAATGGGACACTTGTCCTTCCAATCAATACTTCTTCTACAAAACAACAGAATATAAATAGTCTTATTGTCGGTCCTCAGAGCAATGGAACCTTGGGGAATAACCAAGAAATAGGCCAGCTTACTCGTGACTCTCTAGACAATATGTTAGATGGTAATCCCGATACTTGGGTCGAATATGAAATAGTTTCCAATGAGCCCACAGCATCTCCCCTTATCTTGGACCTTAAGGTGACCCTAGAGACTGAAGCAATAATAAACAATATTCAGATATTATCTAACAACTTTGCAATAAAAACCTTTCCAAAGATCATAGAACTACAAACATCTTTAGATGGAAGTTTCTTTACAGACTTGTTACAGGATATACCAACGATTGGTAATGATTCCTATCTTATCTTGGCTCCTGCTTCTGGACAATATACTGGAGTTAATTCTTATTCTTTTAGACCGAGGACAGCCAAGTACATACAGCTTAAGATACAGCAAGACGACTCCTATATAATAAAAACACCAGGTGGGATAAAGTATAGAAAGGCTATAGGACTTAGAGAGTTCAAGGTCAATACTGTCTCCTACAAATCTAGCGGTGAACTTATTAGTACAACCTTCCAAGCTCCAGAAGAGATTAAAAAGGCCAGTATCCTAATAAACGAGAGCCTGTTTGATCCACTGTGCTCTATTGGACACGAAATAACTGTGGACGATCAGAATTGGAAAGCTATTAACCCTGCTCAAGTATTGAACTTTAATACTATAGATGATGATTCGATAAACACCTCATCGCCTGTAACGGGAATAAGATATCGTGCAACTCTAGAAAGGAACAGTAATAAATTCAACTCACAGCAGCAAGTGATAAAAGAGAAAAAATCTAATACTCAGTTTACCTCTATTAACCCCGGCACTCCTGAGGTGGTCTTGACTGAAGAACCCGTTGTTGGATCGGTTAATTTGTACAATATATCTTACGGATCAGTTGGTAAGAACAATCCTTTGGTGATTTTCAATGGCAATATACTGGAAAGAGATGGATATAACTTTATAAAATTACCGGATGAGTTTAAGAATAAAGACTTTGATCCCCTCCTGTTGAGGCTATATGTAAATGATGAACCATGGACAAGGGTTATAGACATTACTTCATCTGCATCTACAGATAAGAATTACCAATATGACAGTATAAATAAGATTATAAAGACAGGTAATGGGACTCATGGCGTCAAAGTACAGGGCAAGATATATGTCTTCTTCGGGAGAGAGCAGATATTGTTCTCTTATGATGATCCTCATGTAGCTACGTTAAATTTTACTTGTGACTCAACTAAAGAATCTATTAATCTCTATAAGCTGGGCCAGGTAACAACGATTAACGACTATACTTTACAGAAATCTAATAGAATATTACGTTTAGGTCAAAAGGATGTTACATCTATTACGGTGGTTCACGATACTTCTGGTATCCTACAAACAGAGAAAACATTTATAGATGGATCTATGGAGAACATGGCTGTTGGAGATTATTCTGTAGACTATATTAATGGAATAATCTACACCTACAGTGAGACATCGGACACAAGTGATCTAACTATAAATTATACATATAGACCAAGGACGGTCATCAATGATTTTACAGCTGTGGGGAACAAGGTCTCAATTCCTCAAGTAGATTACTCTACACAGGATCACCAAGAAAGTATTGTTTTATCTAATAAGTATGTTATTCAATTAGCAAATAGTTTTATAGAACCAAAGAGTATAACATTCCTATCTTTAACCGATAGATTTATAAGGGAAGTTCCTTTTGTCGGAGATGGTAGTGAATTTAAGTTACCCCTAACCTCTGCAGAACTTGCTGGTTTATACACTATCGACTATAAGAATGGAAAAATATATTGTAATTTTTCTATTACGGATACCCTAATTCTAAAGTATAGATTTAGTTCTTTCTTTATTGAATATAATATTGCTCATAAAATTCCTCAATCTTCTTTTACTGTTGACTATGGCAATAAGAAAGTCTTGTTTACTGATGCCTATATTTCAGACATGTTCAGCAAATCTCTCGATATAGCAAGCACTCGTGTCTTATACCGTCTGGATTATGACTATATTTCTGAGAGAAGTGATAATCTCAAGGCACTTGAAAGCTATTACACGCCATTCTTAAAAGATTATTCATTAAAGATATTGCCGATAAGTAGGTATTAAATATGGACATGAGTAAAATCTATACGAATATAATTAGAAACCAAATTATTAATGACTTCCTTAAACGGGGAATTGTCCCGCAAAAGATGTTGATAGATTCCGAATTCTCGAAAAGGATTGCTAATAATCCCAATTTGGATAAACCATTCTTGTCTAAGGATCAGTATACTCTGTCCCCGAATGAGACAACTTCTGCCTCTAAGGCGAATGAAACCATCGAAGATCTAATATTAGATTTCTCTGCCCTATATCAATCGGCAGTAGATATGGCAGATATTTCTACTTCTTTTACAGAAAAAGTTTATTCTAAGTTCAAGTCTTTAGAGAAGGATATCCAAGGTTTAGACTCTAATACAACCAATCTGTTACTTCTTGCACAAGACGTGGAGGGGTATCTCAACTGTGTTTCAGATTCTTTCTCAGATAACTCGAAAGTAGATCTGCCTAACTGTACAGTTTCCATTGACAACAAGTCACAAGCGGTTGTTCTTCCAATTGAAATTCAAAGTCAGTTGAACTTTGTCCCTTCCGATAGCGATATTCAGTTCAATGTTCTTAGTCGTGCATACTTTAATTCTGACGAATTCAGAACAGACGCCGCCCCGATTAATGCATTTTTAAATAAGGATAAGTTCTGGGTCCAGAGAGCTTCATACCGATCTCCTATTCCAGAATTTTCTGGAGAACTTATATTCAGACTTCCTTCTGCTTCTTCTTTCTCTAAGATCATCATTAGTCCTATCTCTTCGGATAAAGGACGAATGATCACTGTTAGGATACAATATGGGAATGATGGACTGAATTGGACAGATGTTGATGGGGAGTCAAGTAAGAGATTGGTCACAGATACTTCTTTCCTATTTAAAGGAATTAGTCCTGCTTATGTAAGATTCATATTTAGCAAAGTTGGGTATGATGACTTTACTGGTGATCTTTATTATTATGAGATTGGCCTAAAGGCTATTGAATTCTATGGTATAGAATTTTCCGTTGGAGCTTCTAAGGTTTCAGAGGGACACTTTTATAGTGAACCCCTAACTATGGGCAAATACTTCAACAAGGTAAGCTTAAAAACCTGTGAATATGTTCCAGTAGGCACATCAATAGACTACAGCGTTTCTATGATGACAGATAGTGAATACTCTAATTACACAAATGGTACAATAACCTTAGATGATCTATCTTTTTCCGATATAGACCCGGTAAATCGGACAGTACAAGTCCACCCACTTATCGTTGATGGAACTAAAATAGATAGATTGTATAATTATGGTTCAGTTTATCCCTTAGACTCTAGCACAAGTTTCAAATATAAAGATAACATCAATAATGTACTTATCGATACTTATTCTATAGGAACCAATACTCCAGAAGATGGGATTAGTGTCTGGAGAAATCTTGGGGATAACACAATAGACGGCGGTAGTCATTCCTCTACAAAGGTAAATAATATTGATTCCGGATGGTTACAAGATGGTGATTACTACAGTTGTGAATTCTATATAACCGATACTCTCGGAAAGATAATTGATTTTGGTCAATCTACTTTAGAGATTGATGGGACGAAAGCGACGGGACGTGTTAATTTAGAACAAGGCAAGCATAGGATTAAAACCTATAAAGATTCTTGGTATGGTCTATCGCCTTCATCTATCGCTTCTTCAACAAGTCCTAATCCAGACATACTGTACCCATTCAATCATAAATACCTGATAGAAGGGGTCAAGAATGATCTCTATGGTGTAGATATGACAGTTGATCTTGGATCTGGGAAAACTAAAAAACTTATCCTAGATCCTAATGGAGTGTATACAGGTGCCGATAAATATTGGGCAAGAACGCTAAGTTTGGAAACTATATTTGATTTTGCTTATAATATTGAAGATGATAATTATTTTGTTTACTCTATAGTAGACGATATTAACCTTAACCGCCGGATTTTAATCAAATATAATCCTAAAGACAACTTGTTTGCTCTGGAAAAATTTGCTATAATTGAGAACAGAATCAACGGTAGCTTATATAAGTATATAATATTGAATGCAGAGTTCAAGTCTTCAGATAATACCAAGACTCCTGTTCTGTCTGGCTATTATATCCGGATGGGGTACTAATCGATGATACAGAAAGTAGATATTCAAATTGTTGAGAGATTAGCTCCCAAATCGGGTCCAACCTCTTCTGCCGACTATAACGCTACACAGCAAGAAGTAATCAATAGTTTCGCCCAGATAGCTAATTCTTGGAACAATAGTCTTCAGCCATTACTCGATACCTTACCCTCCGGTAGCACGACCATAATTAGAGAAGATAGAACTTCTGACCCGAACCCATATATCAATGGTTTTGACGGTTCACAAATCTATATGGACTGTACATCTACAGAGATTACAGATGATGGAAAGTATTTTGACACTGTTAATAATAGGCCAATTACAATAAAAGAATCTTTCGAAGATTTAAGTGCGACATTGAGCAGAAGTCTTCAAGACATCTCAGTACAGATTGCTCAGGTTTCCCAGAATACTGGAGTAACACCAAGACAAAAACAAGCAATTGGTTCAAGGATATTTGATTCTGAACAGGTATCTTCACCCGGTTCTCTTGATGGCATAACTCAGACCCTTATAAGATATACCAATCAGCTCCAATTAGATTTGGCTGGTAGTTCTTCGTATTTGAATGGATCTGGGGTCCAGACTCTCAACTTCCCAATATTTAGTCAGATCTCAGCCATACAGGCTGCTCATTCCTATAACGCTATCTTCAATACTTTAGACCATTCTAATCTGGACATACATAACCATAAATACTTTCAAGTTCCCGTTGGTGATAAGAATGCGATCAACAAGACATACTATTTACCTGGAACTGATACCTTTAAAACAGGCACATTGCAGGTGTTTGAAAACGGTGAGACCCTTAGATATCCTACACACTATTCAGAACTACCCAATGGAAGAGGATGGATCTTCAGTAGTTCTTATGAAGCCCCAGAATCTGATGATGATATATGGGCTCATTATATTTTAAGGTAATAATATGAGCATAAAATTAGATCAAATCAGAGGTCTGCTTACTACACTAGATGAATTAAATCTTCTACATGGACTTGTGGTCACTTCGGCGGATTTAAACCGGACTACTGAATTGTCGCAACAGTTTCTTGTTCCGGGTGACTTAGTTCCACTGAGCACGAGTATCGGTAATCTCCAGACAGATTTAAGTACTACAAATGATAGAGTGAATAATCTATATGATATAGTTTTCCCAGGTATGGGAAATGATATAGCTAATTCCCTACAAGACTTAGTCAACCATCTATCTGATTCTATAGACGCACATGATGCCAGTGCGATAAGCAATAACACATATATCTATCTGAGTACTAATACTTCTCCTACAGATACGTATCTTCAGTTTCCAGATGCTGGATCTTTGGCATTCTTCGTCCCTGGTCATGATATTGAATTACTCGATAATTCTACGTCGTCATTTTCTAGGACGATAAGTACGATTGATCCGTTAACATTCCGAGTTAATTTGACGACAACTGTTGGCTCTACCTTATTGGTTTCAGCTAGTGCTAGAGTACAGGATAAAGGTCTTTCCAATGTCCAAAATCTATTTGATTATCTAGTTGGAAGGGGGAGTCCTTATTCTTCTATAAGCAATACACACTTGAATTTAACAGATTCTACTAACCAGATTACACTGGACAGCGATGGAACTTATACGGGTACTATCACAATGGCTCCATTGACGGCTTCTAGGAGTTATACTCTGCCGAATACATCTGGAACACTACTCGTGGATAGTGATCTGAATTATATAAGGGCAATTGTAGATTTCCTATTAACTAATTCCCCGACAAATGGTACAGTCAATAATTCTACCATTAGATGGGATTCAACATTACTACAGTGGGTTGAGAATGCTAATGTGTTGACCGATTCTTCTGGTAATATAAGGTCAAACGATTTTATTAACGGCACTCAAACTGCTACTTCTCCTATATCCCAATACTTAACTCAAACGCAAGCACAAACAGTTTCGGGTGTAAGGCTATATAATAAGACTTCTCAGTCTGGGGTTGGTCTGAACAAGCTTGCATTGGACACTACAAATCGATCTTTTGAACTTTACAATGATACATTGTGGTCCAGACTTTTATGGTCAGACATAAATGTGGACACTCAATCAATTGATTTGGGTCCTGCTTTCTGTCTAAGACCGGATAATTCAAGAAAAATATCTGTCTTTATTGGCAGTTATCCCTCTGCTTTCTCTGGGGCTAATATAAATATCCCTTCTGCTTTATCAGCACAAAGTATAAGTCTCAGTGTTGGTCAGTGGATATCTGCTCTTGTGATTATCAACCCATCGAATAACTATCAAGTTCTTTTTGGAAGTATAGAGGGATCAAGAGCAAATGCTCTACTTCCAATAAATCAAGCAGCTATCCCCAACTTTCCGCATGCGCAGTGTTTTTTAGCGGTCTGCCAAGGTAATACAAGTGGCATACAAAGTTTAGAGATAGTGGAAGATAGAAGACCCATCTTCACTTCTACTTCTTTCTTTTATCCTCCATCTAGAGATGTGTTCACTGGTAATGGTGTCAATCAAACATTTAATCTTTCTAATGTTTTTACTATTGATGACAATACGATATTCGACATAAGAGTACTTGTTAATGGTATAGAATACCAACAGGATTCTACTAGTTCTTGGCCACCTGCAAAAGATTATATAAAAACTGGGGCACAACAGATAAGAATTTATCCAGCACCAGCAATTGATTCAGTTATAGAGGTTTTCGGTCCCAATGTGGATGGGGCTCCTCTCGGTGGAATTGGAGGTGGTGGGTCTACTGACCTAACCAATATATCTGTTGATCCTTCTCCAGATGTTAACGGATTTAGATCTTTAGGACTTTCAACCAGAGCTTGGGGTAGCCTATATTTGAAAGATAAAGTTACAT
>Ga0182027_10008645_pt1 | contig 14777 bp, 12 predicted proteins | sample 712E1DmetaG_FD_121300 | JGI IMG/M metagenome (GOLD analysis project Ga0182027, IMG submission 121300) | Permafrost microbial communities from Stordalen Mire, Sweden - 712E1D metaG (Illumina Assembly) | ecosystem: Environmental > Terrestrial > Soil > Wetlands > Permafrost | place: Sweden... | reverse complement strand
TTACCTGGTTCTCCAACTGGTCGATGCGGCTCTTGAGTGCCTCGATCTCCTCCTCGACTGTCGGTTGCAACTGCGGCTTGGCAGCAGTAGTTGCGGCGTGCGTCGTAGTTGCGTCCGGCGCTGAAGGTGGATCCGATTTAGCCGTCAGTTCGGTTTGGCTCGGAGCGGTTGCGGCAACCTGCGCCGTACAGGCGCAACAAATTCCGGCAGCAATAACCGCCAGCGTCGTGGCTTTCCAAAGGACGATTCTCATTTTCACCTCTCGCTTTTCGCGGGAAATCAATTGATGGCTCCAGTGAGAGAAAATCGAAGACTTTCTTTCACGCTTTTCTCATCGGCCTACTCAACGCGCTAACCATCTCTGATTGTGGCCGTTGCAGTGGTCGATTTATGCTGAAAATACCTTCGTAGAGCCCTCCGTCTCTTGAGGTCTTTTTACTTGATAGCCTCTTTTCTGATTCCTATTTCACACACTTCCGCATAAGTATCCCGTAAGAACAACAGAAAATGTTTGTAAACCATTCCTGTACTTGAGCCTTGCTAATGTGCCTAGGTCGACAGCAAAGATAGTGCTCTCCTCTGAGCAAATCGATCGGAGCAAAAGCTCTGCTCGACTTACACCGAAGTCACGGTTGAACTGGCATCGGGCTACGTAAGGATGGAGATTCGTCGTGCACTAAGGAGCACGGAATTACGGCAGTTGGTGCAGGCAACAGCAATGATGAACTTAGGATGAATCGCCAGACATGAAGAAAGCATGAATGCCCGGAGTTTATTTTTAAGTGCTTCACGATTGCCGGTCTATGTTCAAAGATCGCTATTTGCTTCTTCTATATGGATGCCTGGTTTGGATGCACTGAGATCTTTAGCAGATGAATATTCCTTGCATTCCCTGGTACACGACTTCGCGCATTGGCTACCGTTCGTTTTTCAAACTGGACGAATCCAGGGAATCAAGCGAGCTCGGACGGCGACAGATCTTACCTGCGCATCGCTGCATCGAGCCGCTTCCTTTGCAACGCGCTTCGCAGACTGGCAACGACAGTTTGAGGCTGAAGTGGCATTTGGATATAGCCCGATGCTCCCGCGATCATAGCCAATATTCCTTGGCGTAGCTTCCCCGGCGGCGTGATCACAACCACGGCTACGTTTGGAAAATCCGCACAAACGTTATCCGACAGCACCATCCCGCCCGTTCCCGGCATCTCAAGGTCGCAGAGGACCGCCTGATGCCGGCCGGTACTAAGCATCTTGAGCGCATCCCGGGCATTGAGGCATGGTGTCGCGGAAAATTCGCATCTGTCGAGCAGAGGTAGGCCGGTCTTCGTGGATTTACCCACCACGAGAACAGGTGTGCCAGAGTCTCTTTTAGAATCCCCCGAGGCTTTCCTCATAAGAACAGTGTATGCGCGATTTTTTGCGAAAATTAAGCACACTGAGCTCGAAAATGTCTTCCGACGATGGATCTGTCGCTGTATGGATTTGATACACAAATAGTTAGCTGGATTAACTTAACACGATACCCACGACGGTAATCAAATTGCGAACCGAAGTGTTATTCGGCTGCAACTTTCGTGTAGTCGATCGTAACCTGGAGTGAGGATGGACGCTCTCAGCAGTGGCCAAGTCCCTTGGCATGAGTAGCATGCAAGCGATGTACTTGTTTTTCCCTCATTACCGAACATGCCGAGTTAACACAAGCCGCGTGCCTCGAAGGTTGGCTTCGAGTCCTCCCGATATAATTGACTCTAAATTCGCGTCGATAAGTTGTTTCCGAATCTGCGACACTTTCCCCGAAGTTTGTCGATGTGTTCGTGAGCAAGATAAGAATGAGTTGACAACAATATGAATTTACCGGGCCCAAAACAGCAGTTGGGCGAGGAGCGGCAATACAGGATTGTAATTGCGGCGCTCGAAGTGTTCTCCAAATCGTCATTTGGGGATGCGACAACAGAGGAGATTGCTCGTCACGCGCATGTCTCAAAGCGCGATATCTATGCTGCGTTTCCCGATAAGCACGCGATTCTCACCGCGGCCATCGATATGGTGTTGCAGGCAGGCGACGAAAACCTTCGGCGCGTAATTTCAGACAGCCAGCGGGACATTGCATCTCTCCAAGAGACGCTGGAGATTTTCGGGCTGGCACTCGTTAGTGAGATCTTGTCGCCTTCCTCGGGGTTTGTATTTCGTCTTGTATCGTCAGAGAGTGTCAAGCAACCTGCGATTGGAACGGCCTACTTTGAGAACTGGTATACCCGTAGAAGTCGAACCATCGCGCAGTTTTTCTCCAAACACCTGGCCAAGGCAAACGGAAGGACTGGCCGGCGCTTTGATGCCAATCGGGCTGCAAAGCACTTTGTGGACTTGATCACGCATTTGCCCCAATTAACTGCTTGCATCGGGATGCTCGATATGTGGAGCCCGAAGTCAGCCCAGGCCCACGTCAGAAGTTCGGTGGAATGCTTTCTAAAGGCATACCCCGGGCTTGCCTCATAGACACAACCGTGCCACAACGCCTGAAATGCAGGCTAACTGCCTGCGCAATGCCCGTATGCTTCAGGAAACGGTGACGCAATCCGTCGCTGGCGAGCAATGCACTCGTCGTAAATCAATTCGAGCTTTTCTGTCTGCCTGGCAATGTCGAACCGCTCTTTTACCCAAGTGCGCGCCTGGTGACTCATGGATGCCCAAAGCTCCGAATTATCGAGAAGAGTTCGCAGCGAAGTTGCAAGTGCAACGATATCTCCTTCAGGGCAAAGCAAACCGGTATGCCCATGCTTGACGACTTCTGGAATAGCGGCACTGGCGAAACTGACAACCGGCGTGCCAACGGCCTGAGCTTCAGCGAAAACCATGCCGAATCCTTCCGTTTGTCCGGAAGAAGCCTTTATGCTGGGATTGCACAAAATGCGGGCGCGCGCCATGCTGCGCAGGACTTCGGCTGAGTTCTGCACGCCGCGGAAAGAGGCACGTATGGCGAGTTTGCCGGCAAGGGCCTCCAGGTCGGAACGCAGCGGCCCATCGCCGATGATCTCCACATGGGCCTGAGGATTGTGCTGCTGCAGATGCGCCATTGCGCGAAGGAGGAATTCGCATCCCTTCACCTCCACAAGTCTCCCCACAAACAAGATCAGCTTCGGGTCGCGTTCTACATCGGCAGGACGAAAGCGCTCGCAGTCAACTCCGGTGTAAAGAACATGAAGTTTGGCTTCGGGAAAGCCGGCACGAAGAGCAGCCGCACAGATCGATTGAGAGACACAGAGAAACGCTGATGCACGGGCAAATAGCCTGCTTCTATGCGACAAGAAATGCCTGCCCGAAACGCTCTGGGCAAAGTGAGCATCCGTCGGAGTTACATCGCAGCCGTGCAGTGAAACAACCAGTGGCAGCTCTAGCGCATTCGCAATCGACAACGCATGGACTGCGTCGGTGGCGAAGTGGACGTGAAGTATGGATGGATTCTGAGCGCGCAGCCGCTGAATAAAGGCTGGGGCAAAGGGAAATTGGCGATAAACCCTGGCGGCGATCTTATCCCATGTTCCCGTACCTTCTCTGAGAAGTATCTCCGGGAGATTGTGACGGAGTCCCGGCTCTACTCTACGCAAGCCGGCAAGCACCGGTTTGTAGCGCCGCAGCATCTGAGCTTGTTCAATAATGAACGTCTCGCTCGGCGCCAAGAGCCGCTCGCGAAAGACTATGGCTGTGCGCATAATGATTGCCATCCCTGACTTTCCCGCCTATAACACTTGTCTCCTGGACCCAGAACATCGTCGATCTTTGAAACTACACGAAGCGCAACCGTTTCCCACCCCCTGAATCTATTCAGGTATTGCCGGTACACTCGTGTCCTCTGCATCCTAACGTCCTCTTCGAGACAGGCTCTCATCGCCAAAGCGAAGCCCTCTGCATCTCCTGGGTCGACAAGATATCCCATATCGGGCGTCACCACCTCGGGTATACCGCAAACACGCGATGCGATCACCGGTGTCCCCGCCTGAAAGGCCTCCATGATTACGTGAGGAGACGCATCGAACCGAGAGCCCACAAGCAGTGCGCGAGCGTTGCCAATAAGCGTCTGAGCCTGCTCACCGGGAATCGTTTCAGGCATGGTGATGACGCCCGCGCGTGGCTTCACATCGAATCCTCTGGGTTCACCCACGAGAAGAAGGGAGGATTCTGGATGGGTAGCATGCAATAACTCTCCAGCGGTCGCCAGAACATCCATTCCCTTATTCTTCCATCCGCTCCCGACGCTAACGAAGTAATTGTTTTCTGCGGGAACGAGGGTAGGTTCCAAACAGTTATGCAGAGGGCCCCATCCGATGACAGTTATGTTGTCGGATGAAATATTGTGAACCTCTTGTATCTTCCGCGCGGCCCATTGGGAAAGCGTGAATATATGCCGCGCCTCACTATACACTTTCCGTTGTCTCGCCAGATAGTTGCTGGCCCATCTTTTTGGCACCCACTCTTCGGGATAGGAATAGTCATTGGGATCGAATGGACCGTCGCTAATGATGAAATAAGGCAGTCTGCGAGTCGGCCGATTCGTAGCGCCCCAGTAAAGAACACTCTCGATTTCCGGGCGATCTGCTAAGAGATGTTCGCAGCTACGCTGCAGGCTTCGGCATTGAAAGGGAGAGAAGTGAGCATCCATTCTGGTGCGTTGAATATTTGTTCGAATGGAAGAGCCGAGTGCCGCTAACTTGGCTACTCGTCCCACTTTGGCAACTCCCAGGTCGACAAATCGAGTGTCGCGGTTGCAAAGAACTCTGAAGAGAGATTGCGCTCGAGAATTTTTTGACAACAGTCCAATCATCAGTCGCCTCTTCTTCGAGAATTCTTAAGCTCGCCGTCCGGTAGGGGTTAGTTGCGAAGATTTCACGGACCAAATAATGGGCCGGATTCCGGAGGAACTCGCAGCTTCAGACACCGCGGCGCCGAAGAGTGCCAAAGCTCCGGTCTTAGTTGCATATCTCCTACTCAAGCGCATGGACAAGTTCCCGCTCCTTTTGAGTTTCGGCCGATATCTTCCATTGCACGGCGACATAGACGGCGACCATCAATGCGGCATCGGAGGCCACGCTGGTCCAGGCGGCGCCAACCCACGACCAACGGGGGAGGATCAGCAGATTCAGGCCGATGTTGAGCAGCGCCACACACACCTGAATGCAGGTGCGCAACATCTGTGCATTTGCGCCGGATAATGAGTTGGCAAGAAACCAGTGAACGCAGCGCATGACCGGGATGAGGGCAAGTAACTGGATAGCCGGAGCCACGCTGGCGTATTTGGGTCCGAGAATGAGGGGTAGTAGTGGAGCGATGAGAATGAGGCCAAAAAAGTCCACTACACCGAAGATGATGCCTTTGCGAATAAGGCGTTTTGCATAGCCGAAGCTGGCCTCCATACCGCCAGTGCCGATGCGAAAGAACTCCGGATAGGCAGCCGAGACGAGGGAGCGAACCGGCGTGAGGCTCACATCGATAATTCGATAGGCGGCAGCATAGACACCGGTGGCGGATAGAGTGGAAAGCCGCGCCAGCATCGTCTTATCGATGTCGTTGTAGACGGTCTGCGCAGAAGTACTGATGGAGAAAAAGCTGCCCTCGCGCGCGTCTTCCCACAGCGCGCTGGTGGAGAAGCGCGGCATCCCCCACAGCGCGCTGCCCTGCTGAAGAGCGAACAGGCCGCCGACGATTGCCGTGGCAAAATACGCCCACGCCCAAAGTGCGACAGTGACTTGCCGATAGCCAACGATCAGAAACAGAATCGCAATGACTCGGAGAACGCTCATCGTCGTATTCTGCACTGCGGTCTTGCTCATCTTGCCCGACGCTGCAAAGCCGAACGATGCAAGATCGATAGCGCGCGTAAAGATCAGGTCGGAAAAGCAGATGGCGGCAATCAACGCAAGAGGAATGCCGGACGACCAGAGTTGAGAGAAACCGCAAAGCGCGGCCGTCGCCAGCAGGCCGGTGATGAGCGTGACAACAAGTCCATTGCCCCAGCACAGAGTGGCATCCCGCTTGCCTGCGCGCACATTCTTGAGAAAGAGGTTGCCGCAACCCAGGCCGACATAGGGCGAAACTATGCCGACCATCGCTGTGACTGCGGCAAACGCTCCATATTGCGCCGGGCCCAGCGACCGGGCAATGCAGAGGAAATAAACTCCCTGGAGCGCTAACTTTATTCCTTGCCCGAGACACAGATTCGAGGAATCTTTGAACAGCGTACTGTTCTTCCAGTTTGAAGAATGCAAACTTTTGAGACGAGCGACGGCCCGCGACTTGATATAGGACCGCATGTCCCGGTCGGTGAGAGTGTGGGGTAGCATGGCGAACTTCAAAAGAGTCGAGCGCCGGCCGAACGAGTTTACCTTTGAGAGCTTTCGAATTGCATCGGCCCGCTGCTCGAGATGACCCGCAACTCGTGCGTAGCGCGGCTCCCGGGCAAGTTCTCTGGTCTGCGATTCAAGCAGATCGTATCTTGCGATGGTCTTGCTGACTCCAGACGCCATTTTCGAGATTGAGCCAAAGCGTTCGGTGTATTGGTAATAGGCCTGTGGAAGGACGAGCAAGGTACCGCCCGCCAGTAAGATGTCGAGAGTAAAGCGAAAATCTTCTCCATAGCGCATGCGCTCGTCATAGGAAATACCATGCATCCGAATGTGCGAGGTACGGATAAGCGGCTGCAGGAGGCCAAAATCCACGGCATCGGGTTGGTTGGCCTTGCACCGCGCTGCAAAGCCCGCAACGTCGAAACGAAGACCTGAACCCAGGAGGGCCGGATCGATCCCGAGCCTGACCGTCCGGCCGGCATGAAGATCGTAGAATTCCAAATTATCGGCGACCAGCACATCCTGGGCCGCGGACGCATCAAGCAGCCGCTCCAGGCGGTCAGAGGAGATGGTGTCGTCAGCATCGAGCAAGGCAAGCCATTCGCCCTTGGCCGCGGAGATGCCGACATTTCGCGCCGCGGCCGGCCCGGAGTTTTTTTCGAGCCGATGCAAGCGAATACGTGGATCGGCCAGGGCGCGGCTCTTCACCAGATCCACTGTTGAATCGGCAGATGCATCGTCGATCACAATGATCTCGATGTCATTGATGGTTTGTGACTGCGCGGAGTCAAGGGCGCGAAGGATCGTTTGCTCAGCGTTCCAGGCTGGGATGATAATCGACACGCGAGGCATTAGACGGCCTCCTCGCGATTCCTCGAACCTTCGAGAATCAGCAGTGCCAGCAGCGAATAAAACCAGCGTGGATTGATCGGCTCCAGGAAACCGGACTCGCCGAAGTTCTCAACGATGAGGACAAGGAGCAGTACCGTTGCCAATTGTATTGCTGCGGTGTTGAGAGGATTGAGGGCACGCGCTGCCTGTGTCAGCCCGCGTCCAAGCATCCAGACAAGTGGAACCAGGCCGAGCAAACCGAGCTGAAGCATCACGTCGAGATAGCCGCTCTGAGCCTGATTCTCCGCCCAGCCCGTGACAAATATGGTATTCGCCGACTCCCCCGTTAGCCCGAGCCAGAAAGCGGAGTAACCGTACCCTAAGAAAGGATGTTTAACAATGGGAATAAGTACAGTAAGCCATATTACCGTGCGCTGAGTCATTGTAGGGTCTTTGCCTATCAGATTCAGGAATGCATCAAAGTGCTGGGCGAGCAATAAGATGGCTATGCCGGTCGGTATGCTTAGCACCATGAGAAAGAGAAGACGATCCCGCCACGGCATACGCTGGATGAGACGCAGGCCAAAGGTGACTCCAAACGCGAAGATCGTGATTAGCCATCCGGTCCGCGAGGCGCTCATCACGATGAATAACAAGGCGAGAAAAAGGACAGTCCCGCGCAGAACGAGGCCGGCGAGGTGACGAGCGCGATAGTGAAGTCCGACGACGAGAAAGCAGACACAGATCACAGCGCAGTTGTTCTTTTGACTAAAGACCCCGCGCCAAGCGTCCTGTTGGAACGAGTCTATGCCGATGCTCGGGAAAAAAGCGACGGCGAACGCACACCCCAGAAGCGCAATCGCAGCCGCAACCGTCAGAAACGAAATCAGCTCGTCGCCAGGGAAGCGTACGTAGAGATAAATAGCAAAAAGAGTGGTCAGCAGAAGGGCTGAGGCCTGCATTAACGTTTGGCTTGGGGATTGCGACCAGAAGACAGAAGCGAAGGCGAAAACGGGCAGCACCAAAAAGAAACGCGCGTTTAGGCAGACACTCAAGATTCCCCGGGCGCGCGTGGACATCAGCAACAGCATTCCAAGCAAGCCGGCAAACTTTGCTGCGAGTTGCTTGGTCGAGTCTCCTCCCATCGATGTGAGGCCGAAGGCCATGGGAGCATAATGCAGTTTAATTCCGCCACCGACCGTAATGAAGAGCGTCATGAGCAGCGCGGGCCAGGTGGTGGCTTCTGCCCAGATCGAGCCCGCGCGCGCATCTATGTATGCGCTGCTTTCGGCGCCTCGCCAGGTCGATGTTTCCGTGTGGCTTGCTATCGTCATGAGCTATGCGCACCACCGGATTTAAATTGCGGAAAGTCTTTGACTGGATGCAGGCTTGGTAGCTTGGGCGCCAGCACAGCCAGGGCGGGCAGTACAGCCGGTACTGCCGCCAGGAAACCGCTCCACAATCCTCGCGTCTGAGCCAGGCAAAGCTGCGCGCCTTTCACATCTCCGCGCAGCAGAACCAGGCCGGCTCGCGCGGAATTGTAGGCCAGAAAGCTCATCCAAAGGCCGCGCAGGGAATTGATGCGCAGCACATGGCCCATTCCAAAGCCATAGACTTCAGCGCGCGGCGCGGAAGCACTCCCGCTCAACATGTCGCGGCGCGGATGGATCACGTGACGTGTTCGATCGAAACGCCCACGGGCATTCATGCGCAAAAGCCTCAGCACGTAGTCGGTTTCCTCGCCACTTCCGTATGGAGTTCCCGATCCAACACCCAGGTGGACGTCAAATTGGGCAGATTTGGCAAGATCGGTGAATAGAAAAAGAGAAGAAGAGAACGTGGTGCGAAAAGCATTGATGGGCCTGATATCGCAACGATCTTGTGGCCACCGGTTTCCGCTCCGCACTCCGTCGGCATCCTGTGCGCCGACCGCCAGAATGTCGTATTCAAAGTTGGTTTCGAACCAATCGACAACCCACTCGAGCAAACCTTGCTGATACAGGCAGTCGTCATCCGGAAATGCCACGAGGCGCCCTTTTGCGAACGTCAGTCCGTGATTTCTGGCGCGAGACAGACCACGTTCGCTCCGCGTATGGAGAATGGGCAGCGCATCGCGGAACTGGTTGAGAAGAACGGGGACGCGATCGCGATCCGAATGCTGGTCGACAACGATGACTTCGCGGATGAACTCGACTTGTGGTATCAGAGAGCGCAGCAGAGCAGATAGGTCTTCCGGCCGTTCTCCGAGCGTGGCGACAATGAGGGAGACCTTAAGCATGGGTCAAAACGCTCCTCCGTCGAGCAGAATGGACCAGGGTGCGCGGCGTGAGAGCAAGGCCTAAGGCAATGAGCAATGCGCGAGGATAGCGCATGGTATTGCAGACGACCGACCAGAATGTGGCCGGCGTTTTGCACCGGGCCGCGATCTGCGTCGCATAGAAGTACGCTCTCGCCTTGGAACTGACGAGACGATTGCCATTCACCCATTTGATCGATGCCATGAGAGACCGGTCTGAGCTGACTGAGTTTCGATCGACACCGATGTTGTAGATCACAAGGGGCTCCCACACCCACAGGAATTCGACTCCGCTGTGAACCGAGGCCCGGATGAGCCAATCCCAGTCCTGGTGCCTGGGAAGGCCTGACTCGAATTGCACCTGAAGCATGAGGGCGCGCGGAACAAAGAGCGTGGACGATTGAATGAAGCCTTCTCCTTGCCGGATGGATCCTTCTCTGCACAACAGATAATCGCTCATCGATTCGCGGGGATTTATTCGGCGCGCAGGCCAAATCTCATCGGTAATTTGGCTCCGGGCAATCAGTCGGCAGGTAACCACCGGATACCGCGCTGCCGATTGCCGCGCCAACTCGAGCTGCCGCGAAAGTTTGTCCGGACTCCACTCATCGTCATCGTCCAGCAATCCGATGAACTCGCCACGGCCCTTCCTGATTCCAATGTTTCTGGCCTCGGAGCCTCCGAATGGGTATTGAAGAGGAATCACGCTTACACGACTATCCTTTATCGCGGATAGAGCTTCGACTGTTGCAATATCCGGACCGTCAATTACGACAATGACTTCGATTTCAGCAAGCGTTTGTGCGAGCGCGCTTTTGACTGCGCGGACCGCAAGCGCAGGCCGATTCCGAGTGGGAATGACAACACTGACGACGGGTTCTGCTACCACCAACACACCTCCAACTTCCCCATCTTTCAGAGCGCAGCGACAACGCAACCTTTAGGGAACCGCATAGATTGCCGCGGAAGTTGCCGACGCGGCTATACTTCCCGCGCCAAATACAGCCAGATTTCTTCCAAAACTGAATGGCACATAAACTACATCTCCGGGCTGCATGGCAATATCGGGGATCTTCCCTTCCTGAAGATCGCCGACAGAGAGCTTCCGGTCGGTATACGAGCCGCTGCTGTCTTTTCGGATCAACCGTGCTCCGCTTTGCTTGGCCGTTTTTGAAAGACCACCGGCGAGCGCGAGGGCTTCCAACATCGTCATCTTCGACTCGTTGTTTGCCATCGCATATCCGCCGGGGCGATTGACATCGCCCAGTACGTAGACAATCCCAGCTCTCGGCACAAGGACCGTGTCTCCGGGACTGACCAGAACCTGCCGGTCTACAGCCGCGTCCGGATTATTTGAGTAGTTGTAATGAACGCGATTTTGAGGGTCGCTCCGTCGCTCAATGACGATGTTGCGATCGGCTACGGAACTGAGACCACCCGCGAGCGCAAGAATATCGAGGATGGATCGAGGTGTCGCTATGGGATATGCTCCGGGCGCCTTCACTTCCCCAAGGACGGAAACTGTCTGCGTTGCATATTGTTCGATGGTGACCAGAACAATCGGATGCCACATGAAGTGGGCGGCAATGAGCCGATCCTGTATCGCGGTCGCCGCATTGGCCGGTGTAAGTCCGGCGACCTTCACATTTCCTACAGCCTCGACTGGAATTTCACCGGCATCCGTAACCCGGGGATGTTGCTCCATCTCCGGAGTGTCGGCAACCTGGATGTGCAACTGATCGCCGGGGCCAATTAGAAGGCTTTCTGAAGCTACCAGTGGAGCAGCGCCTAGCAGTAATCCAAGCGATAGAGGCATGAAGCATTGGATTGCAATCAGCCTGACTATGCGGACGGTCGAGTTGGGCAAGAAACGTTTCATTTCACGCTCGCTTCAATGGAACGGGAATGGGAACGGGAATGGTGATACACGGAATCTGAATATCCGTAATAGGCGTAGTAGGAATTGTCTTTTTGCTCCACCGCGTTCACGACGATGCTGACTTTTTTATCTGCACCCTGAGCACCGCAGAGAAGTGAATAGCTCCGCTCGACAGACTGCCGTTCCGTTGCGCCGAACCGTGCGACGAGCAACTTTGCGTCCATAAGGCCGCTCAGAATAACCGAATCGGTCACGGGAAGAATGGGAGCGCTATCGAAGAGAATGAAGTCGAACTCCCTTCTCCATTGCTGTAACAGGATGCGCATTTGATTGGACCCCAACAGCTCAGAGGGATACGGGGGAACCGGGCCAGAGCAGAGGACGCGCAATCCCGGAACTTCATTGAACGCGATAAATGCTTGCGACGGGTCCTGCTCGATGTGGCCCGCCAGTATGGAACTGAGACCGGGCCCCGAGGTTCTGCGCAGAATCTTGTTCAACGTTGGCCGGCGCAGGTCCGCGTCGACGAGCAGGACTTTTTTCCCGTGTTGGGCGAGCAGAACCGCCAAGTTGATGCAGAGCGTCGTTTTTCCCTCCGAAGCGACTGAGCTGGTGACCAGAACCGCCTGAGGAGGGGCCCCTCCGCGAGAGAGCAGAAGAGAGGTACGTAATCCACGCAGTGCTTCAATGTACGACGATTGAGGTTCGTCAAGGGCTAACACCCGCGGCCGGTCTCCAGCCGCGAGCGCTTCATCGGTTTCTGCTTTGGCCGGAATCTTTCGGCGACTTGAATGAAATACGGGAAGAACGCCTATGGCCTCTTTTCCAACCTCTGCCTCAAACTCCTTGAGATTTCGAATCTTATTGTCGCGAATGTCCACGACAATGGCACTGCAGAACCCAAGAAATAATCCGCCTGCCATAGAGAGTGCAAGATAGAGCGGTACATTTGGCTTGGCTGGCTTGGACGGCGCCCTGGCTGGATCCACGACGCTGACATTGGATGAGCGAAGTCCTTCAAGGACCCCGGCTTCCTTCAAGTGGCCGAGCAGGGTTTCGTAGAGTCCGCGGCTCTGTTCGGCTTCTTGCCGAACAATCATGTATTCGATTGCTTTGTCGTTTAGCCGGTCGGCGTCGCTCTTCTCCTGATTAAATATTCCGCGGGCTCCGTCTTCAACTTTCTGGGCAACCACGTAGTCGTTATTCGCGCGCTCCTCGATGCGTACCCCTTCATCGTGGATTGCTTTGTCGAGCGCAGTGATGTTGCTGCGCATTTCGTTCAGCTTTGGATAGGCAGGCCCAAACTTTGCAGAGAGTTCATCGAGCTGACCCTGCTGGGTTGCCTGCTGGAGCCGGAGATTTTGAATGAGCGAGAGCGAACTTGCAAGCCCTGCTGACATGCCGGGAGAGCCGGAGTTCCCCGCAAGGCCCGAGATCAGCTCCGGGTTGCCGGATTTGGCTGCTTCATATATTGCGCGTTTGAGTATGCGATTGGATTCTGCCTGGGTCAGCGAGGCTGTCGCCTGCTGTAAACGGTCGAGCACACTGCTGTAAATTCCTGTTCCCGCCTGTGCTTTTCCGTCACCATCGACACCTTCTCCAAGCGTGAACACACCGGAATCCTTCTGCAGTTGAGCTACTTTCGCCTGCAGATCCTCGCTCTCTTTCCGCAAATCCGATAGTTGACCGCTCAACCATTCCGAAGCCTGAGATGTGGCAATATACCTGGTCTGAAAGCCGAAATCCTCAAGCGATTGGATCAAATGATTGACGACATCCGCGGCCAGTTTTGGATCGGGATTGCTGTACATCACGGTGATGAGTCGAGTGCCCGGCACAATTTTGACTTTCAGATTCTTTGAAAACACCACCACCGCGTGCGAGCGTCGCCTCGGCGAGTCTTCCAGCGATGCGCTTTGGGGATCGCTCGGTCCCGAAACGCTTAGTAGTCCCGAGATCCAGCCAAGGACCTTGAAACGTGGCTGGAAATCCGGCGTAGAGTCGAGCTTCAAGTCTTTGATAACCCGGAGCGCCAGCGTGTCCGACTGAAGAATCGAAGCTTCTGTCTGAATGGTGATGTTTGAATCGAGAGCGTCCGTGGCGCCGGAACTGTCTCCAATCATGCTCGACAAACCGAGTCCATCCATAGACTCTTTCTGAACCTGGAGCTGTCCCATCGCTTGATAGCGCCGCTCGCTGAAAACGCAGATCAGAATAGCAATAATTAACATCGCGACCAGCGGCGCCAGAATGACGATTTTCCTGCGGGCACAGAGTTCCCAGAGATCCCCGAGGGTCAGCTCCCGATTGCGCCGGTGACTTGCGGCACTGAAAGTGGATTGTACATATGTACTCAAAACGTTCTCCCGCCAGACGGTCGAATTGATGATGGCTCAATGGACGCGTCTGCTTGAAGCTACCTTCTACTGTTTGAGATTGAATAGACGACACCGGTGGTGAGCGAGAGTGCAGGCAGGCTCCTCAGGGGGGTGTAGGTGTCAGTGAATGTGGCCTCGAGAAGTTTCCACCTGAGCCGCCCGGTATCGATGGCCACGCTCTCGCTCGCCTGCCAGCACGGCGCCCATTGCGCTGGAAGCGCCACATAGTGCGGTCCAGCATCCACGGCGTAGGACATGCCTGCACCAGCGTAGGCCGACGACAGAAACGCACGGCGAAATGGGACTTCCATGCGATAGCCTGCAGTGAAGGGTGTTTGCGGATAGCGCGCGAACATGCCATACGTTGCGGCGCGAACCTCAACACCCAATAGACGCGAGGGCTGGATGAACAAGCCACCGTCGACGCCCAGGGCATTGTAGGTGAATTTGATCACGTGGGTCTTCTGAGCGCCAAAAGAGACAAAAGCGTTAAGACCCGATCCCGATACCGCCGCCGGAGCCACCTGGCCCAATGCCAGGGAAGAGCCGCCAATGGCGAGCAGCGAGAAACTACGGATTATCTTTCTGAAAATGGAGCGTTGAGCCATAAGACCACCTGCACAATGTTTTTTGAATCACTTGGTTTTTCGTTAAACTGACAGCTCGATTCGTTCATTCAAGCGGGTTGTTGCCAAACACTCTGCTTTGCATCTCCGTATTCAATCCGACGATTTATTGCTGTACCCGCCGGCGATCACGATAGGTGCGGAGCCCATTTGAGGACCGAACACGATGCCGTTTTCTTTTCTCGACACGCTGGTTAATCTGGATTTCACGACGTGCCATAGGAACTCGGAATTGCCGATCAGATACCGCCGCCATAACCGGGCCGGCTCCTGCGACAGGCGATAGGCCCACTCGAGCCCGCTCGATTGCATCCAAGCCGGAGCACGCCTCAGTTTCCCGGAAAGGATTTCGAAACTTCCTCCGATGCCAATGACAAGAGGTACTCGAAGAGAGCGGATATGATGGTCAATAAAAAACTCCTGCTTCGG
>Ga0182027_10008644_pt1 | contig 14777 bp, 10 predicted proteins | sample 712E1DmetaG_FD_121300 | JGI IMG/M metagenome (GOLD analysis project Ga0182027, IMG submission 121300) | Permafrost microbial communities from Stordalen Mire, Sweden - 712E1D metaG (Illumina Assembly) | ecosystem: Environmental > Terrestrial > Soil > Wetlands > Permafrost | place: Sweden... | reverse complement strand
CGCCGAGGCGCCGCTTGAGCGCACCGGCTTGCCCGAGCCGGCGCCGTGGAAGAAAGATCCTGACCAACCCCCGCGCATTCCCGGCACTCTGCGGCTCACCGGCTTCTACTCCAAGCCGGAACTGCAAAAGCTAAACCGCAACTCCATCTACATCTTCGTGAACAAACGCCTCATCCGCGACCGGCTGCTGTTACACGCCATTACCGAGGCCTATCGCAACGTGATTCCACCCACCAGCTTCCCCGTGGTGCTCTTGTTCCTTGAAATGCCGCCCGAGGAAGTGGACGTGAACGTGCACCCCGCCAAAACCGAGGTGCGCTTCCGCCAGCAGAGCTTTGTCCACGACTTTGTCCGCGACAGTTTGCGCACGGCGCTGGTCAAGGCGCGGCCCGCAGCGGGTTTTCTGGCGGCGCTCGACTCCCAGCCCTCAGCCAGCCCTTCGCTGATGCCGCCAGCCGCCTCGCCGCTGCCGGGCCTGCCCGATGGCGCGAAGAATCTGCCGCCGGACTCCGATCCGGAAGCCTTCGCTGGCGTTCGGGCTGGTGCCGAGTCGTTTCAACTGACCGAGCGTGCGCCGTCGCCAATCCCCGGTAAACTGCCTTTTGAAGGCGGGAGCCTGCTGGACGGCCAGCGCCCGGAATCTCAGCGCTTTGACGCCCGCAGCTTCGATCGGGAGGCGTGGGGCGAAGCCGCAAGGGCGCTCTTCACGCCGGTCAGCGCTCCAGACGCCGGCGGATGCAGCCCAAACCTCAGCAATTCAGCGGCATCCGGGCCAATGCTATCCGGAACTGACCCGGCCGCAGCCGCAGCCCTGGTCGAAGCCGAGCAGGCCGCCGCCAGCCTCAACCGCCTGGGCTCACTCAAGCCGCTCGGCCAGTTGCGCGAGTCGTTCATTCTGGCCGCAGGCGACGATGGATTGTGGATCATCGACCAGCATGTTGCACATGAACGGGTGCTTTTTGAGAAGATCCTGCGCGACCGCCAAGTGGAGAGGGTGCAGCGCCAGCGCATGTTGATGCCTTTGCTGGTGGAATTGAAACCCGAACAGATGGTGGTTTTTGCGCGCATCGCCGAGGAGCTCGAAAATAATGGCTTTGAGGTGGAACCCTTTGGACCACAAACACTTGCGGTGAAAGCGGCGCCGGTTGGGCTGGAGGGCGCGGCCCTTGAGCGCACGCTCGGCGAAGTGATCGAACAATCCTCCGCAGATTCGGATGAACCCATGCGGAATGAGGCACTTAATCGCCTCCGCACACGCATTGCCGCCTCTATTGCCTGCCATTCGGCCATCAAAGTGAATACCGCTTTAGATGAAAAGCGTATAGAATGGTTGTTGTTAGAACTTGCAAAGACCCGCCACCCAACGAGTTGCCCGCATGGACGTCCAATAGCTTTACTGTATTCGTGGAAGGAAATCCAGCGGGCCTTCCAGCGTATCTAGGAGAGATGGAGGTGGCCGCCCCGCTCTCAGGAGCGTGGTGTTGCAGGGTTTGATTCCCAACCTGGAAGCGAGGTTTTTTCTTTGACAGCGGAACAATTGGAAGCATCGCGCTCCGAAAGGATGCGCCAGAACGGAATTGGGGCGACCACATTAGAGGACGCCCGGACGTGGCTGGAGGAGACGGGGTTGTGTCTTTTCCTGCCGAGAAGGCAATTCTCCTCTTTCATTGCACCATCGTTTGTCGAAGCCGTAGCCGGTGAGCGAAATCAGACCCCGGCCGCCAAGACCGCGGCCCTGGCTGAAGATTTGCTCATTCGCCTGGAAACGGATGGAGTCGCAGTCCGGCTGAACCTGCTGGGACAACCCGACGAGCAGCCCGACTTCGTAGTGGCGGCGTGGGTATTGCCCTACGTGTACGCTCTTCGCGGAGATCGCGACTGGCGGCGCAGCCCGCAATTGACCGGATCGCGCCAGGTGTCCCCGCTGGCCATTCAGGCCTACAAACTGCTGGAAGCTGGCGATGCCACCATCCCGCAGTTGAAGCACGCGCTGGGGCGGGAGGTGACGGAATCCGCAGTTCTGCGGGCCATCACCGAACTCTGGCAGCAGCTTCGCATCATTCCCGTTGTCTCCGCTCCCGGCAAAGCCGCCCAATGGCAACTGCTGCGGCTGCGCTTCCAGAAGGCCATTGCCGAAGGTGCGTCCACATCGCAGGTCACCGCGATCTCGGTGCTTGCCTCCATCTATCTGCAGGCTGTGATTGCGGCCAGCATGGAAGAGGTAGAGTTGTTCCTGGCCTCGCTGACCGCGCGCAGCAAGGTGCGCGAAGTGCTTCGCGGACTAGTGGCCACTCGCCAGGTGCATACCATCTCCTTCGGTCACGCACCGCACTTTTACGTAGCCGGCACGCTGCCGGAATTCACGGCGCCTCCCACGGCCTATTCCAGCTCGGCCATGTCTGCTTCAACTTATTTTTTGCATTCGTACGAGCATGAGGATGAGGTGCATGAGCCGGCGATTCCGTCGTCAACTGCCGCAACTGCGCCCATTCCAGCCGGAGTGCGGAAACCGGCATCCGCCGCGGCGGAGCCGGCGCCCCGTATCGCCGCCGAGCGCCCAGCGCCAGCCGGCGAGAAGCCGCCCGCCGCGAGTCACCATTTCAGCCGTCAGCCCGCTCGTTCCCGTGACCGCAAGCCGTCGCAGAGCTCCGCGAGCAGCCGCGTGGCCCGGCCTACCGGCCGCGACGGTCGCGCCACATCAGCGCGGCCAGCCGGAGCGCGCTCGAACGGCAGTTCGCGGCATGCGCAGGTTGCGCGCTGGACACACGGCACGGCAAAGAGCGCCAACGGCAAGCACAACGGCACACACGCAGGGAAAGCTTCCACCAGCGGAGGCCGCTTCATTGGAAACGGCCACGCCCGTGCAGCACGTCCGGTAAACGGCGCTTCGAGCTTACGAAACACGAAGCCTAACGCGGCGAGCAGTCTGCGCAACGGCCACGCTACCGCCGGGAAAGCCGCGGCGAAGCCTGCGTCAAGGCGCGCCGGTACCTCCCGCGCCAGCCTTTCCAGACCGAGCCTTTCGAGAAAAGAAGCGCGCCCTGAGGTACGCAGCGCACGCGGCAGCCGCAAGCCGGCGTTGTCAGCCGCCGCCAAGGTAGGCAACAGAACGCGGTACGGCTTCACCGCTTCTTCAAGACAGAGAACGAAGAAACGCGGATGAGCGCGGAAGGAAGCGGCATAGCTTCTCCTGAGCTGGGCCGAAAGGTCATTGTCGCAATTGATGGTCCCGCGGGCGCGGGGAAGAGCACCATCGCCCGCCGCCTGGCCCTGCATTTCGGTCTGCTCAATCTTGAAACCGGCGCCATGTACCGCGCCTTCGCCCTCAAGGCGTTGCGTGCGGCCGTCCCCCTGGATGACAGCACAGCCTTGCAGAGGCTAGCCGCCGAAACTTCCATCCGCCTCGACGCCGGCGAGGATGAAAACCGCGTTCTGCTCGATGACGAGGACGTAACAGGCCTGATCCGCAATCCGGCCGTCACCGACGCTGCCTCGCGCGTGAGCGTTTTTCCGGCGATACGCGCCTGGATGGTCCGCTTGCAACAGCAACTCGGCGCTGACGGTGGGGTGGTCATGGAAGGCCGCGACATCGGCACCGTGGTCTTTCCCCATGCCGAGGTCAAGATCTTCCTCGACGCTGCCCCTGAAGTGCGCGGGCAGCGCCGCTACGAGCAGCTCGGGCAGCAGGGCGTCTCGTCCACTCCGCCACCGGAAGAGATCGTGCGCGACCTGCGCGCTCGCGACGAACGGGACCGCAACCGCGCCGATTCGCCGCTGAAACCTGCGCCTGACTCCGTGATTCTGGATTCGACCCACATGACGCTGGAAGAGGCGGTCGCCGCGGCACAGGGCATAGTTGACGCCAAGTTGGTCTGCTCGGCGGCCGCGCGCCCGCGCCAAATGCGATAGGCTTTTAAGTGTATGGAGTTGACCTGCAGCCGTTGCCACCAGACTGTCGAGACCGCGGATTGCTATTGCCCGTTCTGCGGTCTGCCCCAGTTTGTCTACTCGACCGAGGACTCCGCCGGACCGGGCCAGCCCGAGCGGTGGGGCGAAGCCGTGCGGGATGCGGGCAGCATCGACTGGAAAGCGGCTCTGCGGTTGGTTCTCATGCTGGCCGTCCCTACGGGAATACTGTGCTCGATGCTTTCTCCGGTGGGAATCTTCAGTCTTTTGTTGATGGGCGCATCCAGTGTGTGGGTGGTCGCGCTCTACATGCGCCGTCAGCGGCCTGCGTTGATCACGATTGGGGCGGGCGCCCGCATCGGCCTTGTGACCGGAGTCATGGGCGGATGGACAGCCGCGGCCATGACCGGCATCTCGCTTTATGCCATGCGCTACTGGATGCACCAGGGCAACGTCTTCGACAATTTCTGGCAGAACCTCGTGAACCAGCAGATGAGCCAGCAATGGACATCCATGGGGGTCGATGCGCAGACGATCGCCCTTGCCAAATCCTGGATGCTTTCCCCGGAAGGACGCGCCGGGTGGGTTCTTTGCGCCATTACCTTCCTGATGGCTACGCTGCTTCTTTTCGCGGTCGGCGGCGGCGCTCTGGGCGCGCGCCTGCTTGGCCGCCCCCGCCGCTCAGCGGAGTAGGTGCATCCCAGATCGAGCAACCGCTACGTCATTGAATTTCAAAGTAATTGCCCAAAAACCTCGCACCTCATCCTTAGATGCACTTCGTTTTGTCACGATAAGTCACAGTACCCAAAGGTCTTATGAGTGAGAAAAAGCCTGGCCCCGGCCCCGTTTCTCCGCCGCCTTGCCCCGAATGAGACCATGGGGCATGAAACAAATTGTCGCGTTCGTCTTCGGACTCGCCCTGATCGGCAACGCCATGCTGTTTGTGCCCCAGGCCCTCGCCGTTTGGCGCAAGAAGAGCGATCAGGGCGTCTCACTCGTCACGTTCGGTGGTTTCTGCATCCTGCAGGTCATCGGCGTCATTCACGGCATCTACCAGCGCGACAATTCCCTTATCGTCGGCCTGGGAGCCAGCTTCCTCACCTGCGGCACGGTCACTTTCCTGACCGTGGTTTATCGCATCCGACGCCTGCGCGCCGTCAAGGTGCGCCCGCCAGCCTGACCAGCCGGACCGGGCCGGAACATGAAGTTTTGATTCCCATCACATCCCGTGGCGTGTTATGACGGGTACGACAGTGGTGTGCAAGCCAGGGTATACTGCTCTTCCACGGTTCTACAGCGGTTCCACAATTGCTATACCCCAGAACCACTACCGCCAAGTGGCTTTTTCCCTAAGAAGAAGCCACCTTGCACGGCGCCGGAGAGGGCACGTAAACGGTGGAACCGCCCTGAAACTGCACGGAACGACAGGCGCGCCGGTTTGTGGCTGGCCAAGGCCGGAGGAGGGCCCGATGAAAACTACCGAGACCATCGACCTGGTTCTCAAGCAAAAGGCGTTCAATAAGATACTGCCTATTTCCCCGGAGCAGACGGTCCGCGAGGCCCTGTCGCTGATGGCCGAGCACGATGTCGGCGCTTTGATGGTCATGTCCGAGTCGAAGCTGGTGGGCATCGTGTCGGAGCGCGACTACGCGCGCAAGTGCATCCTGTTGGGCCACGACTCGATCAGTACCAAGGTGCGCGACATCATGACCAGCCCGGTCGTTTCCGTCACCCCGCGGCACACGGTGGACGACTGCATGAATTTGATGACGAATCGCCACTTCCGCCACCTGCCCGTGCTGGAAGGCGACAAAGTGATAGGCATCGTTTCAATCGGAGACATGGTGAAGTGGGTGATCTCCGGCCAGGAGCAAAAGATCCAGCAGTTGGAGGGGTACATCACGGGAGCATACCCGGGATAGGCCTGATTTCCTCGATTCGTCCCCGGGATGGTTTTGCGCGTTCGAGGGTAATAAAGCGGCGACGTTGGAAACAACGATTGCCGGGCTCTTCTCCCAACTACGATCCGTCGCTACCGAGGCTGGCGGTGTGCTGCGCAAATACGGCATGCGCATGTGGGACCGGTGAAGTGTCTCACTCCAACCGCTGTCGGACCAATGCGATCAGCACGTTGAAACAAAGGGTCGAAAAGATCTGTCTCGCCATTCTCGACATAACGACGTAGCGCATAACCACACAAATCCGCAATTTGAACCATCCTCGTCAAATCGCTCCCGACAAAGAGCGGGGTTTCCATGATCCTTGTCACGCCAGTCCACAAAGTTCCTTCAGTATGGAACCTTCGCATCAGTTGGGTATGCTTCGTGGCGATTGTCTGGTTGTTGTCGTGAATGATGAGGCCGTAATTCTGCGGTTCCACCGCGTCCCGGTTCATGAGGAATTGGTGAAATCTGGAAATGAGCTGTTCGAACGCCTGATCGCCGACGCTCCGCCAAGCGCGGGATGGATCGAAGTGGGCTTTATTTACGCACTCCGCAAACAACCGAGCCCAGTTCCAGCGCCCGACCAATGCTGCGACTTCGAGGACGGCCTGGCGTCGTTCGGAAAGCGTCAAATGGATGTACGGCTCGGTCTTCTTATAGTTCTTTTTGAGTTCGGAATTCCTTCGAGCGTCGCCGAGGGACCTCACACGATAGATCTCTGCTGTCCTGAGTCTCGTAACTTCGGTTCGCCGCTGATCGTAGGATAGGGATTCGAACCGGTCAATCTTGGTTTGTTCGGAGTATTTGCGAAACATCCAGGCAGTATGCAGTTCCGCGTTCGTCAGGCTGTATCGCTCCATGACTGAAGCGACCCGACTATCGGCTTCACGCCATCGCTCTACGGGAATTGCAAGTCCGGCCAAGACAAAATGGGAACTATTGCCGGGGATCTCGGGAACTCCCGATTCATCGACATAGCATACGTACGTGGACATAAAAAAGCGTCTGAGCTTTTGGGGATTGATCCCCAAAGTGAGTTGCTTGGCATCTCATCTCAGGCGCAAAGCAAGCATATACCACACTTCGGGAAAAGGCAAATTCAATAGAGTCCGATCGGCAGCTACCCCAAAAATATCCCCGCAATCGACGCCGAAATCAGGTTCGCCATCGTTCCCGCGAGCATCGCGCGCACGCCCAGTTCCGCCAGGTCGTTGCGCCGCTCGGGAACCAGCGCGCCGATGCCTCCGACCTGCATCCCGATCGAGCCCAGGTTGGCAAAGCCGCACAAGGCGAAGGTAGCGATGGTGAAGGAGCGTGGCTGGAGCGCGGCCTTTTGCGCGCCCAGCCCGATATAAGCAATCACCTCGTTGAGCGCCATGCGCGTGCCCAGCAGGTTGCCGATGGCCATACAGTCGTGCCAGGGAACGCCGATGAGCCACGCGACCGGAGCGAAGGCGAAGCCGAGAATCTGCTCCAGCGAGCCGGGAACCCAGTGCATGTAGGCAAGCGAGTGCGTCCAGCCCAGCAAACTGTCGAGCAGCGCGACCAGGGCGAGGAAACTGACCAGCATGATAGCCACGTTCAAGGCCAGCTTGCCGCCGTCGATGGTGCCGCGCGCGATGGCGCCGATAAAGTTTTCGTCGGAGTGCAACTCGTTCTTGGGAATCACCACTTTTCCCTCGGTGGCCGGCACATCGGTTTCGGGAACCAGCATCTTGGCCATCAGAATCGTTCCCGGCGAGGTCATGATGACGGCCGAGAGCAGGTGCCGCGCCTCCACGCCCTGCGAGATGTACATGGCCATGATGCCGCCCGAAACGTGCGCCATGCCGCTGGTCATGATGGTCATCAGCTCGCTGCGCGTGGCCTTCGACAGAAACGGCCGGATGGTGAGCGGCGCCTCGGTCTGTCCCATGAAGATGCTCGCCGCCACGTTCATGCTTTCAGCGCCGGAGATGCGCATGGTCTTGAGCATGATCCACGCCATGGCGCGGATGACGATCTGCATCACGCCGATGTGGTAGAGCAGCGCGAAGAATGCGGAGATGAAGATGATGGTGGGCAGCACCTGGAAGGCAAAGATGGCGCCCTTATTCGCCCCCAGCATGTTGCCGAACGCGCCGGAATTGGGAAGTCCAAGCTCGCCGAATAACAGCTTTGTGCCGGCGAAGGTGCAGGCGAGCATTTTGGTCACAACGTCGCCTGCCCAGCTCATCACCTGCTGCCCGTAGCCGAACCGCAGTACGAGGAAGGCAAAGCAGAATTGCAGGCCGATCCCCCAGGCGATGGTGCGCCAGCGAATGCGTCTGCGGTCAGTAGAGAAAAGCCATGCGGCCAGTAACACCGCCAGAATTCCCAAGATGCCTGTGAATCGAGCCAATGTGGTTGCCTCCTCAAAAACAGCTCTTAGCCATTAGCTATTAGCCTCTAGCTTCTGCCGCTTGCGCAAAACATTTAGCCAAGCGGCGCAAAACTCCTCGGCCTGCAAGAAAAAAACTAACAGCTAAGAGCTAATGGCTAAAAGCTGTCTTTCAGATACTTCTCCGCCGTATCGCGTGTAAAAATGCGGCTCACCAGCGGAACCGCTGCGCGGGGCGGACTCTTGGAGAAGCGAATAGCCTGTTTGAGAATTGCCACCGGCTCGGCCAGCATCACCGGCTTCGTCGCGTAGATCGTCGCCAGTGGTTGGCCGCGCTCCACGCGCGCGCTGCGCCGCGCATGAAATAGAGTACCGGCGTACGGATCGACCGGCTCGCCAGCCTTCTCGCGCCCCGCGCCGGTGCGCTGCACGGCCCAGCCCAGGGCGGTTGTGTCCATCTCCGCGACAAAACCGCTTTCCCAGGCCTCGACCACCTCGGTCGCGCCGGGCTTGTGGAACGCCGCGGGATCGTCGAAGACGCTTGCGTCGCCGCCCTGCGCCTCGATCATCGCGAAGAAAACGCGTAGCGCGGAGCCATCCATCAGCGCCCGTTCGGCGCGCTTGTAGCCGCTCTCCGGCGACTCCGCTTGCCCACCGAGAAAAATCATCCATCCAGCCAGAATTAAAGACAGCTCGCGCAAATCTTCACTCCACGCAGGCCGCTGCCCGCGCAGCAACCCGACCGACTCGACCAGCTCGATCCAATTACCGGCCGCGCGCCCCAACGGCCGGCCCATATCGGTGAGCAGCGCCACCGTGCGCGTCCCCGCGGCCTCGGCCGTGGCCACCATCAGCGCCGCCAGAAACTCGCAGTCTTCCAGTTTGCGCAGAAAAGCGCCTGAGCCGGTCTTCACGTCCAGCACCAACGCGTCCAGCCCCGCCGCCAGCTTCTTGCTCAAGATCGACGCGCAGATCAGGCCCGGGTTTTCGACCGTCCCGGTGCGGTCGCGAAGCGCATAGAGCACGCGATCTGCGGGCACCAGCGTCGGTGTCTGGCTCACGATTGACGCGCCGCATTTCTCGAGCACTGCCTCAAATTCCGCGAGTGTGAGCGCGGTGCAGTAGCCGGGAATGGCCTCCAATTTGTCCAGCGTTCCGCCGGTGTGGCCCAGCGCGCGGCCGCTGATCATGGGCACGGCCACGCCGCAAGCCGCCGCCAGCGGCGCGACGAGAAAACTGGTCTTGTCGCCGACCCCGCCCGTGGAGTGCTTGTCCACGGCTTGCCTGCCAAGCCGCGCCGGCGAAAACTTCTCGCCCGAGTCGCGCATGGCCAGCGTCAGTGCGCGCGTCTCATTCAGCGAGAGGCCCTTGATCCACGCCGCCATCAGCCACGCCGCAAGCTGATCTGTAGAAATCGAGCCAGCGGCTGCGCCGCGCGCCACAAATTCAATCTCGCGCGCATCCAGCGTGCCTCCGTCGCGCTTCTTGCGGATGATGTCGATCATGTGCAGCGGAGCAACGGCGGATGGTTCAGTTTGCATGCGGTCGATCTGTGTCATGGAATCAGTGCCCTATTTCAATTTCATCGCAAAGCCCAGCGGCAGAACCTCGCTGAAGGCCATGGTGCGCACTCCGTCGTCCATGGGAAATGCCACCGGAGCGTCGGGCAGAATGAACTCGGCGAGGACCTGCCGGCAGGCGCCGCAGGGAGGGCTGGCCAGGCCGTTGAGATTCGCAATGGCCACGGCCGCGATCCGAATCTCCGGTCCGAATTGGGAAACCGCACGCACCAGCGCCGACCGCTCCGCGCAAATCGTCAGCCCGAAGCTCACATTTTCAACATTCGTCCCCGTCACGATTTCGCCGCTCGTGAGCTGGAGCGCGGAGCCCACGCGGAACTTGGAGTAGGGCGAATAGGAGTGCTGCGCGGCCTTCCGCGCGCGATCCACCAGATCTTCGAGTTGTGGCTGAGTCAGTTTAGTCATGGTCAGCGCGTCCCCCTCATGCTCGCATGAGGCGAGGATATGAGGCGATAGCGTTTCACGAAATGATATAGACCGGAGCCGGCGCCTACAAGCGGCAAGTTGGTCAAAATCAGATCGGAACAGAATGTCCTAGAATGAATTGCCGAGGTATCGGCAGTGGTTTTCGTACGTTTTTTGCATCGGCATTTTGACATCTGTAACGGTTCTTGACGCGTTGCCCGCGGATGAGCGGCGAAAAGAACGAAAGGCAAGAAAGGGGAGAGGGAGATGAGAAGGTTATTGCTTGCAATCGCGATCGCGGCGTTGCCGTGGATGAGTGCGGCTCAAAAACCTACCGCTAAGGTTGAGCAGGGCTTGTTGCAAGGCACGGTTGAAGAAGGGCTGACGGTCTATCGGGGCATTCCGTTCGCAGCGCCGCCCGTGGGCGATTTGCGCTGGCGCGCTCCAGAACCGGCTGCAAAGTGGAACGGCGTGCGGCAGGCCGACAAATTCGCGCCGCAATGCGTACAGGGCAATCTAGGTCCCGCACCCCCTCCGGGGCCGCCTCAGCCGATGAGCGAGGACTGCCTCTATTTGAACGTCTGGACGCCCGCGAAGCCGGCTTCCGACCGCATCCCGGTGTTTGTCTGGATCTATGGCGGCGGGTTCAATGCCGGCGCCACCTCAATTCCGCTTTACAGCGGAGAGGTTCTGGCGCACAAGGGCGTGGTGCTGGTCAGCATCGCGTATCGCGTGGGAACGCTGGGCTTTCTGGCGCATCCGGAGTTGAGCGCGGAATCGCCGCATCATGTTTCGGGAAACTACGGCCTACTCGACATGATCGCCGCATTGCAATGGATTAAGAAGAACATTGCTGCTTTCGGCGGCGATCCCGGCAAGGTAACCATCTTCGGTGAGTCTGCCGGGGGCATTGCGGTGAGCATGCTTTGCGCTTCACCGCTGGCTAAGGGATTGTTCGAAGGGGCAATTTCAGAGAGCGGCGGCTCGTTCGGTCCTCCGCGTCCCACGAGCCTGCCGGGCGAGAACATGCGTCTGCTTTCCGATGCCGAGCGCAATGGCGAGGGATTTGCCCGGAACGTGGGAGCCACATCCATCGCGGAACTCAGGAAGATACCGGCAGAAAAGCTGTTGGCGGCGACGCGCGGCCTGGCGTGGCCCAACATCGATGGCTGGGTCATCCCCACGGATCAATACACGATGTATGCCGCAAAGCAGTTTAACGACGTGCCTGTCCTGATTGGATACAACTCGGATGAAGGCGCCAGTTTCTCTCCGCCGCATACGCCGCAGGAATATATCGACAGCGTGCATAAGCGCTACGACAGTTTTGCCGGCAGCCTGCTGAGCGCGTACCCAAGCGGCGAAACGGCTGTAGCCAAGACGGCGCGCGATCTGGCGCGCGATACGGCATTCGGCTGGCATACCTGGATCTGGGCGCGGTTGCAATCGGAGGCGGGCAAGTCCAAGGTGTTTTTCTACTACTTCGATCAGCATCCCGATTATCCGGCGGATTCTCCGCGCGCCGGCTACGGCTCGCCGCACGGCAGTGAACTTCCGTATGTATTTGGCCACTTGAACGGTATGCGGGATCAACAGGCCACAGCCTCGGACCAAGTCATTTCCGACGCCATGGTGACCTATTGGACTAACTTTGCCAAATATGGCGATCCGAACGGCGAAGGTGAACCCGCGTGGCCTGCATTCAGCGATCGGAATGCAGAACTGATGTACTTCTCCGGAACGCCGCACACAGGACCCGTTCCAAATGAGCCGGGGCTCAAGGCGCTGGATAGCTATTTTGCATGGCGCCGCTCGCCGGAGGGCGCCCGCTCCTCGATTGTCGAGGACGCCAAAGCTGCGCCGGCGAAGTGATAGGCCGATTGCCCGCGCGTGCTCACGACAGACCGCGCGACAGCAAGGGAGCGGCGTAACAGATCTTCAATGACCGCGCCGCTCCCTGTTCCCAATTCCCCTGTTCCCTCGTTCCTTGTTCCCTGTCTTCCTCAAGTTGAGCGCCATCTTTCCGATAAACCAATTGGTGACTTGCCATGCGGGGTGCGTCATCCTGGCCGGCCGGATGAGTGTGGGCAATGGACGATCTGACGAGGGAGTTCCTGATTGAGAGCCAGGAAGGTCTGGACCGCATGGAGCGGTGCCTGACCGACCTGGAGGAGCGGCCGCGCGATGCGGCCCTGCTGGGCGAAATCTTTCGCTCCGTGCACACCATCAAGGGAACCACGGGGTTTCTGGGCTTCAAGCGCCTCGAAAAACTGGCACACGCCGGCGAGAACCTGCTAGGCCTGCTGCGCGACGAGAAAATGATCGCGGACGCTGGCGTCATCACCGCGCTTTTGGAATTGCTCGATGGATTGCGCGCCATTCTGAAGATCATCGAGACCGAGGGCGGCGAGGGCGCAGGAGACAATGCTGCGCTCATCGAACGGCTGGAAGAGTTGCAGGCCCCGGCGCGAGCGCAGAAGCTGTTACATGCGAAGGGCGGCACGCCGTCCGCGCAAGAGTATTCCGGCAGCGAGCCTCCTGCACAAAAGCCTGTTGGGCCAGCCACGGCGGCGCCCGCGGCCGCTCGTTTGCCCGCTCCGTCCGCGGCTGCGCCTTCTAAGCCTGTGTCCGAGCCGGCGGAAGCCGCGCCCGCCGCCGCAACTCCCACGCCTGCCGCCGCCGCCGCCGGTAAAGGACGCACCCAGGCGGCTGGAACCACTGCGGCGAGCACCTTGCGCGTCGACGTAGCCCTGCTCAACCGCATGATGAATCTGGTGGGCGAACTGGTGCTTACCCGCAACCAGGTCTTGCAGGCCACGGCCGCCGATCCCAATATGACCGTGCTTTCGCGCCGCCTCGATATGGTCACGGCCGATCTGCGCGAGTCGGTGATGAAAGCGCGCATGCAGCCGGTCTCGAACGTTTTCTCCAAAATCCCGCGCATGGTCCGCGACCTCTCCCAGTCGCTCGGGCGGCGCGTCTGCCTGCGAATGGAGGGCCAGGAAACGGAGCTCGATAAGAGCCTGCTTGAGGCCATCAAGGACCCGCTCACGCACGCGGTGCGCAATGCACTCGATCACGGCATCGAACCGCCCGATGTGCGTCAGGCTGCAGGCAAGGACCCGGAAGGAATGTTGAAGCTGCGCGCCAGTCATGAAGGCAGCCACGTCATTATCGAGGTTTCCGACGACGGCGTCGGCATTGCCGTGGAAAAGGTGCGCCAGAAGGCCATCGAGCGCGGGCTGATTACGCCGGAACGCGCCGCGCAGCTTGGCGAGCGCGAGCTGTTGCAACTGATCTTTCTTCCCGGCTTTTCCACCGCCGCAGCAGTAACCAATGTGAGCGGCCGCGGAGTGGGGATGGACGTAGTCCGCACCAACGTGGAAAAGATCGGGGGCAAGGTTGAGATCGACTCGCGGTCAGGCCATGGCACCACGCTGAAGCTGCGCATTCCGCTCACGCTGGCCATCATTCCCGCGCTGATTGTGCGCAGCCTCAGCCAGAGTTTCGCCCTGCCTCAGGGCTCGCTCTCCGAGCTGGTGCACATTCCGCCCGAGCGGACGGCTACAGCCATCGAGTGGATTGAAGACGCGCCGCTTTACCGGCTGCGCGGCCGGCTGCTTCCGCTGGTCTTTCTTGAATGTTTGCTGATGCCCGGCCCCGAGCCCAAAATTGCCTGCAAACTGGCCGATAACCGCGACAACTTTATCGCCGTGCTCGACGCCGAGGGCCGCCGCTTCGGCCTGGTCGTGGACTCGCTCGCCGATCCCGAAGAGATCGTCGTGAAGCCGTTGAGCGCGGTGCTGAAAGATATCGGCCTGTACTCGGGCGCGACGGTTCTCGGCAGCGGCGACCTGGCGCTGATTCTCGATCCCGGATGGATCGCCGTGCGGGCAGGCGTGACCATGAGCAGCGAAGACGAGGCCGCAGGCGCAGTAGAGGAAGAAAACGAGGACGACGCCGCGAAGAAAGAGTACCTGCTGGTTGAGGCCGCCGGACGCCAGGCCGCCTTGCCGCTGGCCGACGTGCTGCGCATCGAGCAGCTCCCCTTGTCGCGCATCGAGTACATCGGCTCCCGGCCGGTGCTCAACTTCGAGGGCCAGTTGCTTCCGGTCGAGGATGCGGGCGGTATTCTGGCCGCGGCACAGGAGCATCCCGAGGCTCAGATTGTGGTGGTGGTATGCCGCGAAGGCAGCCGCCATGTAGGCATCGCCGTATCGCACGTGCTCGATGTGGCCGCCGGCGGCACCCTCTTCGAGGCCGGCACAGGAGAGCGGACAGACGGCGTCACGCTGCTCAAGAACCGCGTGACGGGCGTAGTCGATTTGGGCGCGGTGGCTCCGCTGCCGGCCGCGGAAGAACTCGCCTACAGAGTGGACGCAGGCGGCGGAGGCAATGAAATGAGTACGACGGGAGCCGTATTGCATCGCAAGCAGAAGACGGAGGCGCTGGTTGAGGTCTGTTCCGTGCGCCTGGGCAAGACACTGTTCGGCGTGCCCCTCACTCACATTCTCGAAATTGCGGGCGCGTCAAAACCGCAGCCTGTTCCATTGGCTCCGGCCTACGTAGGCGGCCTGGTTCACT
>Ga0182027_10008643_pt1 | contig 14778 bp, 10 predicted proteins | sample 712E1DmetaG_FD_121300 | JGI IMG/M metagenome (GOLD analysis project Ga0182027, IMG submission 121300) | Permafrost microbial communities from Stordalen Mire, Sweden - 712E1D metaG (Illumina Assembly) | ecosystem: Environmental > Terrestrial > Soil > Wetlands > Permafrost | place: Sweden... | reverse complement strand
GAAGATAAATATTTATTAAGATTAAAGATTAAAGATAAAAGTAAAAAGTTGAGAAGTTGAAGAAGTTGAAGGCCTTGATTGTAAGAATTTATCTGTTGAAAAAGTACTTTGTGAACCTTCGTGCAAACCTTAGTGTCCCTTTGTGGTTAAATCTAAATCATTGAACCACAAAGGATCACAAAGTAAAGCACAAAGTAACACAAGGGAGGAAAGTCAAAAATTATCTCTTTTTCAACAGCCCCACAGAGGGGGAGAGGCCTGTAAATCAAACTAAACAATATTGAGATGCGTCATTACCTTGTATTTTTTATTATCCTGGCTTCTTTTTCAGGAACTTTATGCAGTAAAAAAAACATTAAAATAGATGATAAACCTCCTGCAGATACTATCAAGGAAGCAGTATATGATGAAACCGGATGCCTCTTCACATCTTACAAAGGACTGGTAATGGCTGGTTACCAGGGCTGGTATACTGCTTTAGGGGATGGCGCCGACCGGGGCTGGCATCATTACGAGGAAAATGGAAAATTTGAACCCGGCTCGACAAATATCGATTTCTGGCCCGATATAACCGAATATTCCAAAAAATACAAAACTTCATTTAAATACTCTGATGGATCTGATGCTTATGTTTACAGCCCTTATGATGAAGAAAGTGTGGATCTGCACTTTAAGTGGATGAATGATTACGGTATTGACGGGGTATTCATGCAACGGTTTGTTTCCGAGATCAAAAGTGTTAAAGGGAAACAGCACTTCAACAAAGTTCTCACCAATGCCCTGAAGGCAGCAAATAAATATAAGAAAGCAATCTGTATAATGTACGATCTTAGTGGCTGCACTTCGGCAGATATGGCTACTTTAATATCTGACTGGAATGAGGTACAGCAGCTCTTCTCACTCTTTGATAATGTCAAGAATCCAACCTATCTGAGGCACAATAAAAAACCATTGGTTGTTTTGTGGGGTGTGGGGTTTAATGATGGCCGGAATTATACAATTGCTGATGTCCAGGGCCTTGTGAAGAGTTTAAAAGGAGATACAAAGAAAGTATCAATAATGCTTGGAGTTCCTTACTACTGGAGAACACTCGACAGGGATACTGAAAACAATACTCTTCTCTATACTGTCATAAAAAGTGCAGATATTGTAATGCCCTGGGCTGTTGGTAGATATAACTCCGGGAGCTATTCTAATACTGCTTCAGTTACACTTATCAATGATATCAGCTGGTGCAAAACAAATAAAGTTGACTATGTTCCACTTGTTTTTCCGGGATTCAGCTGGGCAAATATGCATAACGATCCAAGCTTATATAATCAGATTCCCCGGGATAAAGGTGATTTTCTCTGGGCTCAGGTTGCCGGAGCCAAAGCGGCGTCGGCGAGTTCACTCTATGTCGCAATGTTTGATGAAATGGATGAAGGCACAGCTATTTTCAAGTGTGCAACCGAAGGATTTACCCCTCTGAATGCGAGTGGTAAATTTATCAGCATTGAGCAACCACTCGCTTCAGATTACTACCTGTGGCTGATAGGTCAGGCAACCAAATGGTTTCATGGAGATAATAGTTACAATCTGGCAAAACCTTCCAGGAACTGATCCAAATGTCAGATCAGTACATCCAGATTGCAGCCAACTGGCAATCCGGGACAATAAAGGATGAGACTGATCTATCAAAAAACACTACGACCTGGATGTATTCAGGATTTCAAAGTACGATATTTAATTTTTAGTGGACACTTATGAATTATCTTAGTAAAATAATCTTACTGACCTAATTTAATATCCAATTAAAAAATATACGGCAATGGAACGACGCAAATTTCTATTTGGCATAGGAGCTTTAACAGCTCTGCAGTTATCCAGTCCTTTAATTGATATCACCAGGCAGGAACCTGTCAGGGCAAAGAACAGAGTTCAAATGAAGGTAAAGGATGTTCAGATCCTTGAATTGGTTGGTAAGAACAAATCTAAAGCTAACTATATTAAAGTTATTACAGATTCAGGAGTAGAAGGCCTATATGGCCCAATTGACAATGAAGCTGTTTTAATGATAAACTCTCTGTTTAAGAAACAATTAATCGGACAGGACCCTCTTGCTATTGAAGATTTCTGGCAACGTATTTATACAAATAACCGTCATTCCCGCGGAAGTTATTATTCAATAGGAATGAGTGCTATAGATAATGTTCTGTGGGATCTCAAAGGTAAATATCTTGATTTACCTGTATTTCGCTTGTTGGGGGGTGGTGCAAGGACAAAAGTAAGGGCATATGCCAGCTGTCTCGGTTATTCACTTGAACCGCCAGCTTTACAGGAAAGGGCGAAGTCAGTTTTGGAACAGGGCTTTAATCACCAGAAATGGTTCCTGACGGTAAATACCTCAAATATGGATTCGAATAGTCTGGAAAGAAATGTTGAAATAGTAAGATTATTAAGAGAGACCGTAGGAAGCAAAAGTGATCTTATGTTTGATGCTTCAACCGCGTGGGATCTTTCATATGCAGTTGCATGGGCAAAAAGAGTTGAACAATATTATCCACGATGGCTTGAAGAACCATTCCAGGTTGCAAGGTTAGAAAGTTTCAAAGAGCTCAGTCGAGAGACATCAATTGCTCTTGCTACAGGTGAACATTTTTATGGACGCTGGGACATACAGGAATTTCTTAATGAAAAGGTAATTCGTGTTGTTCAGGCTGATCCCGAATGGTGCGGAGGAGTGAGTGAGCTGATTAAAATCTGCGATATAGCTTCTGTTTACGGGGCCCAGGTAATTCCTCACGGACATAGTATGCTTGCTGCAATGCATGTTGTTGCCAGTCAACCCGAAATTATGTGTCCACTTGTTGAATTTTTGATTCTTAAGATGACAGGGGATTATCAATACTTTGACAAAAATCCGGTTATTCCACAGAATGGTTTGATTACATTATCTGAGAGACCAGGATTTGGTATTGAGCTTGATGATTCAAAAATCGAAAGTATGAGAATCATATCGTGAATTATTCTTTTATGTTCTTTGTAAGCAACGGTTTCAGACCTCTCCGTTCAAGTCAGGCAGTTCCTTTGCTGGCTATTTCATCAATTCTGAGATATTGATGATATCATAAGGTTTTGATCCAAAAGCAGCATAATATTCCAGAATTATGCTTTTACCTGAAGCATCAATCCTTAATATCCCATACCCGGGTAAATCAGTTTGTTTATAAAAAGTTACGTATTTGCTTTCTTCACTGAGCCAGGCTTTTCTCTGGTTTGCTGTAGCAGGTTCCCAATCAGGAACATTATCGACAAGCGAAGGACCATACTGTGTTATCACATTGCGGGGAACCAGATAATTTCTGTCGCTGACGACGCTGATCGCCATTATCTGAACAATAGAACCATAATCTGTATTTCTTTTTACCACTGAATATTTGTGAAGATGCCCACAAAGGACAATTGCCTTATTCTTTGCTATAACGTTAAGCAGTTTCTGACGCCTTTCGGGTTCATTTCTGAGAACATGCCAGCATCTTTCCGTTACGGGTATAACAGGTTCATGGATCGCAATAATTTTTACAGCAGCTTTTGAGCCTGATAGTTCTTTATCAAGAAATTCTGCAATATCGACACTTTTATCCCATGGATCCAGACATATAATTTGAACATTTCCTGATAAATAAGAATAATTTGCACTTTTTATTTTATTGTCTTTTGTTTGCTTCCGGATCATCGGGATATAATATTCCATAAATGCATCCGGGGCTCCTGGCCCTGTAATATCATGATTCCCTTTTACCAGCAGCCACGGGGCCCGGGTATGAGCATCTTCAATGGCCGCCATGACATGTGATGCCATATCTCTTGCTTTCGAAGGTGTCCCTGCCAGTCCTTCAGATAAGTCACCCAACTGCAGGATTAATGCAGCAGTGTCACCTTTTTTTGTCGCAGCGCTCCTGATAATTTGCATAAAGTCTTTCCAGTTCTTATCAGTATTCCCGGTATACTCTTTTATCTGCCTGATGTCATCCGGTTTGCTTTTTAACCAGGTCATATCATGATCATCAGCCAAATCGTAATGAATATCTCCAAGTATTAATATTTTGGATGACTGAGCGTTACAGACAGTTAACTGTATAATATTAAAAAACAGTACTGCAATTAATAACCGTATGGCATTTGTTTTCATATCAATAGAATGTATATAAAATATATACCGAATGACAATGTTTTAAGGTCGCCTTTTACTTTGGCAATTTAACAGAAAACCTGCAGTATAAAGCAATTCTTTAAAATTTTAGCGCTTCCGGCTAACTTAATAAGTTAAAATTGCTTAATAAAGCTTTAATTAACCTTTTATTAAACTTATATTAATAGAAATTCTGAAATGCAACTCGACTTTTTTATACTTTTAAATCAAGAAATACAGTGATTATGAATCAGAAAAAAAGGTTCGATGTCTTTAAGTTAAAAGGCCAGCTAAGCAAGATAAGAGACTGGATGAAAGATCATCACTTTCCTCCAAGAGTATTATTCTTTATCATGGGTATATTATCTACCATTTGGTTTTTAATCAGGGTCATACCAAAACCTTCACGGGCAACTTACCCCTGTATGCAGGTTGCAGCCCCGATTATGTCCGGCTTTGTTATCTATCTGATTTCATTGGGAGGAATTTCCATCGCACTCCGTAAAGCAAGGCAGAATTTATATAAGGCACGGTATTGGGCAGCAGGGCTTTTTGTCGTCGTTGCTGCAGGCTGGGCTCTATTATCTATTACTGACGGAAGCCAGGATACTTTTGCCAGTCCTCTACCTGCTCCCGGACCTGAAGATGGAGCCAATCAACCAATGGGGAAACCGATGGGAATTTTTCCGGGACGTGTAGTATGGGTATGGGATCCGTCAGCAACGAATGAAAAATGCGTAAGCAGCTGGGCCACTAAAGACTGGTTCTTCAAACCTGAAAATACTAATGAAAAAGTAGTCGGGAAGATGTTCCGTGACGGCATTAACAAACTTGGAGGCAAGAAATCGGTAAAAGAATCCTGGGATGCCATCTTCAAATACCATAATACAATAAAACTGAGTAATAAGAAAGGATATACAAAGGGTGAAAAGATCTTCATTAAAATCAACCAGGGAACGTCACGCTGGTTGCTTACCCAGGAAGACAAAGACAAGGGATACTATATTCCCACCTCCCTTCCCGCGCCAAACAGGCAGAGAGAGACCAGTTTCGGACCCACTGAAACCGGTCCATATGTAGTTCTTGAAATTTTGAGGGAATTGGTAAATGAAGTCGGGGTGAACCAGGAATGCATATCCATTGGAGATCCTATGACTGATATATGGGGGCATAATTATGATGTGTGGGCGAAAGAATTTCCCAACGTGTTATATATTGACAAATATTCCACGATGCATGGAAGAACGATGATAAAGCCAACAGACAAAGATCTGCTGTTTTATGCCGACAAAAAATATACTGATAAACTGTATGATGTAATTGAAAATGCTGATTATCTGATAAATGCGGCAAACTTTAAACCTCATGCATCTGCCGGTGTTACCCTTACTGCCAAAAACCATTTTGGTTCTCAGGCAAGAGCCAGCGCCGCACACCTTCATTACGCCCTGCTTATGCCTAAAGGAGGTGTCCCTACGAATGGTGGATATCAAAAATACAGGGTACTGGTGGACCTTATGGGTAGCAAATATCTGGGCAGGAATACTCTTTTATATATGGTTGACGGTCTTTTTGGCGGAGGAGCCAGCGAAACCAAGCCTCCTGTGAAATACTTTATGTCTCCATTTGACAACGACTGGTGTAACTCAATATTTCTCTCACTCGATCAGGTAGCTCTGGAATCGGTATGCTATGATTTCCTTAGAACCGAGTGGAATGGCATAAATAAGCACGATCCGTTAAATAATATGCCCGAGACTAATCCTAACATGAGCGGAGCAGATGATTATCTTCACCAGGCAGCAGATTCATCAAATTGGCCGGCCGGAATAAAATACGATCCGGATAACAGCGGAAAACCAATCCAAAGCCTCGGTGTTCATGAGCACTGGAATAATGCAATTAATAAGCAATACTCGAGTAACCTGGGTAAAAACGGTGGAATTGAACTGGTTAGTATCCCTGATACACTTGTCAGGAACAAACCAGCACCAGTCGAAAGAAAAATTGTTAATGTTTCATATGGAGCTGAAATAGGAGCCAGGACTTTCTATTCTTCAATTGTAGATGGTAATAATGTCAAATGGTTTCTTACTGAAAAAGGACTGATCAGTTTTGATGGAAAGAAATGGGTTTTAAATAATAAGAGCAAAAATATTGCTTCTAAAAACCTGAAAAGCATAGCCTCAGATGCATCATCCGGCAAATCTGATTTTCTGATTGGTTCCGATGCCGGGGCAATTGTTACTGGCAATCCATTGGATCCCAAGACAAAAGAAAGTGTTTATACCACAAAAAACTCTTCTCTTAAAAACGACACAGTCCGGCAGGTGGCTGTCGGAAAAAATCAATTGTACTGGTTCGGTACCGAAAAAGGTATATCTGCATTTTTCAATAAAAAATGGCTTCAGGACTCTTATCAGGATATTTTTCCGGATGGTCTCTTCAAAGACGCTCCAATTACGGCATTATCTACAAATCCCGAAGGTGATACCTTATATATTGGTACAGAAGGTTCGGGAGTTGCAAGAGTATATCATAATGATGTTGACGCTATTTCAGGTGCATCAGTATATGCTCAGTGGGGTCCAATCCTTCTTCCATCAGATAAAATCTATAGCATGCTGATTACAACAGGAGGTGTTAAGTGGTTTGGAACTGATTCAGGAGTATCAAGGCATATCGGTAAAAACACTCTTGAACGATGGACCACTTTTACAACGAAGGATGGTCTTATCAATAATTTTGTGCAGGCTATCGCAATAGATAAAACTGGAGAGACATGGTTCGGTACCAAAGGAGGTGTATCAATATATAATGGAGTTGACTGGAAATCATACACATCCGGAGATGGATTAAACAGCAATAATGTTCTTTGTATCTCAGTCGACAAAAATGGAATTGTCTGGCTGGGGACAGATAATGGGGTTACAAGTTTTGACAAAACAACCATTACCCGGTATAATTATAATTAATTTAATATTCGAACAAAATATAAAAATATTCGAAAATGAGAACTTATCTTATTCTTTTCGCCGCAATGGCAATCCTGAATTCAATTCAGGCCCAACCTGATAAAAACCATAAATTCAATCTCTTGGTCGGTACATATACAACTTCAGGAAATACTGATGGAATCTGGGTATATGAATTTGACAGCCAAACGGGTGATTTCAAATTCAAATCAAAAGCTTCAGGAGTTGAGAATCCCTCTTATCTGGCAATAAGCAAGGATGGAAAACATGTTTATTCCATTAATGAGGTAAAAACCGGTGGTGTCAGTGCATTTGCGTTCAATTCCGCATCAGGAGATCTGACCTTTTTAAACAGGGTAAGCTCCGGTGGAGACGGGCCTTGTTATGTTTCTGTAGACGATCAGAACAAATTTGTTTTTGCAGCCAATTATGGCAGTGGAAGCTTATGTGCAATTCCTTTAAAAGAAGATGGATCATTAAGCAGTGACATTCAGTTCATTCAGCAGGAAGGCAGTAGTATCGACAAAGGGCGGCAGCAGGGACCACATGTACACTCAACAGTTCTGTCACCAGACAATCGTTTTTTATTCACTCCTAATCTTGGAACAGATAAAGTTGCTATTTACAGGTTTGATGCCAAAAACCTTGCTCATCCTCTGATACCAGGTGACCCAGATTTTGTTACAGTAAAGCCTGGCAGCGGACCCAGGCATCTTATTTTTAACCCCAATTCGAAATTTGCATATCTGATTCACGAAATGGGAAGTATTGTTACTGTCTTTGATTATAAGAACGGTAAACTTCATGAATTGCAGACAATAACCATGCTGGCACCTGATTTCAAAGGCAAGGTCGGTGCGGCAGATATTCATCTTTCCCCCGATGGAAAGTTTCTTTACGGTTCAAATCGTGGTGATGCCAACGAAATTGTAATATATTCTGTTGGGAAAAACGGCCAGCTCAGTTATGTGGGCAGGCAGGCAGCCATGGGAAGATCTCCAAGAAATTTTGCAATTGATCCTTCTGGTAGATTTCTTCTTGTTGCAAATCAGAGCAGCAACGAAGTCATTATTTTCAGCCGTGATCCAAAAACCGGACTGCTCACTTCAACTGGTAAAAAGATACAGGTCAGCAGACCGGTATGTCTGAAATTTGCCGCCCTGTAAAAATAGACCTCTGCATGTTATCTGAAGCCCTGAAAAACTCATTGAATTGACAGAATCCGACAAATGAAATAAATCTAATCCACCTGAATTGAAAAACAACAGAAGAGAATTCATTAAAAAAAGTACCACACTGGCAGCCCTTTCTCTTGTAGGAATGGGTGCTGATATACCAATCGCCCTAAGTATATCTGATCAAAAGGCCTTCACCAAAGTTGAGAAGTCGAAGGTTAAACCCGTTGAGCCTTATATGAAAGGGCTGGTTGAACGTGTAATGGCGAAGGGGTAAATCATTGATTATTACTCTAAAGCTAAATATTGTTTTATTAAAAAGTAATAGATGAGTCCGGATCATCCAATGGCCTTGGCTTATATTTATTTGATAAATTGATTTAATTTCAAATAGTTATGAAAAATAATCGCAGAGATTTCCTTAAAAAAGGAACTACCATGGCAGCAATGACTGTTGTTGGTATTGGTTCCGCATCTGCCGGGATACTTGGTCTCGACAGTACTTCGGATCAGAGTAAGAAACAGACTCAAAAGAAAGTAAAATGGCCAGTGAAAGAAAGTGCCGACACGCCTAAATTATGCCTGGCTACATCATTTAATGCTGATGTAAAAGGTATGAGAAGGATTAAACAGGTCGGCATTGATTATGTGCTGATGGGTGGTCCAAAAAATCCCTGGAAAGAGGAGGATATCCGGGCATCAATGGAACGTTTCAAAGCCCAGGGTCTTACAATTATTAACATGATGGTAAGCGGGTTCAATAATGCAATTCTGGGACGTGAAGGACGGGATGAAGAAATTGAAAATGTAAAGAAATCCATTATTGCTGCCGGAGCAGCCGGAATACCGGTAATTGAGTATAATTTCTATGTCCACAGACTAACAGATGGATATTACAATTTGGATGGTCGTGGTGGTTCTAAGTACTATGGATTCAATTATGACAAAGTTAAGGATCTGCCTCCAGATCCGGCAACAGGAGTTCACACTGCGGAGGAACTTTGGGCAAACCTTACCTATTTTCTTAAAGCAGTCATCCCGGTGGCAGAAAAAGCCGGAGTCAGAATGGCACTTCACCCCAATGACCCTCCTCCTCCAATCACCCATGGTTCAGCACAGATAATGGGAGATCTGAAAGGTTGGAAACGATTGATAGAAATCGTAAACAGCCCTTCAAATGGTATTACATTCGATAGTGGTGTTACAAATGAAATTGGTGAAGATCCTATTGAGGTAGCTAACTATTTCTGCAGCCGTGACAGGATCAACCATGTCCATTTCAGGAATTCCAACATGACAGTACCCAGGGAGCATTACGTTGAACAGTTTGTTGATGAAGGTGATGTAAACATGTTTGCAGTTATGCAGGAACTTGTCAGATTGAAATACAAATTAGGACTCTTCCCTGAGCATCCTCATGGACTTGATGCAGACAAGGAACTTGGCGGTGATTATATAGGTTATGTTTATAATGTAGGATATGCCAGAGCCATGCTGCAGGCTTCACTATCAATTTAAAATAATAACCAAACATTCCTGAAATGAAAAAGAACCGAAGAGATTTCATAAAAAAGAGTACTGCTTTCGCAGCATTATCTGTAGTTGGAATGGGTTCCATTGAAGCTGCAATAGGCAAGAAAGAAGAGGTGGCTGAAAGTGTGGATTTAAAAATATCTTCTCAGCAATCAGACCAGAAAAAAGTTGAATGGCCTGTCACAGAAGGGCCCGGCCTTCCGAAATTAAGTATGGTGATATCAGCGGGTGCCACCATTGACGAAATGAGTCAGATGAAGCAGCTCGGGATCAACTGGGTTCATATGGGTGGCGGTCCTTTACCCTGGAGTGAAGAATCACTAAAAACCACAGTGAACAAATTCAAATCAGAAGGTTTATCAATTACAAATATGATGATCGGTGGCTTCCCAAACACCATCTACGGCAGGGATGGCAGAGATGCTGAGATCGAGAAAGTTAAGCAATCATTAAAAGCAGCTGGAGCAGTGGGAATACCTGTTGTGGAGTACAATTTCTATGTCGACAGGCTGATGGATGGATATTATGAAATCAAAGGTCGCGGTGGAGCAGGAATGACAGGATTCAAAGCACCAGTTGATCCTCCGGCCAGAGCAAATATCGGAACTTATACTTCTGAGCAGCTTTGGAATAATCTGTCTTACTTTCTCAAAGCAGTAATTCCGGTTGCAGAAAAAGCTGGTGTCAGGATGGCATTGCACCCTAACGATCCTCCTGTACCGGTCAGCCATGGATCTGCTCAGATCATTGCCACATTTAAGGATTGGAAACATTTATTAGAGATTGTCAACAGCACTTCCAATGGAATGACCTTTGACTGTGGTGTATGCAGGGAAATGGGTGAGGATCCTTTGGAGGTACTGAGATACATTGGCAGCAGAGACCGTATAAATCATATTCATTTCAGAAATGTTACAGTTGAGGAACCATACAAAAGATATTCAGAAGTGTTCTATGATGAAGGACAGGTGAATATGTTTGCTGTGATGCAGGAAATAATCAAAATGGGATATAAGCTCGGCATAAATCCGGAGCATCCCCGTCTGCTTACCTATGATAAAGAGCACCCCAGAGGCATCACTACATGGAAACAATATCCAGGTGGTGGTGGATACGCCGGAGAAGCTTACGATGTTGGTTACACACGTGCTATGATGCAGGCGGTTTTATCTTTATAATATTAAATCCTTTTTTTCTTAAATTTATAAGAGTATCCATTAAAAATAACATTAACATTCTCTATTATGAATAAAAAAGTATTCTCCGTTTTATTTATTGTGCTATTCTGTTTTAAACTTACCGCACAGAATGTCGGCTCATCTCCCGATTATATAATAGCACTGACTTCTAATTGGAAGGGAGAGCGTTTCGCAGATGGAAGGCCTAAAGTATCGGATGCTATCCTGGAAAGATTAAAAAAAATATCCCTCGAGGATGCCTGGGGTGTTTTAAGAAATAAAGGATACATGAATCAGTTCGAAAATAATTGGACGATAATTAACCCAGACAGTGCTATGACTGGACGTGTTGTCACAGCACAATATATGCCACTCAGACCTGATCTTCAAAACCAGATTAGAGAACAGGGCAGAAAGGAAAACCGGGCCCAACAAGGAGGAACTAACTCATGGCCTATTGATATTTTAACAAATAGTGATATCTATGTGGCTGATGGATATGGCAAGATTGCAGACGGGACTCTGATTAGAGACAATCTGGGCAATTCCATCTATGCAAGATCTCAAAGAGGAGTGATTTTTTATGGATCAGTAAGAGACCAGGAAGGGCTCAGCGAAATAAAAGGTTTTAATGGATGGATTAAAGGATCTGATCCATCTTTTCTTAGCCAGATGATGCTAACATCCATTAATGCACCAATCCGTATTGGAAGAGCCACAGTATTGCCGGGTGATGTTGTTCTCGCTAAAAAATATGGAGTGATTTTCATACCGGCCTACCTTGTGGAAGAATTGGTATTAACCTCTGAAGTTACTGAACTGAGAGATGAATTTGGACATCAACGACTCCGTGAAAAAAAATACCTGGCGGGTCAGATTGATAGTAAATGGACTGAAGAAATCAAGAATGATTTTTTGAATTGGTTGAATAATTATCCCGGTAAATTACCAATGACAAAAAAAGAACTGGATGATTATCTGAAAGACCGGAATTTCTAACCGGTTTTGCGAACAGTTTTATTCTGAATAGAAAATTAATGTACTCATAAATATTTATTTAAGTTTTAAATCATGAAAAATTCAGAACCTAAATCCGGAGTAAGTCGCAGAGATGCGATGAAAATAATATCGACCGGAACAGCAGCAGGAATTTTGGGACTTTTCGGAAGTCCTTTACTCAGGGCTGAATCCAGGGTGAAGCCATCATATGCAATAGGAATGGCTCCTGTGAAGATCACAAATGTCAAAGCAATTACTACTGCCCCTGAAGGTTCTAACCTTGTAATAGTTAAGGTCGAAACCACCGAACCGGGTTTATATGGAGTAGGATGTGCAACATTTACACAGAGAGCTTTTGCGGTTGTTACAGCCATTGAAAAATATCTCAACGATTTTTGTAAGGATAAAGATGTTGACAATATTGAAGACATGTGGCAGTCTGCTTATGTAAGTTCCTATTGGAGAAACGGGCCTGTCCTGAATAATGCGCTTAGCGGATTAGATCAGGCTTTATGGGACATCAAGGGAAAAAGAGCAGGAATGCCAATCTATCAACTTCTTGGAGGAAAATGCAGAATAGCCGTTGATAGCTATGCACATGCCAGTGGAGCTACACCCGAAGCAATAGCCGATAATGTTCAAAAATTCATGACCCAGGGATTTCGTAATGTCAGGATTCAGCAAGGTGGTTATGGAGGAGTAGGTACAATGGAAGCACCCCCGGATTTCAAAGCTGCCGGATTTGGAAGGCAAAGTGATTCCTTTTCCGATCAGCATACCTATCTGAAAAGAGTCCCAAAAATGTTCGAGTATGTACGCAAGAAATGTGGAGAGGATGTTGAACTTCTTCATGATATGCACGAGCTGGTTGAACCTATAGATGCTATTAATATGATCAAGCAGCTTGAACCGTATCACCCTTTCTATATTGAAGACCCGTTTTCTCCCGAAAACATGAAGTGGTTTAAAACCCTTCGCGAAAATACTTCTGTTCCTATAGCTATGGGCGAATTATTCAATAACATTAATGAATTCAGAGACTATATGGTGGACCAGTTATTTGACTATATACGTATACATATTTCTGAAATAGGAGGAATTACCCCGGCTATGAAAGTCGCTCGTCTGGGTGAATGGTTCAATGTTAAAACTGCATGGCACGGACCAGGAGATGTTTCGCCTATTGGACATGCCGCTAACGGACATATTGATCTGGCTGTATGGAATTTTGGAATCCAGGAGTCTCATTTATGGTCTGCAAAGGCACAGGAAGTATTTTCAGGATGCCCGACTTATAAAAACGGATATATGTATATTAATGAAGCACCAGGAATTGGTGTGGATATTAATGAAAAAGAAGCTGCAAAATATCCTATCGGAACCAGATCAAACTGGACCGTCAGGAAAAATGACGGAACGATAATTAAACCATAGCAGAATCCTAATAGTATCTGAAAGAAGTTTCAGAAATTAAAAATGAACTTTTTGTCCTTTTAATAATTTCTCCCGATGAAGAAAACTATATTTATCATTTCCGGCATTTCATTATTTTTGATTTGTGCCGCCCAGGAAGAAAAATTTCCTGAAGCAGAAATCTCAAATGGTTTGATCAAAGCCCATTTCTATCTTCCCGAGAACGGTAAAGGCTATTATCAGGGAACCAGGTTTGACTGGTCAGGAATAATTAACAGTCTCGAGTTCAAAGGTCACAGCTATTACGGACAATGGTTTGCGAAATACAGTCCAACTGCCCATGATGCAGTCATGGGGCCTGTTGAGGAGTTTGGTCCACTGGGATACAAAGAAGCAAAACCAGGCGAAAGTTTTGTTAAAGTTGGCATCGGCTCGCTTACCAAACCAGACGGATCAACTTATTCAAGTTACAAACTTTACCAGTTTGTAAATCCGGGTAAGTGGAAAATTAATAAGAAGGCAGATCAGATTCAGTTTATTCATACCCTCGATGATCAATCATACCCGTATGAGTACACCAAAACGATAAAACTTACAAAAGGCAAATCGCAGCTGGTTATCACTCATTCTCTGAAAAACAAGGGAACCAAAGCAATAGAAACTGATGCTTATGATCACAACTTCCTGATAATCGATAATGAAGGTACGGGTCCCGGTTATGTGGTTAAGTTTCCTGTCGAAGTGAGTGGTACCGGTAAAGGTTATGGAGAACTATACCAGTTCCAGGGCAAACAGTTGACATATCTTAAAGCCTTTGCGAAATCGGAATCGATCTACTGTGGCGGGATGCAGGGTATAGGTAATGATCCGAAGGACTATGATATAAGGGTAGAAAATATTAAAACCGGAGCCGGAGTAAGGATAACTTGTGACAGACCAGCCTTGAAAATGGTTTTCTGGTCATCTTCAACAACCGTCTGTCCTGAACCTTATATACTGATTAAGGCAGAACCTGGGAAAGAGTTTACCTGGACCATTACATACGATTATTATACATTTGATATTCAAAAATAAAATATTTAAAACCAAATATTTAATCATATTAAGATGAACACCTACAATCGTCGCGATTTTATCAGAACCTCTGTTCTGGGAGGCGTTGCTGCCACATTACCAATTCATAGAAATTTTCTGGCACCAGTAATTACCACTGATATATACCCGACTCAAGTATCAATTTCGACTGGCAATAGCAGGGCAGAACTTGCATTCCGTGCCCTTCAGCCATTTTCAAAGCAGATCAAAAAGGCAATTGGTGAGCGTAGGGTTGT
>Ga0182027_10008642_pt1 | contig 14778 bp, 15 predicted proteins | sample 712E1DmetaG_FD_121300 | JGI IMG/M metagenome (GOLD analysis project Ga0182027, IMG submission 121300) | Permafrost microbial communities from Stordalen Mire, Sweden - 712E1D metaG (Illumina Assembly) | ecosystem: Environmental > Terrestrial > Soil > Wetlands > Permafrost | place: Sweden... | reverse complement strand
GAACCCCATGCAGTGGGCTTTCTAAGGCAATTGGCACAGATCGGCCAACTTTCCGCTTGAGACCCCCAAAGCCCCATGTCATCCTTTGATTGAATCGGTTCCGCTTCGTGGGAGTGGGAAGGTTCGATTAAGATTAGGATGACGAACGCGAGCACGAACACAAAAAAAGGCGTTCAAAAAGCGGAGGGGCCAGCCAACCATGATGAGGATTCAGCCGGATTTCACGGCCTTTGAGCAACGCTGCCGCCAGGGCAACCTCATCCCGGTCTGGACCGAGATCCTGGCCGACATGGAGACCCCGGTCTCGGTCTTTCGCAAGCTGGCCGACGCCGATCACGCCTTCCTGCTCGAATCGGTCGAGCAGGGCGAAAACCTGGGCCGCTACTCCTTTATCGGCTTCAACCCCGAGATCCTGATCCGCAGCCTCGGCGGCGAGATCATCGTCAGCTACTTCGGCGTCGACGAGCAGGTGCAGCCCACCCCGGCCAATCCGATGGCCTTCATGCGCGAGTTCATGCAGCGATACCGCCCGGCGCCCGACCCCAACCTGCCGCCCTTCATCGGCGGCGGCGTCGGATACATGGCCTACGACCTGGTGCGCTGCTTCGAAAAACTCCCCGACAACAATCCCGACCTGCTGCGCCTGCCCGATTGCTATTTCATGATCGCCGACACCCTGGCCATCTTCGATCACGTGCGCCGGCGGATGATCTTGCTGGCCAACGCCCACGTAACCGAAGGTCCGCGCCAGGCCTACGACGCCGCCGTGCACAAAATCCAGCTTCTTTTCGAGCGGCTGCGCAGCGCGCGCGCCATCGCCAAGCATTCGCCGCTGACCACCGATACGCCCGACGTGGACCTGAGTAGCGAAGGGCTGGGATCGAATTTCACCCAGGCCGAATTTGAAGCCGGCGTGGAAAAAATCAAGGAATACATCCGCGCCGGCGACGCCTTCCAGGTGGTCTTCAGCCAACGTTTCAGCAAGCCCTATCGCGGCGACCCGTTCGACATCTACCGCGCGCTGCGGGCGATCAATCCTTCGCCGTACATGTTCTACCTCAAGTTCGGCGATCTGCAGCTCGCCGGCTCCAGCCCCGAGATCCTGGTTCAGGTCAACCGGGGCCAGGTGCGGGTGCGGCCGATCGCGGGGACGCGCCCGCGCGGCGAGACGCACGAAGAGGATCGCCAGCTCGAGCGCGACCTGTTGGCCGACCCCAAGGAGCGCGCCGAACACATCATGCTGGTCGACCTGGGGCGCAACGACGTCGGGCGCGTCGCCGTGCCGGGGTCGATCCGCGTCGATGACCTGATGACGATTGAGCGATACAGCCACGTGATGCACATCGTCAGCAACGTCGTCGGCCGCCTGGCGCCGGGCCAGGACGCCTTCGATGCGCTGGAGGCCTGCTTCCCGGCCGGGACGGTCAGCGGCGCGCCGAAGATCCGCGCGATGGAAATCATCGACGAGGTGGAGAACGTGCGGCGCGGCCCATACGCCGGGGCGATCGGATACTTCAGCTTCGACGGCAACCTCGACACCTGCATCGCCATCCGCACCTGCGTGATCCGAAACCGGCGCGTTTACGTTCAGGCCGGAGCGGGCATCGTCGCCGACAGCGTGCCGGCGAGCGAATACCAGGAAACGTGCAACAAGGCCATGGCGCTGCTCAAGGCGGTCGAGCTGGCCGAGACGGGGCTTGATTAGCAGTCCTCAGATCCGTCCACCTCGTCCACCCCCGTCCATATCGTCCACTCCGTCCACCCTCCTTCACTTCGTGAAAACCTGCGCGTCCTCATTGAACGACTTCATCCCGGCGTCCGAGAGCGGGTGGTCGGCCACCGTTTGCAGGATAGGGGCCGGGACGGTCAGGATATCGGCGCCGGCCAGCAGGCATTCGGTGATCTGGACCGGGTTGCGCAGGCTGGCGGCCAGCACCAGCGACTGGATATCGTAATTGGCGAAAATCGTGGCGATCTCGTGGATCAGCCGCACGCCGGCGTCCTTGCGCGGGCCGTCCGAGGCGACGTACTCGCTGTTGAAGACGCGTTGATCGCCATGCTCGTTCTTGGGATCCACGACCCAGTACAGCGAGTTGCCGGGGGGCAACTCGGGCTCGTCGTGCTGGATGGCGTAGTCGGCCAGCCGGCCCAGAAACGGCGAGACATAGAGCGCCCCGGCCTGCGCGGCCCAGAAGGCCTGGGTCGGGTTGGTCGTGACGCCGTTGATGATGCCGGCCTCGAAGAGCGGCCGGATTTCATCCAGCGTGGCGGTATCGGCGAAAATCATCGCCGCGTGCGGCGCCGGGTGTGGGATTTTCTTGTTCGGATCGGCCGTGTGCGTCGCGCTCAGGCGCACCCGGCGCTGATGAATCGAGGACAGAATCGAAGACGGATCGAGCATCTTGGAACCCTCCTTCTAATCGACGGGATTCATTCCGTCAGGTCCAGCACGTGCGCGCCGCGATGCAGGGCGATGCGCCCGGTGCGCGTCATCTCCAGGATGCCGAACGGCGCGAACAGTTCGAGCAGCGCCTCGTTCTTTTTCGGCGTGCCGCTGACTTCGATAACCAGGCACTCGTGGGCCACGTCGACAATGCGCGCGCGGAAGATGTCGCAGATCTGCATCACCTCGGAGCGGCTCTGGTCGGCGCAGGCGACTTTGATCAGCATCAGTTCGCGCTCGACGTGGCTCGTCTCGCTCAGATCGACCACGCTGATCACGTCGATCAGCTTGCCGAGCTGCTTGATGATCTGCTCGAGGATCCGGTCGTCGCCGGGGCAGGCCACCGTGACGCGCGAGACGTCCGGGTCGTGGGTCGTGCCGACGGCGAGCGATTCGATGTTATAGCCGCGGCTGGTGAACATCCCGCTGATGCGCGCCAGCACGCCGGGATGGTTCTCGACCAGGCAACTGATCAGGTGCGGATGCATCACCTGCACCGCGCCGTCGCTGCTGTAAACGCCGTTTTCGGACTTGAGCGATTTCACACTGGTTTTGTGGGTCATGGCTGGCCTTGCCTTGTGTTGGATTCCGGTTCAATCTTTGCGGTCGGGTGAGGGCTTCGCGCAATGTGAAGTGCCTTGTCAATCAGCTTTTTCCCCAGCGCTTTCTGGAGACGCATGTCGAAGCTATAGAGCCGACTCAGCTCGCGCAGGACTTTTTCAATCTTGGTCATGCCGCAGTCTCGGTTGTTTGGTTGGGCGCGTCGTTTTTTTCGCCAGATTGATCAGTGACAGCAATGCGGCGTTAACGGCTTCTTCGTTTGAAAAAACCTCGGCAACTTCAGGTTTTAGCACAATCACGTTTGATGATTCATGGATGCGTTTCACATACTTCCCGCGTGTCAACGCTTCCGGAAAGTCCGACCGTTTGTATTCCGTGCGCAATTCGTCTTGGGCTGTTGGCTTAACCTTCTTCATAAATCTTTCGCTCTCCTTTGCTCGCGAGGCGAGCACTTATAATTCGAAGTGTATCACCTTGTTCGGCATGAGCAACCACTAACAACCGACCGCGCTCCGAAATACCAAAGGTGATGTACCGAAACTCGCCGATTGAATGGTCCGGGTCAGGGCCTGTCGCAGCCATCGGGTCGCTCAGCGCTGTGGTTGCTTCTTCGAACGAGACCTTATGCTTGCGCAAATTTGAGCGTGCTTTATTCGGACTCCATTCAAATCTCATGGTTACACATTCCCAGTTCCGTTCCAGAAGCAAGCCGGCTGATGAAGCCCCTTATCGGGCGGTCTATTCATTTTCAAAGTCATTGCCTTTAGCCTTTTGGGTGACTACATGAACTTTCGTCGCTTGAATGCAGCAACTTCCTTTGCCGTCAATTCAAACCACTCGCCATTCTTCCTGAAGCCGCTGAATCGACCATGCCAGTATGCCTCGATGCCCGCCGGGTCATCGGTCTTGATCGAGTGAACGACCTTTGCCGCATCAGGGAGTTGGATCGTCAATTCACGTTCACGTCGTCCCGTCGCGTTCGTACGTCCGATCTTGTAGTATCGACCTGATTTCAGGAGGTAAACGTAGCCCACAAGATCAGTTGCATCGGCCACATTGGCCTTCTCCTGGCCAGTCGAATCGAGATCACGCGCCGGAGATATGACCTCTGAGCAAATAGCCGCAACGTCCTCCATTCCATGTTCGATACAGAATGCATGAAGCCGTGCGACGAGAGCTAGCTTCTTTCCTAATTTCTTGAAGGTAGTATGCCATGGGAAGCCTGGTTCCGTCCGCGCCTTGAGCTTGATTTCTTCATCAACCGGTAAGTGGCCCAATTGACGGGCGAACGCCGCAAGTTTTCCGAGAAGTTCCTCGTCGCTCAGTGGGCCATCAAGCTGATTTGGCTGAAAACCAGCCTCAATCAAAGCATCGCCCCACCGAGCCCAGAACTTCCCCAACCAATCAGAGCGCTTGATGCCGGTCTCCGAACGAAAACGCGCAATTCCGAGGGGCGAGCCCTCGTTCTGCCGTGCCGTTCGCTGAATCTCGGCGAGAATATGGTCCTTAGTAAACACGTTGCCTTTTGTCCATTTAATCAAAGCATTACGCCAAAGCTGCCAAACAGCGGTTGGCGTTATTCTCTCGATCTTCCCGCGCCCGGCTTGGGCAATGAACTCGACTGGTTTGGAGGCGCCGCATCCCCTTGCTTCTCACTCAACCGGCCCTTTTCGGAGCTTTCTTTTCGTTTCAATTTGAACTTGGCAATCTCTTTGTAAAAGTCATAGAGCTGGCCCAGTTCGTTCAAAATAACATCAGGGCTTTTCATTTTGGAGCCTTTCAATATCGGCCTGATCCTGCTTCGAGTTTCTCTTCTCTTTAAGCCAGATCAAGTCCCGCCGGGTGGCGACTCTTACCACTCCGGTTCCCTTGGATTCGACTTCCAGCGCAGCCCGGATGATCCGGTCGTGAGGGTCGTCGCCAGACACGAGAACATCGACCATCATCTCGTCACCTTCTTGAACTTTGAGAAACCTGTGTAGAGTGAGTCCGCTGTTCTTGAACGTCCATGGCGCAGATGAGCAGAAATAGCCTTCCTCGTTCAAGACGGCCGTCATCTTGTCCAGGTCGCTTGCCCGCAGAAGGATATCAATATCTTTCGTGAACCGCGGTTCGGTATGAAATGCAAGCGCAATCCCACCAACCAGCGCGTATTCGATGCCATCCCGCTGGAGGCACTGAATGATCTTGTGAAACTCATAGAAGACGTTCATTTTGTTACTCCCGAGGCGCCTTGCGGCTGCTGACCGCTCCCTTCGTGCGAGCGTCTCGGTAATTCACACCCGGCAGGCGGCTGAAGTGCTCGTCCTGGGTCCAGAGGGTCGCGCCCTGCAACCGGGCCGTGGCATAGATCAAACTGTCGGCCATCGGAATTTTGTGTTTCAGCCTGACGAGAGCGGCGTTGAGGGCGACATCCTCCGTCAGATCCACGATGCGTCCCTGCTTCATCTGGGCGACCACCTGGAGCGCCCGCGCCGCATCAGCAACAACGTTTACCTTCTTGAAGACCTCATAAAGGCAAACGACGGACACCAGAAGCTTCTCCGTATCCTCAATGGGCGGCGCGAAATAGGTGGCATTGGGGCCGCCAAAGAAATACTCGATCCACCCGGAGGTGTCGACGAGGTTCATGCGCGGTCATCCTCATCACGAACAAAGGTGGCGTCCAGTCCGTGGAGGAAGCCGCGCATCTTGCGCATCGGCTGCGTTCGGACAAATACGATCCGGTCATCAAAACTTAGCACCTGCAACTTCTCGCCGACCTGAAGGCCTAACCGTTCTCTCACGGCCTTGGGGATGACAACCTGATATTTTGGCGAAACGGTCACCGCGTCCATATCGTTCTCCTTTTCGTATAACGTTTATCATATCGATAGGAGAGCGTCAAGAAGACCACAAAGAAATGACAATGCGGCCATCCACTATAAGCCCGACATCATCTGGTCCACGCCGGCGCCGGAGGGGATCATCGGCCAGACGTTTTCCTCGGCTTCGATCCAGAAATCCAGGAACGTCGGCCGGCCGTTGGCCAGCGCCTCTTCGAAGGCGGCGCGCACGTCGGCCTTGCGGGTGATGCGCACTCCGGCCGCGCCGTAGGCCTCGCAGAGCTTGACGAAATCGGGGGTGTACTCGGCTTCGCCCGGCTGCGGGTTGCGCCGCCCGAGCATGACGCCCGAGTAATTCTTTTTATAAAACAGTTCCTGCCATTGGCGGACCAGGCCGAGGTTGCGGTTGTTCAAGATGACGACCTTGACCGGCAGTTTCTCGATCACCGCCGTGGCCAGTTCCTGAATGTTCATCTGGATCGAGCCGTCGCCGGCGATGTCCACCACCAGCCGGTCGGGGTTGGCGATCTGCGCGCCCAGGGCGGCGGGAAAGCCGTATCCCATCGTGCCCATCCCGCCCGAGCTGATGAAGGTGCGCGGCTTGGTGTATTGCCAATACTGCGCGGCGAACATCTGGTGCTGGCCGACGTCGGTGGCCACGATGGCGTCGCCGCCGGTCAGCGCGTAAAGCTGCTCAATGACGTACTGCGGGCGCAGTTTGTCGTCCTGCGGGTACTGCAGCGGATGCTTTTCTTTCCACTGGCGGATCTGGGCGAGCCACTCGGGGTGCCTTTTCGCCTCGACCACGCCCAACAGGCGGCGCAGCACGCGGCGGCAGTCGCCGACGATCGGGATGTTGACCGGGATCACCTTGGAGATCGAGGCGGGGTCGACGTCGATGTGGATGACGTGCTCGCGCCGGGGGGCGAAGTCGTCGAGCTTGCCGGTGACGCGGTCGTCGAAGCGCGCGCCGACGGCGATGATCACGTCGGCGTGGTGCATCGCCCAGTTGGCGTACTGCGTGCCGTGCATGCCGAGCATGTGGACGGCGTTGGGGTGGGTTTCGGGGAACGCGCCCAGCCCCAGCAGGGTGGTGGTGGCGGGGATGTCGCAGCGTTCGGAGAGTTCGATGAGCTCGGCCTGGCACATCGTGGCGACCGCGCCGCCGCCGCAGTAAAGCAGCGGGCGTTTGGCCTGGGCGATCGCGGCGGCGGCGCGCCGAATCTGCGCCTCGTCGCCGTCGAGGGGGGGATGATATGAGCGGATCTCGACCTTTTCCGGATAGACATAATCAGGCAACGCAGCCTTTTGGACGTCCTTGGGCAGATCGACCAGCACCGGACCGGGACGGCCGGTGGTGGCGATATAGAATGCTTCCTTGATGATGCGCGGCAGTTCGGCGACCGATTTGACCAGAAAATTATGCTTGGTGCAGGGGCGGGTAATGCCGGTGATGTCGGCTTCCTGAAAGGCGTCCGATCCGATGGCGAAGGTCGGCACCTGGCCGGTAAAGACGACCATCGGCACGGAATCGGCGTATGCGGTGGCCAGGGCGGTGACCAGGTTGGTCGCGCCGGGCCCCGAGGTGACCAGCACCACGCCCGGCTTGCCCGAGGAGCGAGCGTAGCCGTCGGCCATGTGCCCGGCGCCCTGCTCGTGGCGGACCAGGATCAGGCGCAGCCCCTTGGCCTTGTTGAGTTGATCAAAGATATCGAGCACGCAGCCGCCCGGATAGCCGAACAGAACGTCCACGCCTTCACGCTGCAAGGCATCGACCAGAATTTCAGCGCCCGTTTTCAGCATAACCGTTGAATTCCCATTGTTGGATTCGCATGGGTCTTGCGGGCGGCGCACCCGGCCAGGGCGCGCCGCGCAAAAAATTGCCCAAAATATGCACTGCCTTAAAATAACAACAACCGGCGCGCCCCTCAAGCAGAAAGCCGTTCGGCGCGTGAAATGGACACAGTGGACAGGGTGGACGATGTGGACGAATAGGACCTTTCCTAACGAAAGATCAAGAAAAGGAGTGGGGGGCGTGCGCCAGCGTCGTCCGCTCTGAAAGAAGCGCCTCCAGGAGCCGTTCGGCAGGCGCCTGGTCGAAGGATTGCGCCAGCGTCCAGAGCGCCCAGCGCGCCGGGCGGCCGGGCTGAAGCAGTCCGCGGCCGCCGAAGGGCGCCGCCTGGCCAAGCGCGGCGCCACTGGCGCAGGCGAGCAGTTCCAGCGGGGACCACATCGGAGCCAGCTCGCCCAGGCGGCGCATCTCGGCCCGGATCGAGAGCGAATCATTGCTGGCCAGACTGTCGGTGCCGAGCGCCAGGCGCACGCCGGCTTGGCGGTAAGCCTCTAGCGGATAGGGCGGATAGCCGAAATAGGCATGGCTGCGCGGGCAAAAGACCACCACCGCGCCGCTCTCGGCAAGCGCGCGCGCCTCGCCCGGTTCGGGGAGATTACAGTGAATCGCCAGGGTCCGCGGACCCAGGGCGCCGGCGGCCCGGACCCGGGCGATGGAGGAAAGGCCAACCCCCAGCGCGGCATGCGGATCCAGCGGCATCATCGCGCTGAACAAATCAAAGAGCGCCCCCCGGCCCTCCACGAGCAGGTCTCTTTCCTCGGAAGACTCGGCCAAATGGATCGCGCACGGCAGCCCCTCCTCGCGCGCCCAGCGGGCGGCCGCGGCCAGCGCCGGCGGGCAAACCGTATAGACGGTATGGGGCGAAAGGCCCCAGCCCCACCGCTCGGCGCTCAGGCCGGCTTCGGCGCACCGGCGCGCGAAATCGGCCGGCCAAGCGGCCCACGGGTCTTGCCAGCGGGCGGGCTCCATGGCGATCCATTCCTGAAAGCAGAGGCCGGCCAAAGACGATCGCGCCAGCGCCGGCAACGCCCAGCCGAACGAGCTAATATCCCACAGCTCGGTCACGCCGCCGGCGACGCAGTCGGCCACGGCCCGGCGGCAGGCCTCGATGGCGCGCGGCGGATCGGCGAACGCGCGCCGCTCGGCGATCATCCCGCGCAGCCAGGGGACGAACCCCTCCCCGCGCGGCAACATTCCCTTCATGTATGCATAATCCAGATGCGTGTGGGCATTGAGCAGGCCGGGGGTAAGCAGGTGACGGTCGAAGATGGCGCCGGGCGGCAAGTCCGCGGGGGGACGGCTGACCGCTTCGAGCCGGTGAATGCGGCCGCCGCGCCATTCGAGGGTCACGCCATCCAGGACCCCGAGCGCCGGGTCCAGCGCCCAGCGCGCCCAAAGCGAGCCGTGGGATGGGGAAGGGGGCTGGGTCATTGAATCTCCGGAATTCTCGTGCTCGTGCTCGTCATCGTCATCGATACTACTATCCTCCAAAATCATCGCAAGCCGCGTCGTTTTCATCGCGATGACTTGTCATTTTAACCATTATTATGATGTGTCTGGGTTCCGTGTTCGCTGTTTCAGGATCTCCGTTTTCTCCGTTCTCTCCTGTTCAAAATGATGCTGGCCGGTGGCCAAGGTAAACAGGAGGCAACGGAGAGAACTGAGAAGATCCTTCTAATCTGATGCACTGGGGTTGCGGCTCCGCTGCTTCAAGAGAATTCAATCGTTCGAGAACGAGGACGAGGACGATTAGAACAAACCTTTCAAGAACCACTATGATCCCTTTTCCTGGATCGGAAAAAAATATCTTACACCTTCCCCGGATGTTTCTTATAGTGTTTGTGCCTTGACGCATTCCCCGGACCGTCCGCTATAGGCCGCCGGCCAAGGCCACCCCGAGAAAGTTCGATCACCCAACGATGAGCGCGTTTATCTCCTATCCCCTGCTGATGACCCCGTTCTTCTCGCCCCGTCCGTGGGGCGGCAGCCGCCTGGCGCGCGTGCTCGGCAAAAACGTCCCCGCCGCCGGCGGCCCGTTTGGCGAAAGCTGGGAGCTTTCGGATCACCCCAACGGCCGCAGCACGATCGCCAACGGTCCGTACGCCGGCCGCGGCTTCGGCGAACTCCTGCGCCAGTTCCCGCGCGAGATGGCCGCCGCGGCCGAGCCGCCCGCGCGCTTCCCGCTCCTGATCAAGTATATCGACGCCGGCGAGGACCTCTCGCTCCAGGTCCATCCCAACGACGCGCAGGCCGCCGCCGGCGACCGCGGCAAGACCGAGTGCTGGCTGGTCATGGACTGCGACGCCGGAGCCGAAATCGTCTATGGTCTCGCCGCAGGGACGAGCGCCGAGCGCCTGCGCCAGGCGGCCCTCAGCGGCGCGATCGAGCCGTGCCTGCGTCGCATCCCGATCCGCCCGGGCGATTTTCTCGACGTTCCGGCCGGGACCGTGCATGCCATTCTGGCCGGCACGCTGATCTGCGAAGTCCAGCAGTCTAGCGATACGACCTATCGGCTCTGGGATTGGAACCGCCAGCCGCCGCGAGCGCTGCATATTGAGGCGTCGTGCGCGGTCGCGCAGTACGACCCGACCCAAACGCCGCGCAGTTTCAACGTCGGCGACTTCGCGCCGGGCGAGTGGCGCCGCCTGGTCCGCAACGAGTTCTTTGAAGTGCGCGCCTCAAGCTGGCCGCCGGGGCGGTTAGTCGAAATGGACGTGGATAACCCGCACGGGCTGGCGCTGAACGTCGTCGCCGGCGGGGGCGTGCTCGAGGCCGAGGAGTTCCCCGGCGCCACGCTCGCCACCGGGCAGACCTGGTTCCTGCCGGCGGGTTTGGAGCGCTGGGCCGTCGCCGCCGGGGACAGCGGCCTGCGCCTGCTGCTCAGCGAAACGCTGGAACTGCGTTGAACCACGGAATACGCGAATTACACGGAAACAAAGGCGAATCGAGAAGATTTCTTCTCACCTCAACGGAGGATCCATGGACTCGCTGCTTGAGTTCATTCTTCCGTGTGCTCCGTACCTTCCGTGGCTTGAATTGCTTTCTTTAGGATTATTGCTTCCCCGCCTCATTCCGAGTCGGAGCTGGCGGGGCTGGCGCTTCGGGCGGCGCCAGCTTGGCGCAGGCGTGACCGCGCCAGCCGAGCAGCAGCATCACCACGCCGAACGCCAGCATGACCAAGCCCCAGCCCAGGTTCACGTTCAGTCCCAACGAGCGTTCTTGATACATCGCCGCGCCCCGCGTCCAAAGGCCATAGCCCGCCAGCAGCAGCCCGATCAGACTGAACATCCCCCCGATCGGCAATCGAATATCCATACCCATAATTCGTAAACCTCCGCTTAGAAGAAATAGATGTTCAGTGCGATGGTCAGCAGCAGCACGACAAGGGCCAGCGTCCCCGGCCGCTTGTACCAGGCCCGCTCGGTTTCTTCGGGCTTGGGCGTCAGCGAATACACCAGCCCGCGCAGTTCCGCCGCCGGGCGCGGCGTGGTGACGAGGCTGATCGCGGCGGTCACCACGATGCAGGTCGTAAAGGCCCAGATGGCCGTCCAGAAGGTCTGGCCGAGTTCGCTCGGATAAACCGTCCACACCCCCAGGTACCCGCCTTTGAAGCCCACCACGGCGCCGGCCGGCAGGGTCAGGCCGTGATGAATCGCCGCCGCCAGCGTGCCCGACAGCAGGCCGAAAAACGCCCCATGCCCGGTCGTGCGGCGCCAGAACATACCCAGGGCGAACGTGGCGAACAGAGGCGCGTTGACAAAGGCGAAGACCAGTTGCAGCAGTTCCATGATGTTGTTGAATTTCGCCGCGGCGTATGCGGCGGCCACCGAAAGGGCGATGCCAAAGACCGTGGCCAGCCGGCCCATCCAGAGCAGGTGCTGGTCGGTGGCCCGCCGGTTCAGGTAGCTGTGATAGATATCGTAAGTCCAGACGGTATTGAACGCGGTCACGTTGCCCGCCATGCCCGACATGAAGCTGGCCAGCAGCGCCGCCAGCCCCAGCCCGAGCAGGCCGGCCGGGAAGTAGTGCAGCAGCATCGACGGGGTGGCCATGTCATAATTCACAACCACCTTGCCGTCCTTATCCAGTTCGGGCCGATTGGTTTTCGGGTCGATCTTGAGCGGGATGATCCCTGGGCCGCCGGGGACGCTCTGGGCCGCGACCCTCACCGCCGCCGGCCGGCCCGGCAAGGCCTTGACGTGCAGGTTCGAGCCGGCGACGAGCGCGATCATGCCGGGAACGATCACCAGGGCGGGAAAGAGCATCTTGGGAACGGCGGCGATCAGCGGCGTGCGCCGCGCGGCGCTCATCGAGTTGGCGGCCATGGCGCGCTGCACGACCAGGAAATCGGTGCACCAGTAACCGAACGAAAGGACGAAACCCAGGCCCATCGCCAGGCCGAACCACTCCACGCCGATCGGATTGTGCGCCGGGCTGCCCATGTGCGCCCAGGACTGCGTATAGGCCGTCGCCGGCAGGTGATGGCTCAGCGCCACGACGGTCAGCTTGGCCTTGAGGCCCGTCCAACCGCCGACGTCCCTAAGGCCCAGGTAGGTCAACGGCAGGAAACCGAAAACGATCAGGAAGAACTGGAGCACCTCGTTATAGATGGCGCTGGTCAGCCCGCCCAGGAAGATGTAGCAGAGCACGATGGCCGCCGCGACCAGGACGCTGAAATTAAAATCCCAGCCCAAGAGCAGATGGAAGAGGCCGCCCATGGCGTACATCGAAACGCCCGAGGAAAAGACGGTCATCACGGCGAAGGAAATGGCGTTGAAGCCGCGCGTTTTTTCGTCAAAGCGCAGCTTGAGATACTCCGGCACCGAACGCGCGCGCGAGCCGTAATAAAAGGGCATCATGAACAGGCCGACGAAGATCATCGCCGGGATCGCGCCGATCCAGTAGAAGTGGCTGGTGGCGATGCCGTACTTGGCCCCCGAGGCGCCCATGCCGATGACCTCCTGCGCGCCCAGGTTGGCCGAAATGAAGGCCAGCCCGGTGATCCAGGCCGGAATCGAACGGCCCGACAGAAAGAAGTCGGTGCTGGTCTTCATCAGGCGCTTGAGCGCCAGGCCGATGCCCAGCACGAAAAGCAGGTAGACCGTCATAATCGCGTAATCAATCCAGGCCAGTTTCGTGAGATCACCCATGAGCGGGAGCCACTCCTTGAAGATGAATGCCCCCTAGGCTAGCGCAAAGTCATCCCGGAATAAAGTAAACTCCGCGGGCAATGGAACCGGCAAGTTGGCGAGCGCGCGCCCGCGTCGCCTGCCGAATGGGATTTTCATGGAAACCGCACCCGATTAAATGTTAAGAATAATCAACGTCACAGGGAAAGCAAGACTTTGGTGCGAACCAGATCATCTTGGGTTGAAGCGACATAAAAGGATTCATTCAATGGTGGTTCGGCTGTTTTCATGGATGAGGGCGTCCCGGCGTCAAGGATTCCGGTTATTTCTGCCGCTCGCGATGCTGGCCGCGGGGGTGAACGGCCAGGACGCTCCCCGAGGCGGAGCGGGCGCCCAGCCCCTCCTCCCCCTTCCCGTCGTCCAGACTGAATCCGGGGCGAAGCGCGCCGACAGGACCCAGGGGCTGAGCGTCATCCTTGCCTCGATGGAGGCCGCACGCGAACAATTGCGCCTGGCTTTCGCCATGAAGGAATACGCGCGGGTTCAGAGCCTGTGCGATGAGATTCAGCAACAATTCCCCCAGGAAACCACGATCGGTTTTTATCGTGAGGCCGCCCGGCTCGCCGTCATTGAAAGCAAGGCGAGCAAGGATGCCCATCGGCCCTATCCACGACTCGAGACCGGCAAGCCCGTCATCCCGCCAACGGAGTTCGCCCCCCTAATTCCCTCGGCCGCCGCGGCTCCCCCGGCGAAGGCGTCGCCGGCAGGAGCGACGGCGCCGACGGCGGCGGCGACGCCCTCTCGACACGCCCAGACCCTGCTGGAGTCGGTTTCGGCGGCAAAACCTGCCCCAACCCCGGCCGCGGAGCGCTTGCTGGCCGCCGTGGCCACGCCGGCCCCTTTGATCAGGCCGACCCAATTCATGACTCCCATGGCATCGTCCCTGAGCGCGAAACTGTGGAACAAGCAATGGCTCAATTATTATATCGGCGGGGCGATCCTGGCCGTCGCCTTGCTGGTCCTGCTGACCATTGTCTTCGCCCGCCGGCGGGGGCCCGCGCTGGAAGAGGAGCTCGTGAGCGGCCCACGCAGTTCCCGAGTCCTGCCGCTAAAGGGGGCCGAGCCGTCAGCCAGCCCCTCGGTTTTCAAGGAACTCTCCGAAGAGCCGGTCCCCGAAGGCTTTCTCGCGACCCCCGCGGAGTTGGAATTCGAGGAGCACCCCGGAGGAGCGACGACCACTTACAAGCTGAAGAGCGAGAATCGACCCGAATCCGACCTCTGGCTCCAACCGGTCATGGATCGCCCGGCGCCCCCCGCCGTGCCTCCCCCACCAAAGCCCGAGGCGGCCGCTTCAGCCGAGGCGCCCAACGAACCGCCCGACTTGAGTGTTTTCTCGTTCACGCCGAATGAAGCCATCGAGTTCGCGACGGATCAAGAAGGCACGTTTCAGATTTCCCGTCCGGTCGCCGAAGAACCGTCCACTCCCCTGCTTGAGCCTCCCTCGCTCGCCGTGCCCCCGCTCGACGACTCGAATGGCGGGTTCCTGATGGCCGACGCGCGCGACTTCAAGTTCGAAGGGGAATTGGACAGCGATAATGAAATCGAAATGGACGATCTGCTGGTCCCCTTGCCGGACAGCCCCGGGCCAACGAAGAATCCGCCGAAGCCGCCGGAAGACATGAGCGTCTTGAAGCCCCACGCCGAAGATGCCGACCTGCCGGCGTTCAGTTTATTTGATCCCCCCACCCCGAGCGTTCCCCCGCCGGCGGTCGCTCCGGCTGAAGCCGCGGCTTTGTCGCCCCTCCTTGAGACCCACTTGGGCGGACCGAGTCCGATCGGGACTCAGGCCGGAGGGTTCGCCACGCTCCGGCCGATGATGCCCGAGGAGATGCTGGAGCCGGGCGAGCCTACGCCCGAACTGAGCCGGACCCAGCCGATCGGATCGGACCTGAATGCCGAAACCGAGTT
>Ga0182027_10008641_pt1 | contig 14778 bp, 10 predicted proteins | sample 712E1DmetaG_FD_121300 | JGI IMG/M metagenome (GOLD analysis project Ga0182027, IMG submission 121300) | Permafrost microbial communities from Stordalen Mire, Sweden - 712E1D metaG (Illumina Assembly) | ecosystem: Environmental > Terrestrial > Soil > Wetlands > Permafrost | place: Sweden... | reverse complement strand
TTTTGCGGTTTTATTTGATGTAATCCTGCAATGAGAACACCGGTAGCAACATGCCGATGAAAATGATGCCGATGAATCCAGCGATCAAAAACAGCATCAGCGGTTCGGCAAACGCCACCGCAGTTTTCAGGTTGCGGTCCAAATCCAGTTCGGTGACGCTGGCGATACGGACGAGTTCGGAGTCAAGTTTGCCGCTTTCCTCCGCCACCGAAACCATTTCCAAAACCGAACCGGTGAACAAATCCTTGCAGTCTGCGAGACTTTGTCCCAGCCGGCCGCCTTGTTGAACGTGCTGGATGGATTGTCCGACGGCATCCACGAGAATCTGATTGCCGATGGAACGGCGCGCGACGTTCAAGCCTTGTACGAGCGGCACACCCGCGCCGAGCAGCGTGCCCAACATCCGGCAGAAGCGCGCCATCGCGAATTGCGCAACCAATGGGCCGACCAGCGGTGAACGCAGCACCAGCCGCTCCCAGACGCGGCGACCCTTTTCAGAAGCAAACCAGGTGCGCACCAGAAACACCGCACCGATCAAGCCCACTGCAACAAATAATCCATAGGAACGCACAATGTGACTGACGCCGATGATGAGCTGGGTGATCAGCGGGAGCGTGCCATGAACGCTCGCAAAGACTTTCTGGAATCTCGGAATAAAAAACACCAGCAGCACTGTCAGCACGACCAGCGCGAGGCAAAACAGAATGCACGGGTAAATCATTGCGCTCAACACCTTCGATTTCAGTTCCTTTTCGCGCGACTGGAAATCGGCGATTTGTGCCAGCACCAAGTCGAGAAATCCGCCGGCTTCACCGGCTTCCACCATCGCGACGTAAACACGCGGGAAAACACCCGGCGATTTCGCCATCGCGTCAGCCAGCGACATGCCGTCCACGACCAAATCGTGAATTTCCTTCCACTTCGCCGAAACGAACGGAGACGTGGCTTCCCTGTAAAGAATCACCAGCGCGCGGCTCAACGGCACGCCGGCAGCCAGCAGGCTGGACAACAACCGTGTGAAATTTTCCAGCGCCTTCACGGAGATTTTTTGCGTTTGGAATTTGAACGAAATGTTCCCGAATTTTTCCAAACCGGCAGGCAGGCTCGAACCATTTTTCGCAGCGGCGACCGCCTTTTCCACAAGATTTACCGGGCGCAGGCCGAGCGTTTCCATCTGGCGCAGTGCATCGGGCCGCCCAACGGCGTCAAGCTGGCCTTCTGCAATCGTGCCATTGGTCTGCAATCCTCTGTATTGAAAGGTGGGCATGGTTCAATTCAACGTGATGCGGCAATCGTCTGAATCCCCGGCGTTTTGTCCTTCGTCGTTTGCTCCACCTCCTTGGCGGTGGTCACACTCAAAACTTCTTCGACCGTCGTGATGCCCATGCGCACCAGCCGCCAGCCGTCTTCGGCCAGCGTTTTCATGCCGGCGTGGCGCGCGGCGTCACGAATCTGGTCGGACGAGGCGTTTTTCAAAACCAACTGGCGGATTTCACTATCGCTGTCCATCCACTCGAAAATCGCGTGCCGCCCAAAAAATCCAGTATTGCGACATTCACGGCAACCGACGGATTTATAAATGGTGATCTGGGCGGGAATGCCCAGCCGCGTCTTGAAAGCCTGGGCGGTCGATGAATTGTCCGCCTGCTTGCAATGCGGGCAAAGCACGCGCACGAGACGTTGCGCCAGCACGGCTTCAAGCGACGACGCGACGAGATACGGCTCAACACCCATGTCGGCGAGGCGGGTCACCGCGCCCGGCGCATCGTTCGTGTGCAGGGTGGAGAAAACCAGATGGCCGGTGAGCGACGCCTGCACGGCGATCTCCGCCGTTTCTTGATCGCGAATTTCGCCGACAAGAATCACGTCCGGATCATGGCGTAAAATCGAACGCAGCCCGCGGGCGAAGGTGAGGCCGGACTTTTCGTTGACTTGGATTTGATTAACCCCCTTGAGCTGGTATTCCACCGGGTCTTCAATTGTGATGATTTTGCGGACGGCATCGTTGATTTCGTTAAGTGCGGTGTAAAGCGTTGAGGTTTTGCCGCTGCCGGTCGGACCGGTCACGAGAATAATGCCGTGCGGCAATTGGAGCACGCGGCGGAAGCAATCCAGTTCGCGTTTGTCCATGTCGAGTTCAGCCAGGCCACGCAAGGTGGCGTTTTGCCGGAGCAAACGCATCACAACCGCCTCACCGTGCAGCATGGGAATGATGGAAACACGAATATCCACCTCGGCATCTTCAATGCGCACCCTGATGCGCCCGTCCTGTGGCAGGCGTTTTTCCGCAATGTTGAGGTGGCTCAAAATCTTGATGCGCGAAACGATGGCCGGCTGAAAACGTTTGAGTTGCGCGGGCACGGAGATGTCCTGCAACACGCCGTCAATACGGTAGCGGATGCGGAATTCATCCTCGAACGGTTCCAAATGGATGTCCGATGCGCGCAGTTCGATGGCGTCCTTCAGCACCTGATTCACGAAACGGATGATGGACGCCTCGTCTTCAGCAGCGGCGGAGAGGTCCGTGTCTTCGGCGTTTTGGTCAACGACCTGGAACGATTTGTCCTCGTCGAGTGTGCCAATAGTGTCGGCGCCGACACCAAGGCGTTTTTTTATTTCGCGCTGGATTGCTTCACTGGAAGCGAGGACGGGCTTGAGGTTCAAGCCGGTCAACGTTTTGAGTGCGTCAAGCCCCTGGGTGGCGAACAGCCGGCTGGTGGCGACTTCGACCGTGCCGTTGAGACGCTTGAGAGGAAGCAATTCCTCTTTCAGTAAAATACGTGCGGGAAAGAGAGAGAGAAGCTGACGATCCGGTTCGACGTCATCCAGTGTGGTGTAAGCGACACCGTATTCCTTGGCCAGCCAGCGAAGAACATCCTCCTCATTTTGCATGGGAGGCTTGGTGTGGGCCAAAATTGCCGTGTCAACCGCCGACAGTTGCTTGGTGGTTACCATGCGCTCAAGCAACTGTTTCAACGGTGAATCCTGGAGGACGATTTCGTTCATGTTTAAATGCCAGCTTCTCTCTTATTTGTTTGGATTCGTTACTGGAGCAAGCCCAGCAAAGTGGCTTGGGCTTCTTGTTTCACGGTCAGTACCTTGCGGAGGTCGGCCTGTGCCTGTTCCAGCTTGGCTTGTTTGGCCTTTTGTGAGGCTTGATATTTTGCCAATGCGGCTTTGATCTGCGCAGTGGGTGAATTGTCATCGATCGCTTTTTGCAGGGCCTCGGCCTCCGGACTGGGTTGCGGGCCGAAATTACGGCGATTGCCATTGCCGGCGGCTTGGTCACCATTGTTGCCGCCGCGGTTGCGACCGAACAGGCGGCCCATTCCACCGCCGAAACCGACATCGCGTCGCGCATCCGTCACTTTTTGAATTAGCGGCTGAACGGCGTTCCAGTCGGTGTCGTTGGTAAACCCGAGTTGTTCCCGGATATTGTCCATCATGCGTTGCTGGAACTGGGCGGGATCAAAATTCCCCCGACCGCCGCCCGGTCCGCCGCCTCGATCGCCATTATCATTTTGCGCAGAAACAGTGCCGACACTGAATATCAAGGTAGTGGCGACCCCGCAGATTGTTAACAGTTGATTCACTTTCATCGAACATTCTCCTCTTGTGGGTGGTTTGTTTTTTGTTTTATCGGCGGACGCCATGTCATGCCGCCCGTCAATGGCAGGTCGTGCATTCGCAAAGAACGTGCCATTCAGGAAAACGCCCTTTTAAAGGGAAACGGAAATAGCTGCTGCGCAATTACTGCTCACCCCGTTGTGCCACGCGCAAAATTTGCGCAAGAAGACATCGAACCGCACAGTATTGAATGAAGATGACTGCTCTGCTGAACTTAGTAGTGTCCTAGTCGCATACAACTAACTACGCACGGCATCGATGTAGACATTCCTCGGGGAATTTCCTGTTGTTATTCACACAGGTCAATCAAACTTGAATACAGAGCCCAGACAGTTTATTCGACTGTCAACGCGACCAGAAAGGGACACGTCTCGGTCTCGGTCGAAACGTAGTCCAAGGTTGAAATCGCCGCTCCCGGCTGAGGATTTTCAAAGCTGCTTCGGTAAAGACAAAGCGAAAGGTCAGGTCGCCACTGCCGTATATAAGGATTGGATCCGACCCATGCGAGCTCCATACTTGGGGCTAGCGTCCTGCCGATCGTAGGGAGTCCAGTGGTGAAAGTAGCCCACCACCAACCAAAGAGCTGCTCGCCCACCACTATGTTGATTTCTCTGGTTGATCCGTCTTCATAGCGGAAAACTAATTTTGCCACGGTCATGTTAGTACCTGTTCTTGCCGCGGCTACCAAAGCATCCAATTGCTCAGTTAATTGCTCAGGTTTTACCGAGCCTGCACTGCTAAGCAAATTAGCTACTTTTGCCAAGTTGATACTTGTTGCTTTAAAACCGAATTGATCAGGATATACTGGGAATGCGCCGTGCAACAAATGAATTTTTGCACACTGACGATGGATGGGGATGGAGTCAACCTCAGTCGGATATTTCTTTCCATGTTGGCGCAACCAACCCCCCATAAGTTGTACTGAACCTTCCACGTCGAAAGGAACCCCGGCGTAAATGTTTCTGCCAGCAGGCAGTTCGGCAAGATTATTGGCGTTGTTCCCTTTCGGACACAGGGGCGCTTCAGTCAGCTTGGCATTGATATAAGGCTTAAGGTCTATGATCACAGCGCCATGCGTCCCGTCTACAGCCTGGCGTGCTTTTACTTTCTCCGCAGTCAGCTTCCTTTCTGCCGGCCAGGTGTTCGTATTCAACTGCACTACAACTTTCAGATATTTGTTCTCGTGTATTTTTGTCCAGATGATCCTGCCGCAAACCGCCAAAGAGAGAATTAATAAAACGGCTATAATAATTCCGTATCTAATTTTAGGATTCATAGTTAAACGATAAATAAAAGTCACTTTAGTGAACAGCAATTAATGTGCCACTTTCAGGTATCGTCGGCACAAGCGAAAAACCAACGTCATTCGAGGATGCCCGACCAGTATCCACGCAGAATTCCAACTGAATCGGACATCGTTGAGTTTTTCAGCAACTATGAAGCGTTGTATTTTCTGTTGGTGCCACCCCTTGGTGGCTGTTCCTCTTCTTCTGTGCTACTGTTTGTTCATTCATGTTAACACTCTATTTTACTTTGCAATGTCAACCGCTTTCCTGCTTAAATCCATTTTATAATCTGGTCGTTAGCAACACAGCGGAGGATATAAAAAGGCCACCACGATGAAATCTAAATTTCGCGCAAGTGTTCCGATAATCTCAGCCTTTCTGGCAGTTCTGGTTTTTTCCTGCTCGCATTCCAGCAACTTGCCACGACCGGGTGACGCATTAATGGTGGGCACAAGCAAATGCGACATTACTCCCAAAGAACCTCTGCCGATGTGGGGATATTCTTCTTATCATGACAACCTTTCTCGGGGGGTTCTTGATCCATTATTTGCAAACACGTTGGTCCTCCAAGCTGCGGGAAAGAAGATCGCCATTGTCAGTCTTGATCTTGGTCGGACGCCTTCGGAGAAAGTATTGGCGGACATCCGAAGCCGAATCAGAAAGGTCGGAATTGAATATTCGTTCATTGTGGCCACGCACACTCATCATGGTCCCGTGTTGGAACTCTCAAATGAGGTGGGCAAAGGCAAAGGACGTTTCGATGCTGCCATCCGATACTACAGTCAATTGGAGGATGCCATTGTGCAGGCTATTCTTGACGCCAATAAAAAGCTCAAACCGGCAAAAATGGCAGTCGGCATGGTCAAGTTGAACAATTTTAATTTTAATCGTCAAACACAATTCGAACCCACTCCTGTTGATAAGGATTTGGCGGAAATGCGCTTTGACGATGTTTCTGGAAAACCTATGGCAATATTGGTGAATTTCGCAGCCCATCCAACTTTGGTTCCAGAGTCCTTGCTGAAATTTTCCGCTGATTACCCAGGAGTAGTGGAAAAAATCGTTGAAAAGGACACGGGTGCCGATGTTCTCTTTGTGCAGGGAGCCGCCGGCGATCTGGCTGCCGATGGCGAAGATTACGAGAAATTCGGCAAAGATTTGGCGAAAGAAGTTATCAAACTTGATTCTTCCCTGAAGACAGAGGAAGTCATTCACCCAGATCTTCAAGTAAAAGAAGAACGATTTACCTTCAAATCGCGTGTCAATCTGAGTAATCCGATGGTGCGATATCAATTGGACAAGGCCTTTTTCCCCGAATTGATAGAAAATTATGTGGATGAATATGCCCACGGTATTCGCCCTCGTCTTACGGTAACAGTTCTTAACGGGGAAATTGCTTTGGTGGGTGTCTCGGGCGAGTTTTTCTGCAACCACGCGCTTCGGCTGAAAGAACGAGCACGCATGAAAAAACTTCTCTTTTTCGGATTTTGTAATGGTTACGATCAATACTTTCCGACGATCGAAGCGGCTGCCGAAGGCGGTTATGGGACTGATATTATGGAGGCACCCATAGCTATTGGAGCAGGAGAGCAAATGATGAACACAGCGCTAATTTGGATTTACGAAATGCAGCAACCACAGGGCGTAGCTCCAGGCTTTTGACAATCCAGATCCCTTGCAGATGTGGAAACAGCTCCCTTTTCAATCGCCGTTTACAGAAAAATTGATTCGCAATTTTCTACAACTCACCTGCGTGTCGTTGGGAAGCAGCAAGTCGTTGGTGGACCAAAGCGGCGAAGGCTAGGCGATGTTTTCACCCCTTTCACATTTCAACCAGATGAGGTAGACCGGCGCGACCCCGCCACATTCGAAGGGGGCTTTCAACTTATTGCTACGGCGAGGAACCACATACGATGAACTAGCGTTTCATCGCCGAACGCCGCGCAATCAATCTCGGTTCAAACTGCGGCTGTACGCGCGGCAAGATATAAAATTATTTGCACTTCAGCCCATGCTAACTCATGTTTTCGGTATTGGAAGCTTGAGCTATGCAAATGCGGATATTTACGTTCCAAGATCAACTCAGTTTTGCGGAGTTGTCAGGAGACAACAATCCTTTGCACTTGGATGAAGTGGTTGCCCGCCGTTGCCTTTTTGGCCGCCCTGTGATTCATGGCGTGCATTTGTTGTTATGGTCTCTCAATGGTTGGCTTCAGGAAAAATGCGCGCCGATAACGCTCCGTTCACTGAAAGCAAATTTTCTCAAGCCGGCAGGGTTGAACGAGACGGTTCAATATTCCATCATCGCCGAAAAAGAGGGGTGGGTAAAAATCGAGGTTGTCGCCGCCGGAGCCGTATCGGCAAGAATAGTTTGTGAATGGGTCGCCACCAAATGCCGGCACTTGATTGATATTCCCAACCAATTTCCTGAACTGCATGCCCCGCGAGTTGTTTCGCCGGATAAGCTTGCAGCTCAGTCGGGCACTTTGGGTTTATTTCTTCATACCGAGGCCGTCACTCACTTTTTTCCACATTTAATGAGATGTTTCTCTCCATCCGAGATTGGGGTAATGCTCGCAACCACCCGGCTGGTTGGCGTCGAATGTCCGGGTCTGAATTCCGTTTATTCTGATTTATCCCTTCTGGCTGATAATTGCGTTGATGAGGCGGTATTGGCGTATCGTGTTACGAGTATTGACGAGCGCTTTAACTTGGTTTGCATGCAGGTAAACGCCCCTAGTCTATCAGGCAAGGTAAGGGCTTTTATCCGTCCTGCACCCCACTCTCAAGCGGCCTATACATTGCTCCAGCCGTCAATCGGCGAACGTGAGTTTGCCGGGCAGCGCGCGCTGATACTGGGCGGCTCCCGCGGCTTGGGAGAGGTTACGGCAAAAATTCTGTGTGCCGGCGGGGCGGAAGTGAAACTGACCTACTATTTGGGAGAGACTGATGCGCGGCTAATCGTGAATGAAATCACTCGCCACGGCGGCAAAGCCGGTTCTTTCCATTATGACGCGCTCAATCCGGATGGACCAGCTCTGGCTGCTGCCTTGCATGAATGGAGACCAACTCATTTATATTACTTTGCAACCCCTTTCATTTCCGTTTCTCCCAAGCGGGAATTCTCATCCGGGATCTTTGAAAAATTCTCCGATTACTATGTGGTTGGATTTGCCAGCCTGATTGATCAACTGCGCAAATTTGGTTTGAAATATGTCTTTTACCCATCCACCGTGTATGTCGATGAAATGTCGGCCGATTTCGTTGAATACGCCAAAGCCAAAGCAGCGGGGGAGGCCTTGTGTGCCAGCTATCAAAAAAATTATCCGGGAATGATATTTTACTGCCCTCGACTTCCTCGGATGGCGACGGATCAAACCTCCGGTTTGCTGGCCGTTCAAAATCCTGATCCCAGCCCAATAATGATAAATTTTCTTCGTAATTTCAGGGATTGCAAAATGATGGCTTGAGGAGTGGCTTAGAAACCCCGTCCTTGCCACAATGAACCGGAAACTGAAAACCGAAAACCGGAAACCGGTCCTTGACTCCGGAAGCGGTCAGGCACAGACTTTCCTTATGGGGCTGACCAGAAGTTATTTCCAGTCAATCGCGTAACAGCTTGGACTTTGGGACGCAGCTTTGTCACGTTCGTATGGTAGTTTCTAACCTCAAATTTGTGGCTTCCGTTTTCTGGAAAAGCACTTTCGGAAAGGTCATTGTTGCCGGGATTTCTGTCGCCGCCCTGATTGTCCTGGCCATTTTCGTCTTTCACACAGCGGGTATTGCCCCGCCGCCAGGTATTGTGACGGGCAATGTCCGCGTGCAGTTGCTTTCCGATTCGCTCGTCCGGATTGAACTGAAAGGGCCGGTCGGTTTTGAAGATCGGGAAACGTTTCATGTCGTCAATCGCGACTGGCCGGGTGCCGCATTCGCGTTGAAAACCAATTCCGCTGTGGTGGAGATCCGGACGGCGAATTATGTCGTTGCTATTCCGCAAAACGCCATGACGTTGGATGGCGTCCGTATTGTCTCTGTTGGCGGTCAAGTGCTCTACCACTGCGACGGCAAGCTGGACAACAATAAATGGCTGCCTGGACCGGCGGGCAAACCGGAAGTCTGGTCGTTTGCCGATACGCCGCGAATCAATCCACCGCCGTGGGGATTGACGCCTGCACCGGTGTTAGCCAAACGGTGGGGAACCAGCGGTTGGGATTTGGATAACGACGCGCCGGACATTTACGTGTTCCTGCCAAGCGGCGATTACCGGCAATTACGAAAGGATTTTCTCAAGCTGACCGGCCCGACGGAAATACCGCCAATGTTCGCATTCGGAGCGTTCGACAGCCGCTGGTACGATTACAGCGAAGCGACCGCATTAAAGCAGATTGACGATTACCGGGCGCATAAAATTCCACTGGACGTGCTGGTGGTAGACACCGGCTGGCGCCAGAACGCCTCCACCGGCTACCAGCCGAACACGGACTTGTTTCCGGACATGAAACGATTCTTCCAAGAGGCCCACGCGAAACACGTTCGCATCATGTTCAACGATCATCCAGAACCGAAAGTGGACAGCGGGCTGGCGCAGACGGAATTGCAATATCGTTACGACGGCCTGTCGGGGCTGTTGAAGGAAGGATTGGACTTTTGGTGGTATGACCGTAATTGGGAGGTTCATCTGGTGCCGCCCAAACCAAACCTGAATAAGGAAGTCTGGGGGATGCGGCTTTACCACGACATCACGCAGCGGATTCGGCAGGATTCGCGACCACTAATCATGGCCAACGTGGACGGCATTGATAACGGCATCCGTGACCGCCCGATGGACGTCGCTTCCCATCGCTTTCCGATCCAATGGACGGGCGACATCGGGCCGGGCTTTGATTTCCTGCGGTACGCCGTGGAGAATGCGGTTTATTCCGGAGTGCAATCGCTTTTCCCCTACGAGAGTGACGATTTGGGCGGGCACGTTGCCAACCCGACGCCTGAACAATACATCCGCTGGATTGAATACGGCGCGCTTTCGCCGGTTTATCGTCCGCATTGTACGCATAATCTGGAGCGGATGCCGTGGGTGTTCGGGCCGGAAGCGGAGCAAGTGGCGCGGCGTTTCGTGGACATGCGCTACCGGTTGTTGCCGGTGTTTTACGCCGCCGCCCATGAAAATTATGATACGGGCGAACCACTGCTGCGCCGGCTCGATCTGGATTACCCGCAATTTGCCGGGGCCAGCCGCGATGACGAATACCTCATCGGGGAAAACATTCTGGTTGCCCCGGTTTTGGAAAGCTCGTCGCGAATGGTGCCGAACGAGTGGCTGAAAGCACCGGACGGCCAGCCGGGATTGAAGGTGGATTTTTTTCCGAACGAAGATCTGGCTGGTCCGCCGACGTTAACGCGGACTGACAACGTCGTGGATTTTAAATGGGAGGAAAAGGGTCCCGCGCCAAACTTCCCACGCACACACTATTCGGTGCGTTGGACCGGCATCATCGAAGTGCCGGCAGCCATCGGTGATGTCGTCCTAACGACCCTTGCGGACGACGGCGCGCGGGTGTGGGTAGACGGTAACAAGGTGATTGACGCTTGGGGATTCCATAATGCGGCCACCACGGAAGCCTCGGCTGTGTTGACCGCCGGGCACCCGCATGAATTGCGCGTTGAATTCGAGTATATGCAGTTGAATTACGACGCAATTAAGAAGCTGCTATGGCATTCGGCAAAAGCCCGTTCCACAATAAGGGTCGCCTGGATTCCGCCTGGGGACTGGATCAATGCCTGGACAGGCGAAACCATTGCTGGTCCGACGATGCGAACCAACGATGTGCCAATGGGACAGATTCCTATTTATATCAAATCGGGGGCTGTTCTACCACTCGCGCCGGAAATGCAATATACCGGACAACTGCCGTGGAATCCCATCACACTGGATTTGTATCCGCGCGTGGCTGAAACGAATTCAGCAACATTGTATGAGGATGACACGCTGACGACGGCCTACCAGCGCGGCGAATTCCACAACACGCAAATCACCGCGTCGATGAACAGTACGGACAGGACGGTTTACGTGAACATTGCTGCCGCCAAAGGAATGTTTCGTGGCGCGTTGAACGAGCGCGCGTGGATTTTGCGAATCCACCTCCCGACGGACTGGCTGAAAAACCTGGCGACAGCACAAGTCCTCGCCAACGGAGAAAAAATCAACGTGCAAACTCGCCAGCTCAATCGCGCTGCGACGGCAATGCCGTTTGGAGACCGGGCCGGCGCACCGGATTCCGATGTGTTTGAAGTGACATTGCCCGCTGCTCCACTTTCCCAAAATCAGTCGTTAGAAATTCGGTTGTCGCCAGTGAAAGTTATCCCGTAAAACGCTTTGTTAATGGTCCGACGGATTTTTTCCGTCAGGGGGATTCGGAACATCAGACTTCTTGGCTTTCAGGGCTCGCAAGGCAAGGAGCGCGCGTTTTTCCTGGGAAAGATTATCCAGTATGGGATTCGGTGCTTCAGCTCTGACGTCAGTATGCCGATTTTCGCGATGGCGCGGCTTGCCATCCAGAGGAGAGCTCCGGGATGTTTTCTGAAAGAAGTTCTCAAAATCGGCAATGTCGATTTTTGAAACGAAACTTAGCGCCGCTGTCCGCGAGGCTTCCGATACCGTCTTGAACCGCTGGCGCTGGGTCAGAAGGATGTGGAGGGTGTCCTGCCATGGCGCAATGTTCTGCTCGGGTACTATGGGATCCGGCGAACTGCGTGAGTCGAAACTCTTCTCGTAACTCTCTATCGGATGCACCGGCAGGATGTAGTCAACACCTAACTTCGCTTCCGCCAAACCGCCCACATTACTGGCTATGACCGGGATGCCGCGAAGCATGGCCTCAACCACTATTATTCCAAATGCCTCCGGCCACAAGGATGGTACCAATAGCACACGAGTTTTGGAGAGGACAGTTTCTATGTCATCCGACGGCTCCAGAATTGTGACGTTTGGCGACGTTTTCAACCTTGTGAGGTCCGCTTCGGTGGTTCCCCACGCCGGTAATGCGGCAAATTCAATGTCTGGAAACAACTCCAGTAACTTCAGGAAGATGGACATGCCTTTGTAAGCACAAGGATTAATAAAAGTAACAAACCCCCGTTCAAACGATGCCGAAGGGTTAAAAGGGCCGCTGCCATAGACCGGGAACCGCAACACCGATGACTCCAGACCGCTCCATCGAGAAATGTAGTCCTTCATAAATGTGCTGACAGTGATGATTCCATTTACTTGTCCGATCAACTGCGTAGTGGCAGGGCTTTTAAATATGGCATGAGGGCCAAAAGGCAGAAAGAGCGCACAGTGGACTATATAGACAACCGGAGCGAGACCAGATTCCAGCGCTGCCGCCAGGAGCAATTGTCCGGGATCCTGGCAGGAAACCATAATCTCATCCGGCTTGAAAAGGCTGGCTTGCTTCAGAGCATAGAGATGAAAACAGTCGGAGTTTAAAACGGCATGGACTTCAACTCCATTGTAATGAAACACACAGACTTCAGTGGATTGTGAACGCACCTGTATCTTTCGCATCGCTAATTCACGGGCGAAATCACTCGGAGATTGCGGGCCATGACTCCCAATGGCGGGAACGATTGCCTGACATTCATGACCTCGCTGGGCCAGCCCCTCCAGCAGCAATCGATTCGCCTTGTTCGCGCCTCCGAAGGTCGGAACATACAACATGTTTTGCAACAAAAGAAGTCTCATTAGGCGTCATTCTGCGCATTTAACCAAACCTTAGTCCTCGGGCTCATGGTCTGGGGATAAATTTACACGGTTTAACAAAATCTGCATATCACAAGTTTAAGGCCGGGCGAAGCCACAGCATCGCACACGACGGTAGTGTCTTAATTTGAAATTGTGGAGGGCTTTACTTTTTGGTGTCTGGCACGAAATTCGTTCATGCTGGTATTATTTTTCAGGCTTTGGCCAAACCCAAATTTGTAAACAATCTCTAGGCGCCCAAGGCTTTGCTGTTACAGTCACTGCTATTTTTTCGGTTTTAAAAGCGTTTAATATTGCATTTGCATGGGCAGGTGGCCGGATAGCACTTTGCACAACAAATTCAAGTCCGGTCGTCCCGCCAACCACTATCGTCTTTATACTTTGGTCAAGTTCTGCATCAAACCCACATTCCGTTAAGACATCTGTTATCCGCTTTGCATATTGTCGAGATTCTTCAATATCACCACTCACAGACACTTGGACAAGATTTCGATACACAAAGTTGGATTGCATAAACGGTCTTAAGAGATTGATAAGGTTCGTTTCTTGTTCTGGCGTTATTGTCCTCCATTGCACGATGCCTTTAAGTTCCAGTAATTTGGCTTCCAATACCAAATTTGTCTGTCGAAATTCTTCGACCTGTTTTTCAACCGAGAGGCGGTCTTTTTTAGCGTTTTCAGCCGCTTCTTCTGCCTTTGAGGCCGCTTCTTTAGCCCTTTGCCCTATTGCGAATAGGGAAGCATTGTCGCTACGAAGCTGTTCAACTTTTACATTGGCCTCGGAAACATCTTTTTCAAGTCGAATTGCCTCCGGTATAGCATGGGATAGCGCAAAAAATTCCATTAACACCCCAAGTGCAACTGCCGTCACAAATTGTAATTCTCTGCGACGATGGTGTAGTTCATGGCCATCTTTTGCAGGATTTAGGAACAGATACCATTCGCCAGCGCAACCAATTGCAACCAGTCCGGCGGCTACTACTTCCCAAGAAATCCAAAACCACGACGATGAAAGCATCAAGAAACCCAAGACCGCAATCGAGATTGTTGCAATAATCCCACAAATAATCTTCGGACTTGTGCTTTTTATTGCAGTTTGGATTTTTTTGAAAATCACATTCACAAATTATAAGACAAAAAATAAGATTCAACTTGCGTTTCTAAAAATGTGGGCTGTGGTTCTATTTGTTTTCATTCGTTTCCAAATCATTTGCCTCATTCCTTAATAAAAGTTTGGCCTCCTCGTCCGAGATGGCCTCAAGCTCCCGGACTGCGGCGTCCATATCTTGAGCATTCATTCCACCAATGGCCTCCTGCTCAATGACTCCGGCCAGTTGTGCTATGGTCGGTTTGTCCAGGATTACATTCAGCGGCAACTCCACTCCAAACACTTTTCTAATACGAGAGATCAAAACCGTCCCGAGCAGGGAATGCCCGCCGAGTTCGATGAAATCATCATGGATGCCAACCTGGTCCAGCCGAAGGATGTCGGTCCAGATTGTCACCAGCATTTCTTCAATCGGGGTTCTGGGGGCGACATAACCCTTTTGTTCGGGTGGGAATTGCCGTTGCTGATCGTCGATTGCCTTGTCGATTTGTTCCACATCACACAATTGAGTGGCGATACGCATGGCTGTCTTCGAGTCGAGCCGGTAGGACGTTGGGATGGCATGATTTTGCACGGGGACAGACACAGAAGCAGGTTTCTTCTGTGAGGGGGCATATTTAGCGGAGGCGGCCCCACCAACCGGGATTTGAAAAGAGGATCGGCCTTCAGATTCTTCGAGGAACACTCCTCCGGTACTTTCGAGGAAATCCATCACCGGTCTGTTTCTTGAGGTATGTACAATAGAAAAGTGAATCTGTTTTACTCCCCGCTCCAGTCCCCGTTTGCCCAGGTGCGCGAGCATCTGGTGCTCAATCCCGCGGCCCAAAGCACGGCAACTCAACAGGAAGGAATCAACGTACAAAACGCCAGACACTTCTTCAAAAAACATGGTGCCAACCAAACCATAATCTCCGAACCGGTCTTTTGCTTCAACCACGCAACAATCGTGTTTTGCCTGGCCACAGAATTCCCGAATTTCTGATTCGGAACGGCGGATCG
>Ga0182027_10008640_pt1 | contig 14782 bp, 9 predicted proteins | sample 712E1DmetaG_FD_121300 | JGI IMG/M metagenome (GOLD analysis project Ga0182027, IMG submission 121300) | Permafrost microbial communities from Stordalen Mire, Sweden - 712E1D metaG (Illumina Assembly) | ecosystem: Environmental > Terrestrial > Soil > Wetlands > Permafrost | place: Sweden... | reverse complement strand
TCTTGAAGATATCGTCAGCAGCGGAAAAGCAATATATGCAGGAATTTCAAATTACCCGGCTGAACTGACACATCAGGCCGAGCAAATATTAAAAAGTTTTAAGAACCACTGTACTATCCATCAGCCAAAATACAGCATGTTCGAAAGATCAATTGAAAAGGGTTTGCTTAATACGGTCAGGAAGGATGGAATCGGCTGTATTGTATTTTCTCCTTTGGCACAGGGACTTCTTACTGATAAATATCTAGATGGAATACCAAGCGGTTCAAGAGCTTCAAAACCTTCCGGATTTTTGAGACCTGAACATATCAGCGCCGAAGTAATATCAAAAGTGCAAAAGTTGAACGAACTTGCAAAATCACGAAAACAAACATTAGCTCAGATGGCAATTAAATGGATTATGCGTCATGAAGAAATTACTTCTGTACTTATCGGCGCAAGCCGGGTTGAACAAGTCGATGATGTTGTTAATACACTTGAACATGATCCGTTGTCAGAAACGGAACTGAAAAAGATTGATGATATTCTTAAATAGATATATCATTCCGGAATTATAATTTACTTAAGATTAATACTATCATTTTTTTAGGATCTTTTTTTGAATGAACGCGTCTAATTTTCTGTATAGAACGGTTGATTCAATTGTTCAATTCAATTACAAGATTAAGGAGTATGTATGTCTAATTATTTGAAAATGGTTTTTGTTATTGCACTTTTTGGTGTTGGGATCAATAACATTTATGGTCAGTCGGACACAAAAGATTTTACAAAAAGCATATTAAGTGCTCAGGTAAGGGATATTAAATCAAATATTATGAATGAGGATTTTGAACTTATCATTCAGCTTCCTTACAATTATGACAAAGAAGCACCTAAGAAATATCCGACACTTTATTACTGCGATGCTTTTTATGATGCTCCGTTATGGAGCGGAATTTACGGAGTACAGTTTTATGATAAGACTATTACGGATTGCATCATGGTAGGATTCTCATACGCAGGCGCAAATCGTGATTATGAAGGATTAAGAGCCCGCGATTATACTCCCACAGATAATTCAAAATCCGGCTTATACGGAAATGCTGAAAAATTTCTTCAGGTCATCGAAAATGAGTTAATCCCATTTGTTGAAAAAAATTATCGAGCCGATCCGAAATTCCGCGCGCTGGGCGGTTGTTCTCTGGCAGGATTGTTCCCATTATATGTTATGCTGACTAAAACGGAATTATTCAATTCTTATATTGCAATTAGTCCTGCAGTACAATGGGATAATTTCTGGTTAAATAAACTGGAGGAATTCTATCATAATGGTAATGACATTTTATCGGTTAGCTTGTTTATGAGTGTTGGTGAAAAGGAAGGATTGAACGAACCGGTTAAGAAATTTGACGGGATACTCAGAAGCCGTAATTACAAAGAATTCAGATATAAATTCCGTGTGCTTGAAAATACTTATCATGCAGGTTCTAAACCGGAAGGGTTTCAACGCGGATTACAATTCGTTTTCGAACCGTTAATTAAGAAATGATTTTGTTGGTTCTATACTAAGGAGATAATTGATGAAGAAAAACATTCCTGTAATTTCAGTTACAGGTAAAACTCTTGCCGAATAATATGAATAATCATTAGTAGAACTTTACAATAACTGTATGCGATTTAAAACACAATATGATAAACCGGGCGATCCTTTTAAATGAATTTGAAAAACCGACAAAGCAGCATTACAAAATTTTAATTATGAGCTGGGCGGGTTGGGTATTCGATTTTTATGATCTTGTACTTTACACTTTTCTGTTAATTCCAATTGGAAAAGAACTACACCTTAGCGATGTCGCGCTTTCATTTGTATTGGGATCATCACTTGCAGCAACAGCTTTGGGCGGTGTTATATTCGGAGTGCTTTCGGATAAAATCGGAAGACGAACTGTCCTTCAATTAACAATTTTAATTTATAGCATAGGAACATTCTTAAGCGGACTATCATTCAGCCTTTTTGCTCTTGTTATATTTAGAATAATTACAGGTTTAGGCGTCGGTGGTGAATGGGCTACCGGACAAACATACATTGGCGAAACTTTCCCTGCAAAGGTGCGTGGGAAATATTGCGCTTTTATGCAGACCGGCGCGCCAATAGGTGTTGCTCTTGCATCAATTGTCGGTGGAATGATCGCTCCAATGATAGGCTGGCGCCTCTGTTTTTTTATTTCAATTCTGCCGGCTGTATTGGTGATTTTTATTAGAAAGAATTTACCCGAATCCGATTTATGGGAAGAGCGCAAAAAAATAATAGCCGGTAAGAAGATATCTGAAAAAGAAATCTCCGTGGAAATTGAGAACAAATTTGTTCTGCTCTTTTCGAAACAATACAGAAAACTTTTTATTCAGGCGCTTATTTTAGCAATATTCGACATGTCGGCCTACTGGTTTACCTATTCATGGATGCCAGGATATCTTAATCAGCAAAGGCAATTCTCTTTAACCAAATCTGCACTCTGGATTTTAGTAACTCAAACGGGCGGGTTCATTGGATACTTTATGTTCGGTTATATTGCTGATCATTTGGGCAGACGACCCGCATATTCAATCTATTCTGTAATTATGGCTGCGGGATTAATAATGATTACTCTTATGTGGGATTTGATAGTATCAGTACCATTTGTAATATTGATATTCATGTTTTTAGTCGGTTTCGGAACAGGAATGTTCGGAGGATTCGGTTCACTTTTCTCGGAACTATTCCCAACTTCTATAAGAAACACCGCAATGGGCGCCGCATTCAACCTTGCAAGAGGAGTTCAATTTTTTACTCCTGTAGTAATTACTTTAGTAGCGGCTAAATACGGACTGGGAGGGGGAATTTCAATTGCTGCATTTTTTGCTTTGTTAACCGGAATTTGGATCTGGACCTTCCCCGAAACTAAAGGGAAACTTTTGTCGGCTGTACATAGTCAAACATAAGTTATTATAGTAAAATTGCTATTCAAAAATTGATCTATCCTTGAAGTTAAATATTTCATTGATTTTTCGGCCGACTTCAAAGTTGTGCAATTCATTACTATTATTCATCCTATAAACTTGTTAACTGCATATTAAAGATTAGTTAAGTATACCTTAACCATGAATCCACAACCGATGGTATTTATCCTTAATGCATCCTTAACCTAACCTTAAGGAGACCTTAAGGTGATTGAAGGGAATCTATATTTTCACTGTATACGGAATAGAACTAATAATGACCTTTTTCTTAATAAAATAAGTCCCTAACTCTACAAAAGACCTTTCCCAGCCGATAACAATTAAACATTACCTGTCATTTCAATAAGAATATCTATTCAAAAACCGCTCCGAATGACTGACTAATAATATTAGTTAATAAGACTGTTTGTCCTTGCTTACTATGGCAGATCGCTCTTTTTATTCAACTTATTATTTGTTTTTTCTTGATTTAAAGAAATTAATTTTGTACTTAGAAACAAAAATTACACCCCTTACGATAAGTGAATATAATATTACAATGAGAAACGACAGATTGGCAAAAATATTCTGTGAAATTGCGGTGATAGAAGGGCTTTCGGGAAATGAATTAGAAGTTGGTAATTATATAAAATCATTTTTAGAGAATCTTTCATTGCATCCGCAAATGGATAATTCCGCGTGTCAAACAAAAAGTAATTCGGGAAATATTATATGTAAAATAAACGGAGGTGGAAATTTTCTCTTATCATGTCATATGGATACTGCAAGATCAACTAAATCACTTAATCCTGTTTTTACGGAAGATAGAATAGTTTCCAGCGGTGAGACAGTGCTTGGTGTTGATAATAGGTCCGGTATAGCAATTATGCTTTTACTCGCTGAAAAAATTGCACGTGAAAAAATACCTGTTAAAGGATTTACACTTGCATTTGCAACATGCGAAGAAACGACTCTCGGCGGATCAAAGTATATGGAAATCGATAAAGAGATCAAACGCGCCTTTGTTTTTGATTCTCAAAATCACCCCGGAAAATTTATTAATTCATCATACGGCGCTGCAGGTTTTAAAATTGAAATAATCGGTAAAGCTTCTCATTCGGGAATATCTCCTGAAAAAGGCATCAATGCCTTTGATATAATGATACACGCTTTGGAAGGGCAAACTTACGGGAGAATTCAACCTGAACTTACTTTTAATATCGGCAAAATATACGGCGGAACCGCAACAAATGTTGTTCCGGATAATATAATTTTGGAAGGGGAAGTCCGTTCGGTAAATCTTAAAAATGTTGAAGCAAAGATTGACGAATTGAAATTTCAATTTGAACAAGTTGCTTGCAAATTGGGTGGAAGTGTTAACTTTTTCTGGAACTGGGATTTTACTCCTTTTATCGTTACACCTCAAAGTGAAACATATCATATGATTTGCGATGCAATAAATAAAGCCGGATTAACAACTGAAGCCGTAATTTCTTCAGCGGGCAGCGATGCAAATTCTTATAATAATAGAGGAATTGAAGCGGTTAATATCGGTATTGGGGCTCAGAATCCTCATTCCAACGAAGAATATATTTTATATAAAGATTTCAAAAACGCATTTAATATTGCTCTTGAATTAGTAAAGGAATGAATATGAAAATTAATCTGAAGGTTTTTATTGCTCTTTTATTATCCGTTTATTCACTTACTGCAGGTTTAAAAGATACCAAAGGATCCTTATTCATTATCGGAGGCGGTGAACGCAATCAGGAGATGCATAAATTTGTTGAATTAGCCGGAGGTGTTGACTCCCGGATAATATTAATACCGATGGCCAGTGGTGAGCCAATACCTTATGCTACCGAAGAAGTCGAAAGGTTAAAAAAACTCGGATGTAAAAATGTTGATTATATCTTCTGCGATAGAAAAGGTGCTGATCTTGACAGTAACATAGCAAAATTGAAAAACACTACTGGAGTTTTCTTCTTGGGCGGAGACCAGGTAAAGCTGACAGGTGCACTATTAGGGTCAAAACTCTTTGACAGTATTAAAGATATTTATAAAAAGGGCGGTGTGCTTGGAGGGACAAGCGCTGGCGCTGCAGTTATGAGCGAGGTTATGATTACCGGCGATGAACTTATTAATAAAGATACTACAAGAAATTTTTATACAATACAGAAAGGGAATGTACAAACAGTTCAGGGATTCGGATTTGTAACAAAAGCAATAATCGATCAGCACTTTGTAATTCGTAAACGCTTAAATCGCTTGATATCCGTAGTGCTTGAGCATCCGAATTTAATTGGAGTAGGTATTGACGAAACGACCGGAATTATAGTAAAAGCAGATGATACATTTGAAGTATTCGGCGGAAGGACGGTTGTTGTTATAGATGCTTCGCAAGCTGAGAACATATTGACAAACGAAGAAGGATTGCTTTCGGCGCAAGGAATAAAACTAAATATTCTTCACTCCGGCGAAAAATATGATCTCATCAAAAAACAAATTATAAAATGAGCGTATATTGATGAAGTATAAGTTTAAGGTGCCGAATACTTTTTTGCTGATATTCTATTTGTTGATATTTATATCCGTTTTAACGTGGATTATTCCAAGCGGCAAATATCAGCGAGAATTGGTTAACGGCCATGAAGTTGTACTTCCAAATTCTTTTCAATATGTAAATCAAAATCCTCAGGGAATTGCCGCATTATTCACCGCTCCGTTGAAAGGATTTACAGAAGCATCGGTTATAATTGGTTTTATATTAATAGTTGGGGGTGCATTTTCAGTCCTTCAAAAAACCGAAGCTATAAATGCGTTAATTACTAAACTTGCGCATGTTCATAATGACTCGCTTACAATGAGGAATCTTTTTATTCCGGTTTTGCTGACTCTGTTTTCTTTAGGCGGAGCAACTTTCGGGATGAATGAGGAGATAATTCCGTTTGTACTTATTATAGTTCCAATATGTATTGCTCTCGGTTATGATTCAATTGTTGGTGTCGCAATTCCACTGATTGGAGCACAAATCGGTTTTGCGAGCGCATTTCTGAATCCTTTTAATGTTGGTATAGCTCAAGGTCTGGCCGGTGTTCCAATTTTTTCCGGAATCGGTTATAGATTAATTGTATGGTTTATTTGTAATATGGCTGCAATTATATTCGTAACCCATTATGTGAAAAAGCTTCAAGCCAATCCCGCGAAAAGTCCGATGTTCAAAGAAGATGAGGAACGGAAAAGAAATGATAATACTTTAGAAAACGAAATTGATAATGATCTGAAATTTTCTATTCGTCATAAAATAGTTCTGGCAACTTTTATTTTGTCGCTTGTCTTGCTCGTGGTCGGAGTAATTAAATTTAACTGGTTTATTGAAGAAATCTCCGCTCTCTTTTTTGTTATGGGTATACTTGTAGGAATTATCGGAGGTTTAAAGAGCGACCAGATAATCAAATCATTTATTGAAGGAGCTAAGGATTTAGTAGGAACAGCTCTTATTGTTGCTCTTGCAAGAGCGACTTTGGTAATTGCACGAGACGGCGCAATCATCGATACGATGTTATATTCCTTATCACCGTTAGTTCAATCTTCATCGCCGATATTTGCATCACAGAAGATGTTTTTGATACAAGCAGTAATAAATTTCTTTGTTCATTCGGGAAGCGGACAAGCGGCATTAACAATGCCGATTATGGCCCCGCTGGCGGATTTGGTTGGAGTTTCCAGACAAACATCAATTCTCGCTTTTCAATTCGGCGAGTTGACAAATATTATCATTCCTACTTCGGCAGTAACAATGGGAGCGTTATCAATGGCAAAAGTGCCATGGGATAAGTGGGCTAAATGGGTTTTACCGTTTCAAATTGTTTTATTAATTATAGGATTAATGCTTCTTGTTCCTCCTTACTTTCTAAGATGGTGATGATTCAATTAACAATAAAAGGAGTAAATATGAAAAAGTTATTACAATATTTTCTAATTGTACTTTTTATATCTCTTATACCTGCAAGTATAATTGCTCAAAGTTTTTCTACCGGGAAAATGACAATTACTTTATCGGATGCCGGGAGAATCAGAATTAAAAATAATGCGGCTGATACTAATATGATCGATAGAATATCCGTAATTGTAGGCGGAAAGCAGAATCAGGTATTCACTTATAATGCTGATGCAAATGTTGTAAGCGGAGATTCATCTTATTCGATTACCAGTCCTCAAGTAAGTGATTATGAAATCAGAACATCATGTGATAATTCATATTCAGGTCTCCCGCCAAATGTAAAGGTCAATATTAATATTTACGGCTGGAATAATGTTAACTACGCTATAGTAAAGATGGTTATCACCAATCAGGAAACAGCAAGTTTAAATGCAAGGTTTGGATTAGAAATAATTCCTGAAATTGACGGATCTTACGGATTTGAAACAACTAAGCTTGATAATGCTACAAAATCTGTTCTAATTAACACAACACCAAATTCATCGAGAGTCGGATTAAGAATGCTTTCTTCCCCAATGACAACATTGAACACTATTGATTGGGTCGACAGCTACGATACAAACGATACTCAAATGTGGAATTGGGTAACAACAAGTACATTGCAGTCAACTTATACAACTGTCTCTGCCGACGGTGTGATCACATTTATTACTGTTGATCCACAGTTGATTACCATAAATGGAACAAAAACTTATTTCTTTGCAATTGCATACTCAGCAACCGAGAGTGCCGTTATTTCTTCATTGAATGACGCGCAAATAAAATACAATTCTCTTCCAGTAAATGTCGCAAAATTAATAGGATTACCTGCAAGTTATTCTTTATCGCAAAATTATCCTAATCCGTTTAACCCAACTACAAAAATTAAATTTGCTTTACCGGTACGAAACTATGTTTCAATAAAAGTTTACGATATAGTCGGCCGGCAAATAGCAGAATTAGTTAAAGGAAATATGGATGCCGGAAACTATTCGGTTGATTTCAATGCCAGCAATTTGCCGAGCGGAGTTTATATATACAATCTAACGGCAGGTTCAACGAAAATATCAAATAAAATGGTACTGATAAAATAATATGGCAAGGTATAAAGAAATAAAAATAAGAATTAAAAGTCAGTATCCTAAGTTGCCGCAGACTCATAGAAATCTCGGTGATTATTTCATTGAGAATTTTGATAAAATACCTTTTTTGAATGTTCAGGAAATCTCTGAGGCAACCTCTATGAGCGTTGCCTCTGTAGTACGGTTTGCTCAAAGAATCGGCTTTAAGGGATTTCTTGAAATGAGAGATGAAATTTCAAAGGAATTGCAGAACCGCATACGCCAAAAGGAAATATTTTCTCTTGTAGATGAGGGAAAAATTAAAAACGATATTCTTTCATCGGTTGCAAATCTTGATATAAAGAATATTAATGAAACCCTTCATTCTTTGGATAGAAAGAATTATGAGTCCGCAATTAAAATGATTTTAAATGCCAAGAGGGTTTATACGGCCGGTTTAGGAATATCCTTTTTGCTTGCAAGAGTCCTCGCATATCAGTTTAACCAGGTTGCTATTGATGCAAAAAGTTTTAATCACGACGATGCTTCATTTATGGAGCAAGTTCTTTTTCTTAATAGAGATGATCTTATAATAGCGTTCTCATACCCGCCGTATTCAAAGGAAACTGTTGATGTTGCAAAATTTGCTAAAGAAAAAAACATCAAAGTAATTTCAATTACTAATAAAAATGCTTCACCGATTACATTTTATTCGGATGCTACTTTAGTTGTTAAGAGTGATAATTTGCTTTTCACTAATTCGTTCGCTGCAATTTCAGTTTTGATAAATGCTATTACCACTCAATGTGCATTTAAAAATAAAGCTAAAACCGAAAAGATCCTGAAAGAGATGAATGAAATCGCCGACCTGCATGATTTAATAGTCACCGATGATTACCTAAAGAAAAATTTTAACGGAGATTAATGTGAAAAAGTTATTCACAATTATTTACTTAATACCTTTATTAATTTACGGCGGGACTACCGGGAAAATCAGCGGAAGAATTATTGACGCCTCGACGAAAGAACCAGTTGTTGGAGCAAATGTAACCTTACAGAATTCAAGATTAGGTTCTTCTGCTGATGTTGACGGGAATTATGTGATATTAAACATTTCTCCAGGCACTTATAATGTAAGGGTCAGTTCTGTCGGCTATAAAACAATAATTTATGAAGACGTAAATGTTATTGTTGATCGAACAGTGGAGTTGAATGTCGCATTAAAGCAGACAGATGTTCAGGTTGGGGAAGTAGTAATTGCCGCTAAACGTCCTATGGTCCAAAAAGATTTAACAAGCAGTATATCGGTAATTTCCAGAGACAAAATTGAAATGCTTCCTGTATCAAATTTTACCGACTTACTTTCAATGCAGGCGGGAGTTGTTGGAAGCGGCAGCAATCTGCATGTCCGGGGCGGAAGATCAAATGAAGTAGCGTATATGATTGACGGAATGTATGTACAGGATCCATTGCTTGGCGGATTAGCTACTCAAATCAGCAATGATGCAATTCAGGAAATGAGTTTACTTAGCGGAACATTTAATGCGGAATATGGAAATGCACTGAGCGGAGTTGTGAATATTGTTACACGAGACGGCGGCGATAATTTAGGGGGGAAAATTGAAGCACGTACAAGTGAATTCGGAATTAAAAGATACAGCGATCTGCATGAATCAAGAATTAATGTCAGTTTTAACGGACCTCTCTTTACAAATGAGTTGAAATTTTTCCTTTCCGGGGAACAACAAAAAAGCGGAAGTTATTTACCGTTTGGTTATGATGACAGCCGGACAATTTTTGCTAAATTGACTTATTCTGGTTTACCGGGAATTAAAATTACTCTTACTAACAGAGGAAGTCTGGAAAAACAGCGGCCTTATAGTCATGCCTGGAAATATATTCCCGAACAATATTTGGAAGTGCGGAACGACAGTTATCAATCGACTCTTTCTTTGGTACACACTCTTAGAAGTAATTTATTTTATGAGCTCCGCGTATCATATTTTAATCAGGGTTATTATTCCGGAGTTAATAAAGATACATCTCAATATATCTCAATAACAAACCGTGAATACCTTTCCGACAAAGGAACCGGCTATGAGTTCTATTCCAAAGCTGATCCCGCGGAATTAACTGACAGCCGAACTGCTACTTTAGATGCCAAACTCGATGCCGATTGGCAGCTGGACAAGACTAATGAAGTTAAAGCAGGAATACAATACAAAAAGCACTGGCTGAGATATTACGATATATATGACCCCAAACGAGATTTTCCTTATATAGATGATTATCGTACACAACCTTTCGAAGCCTCAGGTTATCTTCAGGATAAAATCGAACTTCCTTATTTGATCATTAATATCGGTCTTCGATATGATTATATGAATGCAAACGTTACATTCAGATCAAATCCTCTTGATCCGCTATCGCTTGTTAAAGTTAATTCACGCAGTCAGTTGAGTCCGCGAATTGGTATTGCCCATCCGATTTCCGAAAGGACCAAAATACATTTTGCTTATGGTCATTTTTTCCAATTCCCGGATTACAAATACTTCTATGAGAACAATCAATATGATTTAAAAGTGCGTGAACCATTGTTTGGCCAGCCGAATCTTGATGCCGAAAGAACAATAACCTATGAGATAGGTCTTTCACATCAGATTTCCGAGAATACTGTTATGAATTTCACTGTTTATTATAAAGACGTTACAGGAAACATCGGGACAAAATATTATTTCCCATACGTTGACGGACGTTATACCGGTTATACACTTTATGTAAATGAAGCTTACTCCAATATAAAGGGGTTGGAAATAACATTCGATACCCGTCCAAGCAAATATTTTTCCGGCGGATTTGATTATACATATTCAGTCGCAAAAGGGAACGCTTCTTCGGAAACCGAAAACTATCCCGGCACCGAGGAATCGACACTTTTATATTTTTTGGATTTTGATCAGACCCATACTTTTAATGCCAACGCAACTTTTCATATTCCTAATAATGAGGGACCCGAAGTTTTCGGTTCGAAAATATTCGAGAACATGGAATTTAGTTTTGTTTTAAGAGCGAGTTCAGGATACCCTTATACCCCAAGCGGAAGAGATATCGGATTTGTAGTAAAAAATTCTCAACGAATGCCGGGCAGATATTCACTCGATATGGAAATAACAAAAGAGTTTCAAATTTATGAAAACTTAAAGGCTCATGCATTTGTGGAAATTCTTAACCTTACAGATCATCGAAACGTACTTTATGTATACGGAGATACGGGAGAACCGGATTTAACTTATAACGGCGGTCTTTCCCAGGAATTTATGAAAGATCCTTCGAACTACGGACCGCCGAGATCGATACGATTAGGTATGAACATACAATTCTAAATTTCTCCGGGAATAAATTTTATACATGGAATGAAAATGAAAAAAAAAATAGTTGTTATAATAATCTTATCATTTGTCATATCGGTCGGTGCGCAGGATAAGAAGTATCTTGATAAAGATAAGGAGAATACCCTGAGAAAAACTTCCAGCATTATTGACCGGGCCGCCGGAATACACAATGCTAGTAATATCGGATTGTTTTTTGAAAACAGAGGAAAACTTTATCCAAGGAATATAACTCAGGGTCCATCGGGCGAGTATCCGATCAACAGCGGTAAGAATTATATTTATCGCGTTAATCCTTATGTAGCTTTGCCTAATAATGTAGTCCAGGGCAGATATACTACTAATGAAGAATGGGAAGCAGCTGCGGGATATGATAATACTACTTATGCCCAAATTGCCTTCAGCGATAATCCAAGAACATGGCCTGCGACGGGTTGGCCTGTTAAAGATGCAAATGGAAAAGCAATTTTCAAATCGGATCAGGATAGTTATTGCGTTTATAACGACAGCACTAATACAAAAAAAATTCTAGGATTGGAAATAGCTCAAACAGGATATACATATGGTGTGAAGTATGCAAGTAACATAATCTTTTACAAATTCGAATTGAAGAATAACGGAAAGAAACGACTTGATAGCTTATACTTTGCTCTCTATTGCGATATAGATGTTGGAAATGTCTCCGGTGGAGTTGATGAATATGCAGACGATCTAATTGGAATTGATAAGAATAGAAACTTTATGTATTTCTACGATTCAAAAGGATATTCCAGAGAATGGCCGGACGGCAAAACCGGTTACTTCGGTTTTCAATTCCTTAAAACACCTGAAGTTAACGGGAAGCAATTAGGAATAACCGACATGCATTATTTCTTGTATAATGACGATGATGCTTCGGATATCGATTCTATCGAGTATCAAAGAATATCAAGTTCACCTAAGCTTTATAAATCTTCACTTGGGCCGAAGTTTTTTCATTTAGGGAACAATACAAATTTACATTTCGATGATCCGTCTACACAGCCCGCTACCGGATTAGATGTTGCTTGTTTTATCAGCTCTGGTCCTTATACGCTTGAAGTCGGGCAAAAACTAACTTTTTATACTTCAATTGTTGCCGGAGATAATCTTGCAGAGGCGGACAAGTATGCCGATGCGGCACAGAAGATTGTTGATTATGATTTTGAATTAAGTAAACCGCCCGATACGCCAACCCTTTCGGCTGTTGCAGGCGACGGTAAAGTAACTTTATATTGGGATGATGCCGCTGAAAAATCTAAAGATAATTTCTCGGGAGAATATGATTTTGAAGGTTATAGACTTTATCGCAGTCAGGATAAAGGAGTGAATTGGGTACTGCTCGCTGACTATGATATGATCGATAAAATTGGTATAAATACAGGTCTACAGTATAGTTACACGGACACTAAAATTACGAACGGTTTTGAATATTGGTATTCAATTACAGCATATGATAAGGGTGATTCAACAGTATCCTCTCTGGAAAGTGCAAAGGGTACTTCAGCCGATTCGAAAAATCTTCAGATAGTAACTCCGACATCTTCTGCTGCGGGTTATATACCCGTATCGGGTAATAATGTACTTCATTCGGGAAATCATAATTCAAACTATATACTTACCGTTAATCCGGTTGACGATAATACCTTAAAGGGAAATAATTATAAAATCGGGTTTAATTATACTTATCAAAAAAACATTGGTAAACTTGCTACTGTTGTAAAACCTATTGTCAGAGATTCGACTAAAACCCCATTTAATAATTATGCAATTGAATGGCTTGGAGCAGATAAACTACGTTTAATTGATTTGGTAACAGGAGTTGAAATTCCTCCGACTCCTAAGACATATAGATCAGGCGCACAATATAATTTCACAGCCGGTCTTGGAGTTCAGCTTACCGATACAACAACCGATCAGTCGCTTTTACCTAAGGCAGGAGATTATATTTCTGTTAACTTCGGTAATTATGTTGTTCGTAACGGAGTTGATACTGTAGTATCGCTAAGAGCTCTTGAATTAGGTAAAGATAATTCTACAAAAGACGGGGTAATTTATAAAATATCAAAACCGGATATAATTAAAAATATTTCCCGAATCGGAGGCACCGATAAATTCGACTTAACATTTTCGGTTGCTGATGAATCAGTTGTTGAAAATAATTATTACCTGATTTCAACAAACGGTAAAGGGATTAACAAATCTGGAGAGGTATTTGTCAGTTTATTAATAAAAAATCAGCAACAGCAGACAATAGCGAATTTCGATACTGTTTATAATTCCGGTACTTTCTCTTTTAAAGGAATAACGGGGAAAGCTGCATTTAATTATTCCACGCCTCCTTCGCCGGGAAATATTTATGCCATTACAACTCAAATTCCGGTTGTTCTTAATTTACAGGATAAATATACTTTCGGTATAGCCGGTTCGTATGTTAACAAAGAATTAATGAGTTCAAACATTTCCAAAATAAAAGTTGTTCCGAATCCTTATCTGGTTTCTTCACTTTATGAACCCGAATACGGCGAGTTGAGAAAAGAGCCGCTCCGCCAAATCCAGTTTATAAATTTACCTAACATATGTACGATATATATCTTTTCGGTTGCGGCTGATAAGGTTAAAACAATTTATCATAATTCGAATAACGGGACTGAAATTTGGGATTTGAAAGCAGAAGGCGGAAGAGAAATTGCCCCTGGAATTTATATTTATGTCGTAAAAGCAGCCGGTGTTGAATATAAAAGCAAGTTTGCCATAATCAAATAAAAGTTTTGGGAATGAATATGAGAAAGAAAATTATAACGATTTTATTTTTGCTTACCGGAATCTGCTCTGCTCAAAATCCAAATCTTGGTACTTCTGGCGCTCAATTTCTAAATATCCCGGTCAGCGCAAGATATTCAGCTCTCGGCGGGGCGGTTGTCGGTATGAACGACGATGCTGAATCCGTATTTTGGAATCCGGCAGGACTTGCAAAGGTAAATAAAAACTCGGTTGAGTTTTCATATATGAGATGGTTTGACATATTTGATTTTAACTCTGCTGTTGCCGCGTTTTATCAGGACGGTATCGGGACGGTTGCCGTGAGCGCATTAATAATGAGCATGGATAAAGAGGAAATTACAACCGAAAGTCAACCGAACGGTACTGGAAGATTTTATGATGCTAAAGATATAGCAATTGGAATTACATTCGCCCGCTTTCTAACAGATAGATTTTGCGTTGGTATCACGGGAAAATATATTCAACAAAGAATATGGAATGAGACGGCAAACGGATTTGCTTTTGATGTCGGTTCTCAATACAGATTGGATTTCCAAAATCTTACTATAGCAATGAAAGTGAGCAACTTTGGAAGCGACATGCAATTTGACGGG
>Ga0182027_10008639_pt1 | contig 14782 bp, 5 predicted proteins | sample 712E1DmetaG_FD_121300 | JGI IMG/M metagenome (GOLD analysis project Ga0182027, IMG submission 121300) | Permafrost microbial communities from Stordalen Mire, Sweden - 712E1D metaG (Illumina Assembly) | ecosystem: Environmental > Terrestrial > Soil > Wetlands > Permafrost | place: Sweden... | reverse complement strand
TTCCGTTTTCTTGATTTGCCAGTTAAATAGGTCAAAGACTTGTGTTGAAGACCCCACTCGATTCTTATCAAGGACGTGCAATAGCATGATTTTTGCATTGAAAGCCTGGCTGATTGCGGCTGCTTGTGGCACGGCGGTTTCGGCAAACGGAGAACCATCCAGTGGTACGAGAATAGGATCGAACATGGTTAATCCTTTCTATTCTTTGACACCGGGCAAAACCGCATGGATTAGTATTATTGATAGTGCGTTGTCAAAGAACTATGCGTAGTTACCGATTTTCTTCCAAAGGCATTATTGCTTCAGCACTTACTGATTGTCCACGAATACCAATCTCATACTTCCGGCATATTCTGGTTGTGCTCTTCCTAATCCGCCGGACATATTACTTGTTTTAATCAGAGAGGCGTCATGTACGCGCGAATAAATGCATCAACATTTTATTTTAAAATCAATACTCCCCGACCGCATCCACCGGTCGGGGAGTGTTTACCTCGTCCACTTGGGGGATATTCGGTGAGTCAGCGGCGATGCGGTTACGCAGCACAAGAGTTAGGGCTTCCGTACGGTTGAAATAACCTGATTTTGACAGAATATTACTGACGTGGGATTATATTGTGGATGGGCTCACGGTTAGCCTTGTGGCGATCAGCATATTATTTAGCCTCTCGATAATCATGATTAGAACTTCACGCCCGCGTTCGTACAGGCCATCTGAGGGATTAAGGCGATAACTGAACCGCTGCAAACCCGTTTGTAGGAAGCTAATTCCACATGAACATCCAGTCGCCCGGTGTGTCGCCTGGATTTCATCACTGCAATAATGAATGCGTTTACGCCTCGGAAAGCTCCATAAAATATAGGATTACAGTATTTGTAGTTGTTCAAAAATTTATCCTAAAGCCGCTCTTAGCCTATATTGCACCACCTCCGCAAAATGCACGTGTTTTTTGAAAGAAAATCCTGCTACCATGCGTGAATAACCAAAAAGAAACCCGTTATTATTCGTGTAAGCAAAAGGAAAAAGCTTTTATAAACTTGCCGTTCTTGAGAAAAGCCCTCAAAACCACCCCCACCCTGTTTTCCTTTAGTGAACAGGAAAAATCTGTCATATTGTGTGTACCCCTGTCCATGCGGCTATTATGGTGATGCGGTAAAAGCCTATACCTGTGCGCCTTCGACCGTGACGAAATATCAAAAACGGATTTCAGGTCCCTTGCTGGATCGGATTGATATTCACGTGGAAGTGCCGCGCGTGGATTACCAGAAGCTGAGCAGTGATCGGTTGGGAGAATCTTCGGAAACAATCCGCGAAAGAGTTGAAGCGGCACGAGAGCGGCAAGGCCAACGGTTTTCGAAAATGAAATCAACGAATGTGATTTCAAACGCTGATATGCGAATCGGTGAGGTGAGATTGTTCTGCAAGCTGGACGAAGCAGGGGAGAGTCTGATCCGTGCTGCGATGGGACAGATGAATCTATCAGCGAGAGGGTATCACAGAGTGCTGAAGCTGGCACGGACGATCGCTGACCTGGCTGGGTGTGAACAGATCCAGGCGGCGCATCTGGCGGAGGCGCTGCAGTATAGGCTCAAAGTTCTCTTGTAGGTTAGTGTGGTGGACGGGAAGTACCATGTAATTCGGAATAATGCATCGGTGCTTCGTGCGCCGGTGTGGGACGTCCAGCGAGATGACCGGGATGATGCGCGAGTGCAGGCTGGATGTCTGCTTGCCCGAGTCGAAGACGATGCGCGCCACCATCTGATGGGTAGATATGCTACTAAGTTCGTACCATTTCCAAGCTGACTTTACCGGTGTTCAATTCTGAAGCATCAATTCGATATTTGCCTTCTTTATCAATAATTTTGAGGTCTTATTTAATAAGTGTTAAAAGATGGTTTATATATATCGAATATTTATTATACGATTTTTCCCAATCACTTAATTGCCATACCTACCTGCCATTACCCAACCCCGGTTTCTGACCCGGGTTTTTATTAATGGAGTGTTTTATAACATCAAATAGCGCCAGCTTATAAAACGCCAGATAAAGTCGGCGCTCCTGAAACAGGAGTAGAATTTATTTATGCTGAAAAATTACAGACATGGCCGGCCGACGATCGGTGTATTAATTGGCTGGCATGTATATTGGAACCCAACTCCTTATAGTTATCTTAACCCACTATTCCGAGGTGTGAGCGCAGCGATAAATGACCGCAACTGCAATTTATTGCTGGCTTGTGGAATGGGCGCACCCTCCGACAGATCCGATATACCTCGTCCCGCCTGGCCGATGTTAAGTAACGATGTTGACTTTGTGCCGGTTGGTGCGTGGAATACAGACGGTCTGGTTGTAATCAATCCTCTGCTCTCCGTCTCCCGCTCACAATATGTTCAGGACCTGGTGAGGTCCGGCCATCCCATCGTCTTTATCAGCAACGGTGAAGGACAGCCGGCAATCGTTGCCGATAACGCAGGCGGTATATCACAGGCCATCAGCCATCTTATGGCCCATGGACATCAAAGTATTGCTTATATCGCGGGGAATGCGGGAGATCCAAACGGAGACAGCGGGGAAAGACTTGAAGCCTATCAAGCCTGCCTCGAGCGATATGGGCTGAATTCAGATCCACAGCTCTCTGTTTACGGTCTTCATAGTTTTGACGGCGGGCATATCGCCATGCAGAAGATTCTGACCTCACACGTCTTATTTACAGCAGTTTTGGCGAGTAATGACGAGTCGGCAATGGGGGCAATGAAGGCTTTAAAGGAAGCCGGGGTGCGAATACCGGAGGATGTAGCGGTCATCGGTTTTGATGATCGGCCGGAAGCCATCGCCCAGGTGCCGCAGCTTACTACCGTTCACGTTCCATTATACAAATCAGGTTATCAAGCCGTTGAAGTTTTGCTTCGACGTATTAACGGACAAACGGATGCTGTTCAGTCGCTAAAGATACCAACCCAACTTGTCCTTCGCCAGTCATGCGGTTGCCATTATGGTGCAAATACAGCTTCTCTTACGCCGGCGAATTCTGCATCGGAACCTGGTTTTATCAGCCAACAGGTGTATCTAACCAGGGCGATGGCCGAGCCTGTCATTGCTGAAACCCAGCGGTTTAGCGCAGATGAGGTTCGGGCTTTCTGTGAAGAATTGGTCCGGGTTTTTATTTTGAGCCTCAGGACCGGTGAGTCGGATGGCTTTCAGCAGGCGGTCGAAGAATTGCTTGGGCGGGTGGAAGCCGAAGAGGATGATGCGCACATATGGCAGCTGGCAATTTCGAGTCTTCGCCTGTCGATACAAGTCTTGATCGAGGCGGTCGATCGTCCTGATGCATCCCGTTTGGCCCTGGATATGGTCGATCAAGCACGCGATGCGATCAGTGAACGGATGCGCCGGCAGCATGGTCGGTATATCTATGACCAAAAATGGATGACCAACCGCCTCGGGTCTCTTACGGCTCGTTTGCTCATGACCTCGGACAGATCGGAGATATTGGAGGTTTTATCCAACTATTTGCCGGCGATGGGTATCAAACATGCCAGCTTGTCGTTTTTCGATGCAGATCACGATGACCCGGCTGCCTGGAGCGTGTTGCACGTGATCCCAGGTAAGGAATTGCCGCCAATTCGTTTTCCCACCCGCCAGTTTCCGCCGGAATCGCTGTATCCCCCTCACCAACCTTTTTCATTAGTACTGTTGCCGATCGTCGGTCCTTTGGGACCGGTAGGTTTTATGGCATACGATTCGATCAATATTGAATTGGATGGCCCGATCACGCAGCAAATCGCGGCTGCACTTAATAATGCCCGATTATTTAAGGAGGCTACGGAAGGACGAAAGCTTGCTGAAGAAGCAGATCGTCTGAAAAGCCGCTTGCTCTCCACCGTCAGTCACGAACTACGCACACCTCTCAATTTAATTGTCGGGTTAAGTGAAATCCTCCTGCAGAAGCGGACTCTAAGCAAACATACCCTTTCAAGCGCGTTCCGAAAGGATGTTGAGCAGATTTATGCCAGTGCACAGCATTTGGGGCGGCTGATCCAGGATGTACTGGACCTGGCAAGCAGTGAAGTTGGCCAGTTACGCCTGGCAAATGAATTACTCGATCTGGGTGAAACGTTGGAGATGGTAGTTGCAACCGGTCGTCAGTTGGCAAACGTAAAGGGTCTTACCTGGCAGGACTCGTTGCCGGAAGCTAGGCTGTGGGTGTGGGGGGACCGCACCCGATTACGCCAGGTGGCTTTGAATCTGGTCAGTAACGCAATTAAATTTACATCCCTGGGAGGAGTGAGTTTCCAGGTTGAAGCCAGGGATGGTAAAGCGGTTGTGTTGGTCAAAGATACCGGACTGGGTATTGCCCCCGAGGAACAGCACCTGATCTTTGATGAATTCCATCGGACTGAATTGACCACTGCTCGAGGCTACGGGGGTATCGGTTTAGGGCTTGCAATTTGTAAGCGCCTGGTTGAAATGCAAGGCGGTGAGATCGGTGTACATTCATCGGGTGCAGAGGGCACGGGTTCAACTTTTTATTTCACCCTGCCATTGATCGAGCCGGAGACAATTCAAATTGAAGGAGACACTCTGCCATCCGGCTTGGAACAGTCGGTTACCCTGTTTACTGTTCCCTCGGCAAATGGCGAGCGCTTGCGCGAACATCTAACCGATCAGGGCTTTGAAGTTAACCTTGTGGAAATTGGCCAAACTAACGATTGGATGACACCGCTCTTGACGACTCCTCCCGGAGCGGTCATATTGGATATCGGAATGGCGCCTACCCGGGGTTGGGAAGTATTGAAAAGATTAAAAGAGAATTCCGGTACACAATCAATTCCGGTTTTGTTATATTCCCTCACCGAGAACAAAGGAGCCGTCCTGGAATTGAATTACCTGACCAAGCCGGTAGGGACAGCCGAGCTGGCACGAGTCCTGGAGTATCAGAAACTGGCATCTGGAGATGATAAGGATGAAAAAATTTTCCTTATTGTAGACGATGATCCCGCTACCCTGGAGATGTACGTGCGCATTGCGCAGTCGTGGCTTGGCAGGCATAAGGTACTTAAGGCTCGCAATGGCCGTGAGGCTTTGGAATTGATGCAGCAACAACGGCCTGATCTGATATTGTTGGATTTGATGATGCCGGAACTGGACGGGTTTGGCGTCCTTGAAGCGATGAGGGAGAAGGAAATTACCCGCGATATCCCGGTGATCGTATTAACAGGAAAAATATTAACGGAAAACGACATGGTGAGGCTCAACCGCGGTGTAGCCAGGGTATTGGAAAAAGGCTTGTTCAGCGTGCAGGAAACGCTCATCCATATTGATACTGTTTTGGCACGCAAACGGAATTTGGGGAGTGATGCACAAAAGCTGGTTCGCCAGGCTATGGCCTATCTACATGAGCGATATACTCAGCCCGTTTCGCGCCTGGATCTCGCTCGTTACTTGGGTATGAGTGGCGATTATTTGACCTATTGTTTTCGAAAAGAAGTTGGTATGACACCGATCGCATATCTCAATCGTTACCGGATCAATCAGGCAAAAGTACTGCTTTCAGAAAGTGATAAAAACATAACCGAAATTGCCATGTCCGTTGGTTTCTCGGACAGCAGCTACTTTAGCCGGGTGTTTCGCCGGCAGGTGGGTGTTTCGCCGGAAACCTTTCGGCGAAACTAGAGATTACACCACCTCTCGTAAACGAAGAATCTCCCATATCATAAAAGCTTGGGAGATTCTTCGTTTACTATTTTACGTCGGTCATAACGCCGCCCACATCGCTTTATGGATGGCGCAGGCTTGTCTTATAAATTGCCGGGAAAAATCATCCTTATAGTCTGGAAACAACCTACAAGGTACGGGGGAATAAACCCGGTTTCACTATTGTTGCTATTCCACTTCTCGAACAAGCCGGCTTTACAGTTTATATGAATAATCCTTGAACTTCCAGCTTTTATCCGGGACTGATATCCCCATAATTAATATAATCTTAATCAAGACATTGGGTCAAAACCATTTGTTTATGATTACTTTGAACCACAGACTTTCATTCAAGTCACATACAGTTTTTATCGCTTCAGATTCAAACATTCTAGATAAGGAGGGTGATGGCTTAAATCATATGATTTAGAGAGTCACCGGCGATCCGGCCGGCTGCACCGTTGTCTATTCCAATCGATAAGGAGAAGTAGAAAAATGCGTAAATCAATGTTCGTGTTTTCGGTATTGATGATCCTGAGTATGCTGCTAACTTCCTGCGGCACCGCGGCGACTACGCCCAATGCGGTTGCCCCGGCCGATACGCAGGCAGCTCCGGCCGTTGCGGATACGGCAGCCCCGGCTGCCAATGCAGCACCCACGGCTGTCCCGTCCCCCACCATCCAACCTCCAACTCTTACCGGCGGCGAAGGCTGCGATCCTGGCGCCACTCAGGTGACTTGGTTCGTCGGCCTCGGCTCGGGTACCCACCCGGAGGATATAGTTCTGGAAAAGGCCTGGGTGGACAAGTACAACAAGTCGCAGAAAGATGCCTGTGTGATCTTGAACGTTGTACCCAACACCGGCTCGAATTCGTATGACGCCCTGCGGGCCATGATCGCCGGCGGCAATGCCCCTGATATCGTTGGACCGGTGGGCAAGGCCGGCCGCGCCAGCTTCCAGGGCTCCTGGGCTGATATTAAACCATTGGCTGACAAGGCTGGGTATGACCTGAGCAAGTATGACCCGCAACTCCTGGACTTCACCAAGGACGAAGGCGTGCTGGTAGGCATCCCGTTTGCCCTGTTCCCTTCCTTCATTTATTACAACAAGAAGTTGTTTGACGAAGCTCAGCTGCCTTATCCGCCACACAAAGTCGGTGATCTCTACAACGGCAAACCCTGGGACCTGGCTAACTTCCAGGACCTGGCGATGAAGCTGACAGTGGACAAGAACGGTAACGACGCGACCAACGCATCCTTCGACCCAAAGAACGTCACCCAGTTCGGTTTCTTTGAACAGTGGACCGATGCCCGCGGTGTCGCTGCATTCTTCGGCGGCGGCATACCCTATGACGCCGCGACCAACTCTGCTGTCATCCCGGCCAGCTATTCCGCAGCCTGGAAATGGTACTATGACGGTGTCTGGAAATACCACTTCATGCCCAATTCCGATTACCAGAACAGCGATCAGTTCAACAAGGGCAACCTCTTTGCTTCGGGGAACGTGGCAATGACCTGGTGCCACACCTGGTACTTTACCAGCTTCGACACATCCAAGCTAAGCTGGGACATTGCCATCATGCCGAGCGTCAACGGCAAGATCACGGCCAAACTCCACGGCGACACCTTCGCCATCATGAAGGATAGCAAGCACCAGGATGTGGCCTTCAAGGTGTTGAGCGCCATGGTGAATGACCCGGACCTGCCCATCATCTACGGCGGCATGCCGGCCGTTGTTGCCAATCGCCCGGCGTTCTTTGCTCAGCTGGACGCCAAGGCCGCTCCCAACAAGATCGACTGGAGCGTTGCTCAGGAAATGCTTAAGTATCCGGATCTCCCCAACCATGAAGCCTGGATGCCAAACCTGGCCAAAGCCAACAGCCTCTTAGGCGCGTTCCGCACCATGATGGATCAGACGCCTGGCGTAAACATAGACGACGCAATCGCCAAGCTCAAGAGTGATCTTGATGCAGCCTTCAAGACTGCTCCTTAACCTTCAACTCAGTAGTTAGTCCTCGTGTGTTTCCAAGCGCCGCCTGCCGGGGCGGCGCTTGGAACAATTTCAGGAGCTGCCATGTCCGTCGTCACCCGCACCCGCCTCGCATCCGCGCCGTCACGCCCCCGGATAACTGTCAATACCCGCAGGCAGTGGATCACAGGGTTCCTGTTCTTGTCGCCCTGGATCTTCGGGTTCTTTGCCTTCCAACTACTACCGATCTTATTCACCGTCTTCCTGTCCTTCACTGACTATAAAGCCACCTCGGAATTCATGCCGGGGAACTTTAATTATGTCGGATGGGAAAACTACCGGTACCTGTTGATCGACCCACAGGCACTGCCGTCGATGGGCGTGACTCTCAAGTTTGCACTGATCGGCATCCCACTCGGGTTGGTCGTCCCGTTGCTGCTGGCGGTACTGGTCAATGATCGCCGGCTGGTGGGCTCCAGCTTCTTCCGCACGCTGTTCTACCTGCCGACGGTCATCCCGATCGTGGCCGGGGCGATCATTTTCAACGGTGTCATGAACGCCCAGTCCGGCTGGCTGAACCTAGTGCTCAAGGCCCTGGGCATAGCCGACCCGCCGCGCTGGTTTACGGACCCAACTTGGGCCGGGTTTGCACTCAACCTGCTCGCCATCTGGGCGGTGGGCAACGCCATGGTCATCCTGCTGGCCGGCCTGCAGAGCGTGCCGACCGAGCTCTACGAGGCCGCCACCATGGATGGCGCCGGTCCGGTCACGCGCTTTTTCTATATTACTTTGCCGATGATCTCGCCGGTTATCTTTTACAACCTGACCATTGGCGTCATCCTGGCTTTCCAGTACTTTGTCCCGGCATTGTTGATCGGCAGCGCGAACGGCGACCCGCAAAAATCGCTGCTGTTCTTCCCGATGGTTTTTTATCGCGAAGCATTCGTTCTCAGCCAGATGGGTTATGCCTCGGTCCTGGCGATGGTCATCTTTGTGATAACCATGGTCGCCACCGGGTTGTTATTCTATTTTGGTCAGCGGCTGGTGTATTACGCCAGCGGCGATGCTTCCTAGACAGGAACAACTCCGACATGACAACTACACCCCTTCCCGGTGGCTCGCCCGCCAAACCCGTTAACCGGAACTTGTTGTACTATGCGCGTATAGCGCTCACTCGGATCGGCGTGAATGGCCTGGGGTTGCTGATGCTAGCAGTCTTTCTGCTGCCGCTGGGTTATGTGTTCGCCACATCCTTCAAGCTCGATTCGCAGATGACCACTCAGGGCGCACCGCTATGGCCAGCCGCGCCTTCGACGTACAACTATCAAGGCAAGGATTATCCGCTCTACATCGTGCCCGGCGCAGGCGGCAGCACCCAGCGATTGGCGCTGGTGAACCCATACCGTGAAAACAGCGATATGGTCGACCCCGCCCATCCAGAAAAGGGTGTGTTCAATGTCACGGGGCGCTGGCGCACCTGGCAGCCGCTCTACCGGTTTGCCCCAACCCTTAAAAATTTCATCGACGCCTGGGAGGAGGTCAATTTCCCTCGCTTGTTCACCAACAGCCTGCTGCTCGCAGGGATCAGCACCATCGGCACGCTGATTTCCTGTATCCTGGTGGCCTATGGCTTCACGCGCTTCAAACTGCCTGGAAAAAACATCCTGTTTATTTTCCTGATCTCGACGATCGTATTACCACCGCAGGCCACGATCATCCCGCTCTACATCCTGTTCAGCAAGTTGCATTGGACCGGCACCTGGCTGCCGCTGCTGGTGCCGGCCTTTTTTGCGAATGCCTACGACGTCTTTCTGCTGCGCCAGTATTTCATGAGCATCCCCAGGGAATTGGACGAGGCAGCCATGCTGGACGGCGCCGGCCCTTTGAGTACCCTGATTTTGATCATCATTCCACAGGCAATCCCGGCCATCACCGCGGTTACCATCTTCCACTTTTTCTTTGTGTGGAACCAGTACTTTGAACCGCTGGTTTACCTGCTGGGCAATGAAAAGCTGTACCCCATCTCCGTGGGTATCGGCGCCTTCGTCACCACGTACGCCACTTACCCTGGCCGTTCAGCGGCCACGGCCGTCCTGGCCATGCTGCTGCCAGCAGTGATGTTCTTCCTGGCTCAGCGTCAGTTTATGCAAGGCATCGTGGTAACAGGCGTAGAAAAGTAAAAAAGAGAATGCAATGTGAGCAGTTGCAGTGATTGGCGGCGGATCTACCTGGTTTCCTGGCCGGACATCTGGCCTTTGTCGGTGGGCTTGCAGAAATTCAATTCATTGTGTGGATGACAGCCCAACCTGGTCCAGACAGGCGCATTGATCACTCTGGTACTTCCGTGATCATATTCTTTTTAGCCCAATGCATTTTCTTGCAGGGCATCGTCTTTGCGGGCGTGGAAAAATAATGACTATGAACAAACGAATTGAAGAGCTGATCCGAAAGATGACCCTTGACGACAAAATCTCCATGCTGGCAGGGGCGGATTTATGGTATTCGATACGCCTTCCGCGATTACGGATCCCTGCTTTTAAAGTAACGGACGGGCCCAATGGCAGCCGCGGCGCACAAGGCGGGATGGGACCAACGTCGGTATGCACGCCTGTTGGCATTGCTTTGGGAGCCACGTGGAATATCAAGCTGGTTGAAAAAGTTGGTGAAGTTCTGGGAGAAGAAGTCAAGCAAAAAGGGGCGCACATTTTGCTTGGGCCCACGGTGAATATTCACCGTTCGCCTGTTGCTGGACGCAATTTTGAGTGTTTCTCAGAAGACCCCTACTTAAGTGGCGAATTGGCTGTTGCTTACATCAAAGGCCTCCAAAGCAATGGAGTGGGCGCCTGCATCAAGCATTTCGTCTGCAATGAACAGGAATTCGAGCGCACGACCATCAGTTCAGAGGTGGATGAGCGTCCTCTGCGTGAGATCTATTTAGAACCTTTCCGGAAAGCGATCAGCGCGGCACGACCATGGGCAGTGATGTCGTCTTATAACCGGGTTCGAGGTATTTTTGCCAGTGAAAACGACTACATCCTGAAGACCATCCTCAAAGATGAGTGGTCATTCGAGGGTATTGTAATGTCCGACTGGTATGGTACTTATACTGAAAATGTCCCTGCCGGCGGCTTGGACCTGGAAATGCCGGGTCCGGCTCGTTCGATGAGTGCGGATAATGTAAAACAAGCACTTGCTTCGGGTAAGTTGACCGATGCCGGGCTGAACGATAAAATTCGCCGCCTGCTCCTGGTCATCGAAAAGGCAGGTTTATTTGAAAACCCGGAACTTGGCGGCGAGAGAGGTGAGGATAGACCCGAACACCGCAAAATTATCCGTCAGGCCGCGCAGGAAGCAATTGTCCTGCTTAAAAACGAGAGTAATATCCTGCCCCTCGACGGAGTCAGGTCTATTGCCGTAATTGGGGAAAACGCCCGCTGGACCCAGATCCTGGGAGGCGGCAGCTCGATGGTTGTGCCTCATTATGTGATATCCCCGTTGGATGGGATCCGCGCCCGCGCAGCAGGCAATGCAAAAGTGGCGTACGCTCCGGGATGTTTCATTCATCGTACCCTGCCCCCTCCTGACTTTGATACCTTGTCCACCGCGAATGGAGAATGTGGTCTGTTTGTCGAAGTGTTCGACAACCTTGATTTTTCTGGCGAACCGGCGTTTACCCAAACCAATAAGAATGTCCAGTTCGGTTGGTTCAGCCAATCGGTTCCTAACGTTGACCAGAGTCGTTTTGCGGTGCGGTTATCGGGATTCTTTACACCCAAGGAAAGCGGCCTGCACACCTTTGGGCTGAGCACCATTGGGCGTGGGCGACTTTATATAGAAGGCAAAGAGGTAATTGACAACTGGACGGTTGCTACTCCCTACGTTGAGAAAACGATCGAGCTGCAAATGACCGCCGGGAGGCGTTACTCTGTGAAAGTGGAATATAACTGGGTAGGCAACCCCATGTGGCGTTCCCTGAGCCTGGGCCATGTGCCTCCGCAGGCTGCAAATATGATGGCGGAAGCCCTGGAATTAGCCAGATCCTCAGAGGTGGTGATCCTCCTCGCCGGGCTAACCCCGGAATGGGAAGCGGAGGGATTTGACCGGGTGGATATGAAACTCCCAGGGTTCCAGAACCAATTGATCGAACAAGTCGCAACCGTAAATCCCAATACCATTGTGGTGCTTAACAGTGGTTCACCCGTCGAAATGCCCTGGCTCGATAAGGTCCGCGGGGTCGTACAGCTTTGGTACAACAGCCAGGAACAAGGCAACGCTCTGGCGGATGTTCTTTTTGGTGATGCCTCCCCTTCCGGTAAACTGCCAATTACATTCCCAAAGCGTTTGCAGGATAATCCGTCCTATATCAACTTTCCGGGGGAGGGGGGCAAAGTTTCCTACGGGGAGGGCCTATTCGTCGGATATCGGTATTACGATAAGAAAGGGATCGAACCGCTCTTTCCTTTCGGCTTTGGCCTTTCCTATACCTCTTTTGAATACAGTAACCTGCGACTCAAGCCTGAAGAGTTCAACATCGCCGATGGCCTTACTATAAGCCTGGACGTAAGGAATGTCGGCAACCGGCTCGGCAAGGAAACTGTTCAATTCTACGTATGTGATGTGCGTTCAAGCCTGATGCGTCCCGAAAAAGAGCTCAAGGCTTTTGTCAAAGTATCTTTGAAGCCAGGCGAGAGGACAACGGTCACAGTGCAATTGAACAAAGAGGCATTCTGGTTCTATGATGCAATTCACGGTGCCTGGATCACTCAGCCCGGTGAATTTAAAATTCTCATCGGCGCCTCCTCACAAGATATTCGCCTGACGGGTGAAGCAAAGCTCGTAGCCAACGATGTTCGCGTTGATGCCCGTCTGCACACTGGACTTAAGCTAAAGGCCATTCTGGACGACCCCCAAGGCTATGCAATCTTTTCCAGACATTTTGGCGAATGGATCAAGGCCCCCGATTTGCAAAAGGTGCTTGAAATGACTCTGGACGAGATTGCTGCATTTGCGCCTGATGTAGTCACTCCCGAAAAACTGTCTGCCCTGGTTGAGGATCTCTCAAAGGTTTAGCAGAAATTATCGGCATTCGTTGACAATTTGTAGTGTTATCAAAAGCGGATATTTGCTCCATTGCTGGACCGGATCGATATTCACGTCGAAACGCCACGGGTGGATTATCAAAGGCTGAGCAGTGATAGGTTGGGTGAATCCTCTGAGTGCATTCGTGCCCGGGTAGAGACGGCACGTCAGATACAGTGCTGACGATTCTCGAATATGAAATCAAGTAATGTGATCTCGAATGCCGATATGCGGATCGGTGAGGTGCGATTGTTTGCAAGCTTGCCGAAGCAGGGGAAAGCCTAATACGGGTGGCGATGGGACAGATGAACCTGTCAGCGAGAGGGTATCGTCGGGTGCTTAAGCTGGCACGAACGATCGCAGATCTGGCAGGCTGTGAGCAGATCCAAGCGCCACATCTGGCGGTACGTACAGTATGCCTCGCGGAGGCGCATTACCTCTGGCAGGCTGAAGATTATGTGAAGCAGTCTGCTCTCGGCTTTCAGCCCCACATTATCACAGTAGAATGGAGTTATGATAAGGAAAATAGACAATTTGTTGGAACTTGAGTGGAGGATGGAGGATACCGATGGGATGACCTGCTCAGGCAATCGGAAGTCGATTACGAGGTATTTGCAGAGGAACATTTCGGAGGTATGAATGTGCGGGATTTTTGGATACGTTGCAAATAAGGAAGAGCTGCTTGGACCGATCTTGATCGAAGCAGCGCAGCGACTCACTTATCGTGGGTACGACTCGGTCGGCGCGGCGACATTGATGAATGGCACGATCGATTTGCGAAAGGATGTGGGCAAGATAGAAATAGTGTCGGAAAAGTACAACTTCTCCGAAATGCGCGGACAGCGCGGCATCACACAATTACGGTGGGCGACATTCGGTGAACCTTCGCAGGTCAACAGCCAGCCGCATTTGGATTCCGATGGCGATATGGTTGGTGCCCACAACGGCAACGTAGTGAACAATGTAGAGTTGCGCGCGCAGTTCATCGCCGAAGGCATGACTGTCCGGTCGCAAAACGATGGCGAAACCTGTGTTCACGCAGTCGAAAGGTATATCCATCGCGGCTATGATTTCATAGACGCGATTCGGTTAGCCTATGGCGACTTGCAAGGCGATTATGCGTTTGTTATTGGGCGTGCAAACGATGACAAGTTGTATGCGTTCAAAAAAGGATCGGGCATGGTGGTGGGGCTCGGTGAAGGCTTTACTTGCGTTTCGTCGGACATGCCTTCGATATTACCGCTGACGCGCAACGTGATTCGGCCACAGGATGGAGAGATTGTTACGCTGTGGGCAGACCGTGTGGAAGTGCGCTCTGTCAAAGATGGCAAGTTGATTGATCGGAAGGCTGAGATCGTTACAGAGTCGATGGATGAGGTGCAAAAGGGCGGGTATCCGCATTTCATGTTGAAAGAAATCCACGAACAGCCGCAAGTAGCACGCCAGCTGTTGCACCTGCTTGAAGGGAGTTCCGAAGTCGCAGGTTTCATCGAAAAGATGAAAAAGGCGCGGCATTTGTATTTCATCGCGTGCGGAACCAGTTATCACGCCTCGGCGCTCGGATCGGTTTACTTCGGACAGATTGCTGGAAAGTCAGCCATCCCGGTGCTGGCGCCGCAATTCATCGCGCAATTTGCACCCGCGGTTTCATACGAAGACGTGGGTGTGTTCGTCAGTCAATCGGGTGAGACAAAAGATGTTTTGAACGCGTTGGAGATTGCCGAGACGCGCGGTATGTCTTGTCTTGGCCTCGCGAATGTGATCGGATCCACACTGACGAAAGCCGCCTCGTTCTGCCTGCCCCTGTGCTGTGGCTACGAAATCAGCGTCCCCGCCACGAAGACATTTACCAATCAGGTCATCACATTTTTGTATCTCGCGTATCGCATGGCAGGACGTGATACGCACGAGTTGGAGCGCATCCCGGAGCTGATGGAAGCTACGTTGGATGCGATTGGTCCACGGGTGGAATCGATTGCCAGAGAGATCAACGGATGGAACGATATGTATTGCCTGGGTTACGGGGCGACCTACCCCAT
>Ga0182027_10008637_pt1 | contig 14783 bp, 15 predicted proteins | sample 712E1DmetaG_FD_121300 | JGI IMG/M metagenome (GOLD analysis project Ga0182027, IMG submission 121300) | Permafrost microbial communities from Stordalen Mire, Sweden - 712E1D metaG (Illumina Assembly) | ecosystem: Environmental > Terrestrial > Soil > Wetlands > Permafrost | place: Sweden... | reverse complement strand
TGTTGTCGGAATTGTCATATACGCAATTTTAGAACCATATGCATTTTTAGACTTTCCAGAATTTTGGCAGCAAACTCTTGCTCAATCGCAAATGACCAAAGACGCCTTTACTTTTCCATATACACTTCAGTATGTTGGAATTATTCCTTATTGGTATGAATTAAAAAATATTTTTCTTTGGGGTCTAGGCCCGCTTTTGGCAACAATCAGTTTTTTAGGAATTCTTTATGGAACTATAGTCGCGATAACAAAACACACAAGACAGGAGAAATGGGCGCAAGAACTAGTCATACTGATTTTTTTCTGGGCGTATTTCCTAACAGTTGGAAAATTCGCTATCGGTTTTATGCGCTATATGTTGCCACTATACCCTCTATTTTGTCTTTTCGGAGCAATTTTTATATGTCAATTAATTACGCATTTTATAAAAAAAACTCTCATATGTAACATTTTCTACATAATACTTTTTACGTTTTTTTTGGTTTGGCCTTTAAGCTTTATGCATATTTATAGTCAACCAAATACACGCGTATTAGCAAGCAATTATATCAATCAAACAATTCCACCAGGAAAAACTTTGGCCGTAGAGCATTGGGATGACGGATTACCATTGGCAACCCAACCAAATTATTTAATACAAACATTAGCGTTATACGACCAAGATACGTCGGAAAAGTGGGAAAAAATTGTAGAGCAACTGCAACATACGGATTACATTATTATTGCCTCAAACCGTTTATATGTTCCGATACAAAAACTTGCAGACTGCAACAAATACCCACAGCCCCATTGTTATCCGATTGCTTCAAAATATTACCAAAATCTCTTTGATGATCAACCAATATTAAAAGGCACATTATTAGAAAATTTACCAAACGCCAATAATTTACGGTTTAAAAAAATATCCGAATTTACCATCTACCCAACCATTCCGTACTTACATATTTTTATTAATGACCAAAAAGCAGATGAATCATTTACGGTTTACGACCATCCGAAAATTATGATATTTAAAAAATTAAATGATGCGAAATAAGTTATTGCAGTATTCTTTGTTAATTATAATTGTTCTTCTCGGGTTGTTCCTCAGAATTTATAACCTTGATCGAGTGCCAACCGGGTTTTTCTGCGATGAAGCATCAATTGGCTATAATGCCTATACTATTTTAACTAAAGGGGCGGATGAATACGGAACCCATTTACCGTTGTTCTTCCGCGCATTTGGCGAATATAAAAATCCGATAGAGATCTATTCTACTGTACCGTTTATAGCCTTAGGCGGACTAAATGAGTGGAGCACTCGTATTACCGAAGTTATCTATGGAATCATTGGTATAATTGCAATTTTTTTTCTAGGAAAACAAGTATTGCAGACAAAACACGCTTTTGTCATAGGCCTTGCTTCCGCGTTTACGCTCGCAATTTCTCCTTGGCATATTCAATTTAGCCGGGTAGCTTTAGAAGGTCTTATGCCATACGTACTCTTTACTATATTGGGAACATATTTCTTCTTAAAAAAAGACAAGAATATACTGTACGCATTCGCCTCTTGTATCACGTTCTTACTAGCATTGTATAGCTATTTTCCGGCAAGAATTTTTATCCCGCTTTTCGTAGCGATTCTTTTTTTAATTGATTGCCGCTATTTCTGGAAAAATAAATATATTTTCTTTTTTATGGCAACTGTTTTTATCATTGGCAACATTCCTCTTGTCTCAACATACATGGGAACCGCGGGTCTTGCCCGCTTTCAACAGGTGAGTATTTTTTCTAACCCGCCTCGAAATGAAACTGTCGTTAAACACATTATTGATAATTACATAAGCAATCTCTCCCCAAACTTCCTTTTTTTCAAAGGAGATATCGGCATGCCCGGACAATTCATTACCCGCCATTCAATACGAAGCATGGGTGAATTTTATTTATGGCAGCTACCATTTATTTTATTTGGTTTTGTGTTTCTGATTTATAAAAAATACTGGCGGGTACTATTTATCCTTATTACTTGGGTCCTTTTGTATCCTATGGGCAGTATGCTAACCACCGACCAAAGCGCTCAGGCAACAAGAGGAATTATCGGTGTTGTCCCTTGGGAGATTCTTGCCGCAATTGGATTAGTTTATTCCTTTGTTTACATTCGGAAAAAAGCACCGCAAATTATATTTGGCATTTGCTGCATATTCGTTATTTTGTTTTCTTTATTTCAATATACACAACAATATTTCATTGTCTATCCTACATATTCTGCGGATTTTTGGGGATGGCAATACGGACCAAAACAAATTATTCAGTACTTTGTGGCAAATGAAAACAAGTATGACGATCTCTATATGGCCGGTGAATTTAATGCTCCGGAAATATTTCTTAAATTCTATGCGCCCCGCAATTGCCAAAAATGCCACATCGGCATACCCGATCAGAATTATATTCCTAAAAGAAAACAATTATTCGCAGTTACTCCTACGTATCTAGCTGCACATCCAAGTTATCAATTTAAACTAAAAAAAACTATATATTATCCAAATCGAAGCATTGCATTTGAAATAGGCGAAATTGTACAATAGCCTAATGAAAGTTCTTATCACTGGCGGTACCGGTTTTTTAGGAGTTCATCTTGCCAGGGAATTTTTAAAACAAAAGTGGAGCGTGACGCTTTTTGATATTGGCAATTTAGACGCAAAAGATTTAATCGGAAAAGTAAAAGTTATTAAAGGCAACATCAATAACAAAAATGAAATTAATAAAGTAGCTGAAAATCAAGACTACATCATCCATGCCGCAGCTGCTTTACCTATTCAGCAAGATAAAAAAACTATTTTTCATGTTAATATTGATGGAACAAAAAACGTTTTAGATGCAGCATTAAAAAATAAAATCAAACGTTTAGTTTTTATTTCATCAACTGCGGTATATGGCGTTCCTAAGCATCTTCCCGAAACTGAAACAAGCCCGCTTGACCCAATTGGTTTCTATGGCATTTCTAAAATTGAAGGGGAAAAATTGTGTCAGGAATACATGAAGAAAGGGCTAGACATAAATATCATCCGACCGAAGACTTTTTTAGGAACAGAAAGGTTAGGTGTTTTTTCCCTCTGGTTTGAAGCTATTTACAATAATCATAGGCTTTATATTCTAGGTAATGGAAACAATAAATATCAATTATTGGCAGTTAGCGATGTTACTCAAGCACTATATAAAGCATTAATAAGTAAGACAAAAAATCAAGTTTTTAATATCGGCGCCAAGGAATTCGGCACTTGGAGAAACGACCTGCAATTTGTTATTAATAAAGAAAAATCAACCGCAAAGATCACGGCGCTTCCAATTAAACCTTCCCAATTTATTTTAGCTGTTCTTGAATACTTTAATCTTTCACCTATCGCCGCTTGGCATTATAAAACCATGCCTGTCCCTTCTTATGTATCCATTGCGAAAGCTGAAAAATTATTAAACTGGCATCCCAAAAAATCCAATCAGGAACTATTCTTAGAAAGTTACGATTGGTATAAACAGCACCGATCGGAAATCATAAACAGGCAGGGAAAAACCCACCGTGTTAATTGGAACTTTAAAATATTAAATTTAATTACCCGTTTCTAATTATTTATTTCAGACACCGGGTTTAAAATATTATGAATATTGGTTTTGATCTTGATAAAGTTTTTGTTGATTATCCGCCGCTTATTCCTGATGCCTTAATTAATAAACTATATAAAAAGAAAGATAACGGAATTTTGCTTTATCGCATTCCTTCCCGTCCGGAACAAATACTCCGTCAATTGTCACACTTACCATTTCTTCGCCCGACAATTAAAAAAAACATTAGATTTTTACAATCAATATCCAAAAGCAACCATAAGTTATACCTTATATCCAGTAGGTTCAGTTTTTTAGAAAAACCGACCAATAAATTAATGAAAAAAGAAGGATTTGATAAAATCTTTGACGGTATGTACTTTAACTTTCAAAATAAACAACCCCACGAATTTAAGGACGAAGTATTACAAAAATTACACATTGACCTTTACGTTGACGACGATTTATCTTTGCTAAAACACGTTGCTAAAAAGAATAAAACAACACGATTTTTTTGGCTTAATCCGCAAAAAGGTAAACATTCATTAACCGATAATATAACCGCCATTAACGACTTAACGGATATGCTAAAATAATTACCCTATGAATGATTTTATTAGTATTTTAAAATGGTTTTTGGTTTTTTTTGTAATAGGTGCTGCGTTCTTGCCCTTAACTTTCTCCTTTTTTAAAGATTTCAAAGACAAAGGCTACATTTTCTCAAAAGTCATCGGTCTTGGTTTTATTACTTATTTTGTCTTTCTAATCGGCTCTTTAAAAATGGCTAAGTTTTCTGAATTCACTATCTATTTTTCTGTATTTCTTTTTTTTATCGTTAATTATCTAATCTTTGTCTATAGAAAAGGGCATCTTCTGCCTATTATAAAAGCGAAAATAGGAATTTTTGTTATTGAAGAAATAATTTTCTTAATCATGCTTTTCTTTTGGTCGACTATACGCAGTAACGCTCCCGATATTCATGGACTCGAAAAATTTATGGACTTTGGCTTTTTAAATTCAATTCTAAGAGCTGACTATTTTCCGGCAAAAGATATATGGTATACGCCGCTTTCAATTAATTATTACTATTTTGGTCATTTAATGACTGCCGTATTGACAAAAATGTCTTTTATTCCTTCCTTTGTTAGCTACAATCTGATGCTGGCAACTTTATTCGCTCTCACTTTTACAACCTCCTTATCTTTAGGAATGAACCTTTTTGATAAAATTAACTTCTCGATAAAATCTACTCTTGCTGGACTCATGTCTGCGGTATTGGTTTCGTTTGGCGGAAACTTAACTACAATTTACGCCTTTTTTAAGACCTATACGCCCGCTGATAAACCCGTTCCCTTCTGGCAGCTTCCTTTTTTACCTTCTAGCTTTCCTAATGGCTATTGGTACCCAAACGCAACTCGTTTTATTCCCTATACAATCCATGAATTTCCTATCTATTCGTTTGTTGTTTCAGACTTACATGGCCACGTTTTAGACATACCCTTTGTGTTATTGAGCATCTTCGTCATCTTTGCATTCTTTAACAATAAAACTATTACTTACTTAAATCTTTTATTCTTATCTTTTATCTTTTCTATTATGTACACGACAAATGCTTGGGATGGTTTAATATATCTTTTACTTGGGTTTTTAGTCTTAACAGTATTTAATTTTTATCGATTGGGCAAAAAATGGTTATTCTCCAAAAAAAACTTATATACGCTAGTCAAAAATTGCTCCGTTTTGGTTGTTGGTTTTTTTATTTTTACTCTACCTTTTAACATTAGTTTTAAACCTTTTGTATCCGGTATCGGTGTAGTTTGCGCGCCAACGTTTTTAACCAACATTGGTAAGCTGGGACCATTTCTTTTTGAAGCGAATCATTGTCAAAAATCTCCCTTATGGCAATTGATTATGCTTTATGGCTTCTTTTATTTTTTTGTTTTTTCGTTTATCGCTTTTTTGAAATTAAAGAAAAATTACAAAATTTCAAAAAATGATATTTTCGTTTTGTTACTTATATTTTTGTCTACCACTTTAATTATTATCCCTGAATTTGTCTACATTAAAGACATTTATCCTATGCACTACAGAGCAAACACGATGTTTAAACTTGTTTATGAAGCTTTCGTTATGCTATCTCTTTGTTCATCTTTTGTAATAGTAAGGTTAATTTCGTCAATTAGGAATAAAGTGATTTTAATATCTTTTTCTATACTCACAATCATTCTGCTTTCTTTGGTCTTAATTTATCCTGTTTTTGCAATTAACGGTTACTATGGAAATTTAAAAACATATAAAAGTTTAGATGGAACTGCTTATTTATCGTCACTTTATCCAAACGACTACGATTTAATTAATTGGATTAATAAAAACATAAAAGGACAACCCGTAATACTTGAGGCAAGCGGAGATTCTTATACCGACTATGCCAGAATTTCTGCGAATACGGGTCTTCCAACGATCATCGGATGGTCTGTCCACGAATGGCTTTGGAGAGGAACATACGACATTGTGGCGCCAAGAATCGCTGACGTGCAAACTCTATACACTACACAAAGTATTGATGTCGTAAAAAACCTGATAAAAAAATATAACGTTTCATACGTTGTTGTGTCGTCGCTTGAAAGACAAAAATATCCTAATTTAAACGAAAATATATTTGCGAAACTTGGAACGGTTGTTTTTGAAAAAAACGGAACAGATTTATATAAAGTTAATTTCTAAGGAGTAGGCGTTGGCAAAACTGAACAATTACCCTTATTTATCTCGCAAGAAATATATTTCTGTATCTCTGAGAAATTTCCATTACCGGCTCTTGGAATAAGTACTGATAGATACAGATCTCCACTTGAAATACTATCCTCTATTAAAAGGCCACTTCTTTGTGTGGTTATATCTCCTATATCAATTACTGTACTTTGTATTTTTGCGCCTCTTAATTTTTCGGCAAGTCTTATAAAATCGTCAAACTCATCTTGCTTAATATCAGTATCAATGCTTCCCTGTAATGTTGTGTAAAGATTTATTATCTTTCCAGGATTTATAAGAATCTCTGCCGATAAGACTTTATCTTTAAATGCTTTAATTACTTTTTCCTGCCTTTTACTTCTAGCGAAATCGCTGTTTTCAATTGCTTGATCCGCATGCCTTGATCTTACAAATTCAAGCGCTGTTTCTCCATTCATGTGATTCAAGCCTTTATCGAAATGTAAATGTTTGTATCGGCAAGGAAACCCTAAAGGTAAATCTGCCTCGGCAGAATCCGTGGCAATAAATTGCTGGATTTCTTCTTGTGACAGCCCACACGAATCATTTTCTTTTCCGTCAATCGGATATTGATAGTCATCAAAGGTATTATCTATATTAATATCTAGACCCCCCACAATGTCCACAGCCTTCACGAAACCTGAAAAATCTATTCTTATACCATAATCGATGCTTTGCCCCGTTATTTTACCAATCGCAGCCTCTGCCAGAGAAAGCCCCCCGCCTTTCTTTACTGCTTCTCCGTATGCATAGGCTCCGTTAATCTTTTTAACCCCCATTGTTAAGTCGGGAAACCATAAGTCCCGAGGAATTGAAGTTAAGGTTACTTTATTGTTTTTGGGATCTAAACTAGCAAGAATAATTGTATCCGTAAGATTAGTTCCATCATGAGTTCCCCCTCCGGTTCCCAGCACTAAAACATTTATCCGATTATCTGTCTGTTTTAAATTTATGCCGCGGTTAAAAATTAACTGAAATAAAAACGGATAAACGCCGGCTGTTTTTATAAAAAAAATGGCCAAAATTACCACAATGATACCAATAAAAATTAAAGGTCTTTTTTTATGCATTTTGAATAATTTTAAGTAATTCCTCCGCACTTAAACTAGCTCTTCCGGGAACCACGCCGTCTACAACACCTAATGATGTAAAACTGGAGACGTTATTTGAGTCTACACTTCCCCCGTATAAAATATGTTCAAGCATATATTTACTTTTTAATTTACCTGCTGCGTCTAGGACTGTTTTGGGATCATCTGGAATTCCGTTACTGACCGTACTTATAGCGCTTGGCGGCTCATAAACCCCAATTTTTACCCCTGATGGGATTGTTGCGTTAGCATCTTGAGCAAAAAATATAGGTTTTAAACCTGCTTCTATTGCTCTTTTTACTTTTTCTTCCAACATCTGCTCTGATTCTCCAAAATTTGTCCTTCTCTCGGAATGGCCGATTAAAACATACTCCGCAAAATCTTTTATTTGTTTTGCGTTTACTTCTCCCGTAAATGCCCCTTCATCAAAAGGTGAAACATTTTGAGCCCCAAGCTTAACATTAATATTATTAGAAGAAAAGTATGAGAAAAAGCTGAAAAGTTGGGTAAAAGAGGGGCAAACAATTACTTCTTTTTGTGACAAATCAAGGTTTAATTCTTTTATTTTTTTAAAACCTTCTAGCCAGTTTTTAGCCTCATTTTCGTTCTTGTAGGACTTTAAATTAGCGACTATTAAAACCTTACCCATGTGGTATCATTATACGGTATGAACGAGGATTTTCTCAAGGACTTAAACATTGAACAGTTGGAAGCCGTTAAACAGAAAGACGGGCCGATGATCATCTTAGCCGGAGCTGGCTCCGGAAAAACCAGAGTTTTAACCTATAAAGTTATAAGCCTGATTAAAGAAGGCATTGACCCTGACAATATTCTTATGGTTACTTTCACCAATAAAACCGCCAACGAAATGAAAGAAAGAATGCAGAGATTCTTTCAAAATGACAATCAAAAATTATCTAATCTTCCGACGATTTCAACTTTTCACGCTCTTTGTGCCAAGATTTTAAGAATTGATGGACAGTTTTTGGAAATTCCCAAGAATTTTTTGATTTATGACACGCAAGATCAAAAAGACGTCATCAAACAAGCGTTTGAACTCTTGGGACTATCGGTAAAAGAATATAAACCGGCATCTGTGTTGGGAACTATTTCACAGGCAAAAAATGAATTAGTCGCTGACACTGACTATCCAAATTATGCCAGAGGACATTTCCAAGAAGTTGTTTCAAGAGTTTATACTGTTTATCAAAAATTATTAAAAGAGAACGCCGCTTTGGACTTTGATGATCTAATTTTAAAAACTGTGGAACTCTTTAAAAAAAATCCGCATGTTTTAGAAAAATACCAAAATAAATTTCAATACATACTTGTTGATGAGTATCAGGATACCAATCATGCACAATATCTCCTAACGAAAATGCTATCTAAAAAATGGAATAACATTTGTGTTGTCGGAGACTTTTCGCAAAGTATCTATAGTTTTAGAGGTGCAGATTTTCTAAATCTTGCTAAATTTAAAGAAGATTTTAAAAACACCAAAACTTTTTCCCTATCCCAAAATTATAGATCAACTCAAAAAATTCTGGATGCAGCAACAGCGGTTATCTCAAAGAATAATACTCATCCGGTTTTAAAACTCTGGACCGAAAACGAAATAGGAGAAGAAGTTACGGTTTACGAATCGCTGAATGAACAAAAAGAAGCTGAATTTATTGTCGATAAAATATTAAAGTTGAAATATGAAAATCCGGATTTTAAAAATTATGATTTTTGCGTTTTGTATCGAACTAACGCTCAATCAAGAGCAATTGAAGAAGTATTTATACACCGGGGTATTTCGTATATCCTGATTGGCGGAACCAGATTTTATGAAAGAAAAGAAATTAAAGATGCTTTAGCCTACCTAAAAGTACTGGCCAATCCAAGAGATAAAGTTTCCTTAAAAAGAATTGAAAAATTAGGCAAAGGACGATTTGCAAAATTTTTAGAATTTCAAAGTAATTTTATAACTGAACAGTCCGTTATTGATATTTTAAATAATGTCTTAAAATCAACTGATTATCTTTCTTTATTTGATGAAAAAGATGAAGAAGATTTACAAAGACTGGAAAATATTAAAGAGCTTCGCTCGGTTGCGATAGAATTTCCCGAGTTAAATCAGTTCTTAGAAAACGTCTCCTTAGTTGAACAAGAATATATGCCGGACCACATAAAAGACGACAAAGGCAAAAAAGACGCCGTAAACATGATGACTCTTCATGCAGCAAAAGGCTTGGAATTTAAAGTAGTTTTTATGGTTGGCATGGAAGAGGGTTTGTTTCCTCATTCACGCAGTATGATGGATAAAAATCAGCTCGAAGAAGAAAGAAGACTTTGCTACGTTGGGATGACAAGAGCCAGAGAAAAACTATTTTTAACCTACTCCAGAAAAAGACTGTTTTTCGGGCAAACAACTACGAATATCGTTTCCAGGTTTATATTGGAATTGCCTGAAGGAACATTAGAAAGAAACTTAAATAGGATGGAAAGTGATGTTCCGGATTATTTATAAAATTAGATAACGTAAAGCCTTATCTTATTTTCTTTATCATATCCTTTAAGAGGAAGATTTATTTCATATACAAAACTCACAATTCTTGTTCCCTTTTTTAATTCTCTTTTAAACTTGGGTAGCAATTTTTCCAAAGCTTTGGGGATTAGGTAAACAAAAATCACATCTGCGTCTTTTATATTTTGTGCAAAAAAATTCTTCCTTAAAATCTTAACCCTATTTGTTACTGAATTTTTCTTAAGTAAAATCTTTGAAACCCAATAACGGAAAGGGTCGATTTCTATTCCTATTCCCTTAGCACCGAATTCTCTCGCTGCTATCATCAGCGCCGTTCCGTCTCCTGATCCCAAATCGTAAATTAAATCTCCCTTTTTTACTTTGGCTAACTTACAAATCGCTCTTGCGGTTTTCTGAGATGTTCGCCACCAAGGCGCCCAAGGGCTATCCGGCGGCCAAACCGCAGAAAGCATTAAAAGTAAAAATATAATCGCTAAAATAACTAATAAATTAACAACAAGCATTTATAATTTGTAAATAACTTCTCCAATAATCTTATCTTTAGGAATGTATCCAAATTTTCTACTATCTAGACTGTCGTTTTTATTATCGCCTTGCACAAAATACTTTCCGTTTTGAATTCTTATGATTCTCTTTATTAAAATTTTATTTGTATCGTCCTTAAAAGCAACTATATCATGAATCTTTGGGATTTTAAACCAATACGGAATACTACTTACCAAAACTGTTTCTCCTGTTTTTATTTGGGGTTCCATGCTGTGGCCCAATATTTTAAATCTTGCTAAAAGAGGCATTATTTATAGACAACTATTTCTCCGCCCGTTGGATAAATCGACTTTACCCTTACCGGTATAACGCCTTTTGTTTTGTAAAATATCTCAGCAATTTCCAAAATTCCCGACAGAGTCTCTTGTGCCACTACAATATCAATATTTTGTCTTGCTTTAGATACTGTCTTTAATGTTTTGACAAATAAATCATTGAGATTAGAATATTCTTTATAGTGTTCTTCTTTAAAATAATCATTTCTTAATGTTTCCAATTCCCCTTCTATGATGCTCGAGTGTTCTTCTTTTACATAAGTAATTCTGGCAACATCATGTTCCGCTTTTGTTTCGCCTTCTCTTTTAATTTCCATAAGAAGCTGCGTCATCCTTATAACAGTGTGTGCTGCGAGTTGCGCTTGATGAGGATCATAAATCCCACAGGGAATATCGCAATGCGCGTATGCAATTTTTAGAGGCAATATGTTAAATAAACTTTTTATTTTCATATCATTTAATCTTTTCTGTCCACTTGATTAGCGCTTCTAAAAGCTCTTTTATTTTCTCCCTTGTATGTTCATCTGTCAAATTTCCTTGCTCATCAAATTTCTCCTTAACCTTTGAAACAATAACTTCAGGTTTATTTAATAGATGAACGTTTATATAAAGCATTATTTGCCTTAAATGAAGCTGTGCCTTAATTCCACCCAGCATTCCCGTTGATTCACTCATTATTGCCGCCGGTTTATTGTCCCAAGAATTATCACCGTATGGTCTTGATGCCCAATCAATCGCATTCTTTAAAGCGCCTGGAATTGAATAATTATATTCTGCTGTCGAAAACAAAATTGCATCAGCTTCTTTAATGTTATTTTTAAATTTCTGGACGCTTTCGGGCATTGGTATATCCGGATTATATAAAGGAAAATCTCCTATATCTGTAAGCTCTATTACAACACCTTTGGGGGTTAATTTTTGCGCTTCTAAAAGCAACGCTTTACTAAAAGATCCTTTTCGCAAAGTTCCTCCAACCCCTAACATCTTCATACTTTTATTATACACAAAGTTTACTTTAAAGATTGCTTAGATATGTGTAGGTTGAAATTTTTTTTTAATATGTTAACCTTAAACCATGCACCAAACTTCTATCGAAAAATTAAACGAACAATATCCGATTAAAAACGTAAACGTTATACACCGCTCAAAACTTTCCAGTATGGACAAACTCGCCCTCTTGGTTACCGAAAGAATAGGTACCATGGGATTTTTCTTTATAATTTCTGCTTGGACTTTTATTTGGCTTGGTTTTAATATTTTTGCGCCTAAAAACCTTAGATTTGATCCTTTTCCGGCTTTTGTCCTATGGCTTTTTATATCAAATCTTATTCAGCTGCATTTAATGCCACTAATTATGATTGGACAAAATATTCAGGGAAAACATGCGGAGCTTCGGTCTGAACACGATTTTGAAACAGACAAAAAAGCCGAAAAAGAGATAGAGGCAATTCTCTTACATCTTGAGGCTCAACAGAATCTGATCCTTAAGATACTGGAAAAGGTAGAAAAACTGGAAGAGAAAAAATAATTTATTCCTGTTTACTCTCCACGTCCAGCTTTTACTTCAAAAATAATTCTTATCGTTGAAAGCTTATCTCTTTTTAGAGTAACATTAAATTATGTTTGATATTTTGTGTATTGGAGACTCTAAAATCGATATTTTTTTGCAAATTCCGGAGAATAATCCCCACTTTGGTTTAAATGACGAAAAAAACAAATTATTTGTAAGCTATGGAGAAAAAATTTATATTGAAAAATATGTTTTGGATATCGGCGGGAATGCAACTAACGCAGCTGTTGGAATAGCAAGGCTTAGCTTAAATGTCGGGCTTTGCGCAGAGATAGGTAAAGATGAGCTTTCTCAAAAAATTTTAAATAATCTCAAGAAAGAAAACGTAAATACAGATCATTTAATCCAAGTAGACAAAGAGGATACATCAATTTCAGTGGGCTTAAATTATCAAGGAGACAGAACCCTTTTTACCGAACACGTTAAAAGAGATCATAATTTTAATTTTGAAAATATAGAAACAAAATTTGTTTATTTAACCAGCCTTGGAAACTTATGGGAAGAGACTTACGAGAAAACCCTGAACTTTGTAAAACAAAGTGGTGTAAAACTTGCTTTTAATCCCGGTTCAATTCAGCTGGAAAAAAGAGGAAAAGTTGTAATGGATGTCTTAGAAATTGCGGATTATCTATTCGTCAATAAAGAAGAAGCGGAGGAAATTCTGTACGGAAATGAATTAAATCTGGCCCAAAGGAATGAAAACCAGATTAAAAAACTTCTTTATGGACTTCGGGGTTTAGGAGCAAAAAATGTTGTTATTACCAACGGAGACAACGGATCATATGTTGAAAGCGAAAAAAATGAGACTTATCATTTGGGAATAGTAAAAACAGATGTCGTTGAAAAAACAGGAGCCGGAGATGCATTTTCTGCCGGGTTTTTGGCGGCAATCATTCACGGACTGGAAATTCCCGAAGCAATGAAGTGGGGATCAATAAATTCTGCCAATGTTATCGGAAAAATCGGCGCGGAAGAAGGATTATTAACCAAATCTGAACTGGAACAAAAACTAATAATTAATAAAAATTTAAAAACGGAAAAAATTTAAAATTATTTTACGTCAAGAAGCTCAACCTCAAAAATAAGAGTTGAGTTTGCCGGAATACTTCCCATATCTTGCGACCCGTAGCCTAAAGATGGCGGAATAGTTAATTTTCTTTTTCCGCCGACTTTCATGCCAACAATTCCCTCATCCCAACCCTTGATAACCTGCCCTACTCCTATTTGAGTTGTAAAAGGCTGATTTCTGTCATATGAACTATCAAACTTTGTTCCGTTCTCTAGGGTTCCCAGATAATTGACTGTAACCGTGTCCCCGCTTTTTGCTTCTTTGCCGGTCCCGACGGTTTGATCATCTATCTGTAATCCATCTACTGTTGTAATAGTATTTCCCATATTTACACTAGGACTTGCCGTTTCCTGTTGATTTATTATAGCAGACGTTGACGCTGAAGATTGAGGTGTTTGGGTCGGGTAGATCGTTGGAATTAGATTTATATCGTTTGTGTTTTTAATTTTTTGATTGGAAAGAAAAAATATTCCGGCAACTCCGGTAATAATGATCACGGCAATTATTAAAAAAGGGATGATGTTTTTATACATGACAGATATAATACTAAAAAAAATACGATTTGTTAAGAGGCATTTTATTTTAAATCCGTTAAAAGAGGTATTATTTGTAAAACGTTCTCTATAACGATATCTGTTTTGCTATAAGCAGTTGTTGTTTTTTCTCTTTTTACCAAAATTGTAAAAACAAGATTATCTACTCTTTTAAAATTTTCTAAAACCTGTAAATCGTCGTCTACTATATAGATTTTGTAGTCTTTATATTTTGCTAAAACTTCGTTTATCTTTATCATTTTATCTTCAAAAATATGGACATCATGAGGATTAATCATATTCATAAACTTTTCTATTTTCTTTTTTTGAAAATTAATTTCTCCTTTTGAAAAAATTCCGATGACTGCTTTTTTTTGAATTTCTTTTAAGAAATTTTCGTCAATTAACAGACACTCTGAAAAAGATTTATCATCCCACCAGGATCTTTCGAGAACCTCTTTTGCAATTGAATATTTAGATGAAATTTTGGTTAAAAATATTTGTGGATCAAAAAAACCTCTTTCATTTTTTACTTCTTCATAGAGACTTTTTAGTTTTTCCGTTTCTTCCCCTAAATTATTTTCTCGAACGGTCTTCTCACAAAAAACAGAAAGGAATTTTGGACCGTCAAAAATAACACCATCTATATCGAAAATAACTATTGTTTGTCTCATTCAAAATGATTATAACAGAAAACTCATTTTCTTAAACTTAGCTGTATAATTAAATTATGGAGCCTAAAAAGAAATCATTTTTTAACAACATCTTCTTTATCGGCCTGCTTAGTTTTTTCGGCGGGATAAGCCAAGACATTTTTGTTCCGATAC
>Ga0182027_10008636_pt1 | contig 14785 bp, 11 predicted proteins | sample 712E1DmetaG_FD_121300 | JGI IMG/M metagenome (GOLD analysis project Ga0182027, IMG submission 121300) | Permafrost microbial communities from Stordalen Mire, Sweden - 712E1D metaG (Illumina Assembly) | ecosystem: Environmental > Terrestrial > Soil > Wetlands > Permafrost | place: Sweden... | reverse complement strand
TTTTCAGAAAAAATGAAAGCTGGAAGTTTGGGAAAGGCTCGATCAGACACTGCCATCGGAGCGCCGGCCTCCGGCCCGGCCCGCTGGAGTTCACGCTCTCGCCCCGGCGAAGCTTGCGGCGCAGCCTGGGTCAGCGTGCCATCCGAACAAGCTAAAGTTTGAACTCCAACCGCTGCGCGCCGGATCGGAGTCCGACGCCCCAAGTTGCGCCCCGCTCTCAGTTTCCGCGTCCTATTGAATTGCCGCTCCGCTGGTTGACCGCCATACTTTCCGCGCTTGAACCTCATGGACCGGCCGCAAACAAAGGATGAGTCCGGGGCTTCCTCCCCGGAACATTCGTTTCGGAAATCCTGATGCGACCACAATTCGCACAGCTCCTGCTTCTTGCCGGCCTGTCATTGGCCGCCGGCTGCTGTTCGGTCGCGCCCGGGCCGCCGCCGCCCGATGCGGCCGTGACCAGGCCCCGCTGGCACAGCGTCGTCATGGTGCCGCGCACCAATCTTCCGCCCATCCACTTCTACAACAAAATAAACCCGATCTGGTGGTTCGGAAACGTTGATGAACCGCGCGCGCCGGACTGGTATCGCCCGGATGGCGCCTGCGGAATTTCATGTGGTACCTGCGCAACCCGTTTGAAAACTTCAGCAATTATGTGATCGGGGTGGCTGATAAAAAATCGGTGCGGTATGGGGTCTATCCCGACATGAACGGGAACCCAAACGGCGGCTGGAACTTTGCCGTCACCCGGCGCCGGATCGTCTATCTACCCTTCATTGATTACAAACACCACCGTTTTTAATTCTATTTTGGCTGGCGCGCGCGGGGCAATTTCGGGATGAAGCTGAACTTCCGGCAAAAACTTCCCACACCCCCGAATCCGGAGCCATGCCGGTGCGTTATTATCTGGGACCAGCAGATTGATTTTTGATCCGGCCGGGTGCGCCGGAGGGCTTGGCTTGATGACCTGCCGTTTACTCCCGGGTACAAAGATAAACGCAGATATGGTTCATGGGACGGCGATGATGCTGCGACCAGAAATCATCCACCAGTTCGATCCGGGTGAATTGATCCTGCAGGGCCTTTGGTATCGGCCGGATGTCCGAGGCAACGAACAACGCCCGGGTATCCGGCGTCACCTGATAACCCGGCCAGAGTGTGAATTGCGAACTGCCGTACGGCGCGGGAACCAGATAAGTCCGGGGTTGGTCGGGCAGATAAAACGCCATCAGACTGGCGAGGGAATAATGGGAAGCCACCAGCAGGTTGGCCCGCTCCGCGACGCGGTCTTTTTCCAGACGCGCCGCAAAATCCGGCCAGCCTTGCGCGCGGTACAACGGGTCCAGCCGTTGGGGCAGATGCAGAATTTCGGTATCGTGCATGACGAGGGTCATGAGCAACGCGATGGTGAAAGCCGCGCCGACGCCCCAGCGCCAGGCCGGCCGGCGCGCGACCAGTTCCCGCCAATAGACCACGGTAAAAATGATGGCGGTGAACAGTGCCGGCACGATCCAGTTTGCCTTGCCGGCGCTGTTGATGCTGAAAAAGAGGAACAGGCCGTAAATCGGCAAAAACTGGCTCAACAGGAAGCGCCTCCGCAAATCTCCGTCCCGCCTCAGCACCAGCGCAATGGCGGCCACGATGATGCCGGCCATGAACAGCGGCGAGAGCGCGCCGAATTGTTCGCCAACAAACCGGAGCAATTGAAAGGGATGGATCTGGAAGGTGTTGGTCACGCCACTGCGCGAGTGCAACGCCGTGGCGTGAACCCAGCCGGTCTGGATGTTCCACCAGAGAATCGGCGTGCTGGCGAGACAAAATGCCGCGGCCATGAGAAAAACTTTCCGGCTGAACAGGAGCGGACGATGTTCTTTCGACCAAAGCAAAAACAGGGCGATGCAGACCAGTTGCACGCCGTTGGTGAATTTGGCGAGGAATCCGGCGCCGATGGCCAGCCCCAGCCAGAACCAGGTGGAAGTCCGGCCGTTGTGCAACGCGTCCCAGAACAACAGCACCGCCAGCGCCCAGAAAAACATGCTCAGGGAATCAATGGTCATCAGGATCGAGCCAACCGCCAGCATCGGCATTACCAGGGCCATCCACAGGCACCACCAGGCGGTGTGTTCGTCGTAAAGCCGCCGCGCCAGCACGAAGAGCAGCCAGCTCACGGCGCCGCTTAACAGCACGGCAAAAAAACGGATGCCGAACACGGTGTCGCCAAACATTTTCGTTCCCAGCGCGATGGTCCACGCGATGGCCGGACCTTTGTCGCGATACGAAGCCGCCAGATGTTTCGACCACAGCCAGTAGTAGGCTTCGTCGGCCACCAGCCCGATCTGAGTGGCAAACCAGAGGCGATAACCGACGACGGCCAGGATGAGAACAAGCGCCAGCCGCGTCGGGCTTGTATTGCGCAGGAAAGCGGGCATTTAATTTTAGGGCGGAGCCACCGGGGTTTCGGTTTCGGCCTGCACGACATCCTGGATGATGAAGAGCGGCCGGTTCTTGGACTGCTCATAAATCCGGCCCAGATATTCACCGAACACGCCAAACAACAGCAGTTGAATCGTGCCGAAAATCGTGATGGCCGACATGATGGAAGTCCAGCCGGGCACCAGCTCGCCGCCAAGAAAGAAGTGGCTGTAAAAGACGTAAACGATGTAGCCGACAAAAATGCCGAACAGCAGCAGCGACAGCACATACGCCAGTCGCAACGGCATGGCGGACATGGACACGATGCCGTCGAATGCAAACCGCAGCATTTTTCGAAACGGGAAATGCGTCTCGCCGGCAACACGGTCGGCGCGGTCGTAAAAAACCTGCGTTTGGGGAAAACCAATCCACGGCACCAGGCCCCGGAGAAAACGATGCGTTTCGCGCAGACGCGACAACTCGGTCAGCGCCCGGCGGCTTATCAGCCGGAAATCACCGGTATTGTGCGGGATGGGCGTGCCGCTGAGTTTCTCGATCAGGAAATAAAAGAAACATGCCGTGAGGCGTTTCGTGACGGTTTCCGTCCCGCGTTCGCGGCGGGTGGCATAAACCACGTCGTAGCCCCGCCGGCAAGCCTCGATCATTTCCACAATCACCGCCGGCGGGTCTTGCAGATCAGCATCCATGGTAATCACCATGTTGCCTCGCGCCGTTTCGAGGCCGGCGGTGAGGGCGAGTTGGTGGCCGAAGTTGCGTGAGAGTTTGATACCCAAGCAGCCGGAATGACGCAGGCAATAAGCCTGGATCAGGTCCCAGCTTTTGTCCCTGCTGCCATCATTGACAAACAAAATTTCGACCGGACTCAGCGGTTTCAGCAATGTCGCGCAGGCGGCTTCCAATTCTCCAAACAACGCGGGCAGCATCGCCTCCTCGTTGTAAACCGGAATCACAATCGATAACGGATAGGACGTTTGATTTCGCGTCGTCGTTGTCATCAGTTAAATGGTCTTGCTTGTTTGCAGGTTCAAAATATACGGTGCAGGCAACAATTGCGAAACGACAAAAATTCATATTTAGCTCATCGGGCGCTTTCCCTCCCAAAATGTTTTGACCCGCGCGCCGGGTTGTCACATCCTATTGAATTGCAGCCCCACCGGTTGACCGCCATACTTCCCGCACTTGAACCTGACAGCCAATCCACAATCAAAGGACAAATCCGGACAGCGATGGCTTCTTCTCGGTTACCTTCTGACCGCCGTCCTGCTGTTGTTCCGCCTGGGTTACATCGCTTCCGGGACGATCGAGTTAAGCAACGATGAAGCCTACCAGTGGCTTTGGTCCAAGCATCTGGCTCTGTCCTACTTCAGCAAGCCGCCGGGCATCGCGTTCATCCAGTTCGCGGGCACGGCGCTCTGGGGCGACACGCAATTCGGGGTGCGATTTTTCTCGCCGGTCATTGCCGCCATCCTGAGCGTCGTCGTGCTGCGGTTTCTGGCCCGCGAAGCCGGCGCCCGCCAGGGTTTCCTGCTCCTGCTCATCCTCACCAGTTCCCCGCTCCTGACCGCCGGGACCATTTTGATGACCGTTGACCCGCCCCTGGTGCTGTGTTGCACGCTCGCGATGATCGCCGGCTGGCGCGCCGTCCAGCCCGGGGGCACGACAAAACAGTGGCTGCTCGCCGGCCTGGCCGCCGGCCTGGGCTTTCTCTGCAAATATAGCGCGATCTATCTCATCGTCTGCTGGGCGCTGTTCTTCCTGCTGTGGGCTCCGGCGCGGGTACAACTCAAAAAGCCCGGCCCGTACCTCGCCCTGCTGATTTTCGCGCTCTGCACACTGCCGGTCATCGTCTGGAACTCGCAGCACGGCTGGATCACCCTCCACCATGTCGCCGACAACGCCGGCATGCAGTCCGAATGGCACCCGACGTTGCGGCACTTCCGGGAATTTTTCCTTCAGGAAATGGGATTGTTGAACCCGGTATTCTTTGTCGGGGTGTTATGGGCCATGGTGGCGTTCTGGAAACATCGCCAGCAGAACCCGCTGGGGCTTTATTTCTTCTGCCTGGGCGGGCTGGTGTTTCTGGGGCACCTGGTCTATTCGCTCCATTCGCGCATTTTGCCCAATTGGATCGCCCCCGCCGTGCTGCCGATGTATTGCCTGATGGTGGTTTACTGGGACGCGCGGTGGCGCGAAGGCGTGCGTGCGGTGAAAGGCTGGCTCATCGGCGGTCTGATCCTCGGCCTGTCCATCGTTGCCTTGATGCACGACACCGGTCTCATCGGCAAAATCGCCGGCCACCCGTTGCCGGGCGACGTGGATCCGCTCCGCCGTGCGCGCGGCTATCAGGCAGCGGCGGCGTGCGTCGAGCAGGCGCGGGAAAAATTGCTTCCGGAGGGCAAACCCGCGTTTATCATCTGCGGTCATTACGGGATAACCGGATTGTTCACGTTTTATCTGCCCGAGGCCCAGACCACCCTCCGCACCCAACCGCTTGTTTACTGCATTGCTTCCGGCAGTCCGGACAACCAGTTTTATTTCTGGCCCGAGTATCGTTACTCCGACCATCGCAAAGGTGAAAACGCCATTTACGTCACCGAGCCAGGCACGGCCCGATTGGAAAGCGGCTGGTTTTGGAAATGGCTGACCGGCCGGGAAGTGCAGGTGGCCAAAGAACCGAGTCCGGTCGCCCCGCCACCGGCGTTGGTGCAACAGTTTGAGTCGGTCACCGATCTCGGCGTGCAGGAAATCAAGGTGGACGGTCGCATCATGAAACGCATACAGCTCTTTGAGTGCCGCAACCTCCGCCTGTGATGAGCGCCACTTCACCTGCCAACGAGAATGCATTCTTCATATGATAATTTTTTTCTGTTTTCTTATCATGCAGATTTCGCCGGCAGTTATTGTTCGTTCTATTCGATGCTGAATTTATTGTTTGAGCGTGATCTTAAAAGCCACGGCGAATTTCGAGGGCCACGGGGCGACCGGCTGAATGACCAACGCGTCCGCTTCCAGTTTCCAATCCAGCCTTTTGTCACTGCCCAGCAAAGCAACGCTGGCAATTTTTTCACCGGCCAGTGTCTTGATCCGCACCGGTTCCGTCGGCACACCGAGGATGATGGCATAAAGCGTCCGGCCATCTTTTGATTGCGTGAACCGAATGTCTTCTGGTATGTAGCTGGTGTCTTCTTTGAAGGAGCCGGCGATCGTAACCGTGGGGCCTTCGCCAAAGATTTTCCACGGACGGGTGTCGTGAATTGCCTCGCCGTTCACGGCCATCCAGTCCGCCATCTCGTCGAGAAATTGCCGCGATTCCGGCGGCAGGCTGCCATCGGCATACAGCACGACGTTGAGCAACATGTTGCCATTTTTGCTTACTATGTCGGCCAGCATGTGAACCACTTCTGCGGTGGTCTTATACTTGAAGCCGTCACTGTAAAACCAGTCGCCGATGGAAGTGCAGGTCTGCCAGGGCAAAGGCTGGGTGTCTTTCATCACGCCGCGCTCGACATCTTCTACACCGGCGTGGGGAATGAATTCGCCGGTGCCCAAATCCTTAAAGTTATACACTGCCTCAAGTTTTCCACCATGCGCGGCTTCGTTGGAATTATAGAAATGCGCCAGCAAACTACGCCCGACTTCGCCAAAGGGAATTCCGCCATCAGTGTAAAGCAAGTCCGGTTGATACTGGTCCACCAAATCCTTGATGCGGTTGAACCACTCCTGATGCCAGACGGAATTGGTTGCATACCATGAAGGTCCCCAGCGAAAAGGCTCGTGGTTGTCGGGATGGTAGAGTTCTTTATATTTTGGATCCGCCCCGTCATAGGGAATGCCGAGTCGCGCGCCCGGTTCCCAGAATTGATCGTAACCGTGACTCGGAGCATACCAGCCGTAGCTCGGCCCGAGATGTTCGGATACACCGAACCGCATTCCAAACTTCTCCGCAGCCCTCTTCCAGTCGCCCACGATGTCACGATGCGGTCCCATTTTGACAGCATTCCAGGAATGGAATTTGGAATTCCACAAATCGAAGTTGTCGTGATGCACCCCCATGCTGACAAAATATTTTGCACCGGCTTTGACATATAGGGCCATCAACGCATCGGGATTCCATTTCTCCGCCTTCCAGAGCGGGATGATGTCCTTGTAACCGTTCGTCGAAGGATGGCCGAAATGTTTTAGGTGACTTTCGTATTGCGGGCTGCCTTGAAGATACATATTCCGGGCATACCAGTCGCCCGCGCGCGGAACGGCCTGTGGTCCCCAGTGCGCCCAGATGCCAAACTTCGCGTCACGAAACCATTCCGGGCAGGAATAATTAGTCAAAGAATCGCGCGCGGCGGTGAAGGACCCGGAAGCGACCGGCAAATCCATTGCCGCCAAGGCCAGGCACAGTTGCTTTTGGTTGCTCAGACAACTGACCTGAGTCGCCTTCAATTTCGCCCGCGCCAGTGCCGGGAGCAGCATGGCTGCAAGAATGGCGATGACGACCAGCAGTTCAATCAAAGTGAACGCCTTCAAAGTTTTTTTCCGCAAAGACGAGCTTTGCCAGACAGCTAGTTCATCAAATGTTTTCATATTTTTTTTATTTCTGTTTCATTGGAATTTTAAATAAACGAACGAAAACCCGGCTCGCCTGGATAATGGCCCCGGTTTGGGTTTTTAATATTTTCAAATTTCATTGGTGGTAAATGAGACAAGATTTGCTGCCTAACCTCGCTATTTTTCCCGCGTCAGCAGGATTTGTTTAATCGCCAGGTTTTTCCAACCACTCGCATACGGCACGATGGAAAATTGCTGCTCGCCTTTTTTGGAAATCAAAACTGTTCCGCAATTTTTGACGCGATAGTTTCCACCGCTCCAGCCGCCGGTGTCTTCGGAAGTGAAATCAATTTTTTGATCGTTCAAATTGAAGCTGGCCGTGGAGCCCGCGCAATTTTTGTCGCTGCAATAGGTCACGCTGACTTGGTAACGGCCAGGTTGGTTGACCACGAATTTGCAGGAAGCGGTTTCGGCCGGATCGGTCCAGTCGGTGATGTGCGCGATTTTTTCAAAACCATCGAAGCGCATTTTTGCCTTGGTGCCATTGATCACCAACGACCAGGCGGGAATTAGGATTTTGCCGCTTTCATATTGGTGCGGCCGTTTGTCGGCTTGGAGTTCACCGCGAATATTCACCGCAATCACCGTGTCATCGCTGTCGGGTTTCACGGGCGTCAATTCGATGTGCAGATTATTTTTCCGTTCGGAAAATTTCAGATCTTCACCGGTGGCAAGATATTTGACGCTTTGCACATCAGCGGAAAATCCTTGGATATCCAGGCTTTTGGCGGCTTCATCAAACAAATGTAGGAACACGGTGTCGCCTTTCGCAGTGACAACGCCCCACTCAAATATGCGTGGCCAGAATGGGCTGGCGCTGCTGCCGTAAATCGCCGCACCGTTTTTGCCCAACCAGTCGCCGATTTGCAGCAGGCGTTCTTGCATGATTGGCGGAATGCGCCCATCGGCTTTGGGTCCGATGTCGAGCAGGAGATTGCCGCCATTGCCGCAGACGGTGGACAGCAGGCGCACGAGCGTCTGGCGTGAATTGTAATCCCACGCGTCTTCGTTGCGATTGTAACCATAGCTGTTGCCGATGCCGCGATCTTCCTGCCACGGATGCGTCGGCGGATAATCGCCGCCGCCGTATTCGCTCGACAAATAATCGCCATATTTTCCGCGCACCCAGCCCCAGCGGTCGTTCACGACTACCTCGTCCTTAACCGGCGATTCGGTGTAAAGCCAATTGGCCAGTTCGTCCGAATGCCAGATTTGATAAGGATGCTCCCACTCGCCGTCCAGAAACATCACCGGCGGTTGGTAGCGAGTGACAACTTCCTTGAACTTGGGTGCCAACCAGTCACGGGCATATTTTTCAAGATCGCCACTTTGATAAATTGGGTTCCACCATTCATAGAGCGAGTAGTAAATGCCCATCTTCAAACCTCTGGCATTGCCGGCGGTTTGAAGTTCGCCGAGCACGTCGCGGTGGGGGCCGCGATCGAAGGCGTTCCAGAGGTCACCAAATTTGGAGACGGAATATTTGGTCGGATACATCGCGAAGCCGTCGTGATAATTGGCGGCGGTGACGACATATTTCGCGCCAGCTTTCTGGATCAACGACGTCCATTCGCCCGCGTTGAAACCTTCGCCGGTGAGCAGCGGCACGAACTGGTCGTAGGTGAAATTTTTGCCCCAGACGCGCTCGTGATATTTTTGACTTGGGCTGCCTTCATCGAGAATATTGTGGCCATACCATTCAGCGTATTGACCTTTCTGCGCCCAGCCGGGAACGGAATAAACGCCCCAGACGATGAACACGCCGAACTTGGCCTCGTTGAACCACGCCGGAATTTTCCGCTGGTAAATAGTGCCGAACGTCGGCGGGTGGTTGGTTTGCGCCCAGCCGGTGGCTTGAAACAAAAACGCGGCCAGGATGAGCGTGTTTAATTTTTTCATTTTTGGTTTCGACTTAAACTTCAACGTGAATCTTCGTGACCTGCGCTGGGTTGGCCGACCAGTCCTGCATCGCTTGCCCAGCCCCATCGAACGGCACGGTGCGAGTGACGGTTTCCTTGACGGGATAGGCACCCGATTCCAGCACCGCCACGACTTCTTCAAAATTGCGCCGCGTGGCGTTGCGCGAGCCGAGGATGCCGGGTTCCTTCAACAGAAAATATCTGGTCTCGTAAGCCGCCGGATTTTTGGCGTAGCCGACATAAACGACACGGCCGGCAAAACTGGCTTCGTCAATCGCCGCCAGAAAAGTTTGTTCCGTGCCGACGGCTTCGATGATGACATTCGGGCCGTGCCCGCAAACGCGCGATACAGCACCAGATGCGTCGGCGTGTCGGAACCCGGCTTCAACTTGCCTTCCAGCACCTTGCCGTCGGCGAGCGAGACGACGACCATGTGTTCCGGTTTCATCTCCGAGTAGGGCACGCCGCTCGGCTTGATGACAATGACGCCACGCTTGCGGTCCACCGCGCTGGCATTGCCCCACGTCTGGATCACCAACCCTTCGGCGACAAGATCAAGGTTCGCCTGGCAAACTTCCGCTTTTAATCTTTCAAGCATAACAAATTTGGTATTTGCCACAGAGACTCAGAGGCGCCGAGAATTAATTCTTAAAAAATTCTCAGTGTCTCTGTGCCTCTGTGGCTAATTTTTATTTCCTCACCCGCCCGCGGATCTCAATCAGTTGCTTCATCACCTCGAACAGATTGCCATTCCATTCCTGCGTGCCAAAGGCGTCGTGCAATGTCCGGTAGAGCGGATACAGCTCGCGGTAGATTGCATGCGCCTTCGGATTCGGCCGGTAAACTTTCGGTTTCAAGCCGGTCATCTTCTTTTGCGCCGTGGCGTAATCCTGGTGCGCGCCAGCCACCACCGCCGCCGCGATGGCCGAGCCGAGCGCGCAGGTCTGCGCCGAGCGGCTCACTTTCATCGGCCGGCCCGTCACGTCCGCATAAATCTGCATCGTGATGGCGCTTTTCTCCGCGATGCCGCCGCAGTTGACCACCTGCGAAATCTTCACGCCGTATTCCTCGAAGCGGTTGATGATGGTCAGCGCGCCGAACGCCGTCGCCTCGATGAGCGCGCGATACACCTCCGCTGGCGTCGTATAAAGCGTCTGGCCCACGAGCAAGCCGGTGAGCCGCTGGTCCACGAGGATGGTGCGGTTGCCGTTGTTCCAGTCCAGCGCGAGCAGGCCGCTTTCACCCGGCTTCAAATTCATCGCCTCCGCGTCGAGGGCCTTGTGCGACAATTTTTCGCCATGCGGCCGGATGTAATTCACCCACCAATTGAAAATGTCGCCCACCGCCGACTGGCCGGCTTCGAGGCCGAAATAACCCGGCAACACGCTGCCGTCCACGATACCGCACAGGCCCGGCACGTCCGCAAGCTTCTGGTTGTTCGGCGAAATCGCGATGTCGCACGTGCTCGTGCCGATGATTTTCACCAGTGTTCCCGGTGCAACGCCCGAACCGACCGCGCCGAGATGCGCATCAAACGCGCCGACCGTGACGGGAATTCCAGCCTTTAAACCGGTTTTCTTCGCCCACGCCTCGGTCAAGCCGCCGACAGATTTATCAATCGAACAAACGCGCGGCGTCAAACGTGAGCGCAACTGCGCGAGTTTGGGATTTAGCTTGGCAAGAAATTCTTTGTCAGGATAACCGCCCCACTTCGCGTTCCACATCGCCTTGTGACCTGCGGCGCAAACGCCCGCGACGAATTTGTTCGGCGCGAGCGTGCCGGTCAGCTCGGCGGGAACGAAATCGGAAAGCTCAATCCACGAATGCGCGGCATTGAACACAGCCGGCGTGGTGCGCAGACACTTGAGAATCTTGCTCCAGAACCATTCGCTCGAATAAATGCCGCCGCACTTGGCGAGATATTGCGGGCGGATTTTTTCCGCCAGCGCGGTGATTTCCGCCGCCTCGGCCACGCCGGTATGGTCTTTCCAAAGCCACGCCATCGCCGCCGGATTTTTGGATTTTTTTTTATTGAACACGAGCGGCTGCCCGCTGGCATCCACGGGCAACGGCGTGCTGCCCGTCGTGTCCACGCCGATGCCGACGACTTGGTTGGCGCTGAATCCTTTGACGGATTTTTTCGCTGCGGCGAGCGCCTGCTTGATGGTGATCTCCGCGCCGGCGACGTAATCCGCCGGATGCTGCCGCGCGAGGTTCGGGTTACGCGACAAAATCACGCCTTGCGTTCCATGTTCGTAGCCCCAAACGGCGGTGGTAATTTCCGCACCGTTGGCGACATTGACGATGAGCGCGCGAACGGAATTCGTCCCGTAATCCAAGCCAATGGTATATTGAGCTTTCATTGAATGAATCTATTTCGGTCAGGCAACCCAGCCGCTCTTCAAACCATAAGCGGTTTCATTCCACAGCAGTTCTTGCTTGAACTGCCGGAGCTTCGTGTCCGCGTCAATCACGACCACTTCAATGCCGGCTATCGCCGCGAAGTCTTCAAGCATTTCTGTGGTGACCGCCTGGCTGAAGCCGGTGTGATGCGCGCCGCCGGCATAAATCCACGCAGCACACGCGTCCTCGAAATTTGGACGGCACTTCCAAACGGCCTGTGCGACCGGCAGCCTGGGCATCGGTTGTTCCGGCTTCACCACGTCCACTTCGTTGATGAGCAAACGGAAGCGGTTGCCAAAATCCATCAGCGCTGCATTTACCGCAGGGCCGGCGTGCGTGTTGAACACGAGACGCGCCGGATCAGCCTTGCCGCCGATGCCGAGCGGATGCACTTCCAGAGATGGCTTGCCGGCGGCGATGCTGGGACAAATCTCCAGCATGTGTGCGCCGAGCACGACTTTGTTTTCGGGCGCGAGATGGTAAGTATAATCTTCCATGAACGAAGTGCCGCCGGTGAGGCCGGTCGCCATGACTTTCATTGCGCGCACCAGCGCGGCGGTCTTCCAGTCGCCTTCGCCAGCGAAGCCGTAGCCGTCAGCCATCAACCGCTGCGGCGCGAGGCCGGGCAGTTGAACCAGGCCGTGCAAATCTTCAAACGTCGTCGTAAAACCTTTGAAGTCGCCTTTCGTCAAAAACGCGCGCAGACCGAGTTCGATGCGCGCAGCTTCGCGGATGGATTTATAACGTTTGCCGCCCTTCTTCAAATCGCCGGCCACTTCGTAAACAGCTTCGTAAGTTTTGCACAGAGCATCCACTTCCTTTTCGGAAACTTCACCAATGATTTTTACCAAATCACCAACGCCGTGTGTGTTGACGGAGTAACCAAACTTGATTTGCGCGGAAACCTTGTCACCTTCGGTCACGGCCACTTCGCGCATGTTGTCGCCGAAACGGACGAACTTTGCCGTCTGCCAGTCGGCCCACGCCGCCGCCGCGCGCGCCCACGCGCCGAGTTTTTCCTGCGTGGATTTTTCCTGCCAGAAACCGACGACCACCTTGCGCGCCAGACGCAGCCGGCTCCAGATGAAACCGTGCTCGCGGTCGCCGTGCGCGGCCTGGTTCATGTTCATGAAATCCATGTCAATCGTGGCCCACGGAATGTCGCGGTTGTATTGCGTGTGCAGGTGCGCGACCGGCTTGCGAAGCTGCTTGAGGCCGTTGATCCACATCTTCGACGGCGAGAACGTGTGGCACCACGTGATGAGGCCGATGCACTTCGGCGCATTGTTCGCAGTCTGACACAGTGCCGTCACCGCGTCCGGCGTGACGAGGACAGGTTTGAAAACCACTTTCGCCGGAATCGCGGGCGCAATGTTGAGCGCTTTGGCAATCTCCTGTGAATGTTCGGCGACTTTCTTCAATGTTTCCGGCCCGTAAAGATGCTGGCTGCCGGTGACAAACCAGACTTCAAACTGCTTGAGTTTGATGTTCATAAATTCTTGGGGGCGCGCATTTTCGTGCGCGCGATCTTGTTTCCATTTAATGCGACAATGTGAGCCGAAAGCCGACAGAAAACCGCCGCAAAAATGGTTGCCATTACTTGCAACATGAAAAAATGAAGATTTATCGTCGGGTTTGCTAGGTGATTGGCGCATTGAAGTGTAAGAACCATGTTATTTGCCGGCCTCCGAAATGCGTTTCTGTCTCCCCAACCTCTAAAGGGAGACCATTGGCCGTGCTTTTACCTTGATTGAATTACTGGTGGTCATTGCAATCATCGCAATTTTGGCGGCGATGCTGTTACCGGCGCTGGCCAGCGCCAAGCGCAAGGCGCAACAAGCGGGCTGTTTGAGCAATCTCAAGCAGATGATCCTGGTCAACATCATGTATGCCGGTGATAACAACGGAAGCTTGATGCAGCCTTCCGCCAATTCCGCCTACGGCGCCAAGGCTGAATGGGTCGGCGGTTTGATGATTATTTTTCCAAGGCGACAAACATGATTCTTTGTCCGACCGCGAAAAATGCGATTCCGGTCAATAATCTGTCCGCCAACGGACTCACCGCTTACAGCACGCCGGGCAAGCAAGTTTCTCAGCGCCGGCTATGGCCTGGATTGCATTGAATGGGACGCCGCTGAAACCAATTCGCCATCCGCGCTGACGGGCGTGCCGGCAATCACGACCGTTCGGCAATGAGTATTGATCTTGATGATTTGCAGCGCGAGCGATTGTTCAAAATTGCATAATGGGCATCCGACAGGTATGATGCGAAATATCATGAGCGACGTTACCCTAATGCTACAGGCGATTCGGGGTGGAGATGTCAAAGCTTCGGAAGAATTATTGCCGCTCGTCTACAACGAGCTGCGCAACCTGGCGGCGGCGCGCATGGCACAGGAATCGGCCGGCCAGACGTTGCAAGCCACAGCGCTGGTGCATGAGGCCTGGCTACGGATGACTGGCGACGGCGACCGTGGCTGGCAGAATCGCGCACATTTTTTTGGCGCGGCGGCCGAGGCGATGCGGCGCATCCTGGTCGAAAGCGCGCGACATAAATCCCGGTTAAAGCGCGGTGGCGGGCAGATCAAACTGGACATAGACGATCTGGATCTGGCCGCCGCGACGCCCAACGACAAGGTTTTGTTGATTGATGATGCGCTGGAACGATTACGAACGGATGATCCTGAAAAAGCGCGGATTGTCGTCATGAAATTCTTTGGCGGATTGACGAATCAGGAAGTCGCGGAGAATCTGGGCGTGACAGAACGCACGGTGGAGCGTCAATGGGCTTACGCAAAAGCCTTGCTTTACCAGACGATTCAAACTCAGATCTGAATATCCGGCCAGTAAATCGCCCTGTATTTAATCGCAACGTGAGACCCAACGAAGAAGCATTGTTTGAAGCGGCCCGGAATCTGCCCAACGCCACAGCCCAAAACGCTTTTCTGGATGAGGCGTGTGCTGGCGAGCCGGAAATGCGGGCCAGAATCGAAACGTTGTTGGAGGCGGGACAGGCGGCGGAGAAATTTTTCAAGGATGCCGTGCCGCTCGATTTTCCCACCGCCGCCGCCGGGGAATCCGGGGGCAATCCCACCGCAGAATCGCCGTTGCTCGAAGGCTTGGGAACCCGTATCGGCCGCTATAAATTGCTGCAGAAAATCGGCGAAGGTGGTGGTGGTGTCATTTACATGGCTGACCAGGAGGAACCGGTTCGCCGACGGGTCGCGCTCAAAATCATCAAGCTGGGCATGGATACCAAGAGTGTTATCGCTCGGTTTGAAGCTGAACGTCAGGCGCTGGCGATGATGGATCATCTCAACATTGCCCGCGTTTTTGATGCTGGCGCGACGGATACTGGCCGGCCTTATTTCGTCATGGAATTGGTGCGCGGCGTCAAAATCACGGAGTATTGCGACCAAAATAATTTGGAC
>Ga0182027_10008635_pt1 | contig 14787 bp, 13 predicted proteins | sample 712E1DmetaG_FD_121300 | JGI IMG/M metagenome (GOLD analysis project Ga0182027, IMG submission 121300) | Permafrost microbial communities from Stordalen Mire, Sweden - 712E1D metaG (Illumina Assembly) | ecosystem: Environmental > Terrestrial > Soil > Wetlands > Permafrost | place: Sweden... | reverse complement strand
GCCACCCTCATTGTCTTCTTCCATCTCCCCGTGATCATTGCAGGCTGGTCGATCGCTCTCGAGACAACCATGCTTTCGTGTTTCATGACGTTTGCGGTCCTGTGGGACGCCTTATGGTTCGTCCTCAATCCATCTCGGCCGTCGCGTACGGAGATCTGGTGGTTCCAGCGCTGGATAGGACCGTTTCCAACTGACTACTACGGGTCGATCGGTCTAGGTGCGCTGCTCGCGCTGGGTCGAGGCGCGCTCCCCGAAGCGGTCGGTAGTCCTGTGTTCGGCTCCATGCCGGTGCCGCTCCAGCATCTGCTCGGATGGGCAGTGGCTTCCCTCCTGGCCGCTGCGCTGAGCGTCATCATCGCGCTTGTGATCAGGCCCGCTATGGCATGCCACTCAGCTGCGCCGCCGCCCCCCGGGGCGACTACGATGCCAACAAAGGGCCGAAGCAGACCCGGTGATGGCGACGCCACGTAGCGTCGCATCCCCGTACCGATGCCAGCGAGGTCAGCTGACTCTGGCCTGGGACGTTGCTCGTGCGATTCCTGTATGGCGTGTCGGCAAGCTGGGACGTTGCTGTTCCCGTCAAGACGGCTTCGCCACGCGTTGAAGTGCCAGCTATCGACTTTCCGGCCCGTAAAAGAAGGCTTGCCAATGCTTCTCGTCGAGGTTGGAGACCCGCATCGCTGCCCCCAGACCGATGGCTAGCGCGATGTCGAATAGCAGAACGAGGCCTCCAGCCCATACCAGGTTCTGAGACTCTACAAATACCAGCCAGGCCCCTGTGAGCATCAGGACAAGGGTTAGGAAGACGACCAGCACGCCAAGCACCGCGAACAGGCCATAGCTCGACAGCCAGGCTGCCAGCGCTCCGTGGTCCGCCATTCCCATAGCGCGCCCGGTGAACCCCCGGACGTCGCGCTGGAACGAAAGGAAGGGAGCCGCCGCTTCAGGTGCATTCGCGAGAGCGATAGCTCGGATCGCGGCGGCAGTCTTGTCGATCTGGAGTTCGAGGATCTTGCAGGCGTTCAGAACACCTGTCGCCCATAGCCCGACTCCATTGGTTCCGGCAGCGATCAGGAGCATCAACAAACCACGGGTTCCCAGATCGGAACCGAAGAGGCCACCTCCCACCGCAGCAGACGCAGCGGCTGCAGCAACGAGTGCAGTTGTGATGACATTGGAGGCCTGCCGGCGCATATCGTTCATCTCGTCCCGCAGCCCCAGATGCTCGCGCATGGCGAGATCGAGAAGCGTCGCCTCTGCTGCGAGGCGGTCCCCAGTCTCTCCCATCTTATGGCCCCCTTGCGGTGCGTCATGGTCACACTCAACCTAGTGTAGCCAGGTTGGTCGGTATCCCGATGGCAGGTGCGGGTGTTCGGTCTCCTGGACGAACATGATCCTCGATGAACAGCGGCTTTCGTGCCTGCGTTCGAGAGTCGGTGACACGGTTCAAGATGTTTGCGCAATGCGCGCGCCGGAATCGTGCGTTCGACTGGTTGCGTGGCAACGAGAAGGCCCACCTAAATGGTCAGGGCCGAGAGGAATAGCCGCCGCACTTCCCGTTCCGCGGGTCGTGGTGCCGCCAGTCATCGAGCTGGCATCGAGGAAGGCGCCTTGTGGGTAAGACCGAAAAGGCTCACCGGGGATTTCCAGACAGGCTCGCTGTCCGGCCAGGTTGCGGACGACGTGGCGGGCCGTCGGCGCCAACGCTACTTGGTAGCTGAAATCCTGGTCGGGCTCGTCAGTTCAGGCAACTCTCAACGGGTCGAACGATCGCGAAGAAGCGAGACGGTCTACCTTGTCTGGAGAGACCGGACCGGCGATAATCGGCGGCGTTCGGCCACGACCGAGCCCGGCCCACGTGAAGCTGCAGCGGAGGGGGACATGCCATCTGCATGGGGAGCTTTCGGCGCTGAGTCGCGCCAGCCATGATCAACATCACGACCGAGACGGCCGGCTCGATCCTACTGGTGGCGGTCCTGGTCACCTACACCTTGGTCTACAGATTCGCCACCACGACTCTGGTTGACTCTCTCGTGCTCACGGTGAACATAGGCACGCTCACCCTGCTTGTGCCTATGACCCTTCACTCCGGGAGGATCCCCCAGGGCGTCATCATGCTCGTGATTTTGTTCCTGTTCGCGCTCCCGATGGGCGCGCAGCTCTACTTCCAGCTGACGGTTCGCCACAAGCAGTTCCAGCACACGCTCGAGGTACTCCAACAGCACGCCAAGGGTAATGCGGCGCGTCGGGGCGAGTTGGCTCGGGCCTTTGCTGACCTTGCTGAGTTGATGATCGACCCTGACTGCGATCCTTACACGCGTACCGGCGTCACCTATCAAGCGCGAGACAGGCAGCGGCACGTTTTCCTTGAAGCTGTCGGCTCGACGGATCTTTTCACGTACATTGCCACGGATGAATTGCTCATTCCGGACGGAGTGAAGTGGGGTAAATGGTTCCGACTCACCGTTGGTTTCCCGTCAGTCATCGCTTTCTTGGCGGCGTGCTTGGTCTTCCTTGCTCAGTAGGCTGGTTCAAGTTCCGTGTGACCGGAGAAGATGATGCTTCCCATCGAAACACCATGGACGATACTTTCTCGGTTCGCAACGGACGCTCAACGCCCTCCCAGTGGCGCAATCTGGTCGCATCCGAGGCCAACGCATGCATGAATTAACCTTGTCGGTGTTGGTTGGGGCGGCCGCGGGCCTAGCAATGGCATCCCTCGGGGCCTTCAAAGACACGGCGTACGAAGGGTTCTCTGCGCGCGCCTTCGCCCGCAGCATCGTGATCGCCTGCCTGGTGGCAGCGCTGGGCTGGGCGATCTCGTGGCCGTACGGGCGGACCATCTCTCCAGTGGGCGGCTTTCTCGCCATCATCGCCATCGAGCGCCTCGCGACGGAGGCATACAAGTCGTTCATCAGGACCCCACCAACAGGACGAAGGGTGCCAAGTCAAGCGGCAATCTTTGGCAAGCCCGTTCAGGGTCGTGGTGCGCGACTCGCGCTCGGAGCGCTATTCACATCGTTCGTTGTGTTGCTTTTGGTTGCCATCGGTCAACTCCGGACCGTTCAGCCTGGTGCGCCGTACCTGGCGTTCGGAGTCCTCTGCGGCGGCCTCGTGGCCATGGGCGGCGCCTGGAAGGACGCCCCAATCGAGGGTTGGTCTACGCTCGCCTTCGCGCGAAGCCCGTTAGTAGGCGGTCTCGTCGGCCTAGTCGCGTCCAATTTGCCGCTGGGCACGGCTGCGACTTCCAGCATGGCCGCAGTGACCCTGTTCTTCGTATGCCTTGGAGGTGAACGGATTACGGTCGAGTCCTACAAGGCGTTCATCCGGCGACGCTGCCCCAGCAAGTTCTACGTGCCCGCGGCCGAGCAACAGGGGATTTCTGGGCGCGACCGGTCGCCGTGGCATCCCGACTTCGCACGGCTTGCCTATGTGGCGTGCTATGCGGTTGCTCTGTCCATAGTTGCCCTGATCGCCTAGACGGACCGCGCAATCGCGACGTACTGGCGTTGGCGAGCCTAGGACGCGGGCTTGCGGTCGTCGGATTTGGTAGTGAGGTTGCGGACCCAGGTGTCGGCGCCTGCAGCGACCTCCGCCCCGAGAGCCGGCAGGTCGAGCCACTCCAGGGCGGGGTTGGGCTTCAAGGCGCCGTGGGAGGGAAGGAACGAGAACTGCAAGACCAGGTAGGTCAGCACCGCCCGAATGGTCGGGCTGCGAGGTCTGGCGGCTGCACTTCCCGTCCCGCGGATTGTCGTGCCGCGGGCGATCGAGTTGGGGCTCAAGAGGATTGCATAGGTCGCGAGCCCCGAGCGCACGCACCCTCACCAACGACCCGAGCGATCCGTCCCCATGGATGGGCGGCCGCTTCGGCACCGCCCGCCTAACCTAAGGCTTGGGGCGAGACGCAATTCCGTCCTCGCGCGCCTTCGCGTGCTCCACGAGACTCGCCAGCGACGCAGACACGTCGGCATACGCGGCTGCCAGGAAGCCTTCCGTAGGGATCACGACATCATGCAAGTCGTTGACCGTCAGGCCGCGGATGCGAAGGAGGCGAGTTTGCAAGTCCGGATTGAGGCGACCGATCCGCCCGTCCGCGTGTGCAAATGCGGTCCGGGCGTCCAGGACCTCGCGGAGGCGGACCAGGCGCGCCGAGTCTTCGTCGAGTGCGATCCCGAGCTCACCGCGGAAGAAGCCCGGAATTGTTCGGAGGAAGTCGCGACGGTCACGGTGCTCGAAGGCCTGGGTTCGGCCGAGGGCGTTCGCGAGGCGTTCGGCAACGTCGAGCACGGCGCTCTCGTACCCTGCCCATACCGCAACCACAATCGCTCCGCGCGTATAGCGAGGCAGTGCCACCTCGCGAATGTCATCAACGTCCTGAGATGCGAACTGTTGCTCGGCAGGGTCGTCGTCCCGACCGCGGGAGTTAAGGTCAGCCCAGATCCTGTCTTCCTCCTCGTCGCCGGCCAGCGCAATCATGCGCTCGCTCAATCCGACAAGCCGTCCAAGAGCCCAGAGTTCGTACGCGACGTCCGAGTATCGGAAGTCCACCCGCATTCCTGCCCCTCTCTTGCTGCCTTCCGGGAGCGGCGCGGAACCCCTTTAGCGCTGACGACGCAGATGCTCCGGTTTGCCACAACCGAAATCTAATAGACATTCTCGATGCTTGTGCACGAGCGTTCCATACCACCCCGCACTCCTTTCGTTCAGACACGGGGCATTTGGCTGCACCATCCAGCAACCTTGACCGAACCGGTCAGGCCACGCCCACTAAGCCGGCCAGTCGGCGGGTCTGTAACGCTCTCGCCTAACTCGGACGATGGCGAGGTTGGCGAGTTCAACCTAGCCGTCTGGCCAGGGATAAGGCGCGCGTGGCCGACCGACCCGGTCCGAACTGTTCGAGCGCCCGAAGCCGCTTTCCCGGCAGACTCCCCGCGGAGGTCGCGCCGGGCAGGGCGACCAGCGGTGGACGCGAAGGGCGCGGACTGTCCGTCGGGTGAAGGATGAGGCTAGGCGGCCCCAGAGGTTCAGGGCTCTCTAGAAAGCCGGGGTTGCGTTGCCGGCCATCAGAATCCCATGGATAGTCTCTATGTGGTGCATCACGCTCCACCGCTTCGCCGGACCCAGGTTCGGAAATGCGCGCTGCTGCTGCGACAACTGGAACTGTGCCGCGCCCTGGGTGCTCATGAGGCTCGGACGGTTGGCTCCATAAGCGATCAGGTTCGTGAGCGCCTCAAAGTACATGGTCCTCGTGTCGACGCCGATCGAGTGTGACTTGAAATGGTTCATGACCAGATCGGTGCCAGTGTCTTCCGTCAAGTGGAGCGCTACCGCATGGGCTGGTCCGCCGGTTGCCGAGTAAGAATCACCGATCATTGAGAAGTCGCCGAAACCGTCAAATCCGCGGGCGGCGTATCCGTAGACGAGATCGTCGAAGGCATCTTGGGCCGGATAGTCAGCGTTGCGCTCGCAAGCGATGAACCCATTCCGGACGACGATGCGCGCGACTGAAGGAAGATTGGTGTAGCCGCCGATGGCGATCCCTGGTTCGACGAACACCTGAACTGGCTGCGCTCGGAGGCGCTGCAACGGCCCGGCAACCTGCACCGGCGTAAAGGTGTGCCGTTTGTGAACGATCAAGCAGCGGCGATTCGCGAAGTCGGTGGCGAAGCGGGCCAGCTCGGGCAGTGTCGAGGTCGCCCTCAGCTCGAACGCCGGCAGGTACCTATCCGGATGCGCGGCCAAAGGACCTTGAGAAAGAGCCGCGAGGACATCAGCGTAGGAGGGAGGCCCGCCCCGTCCCTTGTCGCTGTTAGTGATCAACGCCACCCGCAGGTGATCGCTTATGCGCTCAAGCCGCCGAATCGTGTTAGTGGCATCCAGGTTGACTGGCTTGATGATCGGGACAACGAGGTCGCCCAACGCCGGAGCAAGCGTGGCGACGGCCAGCAATTCCTCTTGCTTACCGTGTAGATAGGGCAAGTACATTCGGACCCCCTCGCTGACTGACGTGAACTACACCCCTAGGTAATGGCCAGCTGGCAGTTCAGGACCTTCGATAGGGTTCTCCAGTCTTCGCGTGGCATACGGTGGGCGAATGGTGCGATTCGTAAACTCGTCGGCAGCGTTGCTGAAATATCGGCGAGTCTGGCCGTGTCTTGCCGTCGCTTGAGTGCGGCCAGGACCTCTGGGTATACGGCGCCGAGCGGTAACGTGCAGAAAGCATCACGAGCATAGACGTACCGGTAGGCTGGATCGACCGAGCCAAGCTGAAATCCTCTGCCGTGGAGGATCGCTGTGTACTCGGGTTCCCTCAGGAGTCGGAAGAGCGCCTCGGGTCTGAGGCTCTCGCGGAAGGACGTGGGCTTTCGCACTACGCTGATGGACGATCGCCGACTCAGAACAGAAATGCCGACATGCTCGGGAACGGAGTTCGTCACCGCCTTGATTTGCAGCGGGTCAACGAACACTGTCACGTGGGAGAACGCGCGGTAGTAGTCGGTCAGCTGTGCGTCAAGTCGCGCAAGATCGTCGTAGCGGGTCTTGATCTCATAGACGACAGCATGGCCGTTCACGACCAGGAAATCCGCCCGTGAATCCCCAATGCGGAATTCCGTATAGAAGGCGGTGGTCCGTGGGCTATGTCGTCCGAAAAGAAGCCGCTCCAGTGCACACGCCTTGAAGACGTACTCGACTGGGAGCTCTGCCACGAGCAGCTGGTACGCGGCGTCGAGGATGTCTGTCGATGTGATCGGTCGATTCGTTGGCAATGACCTTGAGACGAGCTTCGCCGCGGTCAACAGAAGTGGCGTTGGTTCGCCCTTGATCATCTGCCCGAGGTGGTCTGCCGCGAAGAGGCTCGCAAGAAGCTCCCGTTCTCGAGCCGCCATTGCCACTTGGGCATCCCCCTGCTCTAGGAACGTGAAACATGGCGATCGTAGCAGAGGCCGCAGCCGATGGACCCGCCTTCTGGCAGGAATGTGCCGTTTGCTGGCGGCCGGCTCCTCCCGAGGCCGTCGTGATCAGACTGATTCGTGCCAGAGGGCGCTTATGAAGCCGTGCAGCCACCGAAGCGCTCGGCCGGACTCGACGGGACTCGTGAGATAGCCCGTTGTTCGGTGCGCCACGAGGTTCCTTAGCTGGCGCAGGTTGTCGAGGTAGTCGGTTTCCCACGCTTCGCGAAGAGTGTGGTCAATCCACCGCCGCTTCCTCTCCTCGTCCCACGAGGACCAGTCGGTTGGAGCCTGGAGCAAACGAATTGACCCGGTCAGCGCTTCCGATGCCACAGTCCGACGAACGTTGGTCCAGATCCAATCGAGCCACGGTCCCAGTTGGCCGGTCGCGCGGCTCCAGCGGAGCAGGCTGGCTAGGCTCCCGTCGAACTTGACGTCGCCCTCGAGGTGCCACCCGCCAGCCGTCTTGGTTCGTCTGCCCAGCCGCCCCTTGAGGCTCGCGTAGTCGGCGCCTTGCCAGACCTCCCGGCGGGCCGTCGTGGCCTCGATGAGCGCAACGCCATCCGGGTGGCACTCCATAAACTTGACCGCCAGTACGAGTTCGATGGCGGTGTGGCAGGCGGATTCCGAGATGCCAAACAGGTCGTATGAGAACGCTCCGTAGACGTGAAGATGGCGCAGCGACTCGAACTGTGCGCGAACAACGTCCGGCACTGCGGGCGGTAGATCCAGGTCCTCGACGATCGCCTGGACGTACTCGACGGCGCTCTCGTCCGTGAGTCTGCGGTCCGTCATTAGGCCGTTCGGGCCGAAGCGCGCCGTTCGAGCATCGACTTGCGTCAACGTGCTGATGGGCTTCCGATCCAATTCAAGCCTCCGAGCGATCCCTGGTCGCAGCCAGGTAGTCGGCGCGGATGGCGTCGAGGTTCGCGCCGCCCTCGATGGCTTCGCGCATCTTCTGAAGCCCGAGGTCCGAGTACATCCGAAGCCGAGTCCCTCCAAAAACGAAGTCATGACGGCACGCATGGTCCGTCTCGATGCCGAGATGCCAACGTAGTGCCTTGGCTTTGCCGGTGCCGATGCGGAGCTTGTCAGCAAGTGCCTGCGCCCCGTGCTTGTACGTATTCTGGAGGTCGACTTCCCGAATCGCTCCAGCGTGTGGGTCCTCATTAGCCTCGACGAACCGCACGGGCGGCGCCGCTGCGTTTCTCGTGAACCTCACCTTCACGGTGAGGCCAGTGCCCTGGATCTCAGTGCCGAGCCCTCGCAGCCGAGGAAAGACCTCATCCCGGCCGCGGCCGGATCGAATGCCCCGTTCGACTCTCGCCACATCGCGCTCGCTGACCCCGACCTGGTCTGCAACGTGACCTTCCAGCGCCAGAAGCGTTCTTATCGCCATGCGCGCCTCGGTTCGCTGTCGTCTGTGCGGCTGGAGAAGTTCGGCTATCTGCCGGTACTGGCGGTCAATTAGAAGGTCGAGATCTTCGGGGGCCGCCGTAGAGATGGGGAGCACGCGGGTCGGGAGCAGGTCGGCCAGTCGCTCCGCGAAGACGGCGGTAAGCACGTCGTCGAAGATGGTCACCGCTGCCCTCACGTGGACGTAGAGGACTTCTTCGCTGACTCCGCCGAGATAGTGCTGCTCATCGTCTCGCATCGCGTCCAGCGCACGAAGAGTTCCAACCACCTCGCTACTCAACCCGAGTTCCTGCCGAGCCAGGTTGAGGACACGATCGAAGCCAATGGACCGCCCAGTGTTGGGGTCAAAGACGCGAGTGCCGCGCTCAACCAGGGCGGCCTTGAGGAGCATCTCGAAGGCGTGCTGCGTGTCGAGCAGAACCGTCGTGACGCGCCCGTCATCGTCGAGCCCATTAAAGGCTTGTGCGGCGAGACGGAGGCTTGCTATGGCCTTTGCCTTCAGTGCTCGAGCTTCGCGTCTCATGTGCCCCCTTGCTTACTTCAGCAGTCTTCAGTCACGTCTTCGGCCGCGCAGGGCGTCAGCGCCTTGAGGGGCTAGACGGTCTCGTCATCTTGGTCTTCGAAGGCCGCCTCGTCGTCCATCGAGATGACTGCGCAACTTGTTGCCAGGTCGAATTCGATGCGAATGGCGTCGCCTTCCTCTGCGCCGCGTCGGCGAAGGAACGGCCCGTAACCCCACGAGTATCCATCTGGATCGATCGTGATCGTGCCGGCCGGACTCCCGTCAGACGTACTCGCCGCGAAATGACTGTCGGCGACATACCTGGCAATGGCAGCAGGTATAGAGATCACAGGCGAGTTCACGTTGCCCAGGACGACGTTGAGCACGAGATGGCCATCCTCGTCCCATCCGTACGAAAGGGTCCGCCGGTGCCGGGTTCGCTTTGCGAGGACATTCCGTAGCGCTTCGACACTCACAGGATCTAGGGCCGCCCCGCGCACTGACCAGATGTTCGTCGCGGGATGGTCTAGGACGGCGCTGTACGTTGTGAAGACGGAGAAAGAGTTGGCGTTGACGCCTCTTGCCGTCACAGCTCTCTCAAACTCCGTCCGGTCAAGTAGGCCCGAAGGCGAGGCCCGCAGGACATCCACGCAGATCCGTTCGACGGTGCCAAGGAGGTCTCGGTAGTCGAGCGGCTGAGCCAATCCCACCTGCCCGTTACCACTGACGGTGAACTCAGGGTGGGCGGCGTAGAAGAGCTGAAGCACTGGTGTGGGCGGCACGATATCGATTCCCCGGAATCGATATCGGCGACGAAGGCCCTGACGAATCGTCTGGAGATCCAGGTGGCCTGCTACCGAACACATCTGGCGCGACACGTTTCGGAGTCGATTGCGCTCCGGGGGAATGTCTGGGATCCAGAACCAATCCGTGTCCAGGAACTGGATCCGGCTCGACGCAAGGAGGAGGCGCGACACAGCATCCCGATCGTAGGTCTGACCCTGGGCCACGAGCTCGGCCTGGACCTCGTCCACATTTCCAACCCCGACGCGGCCAGCGATCTTTCGAGCAATTGCATACACGGGTCCGGTGCCAGCTGCTCCTGCTGCTAGCACCTGCTCATTCCCGTCCCCTTCGTCCAGGCAGAAGTCAACGTCGTAGCCGAACAGGTCTGCGGTTGCCAGGAGGGACGACGGCGAAACAGGCGTGGTGCTCAGGCGAGTCGACACCAGCAGCTCTGCGGCCTCCAACGAGGGCAGCGGGGCCGCGTCGGCAACGGCGCGCAGTGCTCGCTCGAGTTGTGGTAGATACCGTCTGCCGAGTCGGTCTGTTGATTTGGAGACGATCTGGCGTACGCGCTCTCGAGTGATTCCGAATTCATCGGCCACGACCTGCAGGGTCCGTTGGCCACGACCGTCCCAACCATATCGGGCGAATGTCATCGCCACCGCTCGGTCGCCCACGCCCGCGGTGGTGAGGATTCGTCGCAGACCAGTGTCGAGCGGCTCTGAAGCTATCTCTTCCGCTCTCTCGATGATGTCGGGCAGTGATTTCACGAGAGCTCGAGCGAGCGGGCCTTCCGGATTGGCGAGAGCGTCCTCGAATAGATCGGCCAGGCTTCCAGGATGCGGCGGCGTGACATCTCGGAATCGGGGGTCATCGGCGCGGACCCGTTCGGCCCATTCCGAGTCAGCGGCGCGCGCCAGCTCGTCTCGCTCGTGGTCCGAAAGGCTGGAAACTTCGGTTTCGACCACCGCGTCAGCCATTGTTGCCCACTCCAGCACTGTCTTCACCCCCACGCTCGGAAGCGACAGGAGATCTCCATAGGTCAGGCTTTCGAACCTGCTGCGGTCCGCAAGAACTCCGACTCCAAGGGCACGGCAGAGCCTCGTCGGCCAAGCCACTTCCCGCGGTTCAAGTTGAGCCGGCCAGGCACCATCGAGCACGCGGACCCCTGCGATTGCGTCCTTCCTATAGGCGATGAGATTGACCAGGAAGCGCTCGACACGTATTGGCATGATTTCGATTCGCGACCATACCGTCGAATCCAGAGCGATTGCTGTGGCCCCTTCCGGGAGCCGTAAATCGCTGCGCAACCAGTCCGGCAACGCCTCATCCGCCAGCGCACGTCGCAGTGTGACCGGGAGAAGCGAGGACCCCCTCTCGCCCCACTGGGGTAATGGTGGCTTGGGTAAGGTGCCGTCGAAACTGTCCGCGCTAGATCGCAGGCCCGCCATCTCGAGTAGGCATGCAGCCTCAAGCGCGGTGCGAATGCCCACATGGTGGGCACGAAGGACTTCTCCGTAGGTCAGGTTCCGGGGCCCATCCGGGTTCGCAAGTCGGGCAAGTGCATTCCTCGCGCGCGATGGCCAGTTAGCGAACGAGACTTGAGCGTCTAGGCGAGAGGGGATCTGGCCGAGGTCAAGCTCTATCAGCGCCGCCTCGTTCGCCTTGACGGTCCCCAGAACCCACTCTCGAATGCGGTCGAGATCAGTGGCCGCCTGATCGTGCCCGACCCAGAAGGAGGTATCCAGCTCGGCAACGGATCCTTCCGGGCCCAATATCTCAGAAAGCCAGGCCGGCACAGCAACTTCGGCGAGACCCACGGCGAGGCATCGGGGCAGCAGGGGTAGCGGTGGGCTACCCCAATGCAGGTCGATCTCTGTCAAGGGCTTGTAGATGTTTTCCGTCTTGCAATTCCTCGCTTCAGGCCATACTCTAGCAACTGGCTCTGCTAAAGTCGAGAGGACGACTTGACAACGAACGTGACCTCCCCCCAGCTTGTTGCCCTCGCCTTGTTCTTGCTCGATGGGGCGCGTCGGCCCGTCGATACAGAAGATGTGGCTATTCGTGTGCATCAACTGGGGCCGGGTCGATTCTCATGGCGGAAGTACCCCGACCAGATCAATTTGGAACTCGTGCGCGTTGCTCTATCGGACGCCCGAAAACCAGAGAACGGCTCTCTCGTTGTCGGGACCGGCAAGAGCGGGTGGTCCCTCACGGCCGCGGGCCAGCGCTGGGCGTCTGCTAACGTCGGCGATCTGGCGAGCCAAGACCTCACGAAGGATCGCTCCGAGCGCACAGCTGGCTCTATAGACGAGCGGCGTTGGCAGCGAGAGCGAGCGCGCATCTTCAGCACAGCGGCATGGACAGAATGGAATGCGAACGGCGGGCCGATCGGTCGCACCTCAGCTGAGGACGTATTCCGAATCGACCGCTACGTCGTTGGTCGCAGCCGCGAACTCAAGATCAATCGGGTCCGTGAGATGTTTGGAGACGATCAGGAGCTAGCGCCATTCCTTGATGCAGCTGCCATCGTCGTCTTGGAGGGCAACCAGGGTGACCACTGAACCTGAACTTCGTGTCACGTCCCACGTAGGTCGTGATGTTCTCGCCCAAGCTGCCCAGTTCAAGACAGAAGCGGCGGCCGTCTGGGAGTACGTAGTCAACTCTTTGCAGTACGTCGATCCCGGGGTCCAGCCAAAGGTCGAGGTCACCGTTCGCCGATCCAGTATTACTGTCGCCGATAACGGTGCTGGCATGGACGAAGAACGGCTACGCCACTTCTTCAAGATGCACGGAGAGAACCTCGAGCGGAGGGCGGGCCGACTTGGCCGCGGAAAGTGGGGCACCGGGAAGAGCGCTGCATTTGGTATCGCGAACCGGATGATCGTCGCGACAACCCGAAACGGTTTCAGAAACGTGGTCGAGCTCGACCGCGCCTCCATCGAGAAGTCAGACGGCGAGTCCATTCCCGTCAACTGGACGGTACGGAACGAGCCGACCGACGGCCCAAACGGAACCACGGTAACAATCGATGACGTCCTGCTCTCACGGATCGACAAGGAAGCGATCATCGAGTACATCGAGCGAAACCTATCGGCGTTTCGTGGAGTCGTTCCGACGGTCGCAGTCAATTCGCACCTATGCGAGTACCACGCGCCGCCCATCCGGCGATCGTTCCCATTCCGGCCAAGCGAGAAGCAAGCGACCCTGCTGGGTGACGTGCTTCTGACCGTGCACGCTTCAACGAAGCCACTCAAGGAGTGGGAAGCAGGGATCGCGATTCTTGCCGGGCCGGGGAATCTGGTCGCTATTGAGCGGGGCGGGATCGAGCACAAAGAGTTCGGCAACTACCTGTTCGGCGAGGTAGATGTCCCGGCGCTAGAGGCATTCGAGTCGCCAATCCAACCGTTCGACCCCTCGCGGTCGTTGACTCTGAACCCGAAGCACCCGGTGGTGGCCGTGCTCTTAGGCTTCCTGGGCTCGAAACTCGAGCAGGTTAGGGCGGAGTTGGTGGCTCAGGAGCGGTCGGCCCGCGAGGAAGAGGAGTCTCGGCGGCTCGCCAAGCACGCGAGCGACCTTGCTGAGATCTTGAACCAAGACTTTGTGTCGCAGATGCAGCGGCTGCGTGATGTGCGCGCGGCTACAAGCCATCCGGGCCCGGCAGCCTCGCCAGCCGGCGGTACTCCGGGCGGCAGCGACGAGCCGGACCTCTGGGTCGAGGGGCTCGATGAACCCGGCGAACTGGAGGAGACCGTCAAGAAGCCCGAACAGGGGAACGGTCAGGGCCGTCCAGCTCCGATGATCCCCAAACTGGGACATCCGAAGGCAGACGGGGATTCAGTCGTGTCTCCGGCCGGAGGCGAAGGCTCGCGTCGACGGCCACGGGCCGGTTTCGTCGTTGACTTCCGGAACTTGGGCGTGGATGAAGATCGCTCCATATACGATCCGTCGAATATGGTCATCATCATCAACAAGGATCATCCCGTCGTTGCAGCCGCTCTTTCATCCGAAGGCATTGAAAGCGTCTCCTTCCGGAGGCTCTCGTACGAGATTGCGTTCTCCGAATATGCAATCGCCCTGTCGTACGAGCTGGTCAACCGTGATCCCGCCATGCCAGCGGACGACGTGTTGTATGACATCCGAGCGACCATGAAGCGCATCACACGTATGGCGGCTCCGCTGTACGCCTAGCCGCTTCACTTCATGGGTATCCCGCCTCGTCCTCGGAGATTGCATGAACGTCGATGTCGCGGCGGGCGGGACGAATTGGGGCCGGACTACGGCTGGCTGGGCCGAGAACGCGCCTTATCTCGCTAGTGCGCTCTCAACGGCAGCCGCGGAGCCTGCAGCTCCTTGTCAATCCGGACGATGATCGGGCTCAGCTCCCTCAGAATGGCCCGGCCGCCGAATGGGGACCGTACCCACCGATCGTGCGACCGGATCTTCGAAATGATCCAGCCTGGGGTGAAGGTGACCGGGTGCTCCTCGGCCACGCGAACTCCAAGACTGGTCGACGGGTCTCGCCGTGCGCTCAGGTCCCCGATGGCTGTGGAGTCATCCGAGATACGGCACCGTAGTAGAGGTCGAACCCGCCGAGGTAGACGAGGAACCCTACGTGCGACCATCCCGTTATCAACCCGAGAAGAAACCCGACCGGTACTTTGTATCGCGAAGCGGCGGCACTGCCTTGCTGTCGCCTCGGCCCTGCCTCGAGGAAGCGCCAATTGGAGCGCCTGAAGTCAGACCGTCGAAGCTCGCCGTCGACCCAGCCTCCGCGACCGGTAGGTAAGGTAGGCCGCCCAGAGAGTGGAGTGCCCTAGGCACAGCACCTCATCGACTGCTTCGGCAGCGTCCTCGGTTGCTCCTGCCCTGACGAGTGCATCAATCGCGGGGAACAGATCCTGTAGCCGCTGAGTTGTCGAGGGGCTCAGCGTCGGCACGAGCACGCGCTCGGCTTCTTTCGTCTCCAGCTTCAAGACGCCACCGCCGTAGGCGCGGCCTTCGATCTCAGCGCTAAGTAGCGTCAAAGAGCTGGCCATCGCCGCGGCAAGCGCACGCGGCGGCGGGGCCACCGGCCCCAACTTGACCCCGTGCAGCAGATTGCTCGACCAAGCGGCGGCGTCGTTCACGATC